>OLVY01002313.1_pt1 | contig 10636 bp, 10 predicted proteins | sample 1674261 | NCBI WGS metagenome assembly OLVY01 (sample SAMEA103958155, study PRJEB25191) | human gut metagenome | biome: human-associated habitat [ENVO:00009003]; feature: intestine environment [ENVO:2100002]; material: feces | place: Germany | collected 2013/2015
ATCCTTCTTCATCTCGGTGCTGACTGCGCCGGAAATGCTCTCTGCAGTGATCTTCTCAGCGTCAACACCAAAATTCTCAACCATGGCATCCTCTAACTGCTGTCTCTGCTCTACGTCCAGAGTCTTGGTCTTGATGATAACCTCGTTGCTTCCGGCTACCTTCTGGGTCTGTGTGCCAGCTTCGCCGGTAATCTTTTCTACCACCGGAACCACCTGGGAGGAAATATCTTCCAGAGACATATCCTCGTTAAAGGTAACGTTTGTAGAAGTACCGCCTCTGAACTCCATGCTGTAGTTGAGCGGCACACCCATCGAAGACTGATTGTGAACCATGCTGCCGACACCTGCCAGAATGATCACGAGCGACAGAGCAAAGTAAAGCTTGCGGAATTTCAGGAACGGACGCGTCTTCATATCCTTGCGGCATCCGTAGAACTTCGCATCCTCAAAGCCCATCTCATAGAAGCAGTTCAGGGCAAATTTGGTTACAAACAGCGCCGTGAACATAGAAAGCACGATACCGATTGCCAGCGTCGCCGCAAAACCCTTGACGGTACCGGAACCTCTCCAGAACAGAACCGCTGCCGCAATCAGGGTGGTTACGTTTCCGTCGATGATCGCGGAAAGTGCCTTGGCGAAACCTGCCTTGATCGCATTCTTGACGGATGTTCCCAGCCCGATCTCCTCTTTGATACGGGTGAAAATGATAACGTTCGCATCCACCGCCATACCAATCGACAGGATGATACCAGCCACGCCCGGAAGCGTCAGAGTCACCTCAAATGCAACTAACAGGATCAGGATCAGACCGACATACAGGCACAGAGCCAGAGATGCAGCCAGACCCGGAAGCAGATATACGGCAATCATAAATACAATGACAATGGCAAATCCGATCAGACCTGCCTTTAAGCTGGTGGAGATCGCCTCCTGACCCAGCTTCGCGCCAACTACGTTGGAACGCAGCTCTTCCAGCTCCAGGGACAGGGAACCGATACGGATCGTGGACGCAAGATTATTTGCCTCTTCATAATCCGCCATGCCGTCGATCTGGCACTGTCCGCCTGTGATCGCCTCACGGACGGTCGGAGCAGAAATAATCTGGTTATCATAAATGATATAAATTGGTTTTCCGACGCCATTCGTGGTCGCCTCAGCAAATGCCTGTTTACCTTCCTCGGTAAAGGTCAGAGAAACGACATACGCCTTGGAACCGGTCGCCTTATCCTCGGTCATGCCGGCTTTCGCGCTGGCAACCTGTTTACCATCGAGGATCTGATTTCCTTCAGAGTCCACGAAAATCAGGGAACCCGGTTTTCCTAACTCTTCCAGAATCGAGTTGGCATCCGATACACCCGGAATATCTACGTTGATACGGTTATTACCCTCCTGGTAAACCTCCGCCTCGGTACTGTAATTCTGTACACGCTGCTGGAGCTTGTAAATCGTATCCGCCATATCCTCGGAAGACGGATTTTCTTCTTTCGCCTGATAGGTAATGCTGACACCACCTGCCAGATCGAGTCCCAGTTTGATGTCTTTTGCTGAACCTGCTCCGTCAGCGCCCCAGCCTACTGCCGAGGTGAACAACAGAATTGCCGTAATGGCAATGGTCACCAGCAAAGTGACAACTGCTCTACTTTTCTTCATTTCTTGCCTCATCTTTCTCCGCCTCTGCGGCCTTGATCATGATTGCGCACTCCACACGCTTGCGCTCCAGTTCACAGCTGATATCGTAAGCGTCATTAATGGAGCCGTGGAATTTATAGGAGTTTGCCGCACATCCGCCGCTGCAGTAGAATCTCGCAAAGCAGTTTTTGCATTTTTCTTTCGCGTATACATTGCAGAGCTTGAATTCATCGCGCACCTTCGTGTTGACCACGCCGGTATCCACGTTTCCAAGCAGGAACTCTTCATTTCCAACGAACTGGTGGCACGGATATAAGTCTCCCCACGGAGTTACCGCAAGATACTCGGTTCCTGAACCGCAGCCGGACAGACGTTTCGCAACACACGGTCCCTGACTTAAATCAAGCATGAAGTGGAAGAATTTGAATCCTCTTCCCTCTTTCTGACGCTTTACAAACTCTTTTGCGAGTCTGTCATACTCATCCATGATCTGCGGAAGATCTTCCTCACGGATGGAGTACGGCTCTTCCGGAGCTGCAACTACCGGCTCCATAGAAAGCTTCTCAAAGCCGAGGTCCGCATAGTGGAGGACATCGTTTCCGAAATCCAGGTTGTTTCTTGTGAAGGTTCCGCGGACGAAATAATCCTTCTCGCCGCGTGATTTCGCGAATTTCTGGAATTTCGGAACAATAAGTTCGTAGCTTCCCTTACCATTTCTGAACGGACGCATCCGGTCATTGACCTCCGGACGTCCGTCAAGACTTAAGACCACGTTGCTCATTTCCCTGTTGCAGAACTCCATGATCTCATCGTTTAAGAGTACGCCGTTTGTTGTCAGGGTAAAACGGAATTTCTTATTGTGCTCCTTCTCCTGGGAACGTCCGTATTCCACAAGCTGTTTTACAACGTTCCAGTTCATAAGCGGCTCGCCGCCGAAGAAATCAACCTCAAGGTTGATGCGGTTTCCGGAGTTTGCAATCAGGAAATCCAGTGCCTTCTTTCCGACCTCAAAGCTCATGAGGGCGCGGCGTCCATGGTACTCGCCTTCCTCTGCGAAGCAGTACTTGCAGGCAAGGTTGCAGTCATGGGCAATATGAAGGCAGAGTGCCTTCACGACCGTCTGACGTTTCTTGAAATCGATCACATAATCTTTGTAAATATCCGCAGCAAACAGCTCCTCCGCGTCGATGAGCTCCTGAATATCGGAGAGGGCATCCTCAATATCTTCTGCAGAGTACTTACAGACCAGTGCTTCTCTCACTGCTTTTTTCTGGTCATCCGTGAGAGGCATCGGTTTTTCCATATCCGGGACGATCTTCGCGAGAACCTCCACGGCATCGTAGAGCAGCGCATCCACGGAATGAACCGATCCACTGTTTACGTCCAAAACAATATGGTATCCATTATTTATATACTGATGTATCAAAGCTAACTTTCTCCTACTGTCTTAATTTTCAGGTGACTGTTCCGTCTCTTCCCGGTTACAGTCACGATCTGGTGGTCTCCTGACTTCTTTCTTACCTGCCCTTTGTGGTCTGTCAGTGGCGGCTTTCCCGGCATCGCTGTCCGGGAAACCCGTCACCGGCAGATTCTTTGATCAGACAAGAAATAGCCCCTACAATCATACGACCGTAGGGGTCTCTTTAAAAACTTCCGTTTATTCGAAGCCCCGCATTAGCGGTTGCTGTTTTCACAGCTCTGGTTTCCTACTGTGCAGGATGTTTTGCACGCAGACTGGCAGGATGTCTGGCATTCGCCGCAGCCGCCCTTCTTCATGCTGTTCTTTAAAGTGTTGGAACTTAAAGTCTTTACATGCTTCATGGTATCATTTCCTCCTGTTCTCTTATCGTGGGCATAATACCCCGAATTTAAATGAAATTATACCATACGATTTTCTATTATGCAACGGATTTTATTGCCGTGATGCAGGAAAATCCGGTACGGATATCCATTTTTTATCCGCATAACATGCCGCAGGCAGCTTCCTGATCGTGTCAGGCAACCACAAAGGAAAAATATCCGGGTGCTTTTTTCAGCCAAATCGGCTCATCAGTTACAAGATCAGCCGCGTGATGCATATGCATGGCCTTTCCTCACATATCCTGTATAAAGTAAACGCCCACACCATGATGTCCTCTCAGAATCTTTCTGTTCCCGATTTTATGAGTTCCGGAAAGACTCCCGGAGTACATCCTTCAAGAAAGGAGCTTTCTCATGCAGACAAACCCGGTATGGCGCATGGTACGCGCCCTGATCGTAACTTATATCCTCTCCGGCATTCTTCTGGTGGTGCTTTCCTTCGCCCTCTTTAAGTTCCGTCTCCCGGAAAACCAGGTAAACGTCGCCGTCTGTGCTGTCTACGTCATTTCCTGCTTCTTCGGCGGCATCCTCGCAGGAAAAACAATGAGGACCAGGCGTTTTTTCTGGGGCCTGGTCCTCGGAACTCTCTATTTTCTGTTTTTATATCTCATGTCCCTCGCACAGAAGGACGGTGTCACGGAAGACACGAAAAGGCTTCTCTCTGTCCTCGCCATGTGCACATTAAGCGGAATGGCGGGCGGGATGGTGAGCTAACGGTCTCCCACCTTCGTGAGGAGATAAACAACGAGCGCCAAAATCCCCATCACAACGAAGATTCCAAGCATTCCCTTCCACATGATTCCTAAAGCAAGCATTGTATTTACATTCATAGTCCAGACCTCCTACATAAAGAATCCAAGGACGATTCCGCCGGCAACCGCCGATGCGACCTGTCCGGAAACATTGGCTCCGATGGCATGCATCAGGAGATGGTTCGTCTTGTCCTCCGCGATTCCCATCTTCTCAATGACACGGGCAGACATCGGGAATGCGGAGATTCCTGCTGCTCCGACCATCGGGTTCACTTTGTTCTTGCTGAACAGATTTAAGAATTTCGCAAACATGACGCCGCCGATGGAGTCAAAAATAAAAGCGAAAAGTCCAAGTCCCATGATCATCAGTGTCTGTAAGCTTACGAACTGATCCGCTTTCATGGAGAAAGAGATCGTGATTCCGAGAACAAGTGTGATCAGGTTCGCGAGTGTCGTCTGCGCTGTTTCGGAAAGGCTGTTTAAGCAGCCGCATTCACGGATCAGATTTCCGAACATCAGGAATCCTACAAGAGCAACAGACGCTGGAGCGACAAGTCCTGCGACAAATGTTACAATGATCGGAAAAGCGATTCTTGTGAACCGGCTTACTTTTCCCGGTTCATACGGCATACGGATCATGCGTTCTTTCTTTGTCGTAACCGCTTTGATCGCCATCGGCTGGATGATCGGCACAAGTGCCATATAGGAATATGCCGCCACCGCGATCGCTCCGATGTAGTTTGACTTTAACACCTGAGATACCAGAATCGAAGTCGGACCATCTGCCGCTCCGATGATTCCGATAGAGGCAGCATCCTTGATGTCAAAGCCGAGAAGCGATGCCATAAAGATCGTAAAAAAGATGCCGAACTGGGACGCTGCACCAAAGAGGAACATCTTCGGGTTCGAAAGCAGCGGTCCAAAGTCGATCATAGCTCCGATACCGATAAAGAGCAGCAGTGGGAAAGCCTCCGATGCCTCAATGCCGGATTCAAAGAGCCACTGGATGATTCCATGAGTCTCACCGGCGCCCTCCATAAACTGGTTTAATACACCGCTGGCCGGGAGATTCACAAGGATCGCACCGAAGCCCATCGGCAGAAGAAGGGCCGGCTCATAATTTTTCTCAATTGCCAGGTAGATCAGTAAAAGCCCTACCACATACATGACGACCTGCTGCCAGGTGATCGATAGTAATCCACTCCATAAAAAGTCCATAAAAACTCCTCCTTGAAAATAGTATGCGCAGGTTTTTCTCTTTCCCTGCCAATGGATTCCATGAAATTTTACAGACCGTCTTTTTTTGCCGCCATATCGGATCGCTCTCGGATCCTCAGAGCAACAAAAAAAGACTTTCTGCAGAAATTTCTCTCTGCAAAAAGTCTCGTTACCATTTTACCGGTATGCACCACCAGACGTTTCCGCCGCGATTGTTGACAGTGCATTTCAACTACTCCCCTTTTGGATAGTTTCATATTAATTGGTTTGAAAAAAATTGTCAAGACCGAAAGCTGTACATTTTTCGCTAATTTTGTCGCGGTTCAGTAACTTCACCGTTCGGGTTTGCTCTCCTGCTCACTTTCTTCACTCTTCTGCGGCGCATCCAGAATATACAGATGCACCTTGTCAATCCGGTTTCTCTCCACCGTATCCACCACAAACCGGAGATTTCCGCTTGTGACTTCCTCCCCCGCCTGCGGGAGATGGTCTAAAAGTCCGATAATATAGCCGCCGACAGAGTCGTAATCTTCTGACTTGAGATCCAGACCAAGCTGGTCGTCGAGATCATCGAGTTTCATAGCGCCCTCGATCACATATTCCTTCGGATTGATCTTCCTGATGCTGTCTTCCTCATCCGCATCGTACTCGTCGCGGATCTCTCCGACGATCTCCTCAAGCATATCCTCCAACGTGATAAGCCCGGCCGTCGCACCATACTCATCAAGAACGATGGCAACGCTATTCATGGTCTTACGGAGTTCCACCATAAGCTCCGTCGTCTTTTTAAACTCGTAGGTGTAATACGGCTCACGCAGGTAATCCCGCAGCTTAAATTCCTTGTCTTTCGGGATCAGGAACAGGTCCTTGATATTCACGATGCCAATGACATTGTCCGTCGTCTCCTCATAGACCGGATATCTCGTATACTTCTCCTGTCGGAAAATATCCATGATCTCCTGATAGCTGGCATTTACATCGAGGAATGTCATATCGATACGCGGAACCATAATATCCTTCGCGACAGAATCCCCAAAATCGAACACGTTGTAGATCATCTTCTTCTCGTCGGACTCGATCACACCCTCTTCGTGGCTGACCTCCACGATCGTGCGGAGCTCATCCTCTGTGATCGCGTCCTGTTTCTTGTTCGGATCCACATGGATCATCTTTAAAACGCCCTTGGAGAGGACATCAACGACCACGATCAGCGGTGTCAGGACCTGCATGATCAGGTAGATCGGTTTCGCGAACTTGAGTGACAGGGTCTCGGAATAGATCGTCGCGGAAGTCTTCGGTGTGATCTCACCAAAGATCAGGACTAACAGCGTCAAAACGCCGGTTCCGATACCGACATATTTATTTCCAAGCACGTCTGTGACCAGCACAGTCATCAGAGAAGACGCTGAGATATTGACAATATTGTTTCCTATTAAAATTGCGCTGAGCATTTTGGGCTGATTGCTTAAGATCTTCTCCAGCACAACGGCATGGCTGAGTCCCGCCTCCGCGAGATTCCGCACACGGATCTTATTTACCGTCATCATTGCCGTCTCCGCCGATGAGAAAAACGCGGATAACGCCAGAAGTCCAATTACGATCAGGCCCTGCAGGGCTTGCCCTGAATCCAAAAAAATCAACTCCTAAATCTTTATAAATTTGACGCCGCCCGGTTTCTTCCGGAGCTTCGTCCATGTTTTGTCTCCCCGCACGCTCCGCTCTGTGTCCGGACCGGTCGAAGATTTACGAATGATTGTACAATACTCTATATGCCGTGTCAATGGTTTCGGGGCGTTTCCGCGGCGTTTTTTTAATGGCAGTTACAGTACACGGGCACTCCATGCCCGCGCACTGTAACTGGATTTTGCCGATGCTTCGCATTCCGAATCGGCAAAATCCGCGGTCATAACGGTATCATACGGAATTTTCAGTTCAGAAAATTCCTACCCATGAAAAGTAACTAATGGCACCGTTCCGTTCGTTCAGGCCTGTGATCTGCTGCGGTCAGTGCGACAGAGCTTAATCGTCCTCATTCTTCTCGATCAGACGCATCCCCGCTGTCTCCGTCACCGGCAGAGAGAAGACGATCGCCCCCGCCTTGCTTCCGATCCCGGCTTCCTTCATGATGCTCTGCATGATGCCGTTTTTATCCTTTGTCTTTGTGACCATAAAGATCATCTCTTTCTCCTGAGCAAGGGAAACGCCTAAAAACTTTTCCGCCTTCTCCATTCCCGTTCCCTTCGCATGGATCACGGTTCCGCCGGTAGCGTTGGCCTTTCGCGCCGCGTCCATGATCACATCCGTATAGCCCTGATTTGCGATCACTACAAGAAGCTCGTAGTCTGTTCCTTTCAAGTTGCTTTCCTCCTCTTTCTCAAATCCACGGTCCTCGGTCAAAAAGCGAAGCTGCCGCTTTCCGCCGATGCTGCTCAGGGGAGTCACAAAGGCGATCCCCGTTCCCGGAATATCGATCTTGATCTCCTGTTCCAGGCCCTTTTTTACCTTTTTCCATTCCGTCGCCGTCACTACTGCAAACTGGACGGCCTTTTCCGATGCCTCTAACCCGAAGGCGTCCAGCACCTCCGACGCCGCGGTTCCCCTGCCTAACGTCAGGAATGTGACGGAAATCCCATATTCTTTATAGAAGGCGAGGAATCTCCGGCTCTGGTTCCGGTCGCTGATCGTCGCCATCAAGTATAATTCGCTCATAAAACCTCCTACAATTCAATAATCGCGTCATCATCCAGCAGCTCAAACGCCGCGTATGCCTCGGACTGTCCATGAGCTGCGGACATTCCTTCCTGCACTCCGCGCTTCGCTCTTATTCTCGAAGCCAGCCCCATGACCTGGATCGTGATAAGCGGTGTCATGGCAACCATCGCGACCACACCGAAGGCATCTGTGACAATGTTTCCTCCAAGAGCGGAGCAGGCTCCCTGTGCCATCGGAAGCAAAAACGCTGCCGTCATCGGTCCCGATGCCACGCCGCCGGAGTCGAAGGCGATTGCTGTATAGATCTTCGGCACAAAAAACGAGATTCCCAACGCGATCGCGTATCCCGGAATGAGAAACCACAGGATCGAGATCCCTGTGAGTACCCGCACCATCGCAAGTCCGAGAGAAACCGCAACACCCAGGGAAAGTCCCATTCCCATGGCCTTCGAGGAGATCGCTCCGTCCGTGATCTCCTCAACCTGTTTATTGAGAACGTACACGGCCGGCTCTGCCTTTACGATGAAGTATCCCATGATCATTGCGATGGGAACAAGGAACAGCGGGTGGGCAGACTTCGCAAGCACCTGTCCGAGATAATTTCCCGCCGGCATGAAGCCCACGTTCACTCCCGTAAGAAAAAGCACCAGCCCCGCATATGTATAGACGAGACCGATCGCGATCTTCTTTAATTTTCTTGTTGTTAATTTTAACATGAAAATCTGGAAAATCATGAAAAATAAGATAATAGGCAGTAAGGAGACCGCGATCTCCTTCATGTAGGCTGGAAGTTCCCTCGCAAAGAGCAGGAACAGTTCTTTTGAATCACCGATCTCCGGGATCACCGGCGGTGTGTAGGCGCTGCTGTCCGCCTTGAAGATCATGCTTAAGATCATGACTGCGAGGATCGGTCCGATGGAGCAGAGCGCCACGAGACCGAAGCTGTCGTCCGCCGCGTGGCGGTCGCTTCGCGTTGCGGAGATTCCGACACCGAGCGCCATGATAAACGGCACCGTCATCGGTCCCGTCGTAACGCCGCCGGAGTCAAAGGCCACGCTTAAAAAATCCTTTGGCACGAACATCGCCAGTACAAACACCACGCCGTAAAAGACAAGCAGCAGCGGCGGAAGTGCCACGGAGAACAGCATTCGCAGCAGTGCCACAACAAGAAATGCGCCGACTCCGCAGGCTACGGACAAGATCAGCGTCATGTTCGGCACAGCCGGAACCTGATTCGCCAGAACCTGAAGATCCGGCTCCGAGATCGTAATGATGAAGCCTAAGAGAAAAGACAGCCCGATCACCACCAGAAGCTTCCGGCTCTTCGTCAGGCACGTTCCCACTCGCTCGCCCATCGGTGACATGGCAAGCTCTGCGCCAAGTGTAAAAAGCATCATTCCCGCAAGCAAAAGGACTGCTCCCAAAAGGAAACAGAGCAGGATGCTGGAGGAGATGGGCGCGATCACAAAGCAGAGCACCAGCACGATCGCGATGATCGGCAGTACCGCCTGCAGCGCCTCATTCCACTTCTCCCGCAGTTTTTTTGTCATTCCCAATATTCCACTCTCCTGTCTTTTTGAGGCGGACATTCCCATTCTCTCAAAATCCGCCCTGTTACTTGGTTTCTTTCCACATTCGTGTTCTCTCCGCCAGGTATTTCACGAACAGGGGATGCCGTTACAGAATATGCGGGCTTTCAGCACCACGATCCTGTAACCGGCGAATTATGTTTAGTATAACATGGGAATTGTGAGAAAAGTATGTTTTGAGAGGTTAAGATTCCGCTAAAAAAAGGCGGTTTTGTTCAGATAATTTTATAAACTATCTATTGCATCACATTGACTACGAGCAGCGGATCGCGTTCCGCTGCTCGTAACAGTTTCTTCCTTTATTGGAATATTGTTTTAAAAAACGGCTGCATGGACGAGATCCATGTATTCTCTGCCGCATTATAATACTTTGTATCTGCATTTACCGCAAACGGAATTCCTGCATCACTCAATGCTTTCGTCATAAATCCGGCAAATACTGTCTGCTCTTCTACACTATATGTATTTCCTTTATTATAGTTTCCCGGCATCCAGGCTCCGACCCATGTCGGAATCCCCGTCTGCTGCTGCCATGCAAGCGCCGTCTGGATCTTATCTGTAATCAGCTTTTTCTCAGCATCCGTTCCCGTAGTCCACAGCTTCTTTTCGTTTATCTTATCCGGCCCGGATGCATAAAAATGCCATTCTGCCATAAGGTATCCATTGTGTGCACTTGGAATTTTCAGCTCTGACAAATTTCCTCCACTTATTGTCCGGAAGAAAGAAGATCATCAATCTGTTTCCAAATGCTATTGATCTCTTTCAGCATTTCCTGGCGTTTGTAGCCTAGGGCTGCGGCCTGGATGTAAGGCTCTGCATAGGTTTCCAGCCGGGTGTAGATGGCGGCGGCCTGGGCACGGTTCACAGAGCTTTCTC
>OLVY01002318.1_pt1 | contig 10615 bp, 13 predicted proteins | sample 1674261 | NCBI WGS metagenome assembly OLVY01 (sample SAMEA103958155, study PRJEB25191) | human gut metagenome | biome: human-associated habitat [ENVO:00009003]; feature: intestine environment [ENVO:2100002]; material: feces | place: Germany | collected 2013/2015
ATTATTGAAGATGATACGCGTACAAGACATTGTCCTCGCCGAAAAGAAGAAGGGTGTCTCGCAATTATATGTGTATGAGCATATCATCCGCGATACGTTCCTGATCTCCTACAGCACTTTCAACCGTTGGATTTCGTATCCGGCCAAGCAGGAACTGAAACACGGGAAAAAGGGACACGAGGACAAGCTTCAGCTAACCTTTGGTTTTTAATCCGACAAGTGTAACCATCCAGCCGTTATATTTATGATAGTGTTCCCAGGATACCGGTTTCAGGGGCCGTGTCTTTCCTTCTTCAAAATCCAGCCTGTATCCATTTACGGCATCCAGCACATCACGGGCCAACTTCTCATGCCACAGGACATCCCCATCCCGCATATCCCCGTCCGATTCGTCCCTTGTCTCGGAAACGACATGAAGGCGGATGTTTATCTGGCATGAATTTGTCTGTTTTGTCTCGGCAGTGATATCCAAAGCGGCAAATTCCACCAGGACGACAGGACTTGTATGGATCACTCCTTCATATTGGTTGTTGAACCATTGGATGTCTTTTAGCCGGCTGTTCGAAGCATCGGAAACGATACCTGTTTCCGGATCAAGCAGGATACCGAACTTTTCGGCAATCAACCCTTTGATATCCTTATATAAGCTGTAATACATATTTTTATTTGTTTAAAATTTTATCCAAACCTTTGATTATGATATTTTCCACTTTATCATTCAGTTCCTTGCTCTCCCCGATGAATTGCCGGGCCGGGAGCATCACTGTTTTTTTTCCGAATATTTTTATCGGTCCCCCGTAGTTTTGTACATATGCATATGGCTTGTCGGACGTTATCGAGACCTTCCCGGACTTGGGGATATACCTTATACTCTTCCTTAAATCACCGGAACTTCCGGACAATATTTTACGGATTGTCGCAGCTTTGCTGAAATTAAGTTTTTTCTGCTGTTTTACCTTATATGTCTTACCGGTTTTCCTGTCACGTTTAAAACGGTAGGAAACGCGTTTTTCCCCTTTGTAGTCAAAGCCGTACCATTTGCTGGAAGGATCACGTCGTTTTACATCCTTCCACTTTTTTAAACCGTTATCGACAAACCCTTCCTGATCGAAATTCTCTTTAAAATGAGCCACGGCTTCACGCCCTACAATTTTAGGCAATGAGTTTTTCGCCCAGTCCTGGCTCTCTTTTAAAAGATTGTCAAAATATTTTTGTATGTCAGTATTTTGCATGTCGTCTAATATTAGTATTTTTGTAACGGTTCTAAGCCGAAAGGCCGTGAGCCCCCTTCTGGCAGGTTTGATTATTTCAAATCTGCCAGTCGTATTTTAAAGCTTTCCGAAAGGATATTGGCGCGGTCCAGCCTGATATCTTTCCCATTGATCACAATCGTAACGGTTTTTATGTTTTCCGACCGTCGCACCCTTGAACGTAAAGCTGCGCTCAACTCTTCAACGGATATGTCCGAATCTACCCAAATCACGACATGGTCAGCTTGCTTCCTTGCGTCCCGGAGCAACCGGTCAATCGAATTTTTCGAAGGGGTCCGGCTGACCTTGTATTCTTCCTCATATCCCAGTGTCCGGTTGAGACTGTCTGCCGATTTCACTCCATCCGGATTATTCAACAGATCAATGTCATATCCGTATTTGTTGGCAAAATATGAAGCCACCCGTATATTCTCCTCCCGTTCACCTTTGCCGTGTCCACTATGGATACGAAGCCGGCCTTTGTCGGTAGGAACTGTTTCATACTCTTCTTCCTCCAGCAACCGCTCCACCGCTTTTTCCGCTCCCTTGTAAGCTTCCGTCACATAAGGATGGTTATCCGTGAAAATACTGCCCGTATAGGCAGGGTTGCGGTCCAGACCGGGAGAAGCCGGTGCCATCCCGTCCCGTGTCGCTTTTTCTCCCGGAATCACGGGACGGTCTCCGATGTGGGTAATCGGATCAGCCGTGTTTTCCATGTCGCACTGGCAATTCCATACACATCCCGGATAATGAGTTTTCCACCAAGGATCAGCGAGGGAGCGGACATTGCCATAATACATCCGGTGCGAAATTCTGGGCTCTGCGGCAGAACTGGGCAGCCAACGAAGATTCGGAAACAGATCGGCATCACGCATATATTGCCGGAAACGGGTGGCTGTCCGTGCGGCGGAAACAGCCGTAACATATTCCGTCTTGAGCCAGTCCACATTATATTGTCCGATTATGGCTTCGGATGCTTTTCTAAAACCGTCATAGCTTCTCAGATTCCCTTTCTCATCGATCAGAAGGGTTGCCAGGTCATTCTGCTCACGGTGTGCCTTGAATGCTGCAAATACGGCATTGTTCCTCTTTAATTCACGAAGGAATTCCGGATCCGGATCGCCGAATCTTACTTCTGCATGAAAACCTGTCTCGACCGCTTTGTCAAGGTAAGAGCGGGTATGTTCGAACAGGTCCGGATCGATATCATCCCGGACATCAAATTTTTCGTATATGCGTTTTAATATGGCATTCCTGATCGACTCATCCAAACTGAAATCCATTGAAATCTGTTCCCGCATGGAAGCACACGCCGGACAGTGGCAATCATACAAGTGGGAAACAAGCCCGGAAAATCCTAAACCTTCACTTTCCGGGCCTTTCCGAAAAAACCGATGGCCCGGTCTTCGTCCGGATTATTCCGCTTGGCAGGGTTCGGCTCGTCATAGCTCTTGTTGTCCACCGTGTTCTCCTTTTTATCCTTCAAGCCATAGAACCGGAACTCGTATCCGTCCAGCTTGTAGCCATGTGCGACAAGAAAGGGAAAGAGACGGTAATTGACAATATCCTGGATGCGTTTCATCCGCGCCTTGGTGAACTCCGTAAGGACCCTTTCGTGCACTTCCGCGGTTCCGGTCCACTGTCCGTTCTTGCTGGTTCCGGTCTGCCCGTTCATCATCTTGGCGATCTGGTCGTCACAAAAATCAGCAAGGCTCTTGTAATTATCGCTGCTTTCCTTGCTGGCTACGGCTGTAACGGTCAGTTTTTCATCACTGCCGACGACTCCAACCAGGTCACTGCCAAAACGGACGGCCATCTCCATCGCTTTTTCCCGTTCTTCTTCATTGTCGGTGTCCGTCTCATAAGTGATAAAAGGTTTCCCGAACCTTTCGTTGTACTCCGACCAGTCCGACCGTGCATAAGTTTTCCATATGATTTCCCGGCTGATGGATTCCAATTTTCCAAGCACTTCCGGATCTCCGACGGGCAAAAGGAAAAACGCCGTTTCATGTCCCTCGTAAGATATGCCGTCACGATCCCAAGGGTTTATCGTGATTATCTTCTCAAAAGGACGGACATGCTCTCTTGGAAAGACTTTCACGTCCACGAATTCGCCTTTGGAATCCTGCTCGCCGAATTCGATAAGCTGATATCCCCAAAATTCACTGTCCATCACAAAGGTCAGAAAACGCGTAAACCAGGGACGATCCAAAAGCAGGGTCCGTTTCTTATCCTTACTGTCACTGCCTTTCTTGCAGACCTCAAAAGGCTCCGTGATCAGAAAGGCTTCCGCCTTTTCATGCTCGCTGATGACCTGGCTGTCTTTCCATGTGTTTTCATATATATCCAGCAGGCCTGTCCGGTCGGAATTATCCGGATCAAGGGCTTCCAGAGCGGCCTTCACGAGGTTATTCATTTCCATGTTGACCCGTGTGGGACCTTGGCGTTTCAAAAGGGAAGACTTACGTTTTCGGCTCATGCCGAACTTGGACGCTATTTTGTTTGTAATTCTTTTTATATCCATTTCGAATTGTATTTAGATGATGTTTACACAGGACACAGATCAGCCAAAAGGATTATGACTTCGCCTCGGACTGGAAACCCACCGGAACGATGTCCGGGGTTTGCCGGAGGAATCCAAAACCGGAATGAGCGTGCTGTTGTCCTTGCCGGATGCGACCCGGTCGATCTCTTTCAGCACGTCTTCGTAGTTTAACCTTACCCTTTCCGGGATACTTTCATCCGGGACGGACTGATAGAGAAAATAAACCGTGAGGACGGTCATCCACCGGACCATCGAAGCATTCCGGCTGTCCCCTTCTTTCGAAAGTTCCTTTATTATTTGATAACGTCCGGACAGTTTCTCGGAAATATACCCGTAAGCCATTGTCTGTGCGTTGAGTATCTTACAGTCTTCATCGCGGATGAGCTTTTTTAGTGAGGCTTCCGATATGAAAACAAGGAAATCGCATGTCTGCAAATAATCTACTACCATGGTCGTCTATATTTGTTGTGTTTGTATTTTGCGGATCTAAGCCCGCCGGTTTGTTTCATTCCGGGCTTGTTAAGTTTGTAAATGCCACCTTCCACGGCATCGGGACCGTCATCGTGCGGAGCATCCGGAAATCCAAGGAATTGCTGACGGATCTCCTGCATGTCCGGACTGTGCTTCAATGCCTTGTTAAAGCGGATCCTCCCCCTCTCCGCATATGCGGAAAGGTTTTCGATGCGCTCCACTTTGTCCGGCTTATCCCGCCTGTCTCCCCTGATGGCAATGCTGTAGCCTCTTTTTTCCGCTTCTTCATCGTATTTTTCAAGATGTATATCCTGGATGAAATTCGCTTCCATCCAGTGCGGACAATTTCTATGCGAGGGTATTTCTTCCGCCAGAGCGTAATGGCCGCGGACCATTTCAGGGGTGGTGCACTGGCGGCAAAACGCATCGTAGATGTCAAAGTAAGGACCATTCTTGCCGATCAGGACGATTGCCTTGAAATCGTTCTTTTTCGAGTCTTCGTAAGAGGGATCGCAATAGGTGACCAGCTTCTCGCAGTTGTCGATTGGCGGCAGGTCGGCCCAGGGAAGGTGTTCTTCGCGGAACACCCGGCCAATTACGATATGTTGGTGGAACAACTCGCGAAGGGCAATACGCTGTCCCATGTTCTTCATCTTCGTCAGGATCTGTTCCCTGGTATATCTTTCTTTCCATGCCGGCACGCCTTTTTCCGAAAGGTCCATTTCGTGTGTGCGCGGGTTTTCAAGGGCATATACTTTCAGATGGGTTATCGTTTCTTTCACCGGATCGCCTTCTTCAACATCTCCGACGATATGTGAGAGGATGCTGCCTTTATGGATACGGTTCCCGATCACGACAAAACGGCTGCCTTTGGTCGGTGCACAGCCGTACAGGTCACCCAACACCCAGTCCGTGGCTTCCTGTACGCGTTTTTCATTCTTGCATATTTCAGCATCATCTATGTCGTCGACAATAATCAGGTTGGGACGGAGCGCGGCTTCACGTACGCCACGCGGGGATTGTCCGCGACCGAATGCCCAAAAACCGATCCCGTCATTCGTGACGAAATGCCCGGTGTCCCATTTCCCCGACTTGTACTGCGGTCCGTAGTCGGCAATATAACGCTGGTTGAACATCAGCTGTTCCTGCAAATCTGCGAGCAATCCGTCCGCCTTATCCTCATTGGCCGAGGAGAGGACAACGCCAGTAAGTTTTCCCAAAGCCTTAAGGTACATTGGCAGGAATATGTCCATGACAACGGATTTGGCATGTTCACGCGGCCATTCTCCGACGAACATGATGTTGTCGTTTTCGACGATCAGGCCAACTCCTTTTTTGTGGAACCAGGCAAAATCGGCATCCATGAAGTCTTCGAAATAATAACGGCAGAATTTCGTGAAGTTTTTCAGAAGAGAGGCTTTTCGCCTGCCTTTTTGCTCATCCGTTTCCTCACGGATCGGTTCGAGACGGACCGTCTCCTGCATTTCTCTGAGCCACTGTTCATATTCTTTCTGCTCCTTTCGGCTTAAATTCATCTCCAGGCTCATGATCTGTTCCCTCCCCTTTCCTCATTTAAAAAATCATTCAAGGCTGGAGCTACGTCACGTGCCAAAACAGGGTAGTTGTCCGTAAGGAACTTGTTGATCTTCCGTACAGTCCTGACCAATGCCGTCCAGTCGGTTTCCTTCGGCTTTATCATGTTGTAGAGGTCCCGCACCCCGTCTATGTCCCCTTTGCCGATCAACCGGGGCTCCCCGCCATCCGCCTCCGATTTGATATACTGGTCCTTCAGCTTGCGCAGCTGGAGGAGTTGGTAACGGACCAGGTCGCGGATGTCTTCATGTATCGTCTGCATGGCCATAAGGTCTTCTGTAGCTTTCTGCTCCCAGGCCCCGTTCTTTTTCCATCTGGATATCGTCTGCTCGGACCTTTTCATGATCCGTGCGATCTCCTGTCCGGAAATTCCTTCCTTGAACAATATGTAGGCAATGTATTTGTCGTCCATGTCACGTGTTTTTATGATGCAAAGGTGACGGCATAAATCCTTTTGGAAAAGAAAAGTTCCAAGCCTTGCAATCTTTATTACAACCCTTGGAACTTTATTTGCGGCAGGTCTTTTACGGCCTTTACTTCGCTGTCGAAATCAATCAACAAATCACAGTAACGCGAAAAATAAAATGGCTTATGAACTTATAGAAAACAAGGAAAAGCGCGAAGCTACCATACGGATGTATGGTGTGATAGGCCGTGACGTGGACGGAAACCGGATGGCCTATGATATTGCGAATCTGGATAAGGAGGCTGACACCATCCACATCCTTATAAACAGTGACGGGGGAAGTGTCTCGCAAGGGTTGTCGGTCGTATCGTCCATTCTCTCGGCAAAAGCCTATATCCATGCGCATGTGAATGGCATTGCGGCAAGCATGGCTGCCGTCATTGCGATATCGTCCGACAAGGTGAGCATGCAGGATTATGCAAAGCTCATGATCCATGATCCCCATATCCCCGGTATGGAAAGTGAAAAACTGTCGGCAAAGGACCGCAAGGCGTTAAACTCCATTGCCGACACCCTTCGTACCATCCTTTCGAGAAGGGGCTGTGACAAGGATAAGATAACATCGCTGATGAAGGATGAAACCTGGTTTTCCGCATTGGAAGCACAGTCGGCGGGCCTGTGCGATGATGTGGTCACGACTCCCCGCAAGGAGGAATTAAGCAATCTATCTGTTCCGGAACTTTTGAGCCGGATCAATAACGAATATCAATCATCTAATAAAAAGACAAACATGAAAGAAATTGCAAAAGCTCTCGGCCTTCCGGAGGGTGCAAGCCAGCAGCAGATACTGGATGACATTGCTGAAAAAAAGAAGACGGCAAACGAAACGAGGGAGGTCCTTATCGGACAATTGCTCTCTTTGGGTAAAAAGAACGGGACAGTAACGGACAAGAATGAAGACCGGATGAAGCGGCTGGCCAATGCCGATTTCGAGTTATTCGCGGAAATGATATCCGATGTTCAGGACAAAGAGGTAGACAAACAAACAGAAGAGGACGGGGAATTTACCCGTAAACCTGCCGGACAAACGGAAAACCGCCGGCTAAGTGATGTCCTCGATCGTGTGGGTAAAAAGGAGAAAAAAGGCGGAAACGACAGCCATGACTGGGATTGGTATCAAAAGCACAATCCGGATGCCCTGCTTAAAATGGAACGGGAAGATCCGGAACGTTTCAACCGCCTGCTCGACGAATATGAATCTTCAATCGCATAAAAGTTATGAACACGGAATTACAGAATCCAATCGTAAAGTGGCCCTTCGGTAAGGCAGACGTTGTCAGTTTGACGGCCACAGGAAATCAGGCTGTCGATATTTATAACAACCTGACAATCGTAGATGGTGCAAGCGTCATCGGGGCACGCACCCTTAATCTTGCAATCAGCAAGGACGTGGAACCGGGTGCCCGCCTTGTCGTGAAAACAAGGACGACTGCCACGGAAAGCCTTACTCCCGGAGAAGGTATGGCTGGTAAGGCAACTGTCGGAGTTAACGGCAAAACAAAAGTTGCCGAATATGTGTATGATGGTGAAAAATTTATCCAAACGGCCGATGCCGTACAAATCGATTAGAATATGGCAGAAATAAGAACGACACTTTATTCGAGCGAACTACAAAAGCTCATTTTCCCGGACAATAGTTTTTATAAGAAGTCTATTGGTGAGACCGGGGTGGCTGATAAAACCGAACAGGTGGAAAAGCCTGTACAGACAAAGATCAGCAAAGCGAAAGAGGGTAAACCCAGTTCTTTGCCCTTGTCTGTTGAAACGTCAACGGACAGCACGAAAAAGTACAATACGACATTAATCTATTGCGCTCCCCTGCTTATCGACTCGCAGTCCGAATTGCTTGTCAACTACAACAAACGTCAAACCAAGCAGGAACAACAGGCTGCGGAGATCAACACGAAAGTCGCCGCTTATACGATGGAACACTGGTGTCCCAAATTGGAAGCGAACATTCTGAAAACGACAGGAAGCGCACGTCCGTCAAACGTGATGGGGTTCACTTCGCAAAGAAAGGCCCTGACGAAAGAGGACCTTCTGAAGGTTCTTAACCTGATGATGCGAATGGGCGTTTCCGGAATGGGAGGCAATTGGTACGGCATGGTGACGGCTGACATGTACACCGACTTGCTCGCCATACCCGAATTTGTCGATTATTACAAGACGGGGAACGAATCCCGGCTGAAGGAAGGGGTTATCGGACGCATCCTTGGCATCGACATCTTCCAGCGTTCAACGGAAGAAGGGCACAATGGCGTATTGTACAACGGAAAAACTCCTTTAAGGGGAGATGCGGATGTGAAGGATTCCTTGCTTTCAGGGGCCTTGTTCTGGAACGACAAGATGGTCTGCCGTGCAGAAGGAAGACTCAGAACGATCATTAATGCGGAAGCTCCCGGTTATTTGGGCGGCACGATCATCGAGTCGTTAACCCGTTACGGAGCCGACATCATTCGTGACGATCAGAAGGGTGTGATTGCATTGTTGGAAGACAAGGCATGATTGTCCACTGAAGGCTTCAGGCATGAAAGTGTTTGAGGCTTTCGGTATCTTTTATTAATCACTAAATAAAGAAGACGATGGCAAGAAATAATGGAGAACCGTTGGATGGCAGGAACCTGATGCTGTATATCAACACTGCGGAGACGAACGAATCTCCGGTATGGCAGGCGCAGGCATTGGCTACCAGTCATACGATCACGTATAATACGGAAACAAAAGAAAGGTTGACAAAGGACTCTCCCGGAGGTAACCCGGAGAAGAGGATCACTTCAGTCACAGCTACGATCAAGGCCGATGCGCTCCGGGCTTTTGGCGACAAGGATAAAAAGTTGCTGCTGAAAACCATGAAGGAGAAGAAGAATGTCCTGTTAAAATATGGTTTCGCGGAAGCGGACGAACAGGAAGGGGACGATTACGAGGAAGGGGAGTTCGTTATAGACTCTTTGGAAGAGACATCACAGGCCGGTGAGGATGTAACGTACAGTGCACAATTTTCATCAAGCGGGGATGTGCAGACCAAACAAGTCGCATCCTAATAAATTGTATCATGACAATGGGAAAACATTCAATTTCAATCAATAATACGGAATATCCCTGCCGGCTGACCATGGGGGCCATGCTGGAATTCAAACGAAGAACCGGGCAGGAGGTTACCGAGATGCAGGGAACGGATATCGCTCTGGTCATTACGTTGATCTTCTGTTGCCTGGTCTCTTCCTGTAGGGCAGACGGCGTGGAACTGCCGTTCAAGGACGAGATGGATATGGCCGACCACATGTCACCTGAAGATCTTTCAGGATGGCAAAGCGAAAACTTTCAGGCGCAAGCGGCCTCTTGTGAGACGGAAAAGGCACAATCTAAAAAAAAAGGATAACCATCCTGGAACTGCTTGGGCTGGCTGTAGGCCGTATAGGCATGAGCCGGACGGATTTCCTACAGCTGACCCCCGAAGAATTCAGCGAGATAGCCGGGCAGTGGAACCAAAATGAAACGGTCTTTTTCCGCAGTAGTTGGGAACAGACCCGGTTTATGGCACATTGCATATTGACTCCATTTTCAAAAAAGAAACTGAATCCGACAGATATTGTCCGGTTTGATTGGGAAAAGGAAAAACAGGAAAATAAACAGGTAAAAATAGCAACGAGAGAAGATTTCGAACGTGTAAAAAAGGAATATGGCGGATAGAGGTATTACATATGACATATTGCTTCGGATGCGGGACCAGGTTTCCGGTGTTTCCAAAACGATTGACAAGGAGTTGAAGGTTGTCAAACAATCTGCCGATCAGGTAGTCGGCAGTCTGAATGGCATCTCCGGTCGGCTGTCTGCTGTTTCCAATTCATCTGTGGGTAACGTGAAGAATATTTCCAATGTTGTCGATAACTTGAAAAGACAATACCAAAGCTTGGGGAAAGAGGCGGCTACGGCCTCTGAAGCATTGGAAAATTCCACAAAAAGAGTATTACCGGCACTGGCAATCAGTGCAAATACATTCTTTCTCGCTATCTCCAACAACTTGCCGATCTTGGCGGATTCGATATCGGCAGTACGTAAAGAAAACCAGGAATTAATCGCTTCAGGACAAAAGGCGGTTCCAGTTTGGAAACAGGTGGCTGGTTCCATATTCTCTTGGCAAACCGCATTAGTTGCAGGAGTGACGATCTTATCAATGTATGGTGAGGAAATCTTTGATTTTACCAAAAGTTTGTTTGTTTTGTCGGATGCAACGGATAGTAATAAAAAAGCATTCGAAGCTTTACGAAATACCGCTATAAGCTATAATGA
>OLVY01002321.1_pt1 | contig 10607 bp, 8 predicted proteins | sample 1674261 | NCBI WGS metagenome assembly OLVY01 (sample SAMEA103958155, study PRJEB25191) | human gut metagenome | biome: human-associated habitat [ENVO:00009003]; feature: intestine environment [ENVO:2100002]; material: feces | place: Germany | collected 2013/2015
CTTTGAAAAGGTCGACCAAACTTTTATAATTGCTTGATAAAGCAATCAGCTAAATCATAATTTACCAACATTTTAACAAAAATCGTTTTTAAAGCAAAAGACAAAAAAGCACCGACTTTTCAAATCGGTGCTTAAATTATTACTTATGAAGATTTAATTTTTCCATAATTTTATCGACGGTTTCTTCAAGATTTGACGCATTCTCAAAATCAACGGTTACATCTGCATATTTTTCATAAAGAGGTGTTCTCTCTTTAAAAACATCGTTAAGAGTTTCGCCGTCTTTAAAAGCAATTCCCCTTGTCGCTACATTTGTAACTCTGCGTATGATTTCATCAATCGGCACATTAATATACACAACCGTACCGATTTTCTTCAAATGTTCCATACCTTCTGCGCTAAGTACCATTGAGCCGCCTGTTGCCACAACTGTTTTCTCGCAGTCAAGCTCTTTGCCTACTTGATTTTCAATTTTCAAGAAAGCATCATAGCCGTCCTGATCAAGTATCTTTTGCAGTTTTTTGCCTGTTTTCTTAGTAATAATCAAGTCTAAATCCGCAAAAGAATATCCGCTGTATTTTGCAAGCAGAACACCAAGTGTACTCTTACCCGAACCCGGCATTCCTATAAGTATAATGTTATTGTTATTCATATTATAAAATCCTTACATTGAGAGAGTCTGTGCTTGAAGTAGGTGCAGTTCTGTTTGAAGAAATTACAACTACAATATCGCCCTTTTTAAAGTAGCCCGTGCTTAAAGCCTTTTCCATTGCCTGCTTTGTAATGGCATCGGAAGTTTTCTTTTCTTCACCGATAAGTGCTGTAATACCCCAATTAAGGCAAAGTTTTTTACAAACAAGCGAAGAGGTAACAACTGCAATTATCGGAACATTCGGGCGGAAATGTGTCATTGCTCTTGCAACTTTACCTGTAGCACTCTCAACAATAATAGCTCTTGCGCCAATCTGATGAGCAATATCTCTTGCCGCACGGCAAATACTGCCTCTGATTGGGTTGCTGTCCTGAATACTGTGATGTTCGATATAGTCTTTAAGAGCTGTAAACTCACCGTTCTGCTCTGCTTCAAAGCATATAGCGTCAAGAGCCTTAACACTTTCAACAGGATACTTACCTGCGGCAGACTCACCCGAAAGCATAACGGCGCTTGTACCGTCATATACAGCATTGGCAACATCGCTGATTTCAGCTCTTGTAGGACGAGGTGAAGAAGTCATACTCTCAAGCATTTGAGTTGCTGTAATTACATATTTACCTCTTGCAACGCACTTTCTGATAAGTGTTTTCTGAATTTCAGGAAGTTTGATAAACGGAATTTCAACACCCATATCGCCTCTGGCAACCATAATGCCGTCAGCGCAATCTATAATGGCGTCCATATCGTCAACACCGCTCTGATTTTCAATCTTTGCGATGATTTCAACATATTCAAATCCAAGGCTGTCGATAAAATCTCTTAATGTTTTAACATCTTCGTGTGTACGAACGAATGATGCGGCAACTACATTAGCGCCGTGAGAAAGACCAAATTCAATATCTTTTCTGTCCTGTGCACTGACATAAGGCATATTTATATGATAACCGGGAATATTAATACTCTTTCTGTTCTTAAGTGTACCGCCCTTAACTACTTTGCAAATAATTTCGTTAGGAGTCATACTGTCAACAACCATTGAGATAAGACCGTCATCTAATAATAATTCTCTGCCTATTGCCGCTTTGCCGTCGGCATTGAACAAATCAATAAGCTTAGGGAAAGAAATTGCCACGCCTGTTTCGTCACCGACTTCTTTATTCTTGCAAAGGCTGAAAAGCTGACCTTCAATAAGTTCTATACTGCCGTTTTCAAATGTGCATACTCTTACTTCCGGACCTTTTGTATCTAGAAGAATTGACACAATTTTTCCGCTTTCGGCAATAGCTTCTTTGAGAACATTAAAAGTGTTTTCCAAATCGTCATATGCTCCGTGTGACATATTAATACGAGCAACATTCATACCTGCGTTGATCATCTCAAGCAAGGTTTCTTTATTGTTGCAGGCAGGACCAATTGTGCAAACAATTTTAGTCTTCCTCATAATAACCTCCATAATTAAATCAAATACTATCCTCAATAATACCCAAAATTTTCACAAATACATTATATACCATTACCGTAAGTTTTTCAATAAATTTTGTGTAAATTTATAATTAAATAATAGAAATATGACTTTTAAAAATCAAAATACCGCTTGAAATCTTCCGAAATCAAGCGGTATAAAAATTTAAATTTTATTGTGCAATTATCTGCTGTAAAGCTGTGACATCTCTCACATCAATAATTCCGTCTTTGTTTATATCAGCCATTTTTACACCTTCAATGTCAAGTGTTGCACTTTCTGCAATGTAAAGCTGAAGAGCCGTTGCATCACGAACATCTAAAATTCCGTCATTGTTAAGGTCATTTTCAATTCTTGGATTTGACGGTTTGTAGTCAGCATACATTTCGTTGCTAAGCCAAGCCGCACGGCTTGTAAGCCAATCGGCACAATAATTGTACTTTCCGTCAAAATTGTTGCTGTACTTTGTAGCAGTATTGCTTACTGTATATTTGCCTGTGGAATAGTCAAAGGTAGCTACATTGAGTTTGCTGTGGTCTGCAATCCAGCTGCCTGTATTGAGCAACCAACCGCTCTTGTAGTTCATCTCTGCACTGCCCTTTAGGTAGTTATAATAAACATCAGATGAATAAATTTCTCCCTCACTTACTCCGCGTGACATAAATGTTTTGAGAGCCGGAACAAAGTCCTCAAACCAAACCTGCGGTGCAGCCTTAATAACATTTTTATTTCTCGAAATCAGATTCATAACATTGTTTGTGCTGCTGCTGTTTTTACCTTTATCTTTGTATTTGCACCACCAACCGCTGTACTGTTCATAGTCATTTACTCCTATATTTCCGAGATCCCATTCAACGCCCTTTGCGTTGCCAAGTGAGTTATCGTAATCCCATACAGGAGAACCGTAGAATTTCCAATTGCCGTTTTCGTCCTGCTTATATGTAAAGTAAAGACTTGATACGCCCGAATCCCAGTTTTTGCCGAGTTCGTTTATAAGATAAATCTTTGTTACAGAATCAACATCAGCATAATCGGCAAGATTTTCAGTTGAACTTTTAATTGCATTGTAAAAAGAATCAAATTTGTTTTTTACATAATTTTTAACTTCGTTGTAGCCTTTGTCCCCCGGTGCAAGCTCGGGAGTTTTTAATGTAATCTTATTACCGCTTGATGAAGTGAAGTGATAATCATCATCAGTAGCACTTGCGTCAACCTCGCATACAAATTGGAAGTTTTCGTTGATTGAGCCGTCCTTGTTGAGGTAGCCTTTATCGTCAATATCGCTTAAAAGGTTAGTTTTACCTGTGTCAATCTTTTGGCACATCTGGTAAGAACCCCAATAATAGCCGTCTGAATAAAAATCAACATAACGGGAATCTGAGGCATACGGCATATCTACCGCATCAGAAAGGTCATACAAAAATCTGTTTCTTGAAAGAGAATCGTCCTGATAGTTTGCAAGCATTGAAAATTTCTTACACTTGTCCATTGAACCGATTGTTACATTATCTTTAAAAGTAACATTGTACGGTTTTTTAGCCTTGCCCCAGGTTGAGTTTCCTCTTCCCTTTATTTTCTTAACATCGGCAGTTTCAATTGTGCCGTCTGCATCGATAATTGCGGCTGTTGCGTTTGCGGAATTACTCTTATCACGATTAAGGTATGTGATAAGCTCCGTACCGTTACCGTCGGCATTGTCATTATTGATATATACGGCGGACTCTGCGGTTGATTTCATAAAAATCAAAGTAAAGTTTTTGCCGCCCGCATTTACCTTATACTCAACATTTGTATTGTACGGTACCGAACCCGACTTATGTGAATCAACAGTAACTCCGTTTATTGTAATCGGTGATGAATAAGCGTTGTAAATATCAACTTTTTCTCCGTTTGCCGAGGAAGGCAGGAAGAAATACTTTTTATTACTGTCTATTTCGTTAAAGTTCTCATCGTGTACACTTTGCCAACTAAGCCAAGCCTGTGTATCTTCAGAGTTTAAAACAGCGTGAGCATATAATGCGTCATATGTCTTAAATCCCGGTGTAGAAACGGTGGATTCGGTTGTCTGTGCCGCAAGAGCAGATACAGAAAAGCCTGTAGTAAGCATTACAGCAGAAAGTCCTACTGCAATAATTTTTGCTAATTTCAATTCAAACACTCCTAAAAATTCATTCAGTTTTCACATATCTATTATATCATAGAAAAAATTAAATTACAATGTCAAATTTTGCAAATTATTATTTAAATAATTACGCTTTATTTTTATAATATATTTTGCTATAATAGGAACAATAACATTAGATAAGGAATGATTTTATGAATAATTCAAAGCATAAAGCAAAGAGGCTTTCTGTTGCACTTTTGATTGCCTTACTTGCCGTTTCAACATCATTTGCAAGTGTAATGACAGGCTGCGGTAATAAAGATGAGAGTTCATCAACCGCTGCGACCGTAACAAGCACTGCTTCTGCCGCTGAAAACACAACTGTTGCAAACGACAAATCAGAAAGCGAAGTAACTTCTGAAAGCAGCAATTCACAAAGTTCGGGTTCTGAATCAAAGTCCGAGTCTGCTCAAAGCTCTGAAAAGTCAGAATCAAGCGGCTCTTCCGATTCTTCAAAAGCCGAATCAAAATCAGAAAGTTCCAAAAACGATGCATCAAGTAAAAATGACACAAGCAAAAATGACACAAGCAAGAATGACTCGGGCAATAAATCTTCCGATACACTTTCTGTTGACGGTCACGATTACAAAAAAGGCGATACCGTAACAGTTACCTATACAGTTAAAAGCACAAAGGTACTCGCAAACTTCCAGGGTACTATAACTTACGATTCTTCAAAACTTAAAGTTAAAAAAGCCGAGCTCCAAAGTCCTGTTAAATCAAACAGCATTGTTAATGCCAAAAATGCCGGTGTAATTAAATTTAACGGTTCAGACATTACAAGCGGATACGATTTCACAAATGGCGGCGACCTTATTGTAGTAACTTACGAAGTAACGGGTACAGGTTCTGCAAAGACAAGCTATTTATGGGAATCTGCAAGCACTATTGAAAATAATAAGATTATAACCCATATTGATAATAACGGAAAATCAGACGGTACAGTTTCACTTTCAACATCTTATAAATAAAATGTTAAAAACTCTCGCTTGGGCGGGAGTTTTTTTATGTTGGGGCAACATTAATAAATTTTGGTTTAGCGGAGTGTCGGTCGGGCATTGAAATTTAGCTAACGCTAAATTATCAGCAAAAGAACAAAAAAGTTTACTCAATTTTTTCAAAAATTGCGGGTTTGGGCAGTGCCCATAAAAATCTTCCGATATAACAAATTATTATGCACTGACAGCCTGCTGTCAGTGTGCGTAAAACAGAATTTTGAAAAACAGGCGGTAGCCGTTGTAAACAGAAATGCCAAAAATATAGGCAACGCATTGCGTTGCCTATGAAGATTAAGTATGTTTTCTTTTATTGCTCTCGCATTGACTTTCGCCTATTCGTTCAAGCCGCCAAACAGCGAGCTGTTTGGCTATCGTCAGATTGCGTAAGCGGAAAGTATTTGTGGGCTTTGCCCACACCCACAACCTTTGAAAAGGTTGATCAAACTTTTATAATTGATTGGCAAATCAATTTGCTAAACCACAATTCACCCCAACTATTGAAAAATAACCGTCTTTTTGGGATAACAGTCAAAAAGGCGGCACTAAGTGCCGCCTCAACAATTACGATATAAAAAATTATTTGCTCATACCGAAACGCTTCTTGAATCTGTCAACGCGTCCGCCGGTATCAACCAATTTCTGCTTTCCTGTGAAGAATGGGTGGCATTTTGAACAAACTTCAACACGAATGTCCTTCTTTGTTGAACCTGTTTCAATAACATTACCGCAAGCACATGTAATTGTTGTCTGCTGATAATCTGGATGGATGTTCTCTTTCATTTTCCTCACCTGCCTGACTCTGCATAATAACAGATAGATTATACAACAAAAATAAGCAAAATGCAAGTGTTTTTCAAAACTTTTTTCAAAATTTCGCAATATTTTTTATTTTCCTTACTTTTGTAGTTTTTAAATAATATTTACAAATCAAATAATTCTTATTACAAGTTATTTAATTTCCTTTGTAGAAATTTCTTTCTGTGCCATTGCAATAAAGTCCTCAAGTTTCATTGCGCCGAGGTCGCCCTCTTTTCTGTGACGAACAGAAACAGTATTAGCCTCTACATCCTTGTCGCCGATAATGAACATATAAGGAACTTTCTCAAGCTGTGCCTCACGAATCTTATATCCGATTTTCTCACTTCTTGAGTCAACCTCAACACGCATACCGCAAGCGTCAAGAGCCTTTTTGATTTCGTAAACATAGTCAAGGTGTCTGTCTGCAACAGGAAGGAGTTTAACCTGAACAGGAGCAAGCCACATCGGGAATGCACCGGCATATTTCTCAATAAGAAGTGCAAGCGTTCTCTCGTAACAACCGATTGAAGTTCTGTGAATAATATAAGGGTTTTTCTTTGAGCCGTCCTTATCTACATACTCCATACCGAATTTTTCTGCAAGCATCTGGTCAATCTGAATTGTAATAAGTGTATCTTCCTTGCCGTAAACATTCTTAATCTGAATATCAAGTTTAGGACCATAGAAAGCAGCCTCACCTACGCCGATAGCATAAGGAATTTCAAGGTGGTCAAGGATTTTCTGCATAATGCCCTGTGCTTCGTCCCACTGCTCGGCAGTACCGATATACTTATCTCTGTCCTTAGGATCCCACTGTGAGAATCTGTAAGATACATCTTCATAAAGACCGAGTGTTTTAAGCATATAAATAGCAAGCTCAAGACAGTTTCTGAACTCGTCCTCAAGCTGTTCAGGCAAGCACATAAGATGACCTTCGGAAATTGTGAACTGACGAACTCTGATAAGTCCGTGCATCTCGCCGCTTGCTTCATTTCTGAAAAGTGTTGAAGTTTCATTGTAACGGAGAGGAAGATCTCTGTATGAACGCTGACGATTAAGATAAGCCTGATACTGGAACGGGCAAGTCATAGGACGAAGTGCAAATACTTCATCATCTTTTTCAGGATCACCGAGTACAAACATACCGTCCATATAGTGGTCCCAGTGACCGCTGATTTTGTAAAGGTCGCTCTTAGCCATAAAAGGTGTTTTTGTAAGTAACCAGCCACGACGCTGTTCCTCGTCTTCTACAAATCTCTGTAAAAGCTGAACGATTCTTGCGCCCTTTGGAAGAAGGATAGGAAGACCCTGACCGATTACATCTGATGTTGTGAAAAGCTCAAGCTCTCTGCCGAGTTTGTTATGGTCACGGCTTCTTGCCTCTGCAAGCATTGTGAGGTGTTCCTCAAGCATAGATGCTTTAGGGAACGCTACACCGTAAACTCTGCAAAGCTGATGGTTGTTAGCGTCGCCTCTCCAGTATGCGCCTGTGCAGTTTGTAAGTTCAACAGCCTTAATAGGTGCAACGCTCATAAGGTGAGGACCTGCGCAAAGGTCTGTAAAATCGCCCTGCTTATAAAAGCTGATGTGTTCGCCGTTATCGGAATGTTCCTTAGCAAGTTCAACCTTGTAAGGCTCGTTCATCTCTTCAAGCATTTTTACCGCTTCGTCGGGAGCAAGCTCAAAACGCTCAATCTCAATACCCGACTTAACGATTTTCTTCATCTCTGCCTTGATTTTCTCAAGGTCTTCGGATGTAAACGGCTTTTCAACTTCAAAATCATAGTAAAAACCGTTGTCAACGGCAGGACCGATAGCGCATTTGGCACTTGGATAGAGGCGCTTGACAGCCTGCGCAAGAATGTGTGATGCAGTATGCCAGAACGCTTTTTTACCGTCAGGCTCATCGAAAGTAAGAAGATCTACTCTGCAATCCTTTGTAATAGGTGTACGCAAGTCGACAACATTGCCGTCAACTCTTGCACAGCATACAGACTTATAAAGTCCCATACCGATAGATTTTGCAATTTCAGCAGGAGTTACTCCGCTTTCAAACTCCTTGACTGTACCGCCCTTTAATTCAACATTAATCATATTCATTCTCCTTAATCATAAGAAATAAAAAGCCCGATATTCCAAAAGGAATATCGGGACGAATATACTTCGTGGTTCCACCCAACTTTGGCATAATAACTATGCCCTCTTTACAACCTTAACGCAGTCATACGCCGCACCATTTCCTGTGCAGACTCAAAGGTGGTAGCTTAAAATTACTTATGCGAAAAATCACAGCAAACATTTTCGCTCTCTGAAAAAGTAGGTTTTTAAACCGTGTCCTTATCGAAGTTCTTTATTTTACTTAATATTAACACCGCCGAATTGAAATGTCAAGCATTAATTTTCAAAACTTATTTCTTGTCGTTAAGTTCTTGCTGCTGTTCGTCAAGCTCTGCAAGCAACTTGTCAATCTCGCCCATAAGTTTTTCTTCTTTCTTCTGTCGTCTTGTTTCCAAAATACTATGTGACGAATCATCATCGTCATCATCAGCACCTACGCCAAAGAAAAATCCGCCTGTAATATCATCTTCCGAATTTTTATCGCCGATAACTTTAGGAGCGGAAATATTCGGAACATCGTCGTCAGCCTCATAACCCATAATAAAATCGTCGGTATCTGCAGTAGCGTTTTGAGCATAATCCTCGTCTTTTTTCTCTTCATCCGAGAAAACAAGTTCGTCACTCTTGCCGCTGTTATCGGCTGTATCGTCATCATCTGTAAAAGCATCTACAATCTGCACATCATCTTTCTTAAGTGCGCCTCTTGTAAGCTCAATAATATAGAAAAGCTGATACAAAGCGAAAGAAATAAACATTACACCTGCAATAAGAGCCATACCGTCTGCACTGTCAAAAATAACTCGTGCTATAAGGAACGCACCGTACGAAAGTCCGAAAGCGACTGACGGCAAGCCATAGATAAATGTTGCTTTAACAGGGTTTCTTCCGGGAATTTTTGAAATTACCATTGCCTGTGGGAACAAACTTAAGGTAAGGAAAATAAAGCAGAACAAAAGCGACATATCGGATGCCGATACTGAAAGTTTTGTTGCCTCAAGAAAACACGAAATCAATTCCGAAACTGCCCAGAGTGTCGGAAAAATATACAGAAAAGCAATATTAGACACCGGAGCAAAACCCGTAAAATGAGTTCTTGCCATAAAAACAAGTCCGATAGCGGCAAGCATTGCAAGGAATGCGCAAATAATGGACATCAGCAAATACTCGCTGTCTTTTCTTGTCAAAATGGTCATTACGGAATATGCAAGCGCAAATGCGGCGGAAAGCACCGCAAAAACACCCGCGGGCACATTTCGTTTTGACTCATAAACCGGTGCGGTTTTTTTGTCCAAAATATTAAAAAATATGCACAGCACAAAAAGAACAAGTGCAACGCCAACTGCTAAATAAGAAAACAACAATGCGTTCATTCCGCTTATCGTTCCTGTATCGTCATTACCGAATACACTTAAAAGTCTAAGCGCAACCATGGCAAGAGCGGCAGGGATAAATGGAATCCATGATAATTTAATCTTCATACTTATCTCCGTTTCTTCAAACAATATAACGGTTATTTTAGCCGAATTTTTTACATATATTATTTTAAGCCAATTACACGCTTATGTCAAGAATTATTAAAGTAAAAATTCACTTTTGCAAAGTTATACGAAAAGAGAGGAATTTATGAGAACAAAAGTTATATTTATAATAATATTTTTGCTTACAATGGCTTTTTTGCCCATAATAATCTCTAAGTGCTCGTCGCCTCAAACCACTGTCACTTCAAATTCGACTGCGGATAAAGCGACAGAACCCGTTACCGCAAACGAGCCGTCAAAAAACGAAACCATAGTTGGAACTACAACCGAATCTGTCGCAAAAGAAAATTCCGAATCAGAAAAATCGCCGCTCACCGAATCTGACCTTTGCGGTATGGTAGCGGCAAAATACAATGAAAATTACTGCGAAGAAACCTTAAAAGCATTGACAATAATTCTTTATACGAATTATAATGTATCTCCCGACAGTTACGATTTGTCGGATATTGACATATGTTTGCCCGAAAGCAAAGCAAAAAATTCCGTTAAAGAAAATTACAATAAAATCAAATCCGCTGTATCTTCCGTATATAAAAAAGCGCTCTGCGCAGACGGCAAAGCGTTTTATATACCTTTTTGCGATTTTACCAACGGCAAAACTTCAACGAACAGCGAACATCCGTACCTTACCGCTGTTGCCTCCCCTTGGGACAGCTATGCAAATGCCGATGACGGGGAATATTACGGTGTAAGCCTTAACGGAATAAATTATCTTTGTAATGACGGATACAGCTACGAAGAGGCTTTGCAATGGTATCTGCCAAATTTTAAAATTCAGATTCTTTAGTTGAGGCAAATTATAGTTTAGCGGAGTGTCGATCGGGCATTGAAATTTAGCTAACGCTAAATTATCCTCCCAAAAACAAAAAAGTTT
>OLVY01002328.1_pt1 | contig 10591 bp, 9 predicted proteins | sample 1674261 | NCBI WGS metagenome assembly OLVY01 (sample SAMEA103958155, study PRJEB25191) | human gut metagenome | biome: human-associated habitat [ENVO:00009003]; feature: intestine environment [ENVO:2100002]; material: feces | place: Germany | collected 2013/2015
ATGTGGCGGAAGGCGTCGCCCACGGCGTTGGTGCCCCCGGCGCAGGCGGTGACCACACAGGTACACATGCCCTGAAAGCCGAAGCGGATGGCGATCTGACCGGCGGCCATGTTTGAGATGATCATGGGGATCATAAAGGGGGACACGGAGTCATAGCCCCGGCTCTCCCCCCGCAGGAAGGCACCGCCCACCGTCTCAAAGCCGCCGATGCCGCTGGAGCAGATGACGCCGCAGCGGGACAGGTCCTCCCGCTCCCGGTCCAGGCCGCTGTCATCCATGGCCTGCTGGGCATCGGCTTTCGCCTGGCCCGATGCGTTGTCCGTGGCGCAACCCCGTACGGCGAGGGCGAGAACAACCACCAATGCGGCTACCAAAGCAATGGCGAGTAGGACTTTGGGCTGCGGCCTGCCACGGCGCGCGTTTTGGTTTGCGCGCCCTCAGGGGAAGTTGTACCCTAAAGGCGACATTTAGCCATTGCAATTAGGGAGCTGACCATGTATATCTCCGACCTGAAGGACGGAGCTTTACGCCGCAATTTGGTAATGGTGACGGTGGTGCTCATGAGAAATCAATCCAGTTCAACGGTTGTCTTGGTTGCGTCGGGGTAATCTTCCTTTAGGTTCTTTTCGTACTTGCGCATGCCATAAAGTCGGCAGCTGAATGTATGAACAATGGCAAACATGTCGTCAACCATCTCTTTTTCCGGAGAAAGTTTGATCTGGTTGACGACAATGAGCTCGCAGTCATGCTCGTCACAAATGTGACGAATGAGTTCGAAGCCGAAGCGCACCAGTCGATCCTTATGGGCAACGATCAGACGGCTAATTTCACCACGGCAAATTCTGTCTATAAGAGCCAGAAACTTAGGTCGCTTGAAATTCATGCCACCGCCGATTTCCGTAATCCACTCATCGACCACCGTTCCACTGCCCACCGCCCACATCTGCATGGACTCAAGCTAGCGATCCAAATCCGGCTTCTGACCCTTGCAGCTGACTCTGCAATAGACAACCGTAACCCGGTGCTCAGCTTTGACGCCCATCACCGCACGCAAGTCTGAATCATCAAAATACCTGTGTCCGGAAGAAAGACGCTTGCTGGTGATCTTTCCCTCAGCCTCCCACCGGCGGATCGTAGCCGGTGGTCGGCGAACCAATTTAGCGAATTGACCGATCTTATATATGCTCATAATGAGCGCATACTAACACGATTCCCCATGTTTTACAAAACAGTTATCAGTTCCGGGGTTTGCAGTCCGTCCATTGTATCCGAGCATGGAAAAGCCCGCGAGGACATACCTTGCGGGCTTCTTGTCAGGAGCGTTGCGCCGTGCGCCTTATTTGGCGGGCTGCGGAGCAGGCTGCTGCTGGGCGGGTTCAACGGGCTGCTGAACCGGCTGAGCGGGTTGCTGGGCCTGAGCCTCGGCGGGCTGCTGCTGGGCTTCGGCCGGCTGCTGGGCCTGGGCGGTCTTGTCGTCGCCGAAAAGGGCTTCGCCGATCATGGAGCCGGCAACGGCGCTGGCGGCGGCACCCATCATGTTGGACATGAAGCCGCCGCCCTGCTGCTGGGGCTGGGCGGGAGCGGCGTTCGCGGCGGGCGCAGCCTGCTGGGCGGGCGCCTGATTGGCGGCCGGCGCGGCCTGCTTGGCCGGAGCGGCGGCGGGAGCCGTCTGCGGGGCGGCCTGCGTGGAGGCGGCGGGACGGCCCGGAACCGGATTCGTGACGGGGGCGGGTTTCTGGACGGGCTTCACGGAGGCCGGACGGCCCATGGAGAAGCCGGAGGAGCGCTTGACCTTGGCGGCTTCGGCACCGGAGGTGATGGCGAGGAGCGCGGCGGCGGTGAGGAGGACGAGCTTGGTCTTGTGCATTTCGAACTAATTCCGAAGGAGTAGAAAAAGAGTGAAGCTATTATACGGAGAGCTCGAAAAGCCGAAGGTTATTGAAGCGGTTTTGTTACATATGCCGTGAAACAGAAATGATTTCCACGAAAAAACTCACGGTTTCGCGTCTGATGTCGGAGAAAACCTGACGAATTGCGGCCAGGGAAGGGGAAGGCGGGCTCAGCCGCCGAAGAGTCGGGCGAGCAGGCCCTGCTTCACCTCTTCGGAGGAGGCGGCGCCCGTGGGATAGCCCGTCTCGCCGATGGACCTGATGCATTCGCGCACGAGGCTTTCAGAGAGCGGCGCCTCGCTCTCGATCGTCACCTCGTTCCTGCGGTGGGAGGCCCTGATGCGCCTCGCCTCGCCGTGCGAGAGGATCTTGCGGACGGCCTCGATCACGTGGGCCTCGCACATCTCGCAGGCCATGTTGCGGACTTCGATTCGGGTGCGGATCATGTTGGTGTTCCAAAAGACTTGAGAATGAATCGCATTCTATCACGTTCGAAGAGGGACGCAAAAAATCGGGGAGGGGCGTCGTAACGCCTCTCCCCTCGGGATGCGGACTGTCTCGGGAGGTCTAGTCGAGGGTGCGCAGCGCGTCGATGAGCGCGGTCTTGGCCTCGGTCTTTTCGTCCTTCATCTTGATGATGCGGGCGGGGTTGCCGACCACGACGGCGCCAGCGGGCACGTCCTTGATGACGATGGCGCCCGCGCCGACGACGGCTCCGCGGCCCACGCGCACGCCTTCGATCACGACGGCGTTGGCGCCGATCATGACGTCGTCCTCGATGACGACGGGGGTGGCGGAGGCGGGTTCGACGACGCCTGCGAGTACGGTGCCCGCGCCGATGTGGCATCGGTTGCCGACGATGGCGCGGCCGCCGAGCACGGCGCCCATGTCGATCATGGTGCCTTCGCCGATGACGGCGCCGATGTTGATGACGGCACCCATCATGATGACGGCGCCTTCGCCGATTTCGACCTTTTCGCGGATCACGGCGCCCGGTTCGATGCGGGCGCGGATGTTCCTGATGTCAAGGAGCGGAACGCCGGAGTTGCGGCGGTCGTTTTCGATGACGATGTCGGCGATGGCGGCGGCGTTGGCCGTGACCACGGGTTCAAGGTCGGCCCAGTTGCCGAAGACGACGAGACTGAGGCCCTCGCCGAAGACCTTGGCGCCGCAGGACGCGAAGTCGACGGGCTCCCTGAGGTTCACGTAGATCTTGACGGGGGTCTTCTTGGGAGCGGTGGCAATGTAGTTGATGATTTCCTGGGCGTTCATTTATCTAGTGGGTTCCGTTGGTGTTGAAGAGAAGGTCGTCGAGCGAATGGAAGCCCTTGGGCTCCCTGACGAGCGCGCGGGCGGCCTTGAGGGCGCCGAGCACGAAGATGCGGCGGCTCGTGGCGCGGTGCGTGAACTCGAGCTCTTCGTCGGGGCCGAAGAAGTGTACGGAATGCGTGCCAGCAACGGTGCCGCCGCGAAGCGCGTGGATGCCGATTTCGTCGGGACGGCGTTCGCCGCAGAGGCCCACGCGGCCGTAGACGGGCGTGAGTTCGCCCGCGGGATCGAGCGCTTCGACGAGGAGCTTCGCGGTGCCGCTCGGGGCGTCCTTCTTCCTGTTGTGGTGGGTTTCGGTCACCTCGATGTCGAAGTCGGGGCGCAGCGCTGCGGTCACGAGGCGAAGCGCGCGTGCGAGCACGGCGACGCCGAGCGAGTAGTTGGCGCTCCAGACGACGGGGGCGTGTTCGCCGAGGGCGGCAACGGCGGCCTTTTCCCCGGCCGTGTAGCCCGTGGTGCCCGAGACGAGCGGGGTGCCCGTGCGGGCGACGTAGGCGGCGACGGCGGGCAGGGCCTCGGGGCCGGAGAAGTCGATGGCGACGTCGGCTGCGGGCGCGGCGGCGAGTTCGGCGATGTTTGCGCGGCCGTATTCGCCGACGACGGCGTCACCCGCGTCAAGGGCGCACTCCTTGAGGAGGCGCCCCATGCGTCCCGTTCCGATGAGGATGATGTTCATGGGGCTTCTTTCCAGAGTCTTTATTCGTTGATGAGGCCTGCCTTGACGAGCTCGGCGCGCAGGCGGGCGGCGTTGGCGGGCGACATGTCGCAAAGCGGCAGACGCATCGGACCGGCGTTGAGGCCCATCATGTTGAGCGCAGTCTTCGCAGGAATCGGATTCACTTCATAGAAGAGCGCGTTCATGAGGTCGAGGCGGCGGACCTGCTCGGTGGCCGCTTCGGCGGTGCGGCCCGCGAACCAGTCGGTGCACATCTTCGCACAGGAGGCGGGGTCGATGTTGGCGTAGACGCTGATGACGCCCGAGCCGCCCACGCTCATGATGGGGACCGTGATGTCGTCGTTGCCGGACCACATCTGGAAGTCGGGGCCGAGGAAGCGGGCGACCTCCATGGCGTAGCTCATGTTGCCCGAAGCTTCCTTGATGCCGCAGATGTTCGGGTGCTTCGCGAGGCGCTCGACGACGGAGACCGGGATGGAGCAGCCCGTGCGGCCCGGCACGTTGTAGAGGATGCAGGGCACGGAGACGGCGTCGGCCGTGTCGGCGAAGTGGCGGTACATGCCCTCGGCGTTGGCCTTGTTGTAGTACGGGGCGATGATGAGGAGCGCGTCGGCGCCCATCGCCTCGTAGCGGCGGCTCATCTCGATCTGCGTGGCCGTGCAGTTGGAGCCCGAGCCGACGATGACGGGCACGCGTCCCGCGACCGTGTCGATCGTGTGGCGCACGACGGCGGCGTCCTCCTCGTGCGTCATCGTGGAGTATTCACCCGTCGTGCCGAGCGTGAGAATGGCGCTCGTGCCGCCGGCGATCTGGCGCTCGATGAGATGGGTGAGGGCTTCGAAGTTCACGCTTCCGTCTTCGTGGAAGGGCGTGATCATGGCGACGATGGAGCCTCGGACGTTTTCGAACTTCATAGGGGGAGTACCTCAGAAACAGTGACATGAAAAACCGTCGACAGAGGCGCTTCTGCCGACAGTCTGGCGCGGAAAGCAGGATCCGCGGCGTTTCTGAAGGGGATAGCGCAACCGGCCGGATGCCCGGACGGACAGTCCGCAGGATGTTCTCCTGCGACCCATCACCCCGGAGCGCCCTCCGCGGATGATTCGGCGGTGTTGCCTCGCCACGACGTCGTCGCCTGCCGGCTCGGTCGGGCCCTTCGTCCCCGCTCCTCTATCTGCAGGAGCAAAGTTACCACGGACGGCCCGATTTTGAAAAGGGACGGCGTCGGAAAAGACGCTCGGGTGGGTCCCGCGCAAACCGTCTAGGTGAGACGCCCTACGACCTATTGCCTAGGTGCGCGGTTTCGACTCTTCCGAAGCTCCGCCACATGATATAAATGCAGGACTTTTCATCGAGCGCCGGCTTCGGGGGCGAGAGCCTCCTGGCGGCCTTTCCGTCCTTGTGTCTGCACTTCCGGAGAACGCGTCCATGAGCCTCAATGCCGTCAACCACCGCAGGGTCCTGCACCGAATGCCCGAGCTCGACGACGAGCTGCCCGATACGACGGCCTACGTGAGGAAGGTGCTCGAGCCGCTCGGCGCCGAGGTCTTCTCGCCCATCAAGGGCAGCGTGTGCGCGTACTTCGACGCGGGCGCAGAGGAGACGGTCGCCCTGCGCGCCGACATGGATGCGCTGCCCGTGACCGAGTGCACGGGGCTTTTCTTCGCCTCCGAGAGGCCGGGGCGCATGCACGCCTGCGGGCACGACGGCCACACGGCCATCGAACTCGGTCTTGCCGAGGAGACGGCCCGCATGATCAGGGCGGGCGAGAAGCTGCCGAGGAACGTTCTCTTCGTCTTCCAGCCCGCCGAGGAGACGACGGGCGGCGCGGGACGCATCTGCGAGACGGGCGTCTTCGAGAAGTACCGCGTCACGCGAATCTTCGGCCTGCACCTCTGGCCCAACCTTCCTGAGGGAAGCGTCTGGTCGCGTCCCGGCCCGATGATGGCCCGCTCGAACGAGGTGACGCTCAAGGTGACGGGCAGGAGCGTGCACGTCTCGCGCGCCGCCGAGGGGCTCGACGCCCTGCGAGCGGGCGTCGACTGGATGAACGCCGCTTACGCCTGGACCGAGGCCCTGCCGCCGGACGTCCTGCGCACGCTGCAGTTCGGCCGCATGACGGCGGGCACGGTGCGAAACGCCGTCGCGGGCTCCGCCGAAATCCAGGGCACGCTTCGCACCTACGACGAGGATGCCGCGGAGATGATCCGCTCTCACCTCAGGACGCTCGCCGCCGAAACGGCGGAGCGAACTGGCTGTGGGCTCGAAGTGTCCTTCAGCACGGGCTACCCCGCCGTCTGGAACAACGAGACGCTCTTCGAGCGGGTCTCGAGGGACCTCGGCGCAGACGCCCCGCAGCTGCTCGCTGAACCCGTCCTCGCGGCGGAGGACTTCTCCTTCTACCAGAGGTGCATTCCTGGCGTCTTCTTCTTCCTCGGCGTGGGGCCCGCGCACGAACTCCACTCCCCGCACTTCTGCTGGAACGACGAGGCCGTGATCCCTGCGGGCATCGCCTTCATGAAGAAGATCATGGTTCTCCCTTAGAATAATGGTTCTTCCCTAAGTGGAAATTCTTATTGCATTTTGCATTAGAATGCTAGTTCCACTCTGCCGCTGACAGTGAAAGAAGGTTGGGACGGCCGGAACGGAAAACAGAACCGAATAACGAGAGGGGCCCTGCGAGGGCCCTTCGTGTCCATCTTTTCCATCCAAGCTACAAATGGATTTCCTCAATCAACTCGTCAGCGACGTCAATGGCGTCCTCTGGGGCGTCTTCTTCCTGATTCCGTTGCTTTGCGGCACGGGCATCTTCTACACCATCAAGCTGCGCTTCGTTCAGGTGCGCAAGTTCGGCCTTGCGGCCCGCTTCCTTCTGGGCGGAGCGTCGCTCTTCGGCAAGCGTGCCGACAAGTCGGGCATGAGCTCCTTTCAGGCGCTTGCCACGGCCGTTGCGGCCCAGGTGGGCACGGGCAACGTTGCGGGCACGGCCACGGCCCTCGTGGCGGGCGGTCCGGGCTCGCTCTTCTGGCTCTGGGTCGCGGCCTTCTTCGGCATGGCAACCATCTTCGCCGAAGCCGTGCTCGCGCAGACCTATCGCACGAAGGACGAGCAGGGCCGCGTGCTCGGCGGTCCCGCCTACTACATCACGCTCGGCATGGGCGAGAAGTGGCGTCCGCTTGCGGTCTTCTTCTCGATCGCAATCATCATTGCGCTGGGCTGCATCGGCAACATGGTGCAGTCCAACTCCATCGCGCACGCCATGCAGACCGCCTTCAACGTGCCGGCCGCCGTCTCGGGCGTCGTGTGCGCGGTGCTCGCGGGCCTCGTCTTCTTCGGCGGCGTCGGCCGTCTGGCGAGCGTCACCGAGAAGATCGTTCCCTTCATGGCGGCCATCTACCTCATCGGCGGCCTCTGGGTGATCGGCGCCCACATCACCGAAGTGATTCCCGCCTTCAGGCTCATCTTCGTCGCGGCCTTTGATCCCGAGGCCGTCATGGGCGGCGCGCTCGGCCTGACGGTCGCCAAGGCGATGCAGTTCGGCGTGGCCCGCGGCCTCTTCTCGAACGAGGCCGGTATGGGCTCGACCCCGCACGCGCATGCCGTCGCCCGCGTCGAGCATCCCGCCGAACAGGGCCTCGTCGCGATGTTCGGCGTCTTTACGACGGTCGTGATCGTGACCTTCACGGGCATCGTCATCCTTGTGACGGGCGTGCTCGACTTCAAGACGACGGGTATCGAGCTCACGCAGCACGCCTATACGGTGGGCCTGGGCTCCTTCGGCATGGCCTTCGTCGCCGTCTGCCTCTTCTTCTTCGCCTTCTCCACCATCATGGGCTGGTACTTCTTCGGCGAACAGAACGTGCGCTTCCTCTTCCGGTCCCGCGGCGTGCTGGCCTATCGCGTGATCGTCTGCGCCTTCATCGTCACGGGCGCCATGCTCAAGGTCGACTTCGTTTGGTCGCTCGCCGACCTCTTCAACGGCCTGATGGTGCTTCCGAACCTCGTCGCGCTCGTGGCGCTGCACAAGGTCGTGGGCGAGAGCCTCGAGGACTTCGAGAAGAAGCTCGACCACTACGAGGAGCGCAAGAGCGAGAACATCGACGACCGCATGCAGCGACTCTGACGCTGCTCTGCGCAGGATCAATAACCCCTGTCTGAAGACAGAGGTTTCCGCGCCGAGTTTCTATGAACATGACGACGGCTTGGTCCGCCGTCGCCCCTCAGGCGGCGCTCGCCGGGTTGTGTCATACTTGAGGCCCATGTTCATTAAGGAGGACGCTCATGGCCGAGCCTGAAGAAATCGTGATCGAACCGACTCGCAAGTTCCAGGGCAAGTTCTCGAGCAGCCTGGCTGCGAGGGCCGAGCTCTTCTATGCTCTCAGGAAGATGTCCGACGAGGACTACCACGCAGGCCGCCGCGTCACCGTCAACTGCCTCTACCGCGAGGGCTACGAGCTCGTCTACAAGACGGCGAGCTACCGCATCGGCGGCAAGCCCCGTCCCGAACGCTCCTGGGAGGTGATGAGCACCGAGATCGCCGAGGCGATCAAGCGCGCGTGACGCTCTGATGAAGCCTCAGGTTCAAGGAGGGGACGTTCCGAAGGGAACGTCTCTTTTTTTTGTCTTCGGGAAAAGCGTGTTTTCGGCGTCCGAAGGCGCCTCCCGGGACGTTCTGAAGAGACGGCTGCCCGCTTGCGCCTGTGCCAGAGGTGTTGAGCGGGATCAAGGGGGCAAGCTTGCCTTTGTCGGAGGTGCGGTTACAATATTCCGTCTGATTCGATGACCACGTCAGAAGAGGGGAAGAAATTGAAGAACGTGGAACCGCACTGGCAGCCCGACGGGCTCCTCAACATTGCGAGCGAACGCTACGCCAAGCGAAAGGAGACGCTGGCCGACGTGCTGCTTCTTGCCGAAAGGCTCTCTGCGGACAATCCGTCCGATGCGGCCGCCGTCGAGCGCCTCATCGAGCTCGTCGAGCACGGCCGCAGGCTTGCGGTCTCGCTTCTGACCGCCTGCAAGGCGACGCAGACCCAGCAGGCCAAGAACAGCCGCGTGCCCGCCGAGAGGACGGACCTGCTTCATGCAACGGAACGCCTCGAGGCGCTTGCCGAACGCGCCCGCAACTGGGGCCGCGTCTTCCCGAAGGATCTCGAGGGCAGGCCCGCGGGTGAGTGGCTCGAATTCGAGGAGGCCGCCCAGAGCCGCGTGATCCTGCGCCCGACCGAGGCCGACCGCCGCATCGAGGAGCCGCTCGGCGCCCTCTACACCCATCTCAAGAGCAGCATGAAGATCATGGTGCAGATGCCCGACGGCACGCATCCGACGGTCATGAGCTGCTCGTCGGCCGAATCCTATCTGAAGAACAGCACCGACACGGCCACGCGCCGCCAGGTCTTCGGCGCCTACAATGCGTGGTTCGCCGAGAACGCTGCGCCCTTTGCCGCGCTGCTCAACGCCATGACGGGCCACAGGCTAAACCTCTCAGACCGCGCGGGCATGTCGATGCTCGACGCGTCCCTCAAGAGCGAGCGCATGAGCCGCCCCGCCTTCGACGCGATGATGAGGGCCGTGCGCGCTGCTGCGCCGAGGGCCCGCAACGCTGTTCAGCTCTCGGGCATGGTGCTCTCGTGCCTCGAGGGCCGCAGGTCGGGCCTTTCGGTCGCGAACCTCTTTGCCCCGCTTCCCGAAGCCGCGCCTCTTGAAGCGGCCGCCTCGTTCGACGGCGCCACCGACGCGCTGCGTCGCACCTTCAGCAGGATCGATCCCGACTTTCAGGGCTTTCTCAAGCGCCTCCTTTCGGCAGGCTGGATCGAGACGAGCAACATCTCGGGCGGCGAGGGCGGCACGTGGTGCGCGCAGGTGCCCGCCTGCAGCGCCGTGGCGGTCTATGCGGACTACCAGCCCACGCTCAACCGCGCCTGCGAGCTTGCCCACATCCTGGGCGAAGCGTCCCTGAGGGACAGGCTCATCGCCTATCCCGCCATCGCGCAGAATCCGTCCCTTCTTTCGTGCGAAATCGCGGGACGCTTCTTCATGGACGCCTTCCTCGCTCAGCTTCTCGAGGAGACGGAGTGGGAGCGCCGCGAACATGCGGCCGTACTCTGGCAGGCCCTGCGCCAGATCGGCGTCAACCTCCTGCACCTGCCCTTCAGGTTTGAACTTTCGCACAGGCTCCACGAGGAGAGAAGGCACGGCTACCTCTCGGTGAACGACATCAACAAGCTCACCAACACCATCTGGGAGGATTATTTCGCGGACACGGTCCGAGGGTCCGACCAGTACGTCTGGGCCGCCAAGCTTCATTTCTATCTGCCGCGCGAGCCCCACTACGACTGGCAGTACACGGCGGGCTACCTCATCGCGGCCGTTCTGAGGCGCAGGCTTCTGGCCGACGGCTGCACGGCCTGCGGCGGCTCGTTCGGGGACTTCCTCTCCGACTGCGCGACGATCGACTGCGACGAGCTCATCAGACGCCACCTCGGCGCCGATCCCGCCTCCGACGCCTTCTGGACGGACGCTGCCACGGAGGCGCTCAACGTCATGCGCGATGCAGACCGCCACATCCAGTCCTTCATCTCCTGAGAAGGGAAGGGCCGGAAAAGAATAAAAAGGCAAAAGACAAAAAGGAAAGCCCCGTGCGGAGTGATCTGGACCCCGAAACTTGGACTACAAAATAAACTCCAAGTTGAGTGCGGCC
>OLVY01002331.1_pt1 | contig 10575 bp, 7 predicted proteins | sample 1674261 | NCBI WGS metagenome assembly OLVY01 (sample SAMEA103958155, study PRJEB25191) | human gut metagenome | biome: human-associated habitat [ENVO:00009003]; feature: intestine environment [ENVO:2100002]; material: feces | place: Germany | collected 2013/2015
GGGACTTGCCGGGCTTGAACACGATGCTGCGGGAAGCAGCGATGGTGATGGGCTCGCGGGTACGGGGATTGATGCCCTGACGCTCGGCGCGCTCGCGCACCTCAAAGGTGCCGAAGCCGGAGATGCTGATCTTTTCGCCCTCGGTCATGGCCTTGCCCAGTGCTTCAAAAACGGCGTTGACAGCCTGCTCAGCGCTCTTCTTGCTCATTTCGGTGTTTGCCGCAACCTGTGCGATCAAGTCGGTCTTGGTCATATTATTTGCCTCCATCTGATTTTTGTCTTAAATTCTCTCGTTCTATCGGAGCAGGTCATTCGACCTGAGTACCGCGTTGTTCCTGTTCCAGACACTGCTGTGCAAAACGCTTGGACGCAAAAGTCAGCGCTTCCTCTGCATCCACCCCCGCAAGCCGGGCGGCGTTCACCGCTACAAACAGCAGCTGACCTGCGGCTTCCTGCTTTGCGGCGGCGTTTGCCTTCGCAAAGGCCTGCGCGGCATTTTCCAGCTGATGCTGCGCTGCGGCTGCATCCTGCTGCCCAAGGCCATGCCCGGCGGCACGCTTTTGCAGTTTTTGCGCCCGCATGAGTGCGGGCAGCGTAGTGGGCACGGTGGCCAGTTCGTCGGCAAGGGTGGTGCGCCCCTTTTCCTTATTTTTGAGCGCATCCCAGCCATTTATACCGGCGTTTTCCGCCGCGGAGGATGCAAAAATGTTGGGGTGCCGGAACACCAGCTTTTCGCAGACATTGCGGCACACATCCTCAAAGGTAAAGCGTCCCCGCTCTTCCTCCATGGCGGCGTGGAACACCACCTGCATCAGCACGTCCCCCAGCTCCTCCCGGAGCAGAACTGCATCGTCTGCATCAATGGCTTCCAGCGCCTCGCAGGTCTCTTCCAGAAAATTTTTGCGGATGGACGCATGGGTCTGCACCTTATCCCACGGACAGCCGTTTTCCGGGTCCCGCAGGATGCGGATCACCTGCAGCAGCTGCTCCGCCGTATAGGGCGGCTGTGGGTTCCAGTCCAGCACACGTTCCATCTCCTTTTGAAAAGATACTGTAAATTGTACCGCAGCTGTTGCGGTTTTTCAAGCAAAAAGCCGCAATTTTCCAGCATTTTTCATGGTTTTCTGCGCTTTTCACAAAAACAGGACGGTGTCCTGTGGGGGATACCGCCCTGTTGCAAACTTTTCCGGTTACGGGCTTACAGCTGTGCACCGCACTTATTGCAGAACAGTGCATCGTCCGAGACGGGCGCGCCGCACTGCGGGCAGGTCTTGCGGGCAGGCTGAGCGGGCTGTTCCGGGGCAGCTTCTTCTGCCTCCTCCATGGGGGCTTCGTAGTCCACCTCGGCGGCTTCGACCGGAGTCAGGGTAGCCTTCAGGCGGGTGATCTCCTGCTCAATGGTATCGATCATCTCGATATATTTATCCACCAGCGGCTGGTTCTCCTCCTTGCCCTTGGCAAGACTGTACACCAGTGCACCCAGCTGACGCTGTGCCTTGAGCAGCTTGCCCTGCTCGTTGACCAGCAACGCCTGCGTCTTGCCCTTTTCGGCCAGATCCATTGCAGCGTTCTTGCCCTTTTCGGCATATTCCAAACCCATCGCTTTGATCTTGTTAAAATCCATAAAAGACACCTCTCTTATTCTGGCAGTATTCTCTGCAGACTGCGGCGCACAATGCGCCATACCGGGGTCGTATTCCCATTATAGCGCAGCGTTATGGCAATTGCAACGAATGCACCGCAATTTTTACAGTTTGGTGCCGGTTTGGAAACAAATTTTACGCATTTTTCACCGGTTAGGTGCGGCTGCCGTAGAACTCGCGCAGCATACTGTCGGCGGGCAGCAGCTCCAGCGGCAGCGGGTCCACCTGCTCAAAGCGGCGGGCGGTCTCGTCCCACAGCTCAGCGTTGTGGCCCTCCAGCGTGAACTGACGGCGCACCTCGCCCAGCAGCCGGGAGATCAGTCCCAGCTCGTAGGTAAAGGAGGTGTCCAGCAAAAAGTCTGCGGTGGTCTTGAAGCCCTTGATATACCGCGTTTCGCCGTCCAGCACCCTGTCCCACATGGAAAGGGTCTTGGCGGGGCTGCGGCCGCGGGCTGCGGCGTCCCGCAGGGTGCGGCGGCACAGGCGGATATCCTGCGTATTGATGACCCTGCGGCCATCGATGCAGTATTCCTCCCGCAGACCGGCGTAGATGCGGTAGATCTGGTCATCCGGCACAAGGCCGGTCAGCTCCGGGTTGAGGGCATGGATGCCCTCAACGATGCACACACCGCCCTGCAGATCGATGGGCTCCACCGCGGCAGAGCGCTGCTCGGTGGCAAAATCATAGATGGGCAGCTCGGTCTTGCCGGTCTCGCTGAGCTGGTGCAGACACTGCTTGATGAGGGGCAGATCCAGCGTTTCAAGGTTTTCGTAGTCCAGTGTGCCGTCTGGCATTTTGGGATAGTAGGCAGCACCTTTAAAAAAGTTGTCCAGACTGACCACCTGTGCCGGGGTGCCCTGCTGTACCAAGGCCTTTGCCAGACAGTGGGCGCTGGTGGTCTTGCCACTGGCCGAGGGGCCGGTCAGCATAACGATCTTTGCCCCGGAGCCGCGTACCTTCTGGGCGGCATACTGCACCCGCCGGGCGTAGCTGTTCTCGCTCAGCTGTGCCAGCGCCTGCGGGCTGCGGGCTGCTACGTTATAAAGATCTATTTCAACCAGTCGTTTCGGTACCCAGATCGTGATCATAAAACTCAGCCACTCCTTTTTTCCGTTCCAGTACCTCCGCAAAGCGCTGGATATACTCGTTCGGATACTTAAAATTGAAGATGCGCTGCATCCGTTTGCCCCCATCGGCCACCAGTTTGGTGCTGCCGCCTGCACCCGCCGAAAGGATAGTCTGGACTTCCTCCATGATATAGATATTATAGTAACCCTCGTGACCCGGCTTGCACCAGCCCACGTTTTCCAGATTTTGCAGCGTATTCTTCTGCCGGTAGAGGTAATAGGGGCGGTAGCCCGCTTCGGCCAGCAAATGGCATTTTTCCAGCATAGCGGCTACATCTGCGTAGTCGTTTTCCTTCTGATCCTCAATGACGATGCGGGACGCCCGCTTGAGGGTAAGGGTGTGGACGGTGATATTCTCTGGCTGCAAGGCAATGGCCTGCCGCAGGCTGTGCTCAAAGCCCTCCACCGTATCCCCGGGCAGCCCGGCAATCAGATCCATGTTGATGTCCTCGTGCCCGGCGCGGCGGGCATCGGCATAGCAATCCAGAATGTCCTGTGCCGAATGCTTGCGGCCGATATTTGCCAGCACTTCATCCGAGAAGGTCTGGGGGTTGATGGAGATGCGGGTAGCGCCGTATTCCTTGATGACCGCCAGCTTTTCAGCGTCGGTGCAGTCCGGGCGGCCAGCTTCTACGGTATATTCTACGACCTTAGTCAGGTCAAAATTCTCCCGCACGGTGCCCATGAGCTGCCGCAGCTGGGCAGCGGAAAGGCTGGTGGGCGTACCGCCGCCGATGTAGATGCTACACAAGGTCAGCCCGGCACGCTCGGCCTGCACCCGGATCTCTGCAACCTCTTTGCACAGGCAGTCCACATAGGGCTGCACCAGCTTGCGGTCGCGGTCCAGATTGCAGCTGACAAAGCTGCAATAGCTGCACCGGGAGGGGCAGAACGGGATGCCGATATACAAACTGTACGTCTTGGGCGCGCTGCCCAGCTGCAAGATTGGCTCCTGCAGGTCGGCAATTTCCTTCGCCATTTCGTATTTTTGCTCCGAGCAGTCGAACCGCTGCAAAAAGAAGCGGTCGATCTGCTCTGCGCTCCACCCGGCGGCGCGCTTATCGTGGATCAGGCGCACCGGGCGCACACCGGTCATCTTGCCCCAGGGCGGGCGGATGCCCGTCCACTGGCGCAGCAGGTCATAAGTCAGGCTGGCAAGGGCAAACTCCGGCGTTTCGCCGCCCTGCTCCACCGGCAGCGGCAGCGGAGCTTCCAGCGTTTTGCTCTTTTCTCCCTGCCGCACCAGCACCCGCAGACCGGTATCGGTCTTTTCAGCCCACAGACAGTCCTCGGCAGGCTCCGGCGGGGTCAGGGTCAGGGGTGCCATGGGGTAAAACAGGCGGGCAAGATGTTCCACCTCGTACCCGGAGGGCAGCCCAGTGATATAGATTTTCATGTCGTTCTCTCTTTAAAAAATGTCGTTGCCGCCGCGCAGGGCGCTGCGGATATAGTAGTTGTTGTCCAGCTCCGCGCCAAAGGTGGAAAATTCGCCGTGGCCGGGCAGCACCTGTGTTTCGCGGGGGATGGGCAGCTGTGCCAGCTTGCGCAGGCTGTCCGCCATCTGTGCGCTGCTGCCGCCCTCAAGGTCGGTGCGGCCGATGCTGCCTGCAAACAGCGTATCGCCGCAGAACAGATGCTCGCCGCACAGCAGCACCACGCTGCCGGGGGTGTGGCCGGGGGTGTGCCACGCGGTAAAACGCAGCTCGTCCACCGCGATCTGTTCCCCTTCCGTGTAGCCGCAGTCCGCAGCGGAAAGCGGGTACATCCGGTCCCCGGCAAGGTCTGCCTTTTCACAATAGAGGGTGGCGTTCCACTTGGCTTTCAGCGCAGCCGCACTGCCCACATGGTCGTAGTGGCCGTGGGTGCACAGAATGGTGGTAAGGGTGGCGTTGTGCTGCTTTAAAATTTCGTCGTAGCTGTCCACCTCTGCCGCCGGGTCGATGACCACGGCATGGCCTGCGTCGGAAATGAGCAGAAAGGTGTTGGTATACAGCGGCGGTGCCGCAGGAATGTGAAAGCCTTGCATCGTTACTCCTTCTTTTTCCACTCGTCGGTGTCAATGATGATGGTGCAGGGACCCTCGTTCACCAGCGACACCTGCATGTGGGCGCCGAACTCGCCGTGCTGCACGTCCTTGAGGCCGTGCTTAGCCATCTCGGCAAGGAACAGCTCGTAAGCATCCACCGAGAGGGGCGGCTTTGCAGCCTTGATAAAGCTGGGGCGGTAACCCTTCTTCGTATCGCCGTAAAGGGTGAACTGGCTGACCACCAGCGCGGAATAGCCCAGATCCCGGGCGCTCAGGTTCAGCTTGCCCTCCGCATCCGGGAAAATGCGCAGACCCGCGCATTTATCGGCAAGTTTTGGCACGATGTCCAGCGTATCGGTGTCCCTGACCCCCAGCAGGATCATGATTCCCGGCCCAATGGCGCGGGGCTCGCCGCCTTCCACCCGCACACTGGCGGAGGATACGGCCTGAATAACTGCTCGCATTGCGTTAACTCCTTGTCACCTTGAGCACGTCCCGCACCTTGGAAAGGCGCGCCACCACACGGTTGAGGTGCTCGGTATTGTTGATGCCGATGGTCAGGCTGACCACGGCGCAGTTGTTTTCTACCTGACGGGCGTTCATGGCATAGATGGGCACCCGGATATCGGCCAGAGCGCTGAGCACGTCCTGCAGCAGCTCGTTGCGGTTCAGGGCAATGATCTCCAGCCCGGCCTTGTAGCTGTCCTTGACGCTGTCTGCCCAGTAGGCCTTGACCCAGCGGGGAGCGTTGGAGGGATCCTTCATACTGGCAACGGCGTTGGCACAGGTCTGCTTGTGGATGGAAACGCCGAAGCCGCGGGTGATAAAGCCCACGATGGGGTCGCCGGGCAGCGGGCTGCAGCACTTGGCAAACTTGATGGGGGTGTTATCGAAGCCCTCCACCACCACGCCGTCGGTGGCGTGCACGCGGCTCAGGTCTACCTTGGGCAGATTCTCCACCGACTTATTCTCCTCGGCCTCGGCAGCCTTGAGCTTCTGCCACTCTTCCTTGAGTTTGGGCAGGCAGTTGGCAATGGTCATGCCGCCGTAGCCGATGGCAGCGTACAGCTCCTCGGCGTTGTTCTGGCGCATCCGGCGGGAGCAGCCGTCGATAAAGGCATCCAGCTGGTCGTCCGGGATGATGATCATCTCCCGGCGCAGCTCCTTGGACAAGGCGTCCCGTCCCTGCTGGATATTCTCCTCCCGGCGCATCTTCTTGAACCAGTTGCGGATCTTGCTCTTGGCTTCGCTGGTGCGCACGATCTTGAGCCAGTCGCGGCTGGGGCCCTTATCTGCCGGGCCCAGCAGCACCTCAATGATCTCGCCGGTAGACACCACATGGTCAATGGGCACCATGCGGTTGTTCACCTTGCAGCCCACCATGCGGTTGCCCACCGCCGAATGGATGGCGTAGGCAAAATCGATGCAGGTAGCGCCGGTGGGCAGGTTGATGACATCGCCCTTGGGGGTAAAGGCAAACACTTCCTCCGGCAGCAGGTCGCTCTTGAGGTCGTGCAGCAGATTGCCGGAATCCTCGCTGACGCGCTGGTTTTCCAACAGCTGGCTCACCCATGCCAGACGTTCGTCCAGCTTGTCGTGGCCATCCAGACCTTCTTTATACTTCCAGTGAGCCGCAACGCCGTACTCGGCCTGCTCGTCCATCTTGCGGGTGCGGATCTGCACCTCAAAGGGGATGCCCTCGTGGCCGATGACGGTGGTGTGCAGGCTCTGGTAGCCATTGGGCTTGGGAGTGGAGATATAGTCCTTGAAGCGGTTGGGCAGCGGATGGTACATATCGTGGATGAGGCCCAGAGTGCTGTAGCACTCGGCCAGCGTATCCAGAATGACACGCACCGCATAGATATCGTAGATCTCATCAAAGGACTTGTTCTGCATGATGGTCTTGCGATAGATGCCGTAAATGCTCTTGACGCGGCGCTTGATGGTAGCGCCCTCAATGCCGCTTTCGGCCAGCCGCCGCTCGATCACACCGGACACCTTTGCAAGGAACTCCTCGCCTGCACGCTCACTGAGCATCCGGCTGATCTCCTCGTAGCCCACAGGGTCAAGGTAATGCAGGCTGCGGTCTTCCAGCTCTTCCTTCACGTTCAGGATGCCCAGACGGTTGGCGATGGGGGCATACACCTCCATGGTCTCGCGGGCTTTATCGCGGCGCTTCTGTTCCGGCCATGCATCACCGGTGCGCATGTTGTGCAGCCGGTCGCACAGCTTAATGATCATCACGCGCACATCGCGGCTCATGGCCAGCAGCATCTTGCGCAGGTTTTCAGCCTGCAGTTCCTCAATGTTAGAGAACTGGATCTTGGTCAGCTTGGTCACGCCGTCCACCAGCAGGGCAACTTCCTCGCCAAAGGCGGCTTTTAGGTCGTCCAGCGTAGTGGGAGTGTCCTCCACCACATCGTGCAGCAGGGCCGCAGCAATGCTCTCGGAGTCCATGCCAAGATCCAGCACCAGTCGTGCCACGGCCAGCGGGTGGCAGATATAGGGCTCACCGCTGCGGCGGCACACCCCCTTGTGGGCAGTGTTGGCAAGGTCATATGCCTTTTCGATCATCTCCATATTGTAGGAGCGGCCGCTGGCCTTGATGGCCTCACACAGCTTTTCCCAGGTAACGATCTCCGGCCGCACCTCCGAAGGCAGCGCGCCTTCCGGGGCATCGGCCAGCTGTGCTGTTGCAGAAACGGTAGCCGTTTCCTGCACCGGTACCGGCTGATGCAGGTGGGTCTTTGCGGAGTAGAGATCCTCTTCCCGCACCGGCTTGGGTGCCGGGACCGCAGCTTTCTTTCCCTCTGGCATTTTACATTCCCTCCAAACATTTCAGGATCGGGGCATCCGCAAGGTTCTTTTTGCCCTGCGCAGGCACAAGCTCCAGATATTTTGCCCCACCCTTTTCCACCGTGGCGATCAGGCCCACCTGTTCCAGAGCCGTCACTGCCACCAGTGTTTTGCCTGTATTTTCCTCGCCCAGTTTTGCGCACAGCGGCTGCAGATCTTCTGCGTGCCAGCGGCGCGCCTGCAGCTCACGGTACACTGTGACGATATCACTGCGCTCAGGCGTAATAAGCTTTTTCTGTTCCTCAGTCAGGGGCGTGCCGCGGCGCAGCGCCACCACAAAAGCAGCCTGCTCCGCAAGCTTTGTGCCCAGCCCTGCCGGATGCAGGTCCAGAATGCGGCCCGAAAGCTGTGCGCCCCGGGGCGAATCGTAGACCGAAAGGTTCAGCGCAGCATCCACCACATCGCCCATGGCATAGGGCAGCTGTTCCGGCGGCATACCGAACCACACGGCATACACGCTGGCATTACCCTGCCGCAGGCGCAGGCGGCTGTGCCTGCCCTCCGATACCGGGTATACCCCATCCAGCACGGCGTTCTGCAAAAGGAACACCGGGGTCGGGTTCTCGGCCCCATAGGGAGCCAGCTGGTCGAGCTTCCGCACACTTTCCACGGTCACACGGTCCAGATGGATGGGCAGATCGCACTCCAGCGGGGTGGTATGCAGCACCGGGCATTCCCGTGCTGCCCAGTCATTCAGGCGGCGGCGCAGAGCGGGCAGATTTTCTTCCCGCACCGAAAGGCCCGCAGCCATGGCATGGCCGCCGTAGCGGATGAGCAGATCTGCGCAGGCACCAATGCAGGCATGCAAATTGAAGCCCTGCACGCTGCGTCCGCTGCCCTTGCATTCGCCGTGCTCGTCGATCGTCACCACGATCACAGGCCGGCCGGTGCGTTCCACCAGCCGGGATGCCACGATGCCAATGACACCGGGGTGCCAATCGCGGCCCCACAGCAGCATCACGCGGTCTTCCAGCCGCTCCGGTTCCTGTTCCAGCAGTTCCTGCGCGGCCTTGAAGATCTGCAGCTCTGTCTCCTGACGCTTTGTATTGATCTCGTTCAGTTTATGGGCCAGCTCTGCGGCGCGGTCCGGGTCCTCACACATCACCAGCTGCAAAGCCGTAACAGCGTTGTCCATGCGGCCAGCCGCATTGATGCGGGGCGCAATGGCGTAGCTGACATTTTCTGCGGTGACCGGTTTGCCCGCAAGGCCCACCTCTTCCAGCAATGCTTCCAGACCCGGACGGTCCGTGTTCTGCAGCTGGCGCAGGCCCGCCTTGACAAGGGTGCGGTTTTCGCCGGTAAGCGGCATCACGTCCGCCACAGTACCCACAGCGGCAAGGTCGCCGCAGTAGTCCAGCATTTCTTCCGGCGGGCAGCCATCCAGTGCGGCACACAGCTTGAACGCCACGCCCGCACCGCACAGGCCCTTGAAGGGACTGGTGTCGTCCTCACGACGGGGGTCTACCACGGCAATGGCCTTGGGCAGAGTTTCCGGCGGCAGATGATGGTCGGTAATGATCAGGTCAATGCCCAGTTCAGCGGCATAATCGGCTTCTTCCACAGCAGAAATGCCGTTATCCACCGTCACGATCAGCTTGCAGCCCTTATCGTGGATGGAACGGATGGCATTGCGCGAAAGGCCGTAGCCGTCGCCCTCGCGGCTGGGCAGCATACATTTTACGGTAGCCCCCATGCCCTTGAGATGCTGGTACAGCAGGGCCGTGGCCGTCACGCCGTCCACGTCATAATCGCCGAACACCACAATGGTCTCGCCCTCGTCAATGGCCCGCCAGATGCGCTCGCAGGCCTTGTCCATATCGGTGAGCAGCGAAGGGTCGCTCAATTCTTCCTCACCGGCAAGCAGGGTCAGTGCTTCGGTAGGGTCGGTAATGCCGCGGGCCGTCAGCACGCCCGCCAACAGGGCATTTTCCTTCTGCTGGGCGGCAAGGGTGGGCATGACATGGTTTTCTTCCAGCGCCTGCAAAAATTCCAGCCCGGTTTTGATCTCGTCTGCCGAATATTGCAGCTGGCGATCCACCACCCACGCTTTGCCAGTGGTAGATTCCAGATAACTGACCATCAGGTTCATGCGGGCGGCTGCATCCATGGCCAGAGGGTAATATTCCTCCCCCAGCACCTCGCGGAAGGTGTTGCCTGCGGTCAGCAGCTCCTCATAGGTTTTGGGCGCATCGATCCCTGCCTGTTCAAAAATGCAGGTGTTCCAATAAAAAATGCGGCCTGTCACCGACATTGGCACAGCCAGCAAAGCGCCATCCACTGTGCAGGCATCCAGCGCACTCTGGCTGAACTGCTCCAGATCGATCACATCGCTATATTCGTTCAGGTCAACAAACTGGTCAGCATTTTGGCCCGGCCAGGTCCAGTCCACCTGCATCACATCGGCGGTTTGATCCTCGTCAGCGGTGGTGCCGTAGATGGTTTCTACAGTAATATATTGCAGTTTTGCCTCAAATGCCTGGATGGCCTGCTGGTAGGTTTCGGTGCGGGCATCGTCCCCCCACCAGCTCATGGTCAGGGTAACGGGTTCCGGCTGAGTGGATGCCTGTCCGGGGGCAGACTGCTGCGCCGTGCCGCAGGCGGCCAGCTGCAATGCCAGTGCGCCAACCAGCGCAAGGGCTGCGGCGTTTGCTGTTGTTTGGTTCATCGGGTTCCCTTTCTTGCAGTTGCCTACAATGTGGATTTGCGGTTACCCCTATTATAGCGGATTCCAGTTTTTCTGTCACGGGTTGGGCGGATAATTTTGGGGGCAATTTTGCGGCACGGGAAAGGTTGGTATAAATTGTCAAGTTTGTAACGCCCCCGCCGTGGAGAAACCTTACCGCAGTACAAATATGCAATACCCCAATCCCCATATGTAAGAGATAGCGTCCTTGGCCGCCCGACGGATAGCAAAAGGGCCGC
>OLVY01002335.1_pt1 | contig 10564 bp, 11 predicted proteins | sample 1674261 | NCBI WGS metagenome assembly OLVY01 (sample SAMEA103958155, study PRJEB25191) | human gut metagenome | biome: human-associated habitat [ENVO:00009003]; feature: intestine environment [ENVO:2100002]; material: feces | place: Germany | collected 2013/2015
CTTGTTAGAATCTTCCTGTTATCTTACACAGCCTTTTCCGCTCACGCAAGTCTGTTTCCACCGTTTTCCCGTGATCTGCCCACTTTTTCTGTCTAAACCGGATGTTTGTCTGCAAAAACATCAAAGAGTCTCCCCTCAAACTGCCCGATCTGGCGCCGGAAAAAGGAGAATCTTAAAGATTTCATCGTCCCATTCTTAATCGTTCCGTGCTATGATAGAACGGAACAAGGAAAGGGGCTTTTTTCATGTATCAAATTCTCGTTTGCGACGATGATCACGACATCGTATCCGCTTTGGAAATATACCTCACCGGCGAAGGCTACGGCGTCACCGGTGCTTACTCCGGCCAAGAGGCCATTGACCTGTTCCAGCAGAACCAGTTCCACCTGGTGCTCATGGACATCATGATGCCCGGTATGGACGGGATCACGGCCATGGCGAAGCTGCGCGAGTTTTCCAACATCCCCGTCATCCTGCTCACAGCCAAATCCGAGGATTCAGACAAGATCCTGGGGTTGAGCGTGGGCGCGGACGACTACATCACAAAGCCCTTCAACCCCGTGGAGGTGCTGGCGCGGGTCAAATCGCAGCTGCGCCGCTTCCTGCAGCTGGGCGCGGCGGTCAAGGCGCCGTCGGTCATCTCGGTCGGCGGGATCGAGCTGGACCACGACGCCAAGCGCGTCACGCTCGACGGCGAGCCGGTCGCGCTCACGCCGAAGGAATACGACATTCTCTACTATCTCATGCAGCACCCCGGCAAGGTCTATACGCCCGCGGAGCTCTACAGCGCCGTGTGGAACGAGGCCCCGGTCGGGATCGACAACACCGTGGCGGTACACATCCGCCATCTGCGCGAGAAGCTGGAGATCGACCCGTCCAACCCCCGCTACCTGAAGGTCGTCTGGGGTAAGGGCTACAAGCTGGAAGGAGACAGGCAATGAAACAGCTCTACGGAAAACTCTGGGTCAAATGCACGGCCATCGCGCTGCTGGTCGTGTTCGCAATTCTTTTTGCCGCATCTGCACTTGGTACCGCATATCTTTTCACTTACGGCGCCTACGCTGACGGCGGCGAGCAGGTGCGCCAGATCGCGGAAAACGAGATCCTCCAGCAGACGAACGGCGACGGCTGGACGGCGCTGCACGCCTGGGTCGACGACGACAAGATCACGCGCGACCTGCTCCGCGAGCGCTATGACCCGCTCACCTCCAATATCTACTTCAAGCTCACCGACAAAGACACCGGCAAGATCCTGTTCAGCACCGGCGCTCTGAACAAAGACGATTATACCGGCAAGGCTTCCGCCTATTATCAGCAGGACATGACCGCTTCGCTGGACGACGGCAGTGACGTCACGGCGGTCTATCAGGCCTACCTCAAAAGTCCGCTTGCCCCGAACGACCGCGCACTGTACATCATGACATGGGTCAACCGGCTGATCGATGCGCGCTATCTTCTGCCCGTGCTGGCCGTGCTGCTTCTTGCAGCCTGCCTGTTCCTGTTCATTTTCCTCCTGTGCGCCATGGGACATAAGGAGGGCGTGGACGGCATCTACCAGTGCTGGCTCAACAGGATCCCGCTCGATCTGTTTGCTCTCCTGCTCGTCTTCCTGTTCTACGCATGGGCTACGTTCGTCAGCGAAATCTGGTACATCAACGGCTGGTATTACATTCTTCTCATCCTCGGAACAGCCGCTCTGGCGCTGACGCTCATCCTGAGCGTTGCGGGCCGTGCGAAGGCGCCGGGCTTCTTCAAAAACACGATCGTCTACATGGTCTTCGCGTGGATCTTCCGGGGGCTCGGGCGCATCCCGATGGTCTGGCGGACAATGCTGATCTGGGCAGGCTTCTGCTTCATCGATCTGCTTCTGATGTTTGACGGGAGTTCTGCGGCGGCGCTCTGGTGGCTGTTCTCCCGCGGCGTGCTGACCGTCGGGATCCTGTATCTGGCTTCCAGCCTGAAAATTCTGCAGAAGGAAGGGCAGGCCATCGCCGACGGCCAGACCGATTACAAGGGCAAGCCCATCCCCCGCTGGCTGCCCGCGCTCAAAAAGCACGAGGAAAATCTGCAGAGCATCCAGCTTGGCATCCAGAAGGCCGTCGACGAGCAGACACGCGCCGAGCGCATGAAGACAGAGCTCATCACCAACGTCTCCCACGACATCAAGACGCCGCTGACCTCCATCGTCAACTACGTCGATCTTCTCGAAAAGGAGGATATCCAGCCGGAAAAGGCGAAGGAATATGTAGACGTGCTGCACCGGCAGTCCGCGCGGCTCAAGAAGCTGACGGAGGATCTGGTCGAGGCGTCGAAGGCCTCGTCCGGCTGCCTGCCGGTGCATCTGGCGCGGACGGACGTGAACGTGCTGCTGAGCCAGCTGGCGGGCGATTATCTCGAAAAGCTCGAGGCCGCGCAGCTCGAGCCCGTGTTCCATCCCGCGCCCTCGCAGCCGAAGATCCAGGCGGACGGGCAGCTGCTGTCCCGGGTGCTGGGGAATCTGTTCTCGAACATCTGCAAATACGCCATGCCCGGCACGCGGGTATATTTTGAGAGCAGCGCGGCCGGCGGGATCGTCACGATCACGTTCAAAAACATCTCCAAATACGAGCTGAACATCCCCGCGGAGGAGCTGATGGCCCGCTTCGTGCGCGGCGACCGCTCACGCCATACGGAGGGCAGCGGCCTCGGCCTGTCCATCGCGCAGAGCCTGACCGAGCTGCAGGGCGGCTCGTTCCGGCTGGAGATCGACGGCGATCTGTTCAAGGCCATCGTCTCCTTCCCGCAGGATGGCACGCAGGAGCTGCACGCGTGAAGAAAAAGTGGATCTGGCTGCTGCTCCCCGCGGCTTTGCTGCTGCTCGTTCTGCTGCACGTACATTCTCTCGCGCGGCTCGCGCCGTCGGAGATCGGGCGGCAGGTGCCGGTCCTCATGTACCACGCGGTCGGCGACGACTGCTGGGGCGAGGAAAGTCTATTCGTAAAGCCGGAGGAGCTGGAAAAGCAGCTGCAATACCTGTCCGAAAACGGCTATGAGACGATCTTTTTCGAGGATCTTTCCCACATCGAGCAATATGAAAAGCCGGTGCTCCTGACCTTTGACGACGGATACGACGATAATAGCACGAATCTGCTGCCGCTGCTGCAAAAATACGGCATGAAAGCAACGATCTTCCTGATTGCAGGCGACGTCGGAAAAAGGCACAAGCTGACACGGGAACAGATTTCGGAATTGGTTCAGTCCGGACTGGTCAGCATCCAGAGCCACGGATGGAGCCATCGGAATATGGCGAATTTGCCTCCTTTGGAACTGCTGTTGGAGATGGCGCGCAGCCAGAGCGCCATTGCAGCGCTCACCGGACGGCCCCCCACCGTGCTTTCCTATCCGAATGGAAGCAGCAATGAGCGCGTAAGAAAAATTGCCGGATGGTTTTATACCTACGGCGTCCGTACTTATGCAGGCGTCTATGTAACCGGCCGCGACCCACTGCTGATCGAGCGCATCACCGTCAGCCGCGGTACGCCGCTGGAAGCGTTCAAAGCCGCCTGTCAGACGGCAGATGTATCAGAATAAGCAGTACAATTTCCAATTTTGCTTATTCACAGAAAGGAGCCGCTGCTTTTGCAGCGGCTCCCCGTCTTCACCTCCGGCTTCCGGAGAAAAAGACTTACTTCATGTTGCGCTCGTAGGACTCGATCATTTTCTTGACCATCTGGCCGCCGACGGAGCCGGCTTCGCGGGAGGTCAGGTCGCCGTTATAGCCGTTCTTCAGGTTGACGCCGACCTCAGAGGCGGCTTCCATCTTGAACTTGTCCATGGCTTCACGGGCTTCCGGGATGTTGATGTTGGAAGAATTACGGTTCGTCATGTTTCTGCATCTCCTTACTTGTTTTGGGGAAATCCGTTTTGATTTCCTACAACCGTAGTTTGACCCGATGCAGGCTTGTTATGAATGGGAATTCGCGGGTCAGCTTCCATGGAATTTTTTGAAACAGCATTTGCTCCGCAATCAAAAAGACATGCGTAACGGAAGAATCGTGCATCTATCCGACGCATGGGTATGTTATGCTGTTGGTGTATACACCAAGATAAAGGATGTGATTGAAATCGGCATTACAAGCGCAAGCCTGCCCGCGAAGAAGCGGATTTTAACCGTATGCGTCAAACTCTTTCTGGAAAAGGGCTACAAATGAACGACGCTGGCGGAGATTATTGAAAAGGCCGACGCCTCCTACAGCACATTCCAGAACATTTTCCGCGCCAAGGACGGCGTATTGACGGAACTGGTGGAGTTCATGTTCTCCAATCAGTTTGCCATGGCGTGCAGCATGACGGGCACGCAGCTGCCGCCGGTACATGTCTACGCGGTGGAGACCGCGATTCAGATGACGCTGACGGAGTTAAATGAAAATCTGCGCGAGATCTACATCGAAGCCTATACACAGAAGGAAGCCTCAGACTACATCTTCCGCGAGACGGCGAAGGAACTGCAACAGATCTTCGGCCCGTATCTGCCGAGCCTGACGGCACGGGTTTTTTACGGCATGGAGATCGGCTCGGCCAGCATCATGCGCGGCTACATGGCGCATCTGTGCGATGCGGAACTGACGCTGGAAAAGAAGCTGCGGCTGTTTTTCAGCATGAGCCTGCGTGCCTACCGCGTACCGGAGGACGAACTGGAGCAGGATATTCGCTTCGTCGAGGGACTGGACATTCGCACCATTTCTGAAAAGGTCATACACGCGCTATTCGAGGTGCTGGCCATGCGATTTGAATTTTCACTACAGGGAATCACGGAAACAGAGGAACGCAAATGAAAAAACGACTGTTCAGAAATCTTCTATGCTCGGTCTGCTGATCGCGTTGACGGCAGCGGTGTCGGCAGTACAGTACACCACAGAAGAGACTGAAAAGAAAGTCTCCACCAACATCTCAATTCTCTACAAGTGCGATGTCTGCAAGGGGTATCGGCATATAGATGACGCCGATATGACTGTACAAAGCATTCAAGCACGCACTACAGACGTCAAAAACAAACCTCTGGCTGGGTGGAAGCCCGGCGATGCGCTCGTCATGTCTGCAAGCATCGAGGGCACTTTTTGCCCGCAGTGTAAGGCGAATGGCGCGACAGCAAACAACAGTACAAGGCATTCTTTGCAGGACTCAACGATGATATCATCGAAAGCGACGGCCACGCTTCCATCGGCAAACAGGTTTTGCCGTATCTTCAGCTTAGAGGAAATATGTATGATGCCGAGAAGAAAAGGGTTGCTGTGCGTCCTATTACGTCCGAAGATAGTTTCCAATACTCGTTCTATCATCTGCGTCCGGGCGCTTCGGAACCAGATCCCGAACCGGATGAACTTCTGACAGTGGATTCTGTTTTCACATATTCGGGAGAGTATCGTTTCTATGCCGTTGTGGAACCCAGCCTGAATTACAAGGGGCATAACGAATCATACCTACTTCACAGTCCGCGACAACTATAGCGGAGCACACACGCACGATCAGAAAACCTATGAGGCGTGGGATGGCCGCAGCTTATCCATCGCGTCCGGAGGAACGGCCGCCCGCTATCTTTCCGGTGCACAGCCCAACGTCAACGTCGAGCTGGTTCTCGGTCAGAATAAGACGCTCGATCTGTGCCTGTACAACAAGGCCGTACACGTCATCGGCTCCAGCTACGATCAGATCTATATTGCCGGCGGTTCGACGCTGGTGCTTTCTGACTGCACCAAAACCGGCAAGATCACCGGCAATACAGCCTTCGGCCTCGGCGGCGGCATCTCCGCTTCGTACCCCATGCTGCTTGCGGGCAGCACGCAGGATTACAGCGCGTATTTCACCCCAGATGATCCGGACGCTTTCGTACTCTTCTCCGGCAGTGCGCTGACTCTATGCGCAAAGCCTTCGGCCACGCTTGAGGACGACACGCTGACCGTCTCGACCAGCAGCAATTACAAGCCCGATGCGTTTGTACTGTTTGTGGCAGAGTATGACGCGGACGGCCGGCTGCTTGCCGTGCACAGTGAGAATATCACGCCCGAATCCGGCACATATACCTTCAAGGTGCAGCTTGGCGCGAAAATCAAATGCTTCCTGCTGCGCACCGACACCTACGCTCCGCTGTTCGGGACATTCTCACCCAACGCATAACACCATAAAAACCCGGCGGATGGGTGTTCCATCCGCCGGGTTTTTGTGTGCACCTTATACGCCGCTGGCGCCGTAGTTGGACAGAACGCGGGCAGATGGGTCTTTCACATCGCAGCCCTTCCATGCTTTGTTCGGCATCCAGAAATCCTTGACCATTTTGGCCTGACCGGGATAGTATTTTTCAAAAATATCGCGGTACAGGAGACTTTCTTTTGTAAACGGCTTTGCAAATTCGTATTTCGCGCAGCCCTCCGCAAACGCTTCGTCCGAATAGAGGCTTTCGGCATAGTCCTTCAGATCATCGACCATCGAATGGCCGACGGCGTCGGAGAAAGCCGCCTTCTGCCGCCAGAGGATATCGTCGGGCAGGATATGATCGTCCGCAAATGCCTTGCGCAGCAGATATTTTCCCATATCATAGGTGTTCATTTTCAGTTCTGGGCGGATGGACATGACGTATCGGACGAAATCCAGATCGCCGAACGGCACTCTTGCTTCGAGCGAGTTGACAGAAATGCAGCGGTCTGCGCGCAGGACATCGTACATATACAGTTCATCGACACGCTTCTTCGCCTCCTGCTGGAACGCTTCGGCACTGGGGGCAAAGTCTGTGTACTTATAGCCGAACAGTTCATCGGAAATTTCGCCGGTCATCAGGACACGCACGTCCGTCTGCTCATGGATGGCCTTGCAGCACAGGTACATGCCCATACTGGCGCGGATGGTCGTGATGTCATACGTTCCGAGCAGTGCGATGACCTCTTCGAGGGAATCGAGCACCTGCTGCCGCGTCATGGTGACCTCGGTATGCTCCGCGCCGATGAAATCAGCGGTTTCCTTCGCGTATTTCAGGTCGATGGGGTCTAAATCCATGCCGATGGCGAACGTGCGGATCTTCTTGCCGAGGAGCTTGGCCGAGATCGCGCAGACGAGGCTGGAATCGAGGCCGCCGGAGAGCAGGAAGCCGAGCGGCGCGTCGGCGTCAAGCCGCTTTTCCACGCCCGCGATGAGCTTTTCGCGGATGGTCTTCGTGACGGTGTCGAGATCGTCGTCCGAATACTTTGTGACCGTCGTCAGGTCCGCGTAGCGGACAAATTTGCCGTCCTTGTAGTAATGGCCCGGCGGGAAGGGGAAGACGTGGGCGCAGAGGCCGACGAGGTTTTTCGCCTCACTGGCGAAGATGATCGAGCCGTCTTCGAGATACCCGTAGAACAGCGGGCGGATGCCGATGGGGTCGCGCGCGGCGACGAGGGAATCGGACGCCGCGTCATAGATGATCATGGCGAACTCCGCGTCGAGCTTTGCGAACATGTCCGTGCCATATTCCTTCCACAGGGGCAGGATGATCTCGCAGTCGGAATCGGACTGGAATTGATAGCCCTTCGCCTCGAGCATGGCCTTGACCGGGCGGAAGCCATATAGCTCGCCGTTGCACACGGCCATGTCGCGGCCGAGGTGGAACGGCTGCATGCCTTCCGGATGCAGGCCCATGATGGCGAGCCGGTGGAAGCCGAGCAGGCCGCTGCCGGCCGGCTCCATCCGCGTGTCGTCCGGGCCGCGGGACTTTGTCTTCTCAAAATACGGCAGGACCTGTTCCTTCTTGAGCCTGGGGGACGTAAAACCGATAATTGCGCACATAAAAAGCACCTCCGAATCATTTGCGCAGCATTGCCTGAAATAAATTCTAGGACGAATTGCTGCCGATCCGCGGTGCCACCTAACTTACTGTCTGAAACAGTCTCTTTTCCGGAGCTCTGACAAGCCCCTGCGCTTTAACGCCGCGCTGCGCGTCTTCCCTACTGCGGAGGCTTCCGGTTCAGGTCGCTGCTAAGAAGTGTTCGTTCACGAAGGCTCTGGCGTCGGGTTCCCAGCATCCCCGGCTCTCTGGATCCGTGTCCTGCGCTACTTTTCTTCCTCACTGCATTTGGCGATATTCTTTTCCGATGTAAAGCTTTTCTTTGGTGAAGCTTTCAACGATGGACTGATTTTACACCCGCGGGCGGCATTCGTCAAGCGTGCAGTTTTTATAAAAACCGCCCCGGGCAGCCGTATTTTTTTGTCAGCCCTGCATGCGACCCAGCCGCGCGGCAAAGGCGCTCAGCTGCGCGTCGATCCCGTCGGCCTTCTGCACGGAGCCGGGGTCGTGCGCCGTCTGCATGAGGCAGAACTCCGGCGGCAGGATGGCCGTCTTGTTGAGGCACATCGCACCGAGCAGCTGCCGGGCGACGATATCGCTGCCGGAATACCCGGAGACGACGATGCCGTAGAGATACTTTTCATACAGGTCCTGCCGGACCAGCAGATTGGTCAGGCGGTTGAACAGGGCCATGAGATTGGCGCTCACGGCGTCATTGTAGTTCGGGCACAGAAACAGCATCGCGTCGCAGCGGCTGATGGCGGGCAGCACGTCGTCGGAGATGCTGCCGCCGTAGAAGCAGCGGCTCTGCGCGGCAAAGTGCAGGCAGGCCTCATACGAGCAGCCGCGGCAGTCGTGGATGGAGCCGTTCTGCAGGGAGATCGTCTTGGTTTCAAACGTGCCTGGCAGACGCTGCAGCACCTGCTCGCCGAGCCAGACGGTGTTGGACCGCCGGTTGTCGGACGCGTGGAGCATGAGGAGCTTCGGCCGCTCGAACCGCGGCAGCCGGAAGCGCAGCAGGCGTCCGGCCAGCTGCGCCATCTGGTGCGCATAGGTCTGCTCCCAGCTCAGATGCAGCAGCCCTGCCTGGATGTGCTGGTTATAGAGCGAGCCAGTCCCCTCGACGAGCGGCTTGCCCGGGAACGCGCAGCCCGCGAGGTTCGCCGTCAGCACGAGCTGCCGCGCGAGCTGCTTCGTGTCCAGCTCCCCCGCCCCGTCGACGATCACGCCGCCGATGCAGCCGCACAGACAGTCCGGGTTCTGCCGCAGCGTGCGCAGCAGGCGCACGAAGGCCTCATCCGGGCCGTAGGCGTCGACCGCGACGGCAAACAGCAGCCGCCGCCCGGCGGCGGACGCGATCTGCTCCGCCGGAAGCTCCGTGACCGGGAACTCCGCCAGCGCCGCGGGCAGCAGGCGCTCCAGCCGCGCGCTGCGGCCGATCCTTACCAGCGTCAACGTCTCCATCAGTACTCGAACGCCTCCAATGCCGCATAGGTCTTCTCCAGCTCCGCCCGGAGCGCGGGCGCGAGCGCCTCCCGCCGAAGCTCCGGGCCGAAGCGCGTCATGCGGCTGACGCAGCCGAAATACGCCCCGCCGAGCGGCACCGCGCCGTAATGCTCCTGCCCGCGCACGAGCCGCAGCAGACTTGCCGCCGCGGAGGAGAGCGCGGGCGCGAGATACGGCTTGAAGCCCAGCTCCCGCACGCGCAGATTCGCCGTGCGGGTCTTTTCGGTCAGCTCCGCGGAGATCGCCGCGTCGTAGCCCCCGCCGCAGCAGTTGGCGCAGACGAGCCCCTGCCCGTGCGGGCCGTAGACGCGCAGCGCGTCCTCGTCCAGCCCCAGCTGGCGCGCGTAGTAGGCGCAGCGCGCGGCCATCACGCCGAGGCCGAAGCCCTGCACCTGCTCAGGAAGCAGGCCCGCAAAGTCAAATTCCCCGGTTTCCTTCTGATTGCTCTGCAGAAAGACAGACCGGGACAGATGGTCGACCGGGTCGGAGATCTGGCAGAACAGGCCCGTAAAGTCCGCCTGCCGCGCCATGCGCGCGTAAGAGCCCACCATGGCCCGGTTGGCCTCGTACTGCGCCATGCGCACGTCCTGTACCTTGCTATCCAGCCCCGGCACGCCGCGCGAGGCCGTAAAGGCGAACAGGTCACAGCGGAACAGATCCTGTTCCTCACAGATCACGACCTCCGGCAGCGTCCGGCCGTCCGCGGAGAGGACCTGATTCAGCTCCATCTCATACCGCTGGCACTGCGCCCGGTTCGGGTCGAAGATCTGGACCTCCGCAAGCTCGCGGCCCAGCAGCTTCAGAGCCAGCAGCGCCGTCCCGCCCACGTCGCCGAGGCCGACGAGCGTGAGGACGAGGCCGTCCTTCTTCGCCGCGCTCCATGCCTGCAGGATGGAAAACGCGCGGGAAAACGCTGCATTCAACACGCCCGCGCCGTGCGCGCGCACGAATGCCGCCAGCTCCCCTTCCGCCGGGGAAGACGGGGTCAGGCAGCCGATGCCCTCGGGCTCGTCCAGCTCCGATAAATCCCGGATGGGATACAGGCCGCGCGCGCGCAGCGGATCGCGCCGCACCAGAAACACCAGCGGCGCAAACGCCTCGCCGCACATCTCCGCCCCTCGCGGGAACAAAGCCTCCTCCTCTGCCGCCAGGCAGAAGCCCTTCCATCGTCTCAGGATCATGCTGATCACCTTTCTTTTCATATTTTCCCCAAGGGCTCCCCTTCCAGGGGCCGATTCCCCCTATCAGGGGGAAATGTCCCGAAGGGAC
>OLVY01002340.1_pt1 | contig 10545 bp, 5 predicted proteins | sample 1674261 | NCBI WGS metagenome assembly OLVY01 (sample SAMEA103958155, study PRJEB25191) | human gut metagenome | biome: human-associated habitat [ENVO:00009003]; feature: intestine environment [ENVO:2100002]; material: feces | place: Germany | collected 2013/2015
CTATCCCATCAGCCAGGCTGCGGACATCACTGCATTCCGTGCAACTGCTGTTCCGGTTGGCGAAGACCAGCTGCCGATGCTGGAACAGTGTAAGGAAATCGTACATAAGTTCAACAGCGTTTATGGGGACACCCTGACAGAGCCCGAGATCATCCTGCCCTCCAATAAGGCATGCTTAAGACTGCCCGGCATCGACGGCAAGGCGAAGATGAGCAAATCCCTTGGCAACTGTATCTATCTGTCCGACCCGGAGGCAGATGTGAAGAAAAAGGTTATGAGCATGTTCACAGATCCGAACCATTTGCGTGTGGAGGATCCCGGCAACGTAGACGGAAACCCTGTATTTATTTATCTGGATGCCTTCTGCAGACCGGAGCATTTTGCAGAGTTTTTACCGGATTACCAGAATCTGGACGAATTGAAAGCACATTATCAGCGGGGCGGTCTGGGGGACGTCAAAGTGAAGAAGTTCTTAAACAATGTTATGCAGTCTGAGCTTGCGCCGATCCGTGAGAGAAGAAAATACTGGGAAGAGCATCTGACCGATGTTTACGACATTCTGAAAAAGGGCAGTGAGGTTGCAGAAGCAAAGGCTGCGGAAACCTTAAAGGATGTCAAGGCAGCGATGAAGATCAATTATTTCGAGGACAGCAGCCTGTTAAAGGGCGAATGAAAAATATCTGCGTGTTTCGCGGAAAAATAAAGGCTTATCGGAAATAATCAGGGCGTGTGAGGAATGAGAAATCGTTTTTTACACGCCCTTTTTATTATAAAGGAAATTCGCTTGCATCCATCGGTGCGATGGGATATTATTTTGGAAATGCAGTCCATATGGAAGAAGCGCTGGAGAAGATGCCGGCAGACAGACTGGTCATGGGAAATGTAGATCCTGCTGGGCAGTTTAGAAACGGTACGACAGAATCTATCCGGAAGGCGACGCGGGAAGTGATGGAACAATCCGCAGGCATCAAGGTCGGGGGCTTTTGACCCCGACATCATATTATGAAGCAAAGGACAAATAGGAGACCGGACTGTTGGCTGGCAGGCAGAAAACGGACGGTTTATAGCCTATTTGACAGGACAGAATAAAAAATGACAGACAACAGCGAAAAAATCCGTTTTTGGATCAATGGAGAAGCTCTTTTCACAGAGCTGGGAACAACAGTCAGCAGTTTGCTGAAAAAATCACATGGTGTGGAGATGCCCTGCGGCGGACGACATGCCTGCGGGAAGTGTATGGTGTATGCGGAAGGAAGTTTTGCAGCGCCGTCCGAGACGGAACAAAAACTTCTTGGAGCCGAGCGTCTTGCGCAGGGAATCCGGCTTGCCTGCTTTCTGGAAGCAGTGCCGGACGGGAAAATCGATGCGCTGCGGCAGGAAGCAGACGGGGATGAGACGATTTGTGTAAGCACGCCGTCTGCGCCGCCAGTTGCCAACGCCGCCGGCATGTCGCCCGCACAGCCATCAGAGCGCGCCAGTGCTGCGCCGTCTGCAGAAGCTGCGCCCGGCGCGCGGCTCTACCGTCACCTCGGCGCGGCGGTGGATATCGGTACAACGACAATTGCCGCCGTCCTCTATCGGGAAGGCAGGGCTGTCGGGACGATGGGCGCATGGAATCCGCAGTCCGTGTTCGGAGCGGATGTCATCAGCCGGATGGAAGCTTCTCTGGAGGGAAAAGCAGATAAACTTGCGGCAATCGTCCGGGAGGCAGTGTCGTGCCTGCTTACGGAGCTGGCAGAACACGCAGGAGAAAGTGCAGAGGCCATTGAGACAGTTATCATTACCGGAAATACGTCGATGCTGTATTTCCTGACGCAGAAGGATCCCAGATGCCTGTCAAGGGCGCCGTTTGAAGCGGACGAGCTGTTTGGCTGGTGGACGACAGGAGAAGCACTGGATTTGAGCTGCCGGAAAGCAGACGTATATCTTCCGCGCTGCATGTCTGCGTTTGTCGGTGCGGATATTACGACAGCGATTCTGGGATCGGGTCTTACAGAAACGGACCGCATACTCAGTGCGGACGGCAGCCACAAAGAAGCTGCGGCAGCAATTGACACGAATGTCAGCTGCGGAGAAATGGATGGCGTCTCAGCCGCGCGCGGCGGCAGACCCCGGCTGATGGTGGATGTGGGGACGAACGGAGAGATCGTCCTGTTTCATAAGGAACATCTGATCTGCTGCGCGACAGCGGCGGGACCGGCTTTTGAGGGCGCTGGGCTTTCCTGCGGCATGCGAGGTGTGGCAGGTGCCATTGACCATGTGAACTGGGAAAACGGCAGCTGGAAGGTACATGTGATTGGCGACAGGGAGGCTTCTACAGCAGAAGGCATCTGCGGCAGCGGCGTGATCGACGGTGTGGCAGGATTGCTGGAAAGCGGATTGCTGGAGGATACCGGTTATCTGGAAGAGGATGTATGCTTTGCTGGAAACGTCGGTCTGACTGCAGAGGATATTCGTGAGGTTCAGCTTGCCAAGGGAGCGATCCGGGCAGGAATGGAAACACTTTTGGCGGAGGAAAAAATAGATGCTGCCGGGCTGGAAGGCCTGTATGTGGCAGGTGGCTTTGGCTCCTATATGTCGGCCAAAAGTGCGGAAAGAATCGGACTTTTTCCAAAAATTGACCTGTCCCGTATTAAAATCTGCGGAAACGCGGCACTGGCGGGTGCGGTAAGGATTCTGCATGACCGCGGGATGGAAAAAGAAGCAACAGCACTGGCAGAGCGGGCAAAGACCATCAATCTTGGATCGAGTGCGAAATTTCAGGAATTTTATATGGAATATATGATGTTTGATGAATAGAAAGGAAGAAAGCGTTCGGTCTTGGATTCGGAGCGATGTGCTCGATTCCCTATCTGTTTATCGGGGGAATCCATACGGCATTTGCATGGTGGGTGTCTGGAATCCCGTTTGATATGATCCACGGAGTCAGCAATTTTGTTCTGATGCTGGTATTGTATAAGCCGCTGCGTCGAGTGTTGGAACACTGTGTTATCAGAAAATGATAGAATGTATACGCTGCATTCTATTGTTGAGGAACCGAACGGAAAATGGTAAAATAGACAGGTCAGCAAATATACTGGCAGGAAAGAGGAATTTACTATGTGGGCATATGAAAGTGTATTTTATCAGATTTATCCCCTTGGTTTTGTCGGAGCACCGTTTGAAAATGACGGAGTGGAGACACATCGGATTTTGAAGGTGCTGGACTGGACAGATCATATCAAAAAGCTGGGGGCAAATGCGATTTATTTTTCACCGGTCTTTGAATCGGATACCCATGGGTACAATACAAGGGACTATCGTAAAATCGATTGCCGCCTCGGTTCGAATGAAGACTTTAAGCAGGTTTGCGATAAGCTGCACAGCGAAGGCATCCGGGTTGTGCTGGATGGCGTGTTCAATCATGCAGGACGCGGCTTCTGGGCATTTCAGGATGTTTTGAAAAACAGGGAAAATTCCCCCTATTTAAACTGGTTTCATATCAATCTTGGCGGCAACTCCAATTACAACGATGGCTTATGGTACGAGGGCTGGGAAGGTAATTACGATCTTGTCAAGCTGAATTTACAGAACGAGGAGGTTGTCCAGTATCTTCTGGAAAGCGTAAGAGGCTGGGTTGATGAGTTTGATATTGACGGTCTGCGGCTGGATGTCGCTTATTGTCTGGACGAAAATTTCGTCCGCCGTCTGAGAAGCTTCTGCGACAGCTTAAAGCCGGATTTCTTTCTCGTCGGAGAAATGCTGCATGGGGATTACAACCGGTTGATGAATGATTCCATGCTGCATTCTGCCACCAACTATGAATGCTATAAGGGACTGTATTCCAGCTTCAACAGTATGAATATGTTTGAAATTGTCCATTCTCTGCTGCGCCAGTTCGGCCCGGAAAACTGGACCCTTTATAAAGGAAAGCATCTGCTTAGCTTTGTGGACAACCATGATGTGACGCGAGTGGCAAGCATCCTTACCAATGAAAAGCATCTGCCGCTTATCTATGCGCTGATGTTTGGTATGCCCGGAATCCCCTGCGTTTATTATGGAAGTGAATGGGGCGCAAAGGGAGAGAAAAGCCAGGGAGATCCTGCACTGCGTGCATGCTTCGATGGACCTCAGACAAACGGGCTGACAGAGTGGATCGCAAAGCTTGCAGAAGCTAAAAAACACTCCAATGCCCTCAATTATGGCGCATTCCGCAGTGTTGTGCTGACGAACCGCCAGTGCATTTTTGAACGCGCCGTAGATGGAGAACGGGTTTTGGTTGCGATCAATGCAGAGGAGCAACCCTATACAGCCCACTTCGATGCAGGCTGTGGTCGTGCGGTGGATCTGATCACCGGACAGGAGCATGATTTTGGCGGCGGAAGTGAGCTGCCGGGATATAGTGCTTACTTCTGGAAATGTGAGAGATAATAGTCGAAAAAAAGACGTTCCCGAAACAAATCTGTTCGGGAACGTCTTTATTCATGACAATAGAATGCTCGCAGAGCGTGCATTCTATTGTTCAATCAGTGATCGGCATTGCGCTGTGCCGCATGTCCGGCATCTCCCTTACACAGCAGCTCGCATTCTTGCGCATTTACGCTTCTTCATCTGCCGCGCGGTCGAGCATCGCGCGCACAGCTGCGACAGCCTCCGGATCAGTCTGCCAGATCTCATATTCGCTCATACCGGGAATTCCCATAAAAACCTCCGGGTTGCGGTAGACCATCTCACTGTTTTTAATGGTCTTGCCGGACATATGGAATTGGGTCAGGGACGTTTTTTTAAGGAGAGCAGGAACCGTTTTGGCAGAGACGCCTGCGCCTGCAAGGAGATGGATTCTGCCGTCAGCTGCCTGATGGAGTTTGTTGAGCAGATCGACGCCGTGCAGACAGTCCGGAGCCTGACCGGAGGTCAGGATGGTCTGAATATCCAGGGAAATCGCTTCCTCAAGGGCTGCAAAGGGATCGCGGCACATATCAAATGCACGATGCAGCGTGACGGACATATCCCGGGCATGTTCGCGGAAACGTTTCATCTGTTCGGTACACAGGGAACCGTCCGGAGAAAGACTTCCGATTACAACGCCGTCGGCTCCGGCTGTCCGAAACGCGTCGATTTCTTTACAGATGAGGGCTGCCTCATCCTCCGAGTACAGGAAATCGCCGAAGCGGGGGCGGATCAGAACATGGATGCGGATGTCGGTCTGGGGTCGGATCTGTTCATAAAGGGCGAGGGTGGGCGTCGTACCGCCGATGACAAGATTAGAGCAAAGCTCGAGTCGGTCTGCACCGCCTTTTTTGGCCATACGGGCAGAATATGCGGAATCGACGCAGCATTCTAACAGGTAATTGGATGATTTCATGAATTGTTTCTCCATTTTGCAGGATTTCCCGGGAAGGAAATCCTGCATTTCTTTGCGCGGTTGTTAATGTTTTTTCGATGACCCTGGGCAGGATGCCAGCAGGATTGTTCCGTGCTGCGCACTCCCACAATCCTGCCCGATAGTCGCATATCGTGGGATTATCATCCCACTTTTATGCTCCTATCGGGGCGGGTCACAAGGCCTTTCACCCACCTATGAGCAAGCTCATGTGGGCTTAGACCTTTTGACTCTGGCATCATAAAATATAAGGGGATCGATACGAATGAAAAGAAAACAGGTGACAGCAGCATGTCTGATGGCGGCAGCGATGCTGCTTTCAGGCTGCACGCCGAATATCAGTGAATATGCAGCGCGAGCGCAGCAAGCCGGAAAGAGCTTTTGGGAAGGGAAAACAACAGACGCTATGGCGCAGGACAGCGATGCTGCGGCAACAGCAGAGGGCGAGACGTCTGTAGCAGGTGAAACACAGAATGTCAGTACAGGAACCGGCACCGCTGCAGCGACCGATGATAAGGTGCAGGATAGCGCCGCTGCGACCGATGACGAGGTACAGGGCGGCACAACAGCGACCGGCGGAGAGACCGGCGGCGAAGCGCAGCACGGCGATACCGCGGCAACAGCAGACAGCGAGATGCCTGCGACCGGCGAAACGCAGACCGACACTGCTACAGAATCTGCGGCAGCAACAGCTCCTCAAATTCCGGCCCTGATGACAGAAGTGACCGACTCCGTTTATGAAGCATACGCGCAGAAATCGGATGCGTTTACCGGTAAGCTGGCGGGACACGACCGCTTAAGCCGCGCGGAAAACGCAGCGCTGACAGCAGTTCTTTCGCAGAAGGAGTACGGTGACAAGACGCTTTGCCTGCAGAACATGGCGAAGTATGACAGCAATGCAAATGAAAGCTTTCTGCTGATGTTTGAGAGCACGCCGTTGACAGCGCGCGGGCGGATTTCCGGCGATCTCTGGTATTATGACGGCGAGTCGGCAAGGCTTCTGGAAAAAGGAATCGTCGTAACCGGACTGCAGCAGGTGACGGGAATTGGGAATCCGTTTGTTATTCTGGAAACGGAAGTCTCCGGCAAAAAACAGGCGGCTGTCTGGACGGTAAAAGATCAAAAGTGCGAAAAGCTTCTGGAGGATGCCGAGACGATCGAAGCGACAAAGGACGGCGTTTGTACGTTTTATCCTGCGGAGAAGACTGTGTACGATCCGCTTGTTTCGGAATGGGATAGTGCAGAAGAGACGGTTCCTGTTTATTATGAAAGAACAGCGGACGGATTTGCAGAGCGTTCGTATCGGGAGCTGACAGCGTCGGAATATTTGGCGTATGTGTCTGCAGAGGATTCGGATGAAGAGGCACAGGCGTGGAAGGAAAAGCTGGAAGAGCAGTTCTATACGCAGACGGATGAAAATACAGAATATACCTATTGGTTTTATGCAATTGCGGAGGACAAAATTGCCTATCGCTGCAGAGAAACCGGGCAGTCGGTCGGACAGGAAGAAGGAATCGATCATGCGGTTGCGAAGTACAGCTGGTGTATCAGCAGCCTGGATCAGGGAAAGCTGACCAGAGCATCGGAGACGATCAGCGGGGATGGATTTTTCTTTCCGTCGAGATTGGAGCAGGAAGAAGCGCTGGAGAGCCTGGAGGATATTCCAAACGAATTTACGAAAAACCGGTTGAATAAAGTGCAGAAAACAGCCCGCGCGACGGTCGGTCAGGCGGTTGCACAGATTCTGGAGGTACAGGAGTACCCGGACGATGCGCTGTGTTTTGCAGAGACGGCGGATTACGATGGGAACGGCAAAAAAGAAACGTTTGCGGCGATCGGCAGGTACGACGGAGCCTTCGGCGCGCCGGTATGCGATCTGTGGTTTGTCGGCGCGGACGGCGCAGTTTTGGAAGAAGAGAATTTTGCCTTTAAGGAGCTGGAAAAGCTGGGAAGCGCCTTTGTGCTGTATCGTGGCTACGAAGTGTCCGGCGTCAGCGACATGCTGTTTGGCGTGCAGGAGCAAGGAGCAGTGCGCCTGTTAAAACAGATGGGGCACTTTGAGCTGGACGATGACGGCGATCTGATGGCATGGACTGCCGGGACAGAAGCCGCGCCGGGATATTATGACATCAGCCTGCGCACACTGACAGAGTATCGATTAGAAGAAATCCGTGAAAAAGAGCTGTTACAGTATAAAAACGGCAAAGCAGTGTTAAAGAGTATCCTGCGGCAGGTTGGATCAGATTCCGGGAAAATACAGATTTTATCCGGGGAAAACGATAGGATTCATGTCAACCTTTCGGACGCGGAAGGAAGCTGGTACGAGACATGGAAAGTGGAAAACGACAGACTTGTACTGACAGACAGCGGAGAAGGCAGTGTAAAAGAGGTTCATGAAAGCGCTGATGTGTCCGGACAAAACGCAGTCAGTCAAAACAGCGCTGTATCTGACCGGGAAGCAGACAGCATCAGTGAAAACAATGCGGCAGCATCCGACCGGACAGGCAGCATCGACACGAGGTCTGTGACAAAGAGCGGGCAAAAGTCAGAAAACGGGACAGAAAGCCCTGCCTTTGACTTCTCTGCGCCCGATGGGACAGCAAAGGAAACTCAGACAGAACAAGAATAGGAAATTACAAAAATATGGCATTTGCACATTTGCACGTCCATACAGAGTACAGCCTGCTGGACGGTTCCAATAAAATCAAAGAATATGTAAAACGAGTCAAGGAGCTGGGCATGACGGCTGCGGCGATTACCGACCATGGCGCAATGTACGGTGTGATCGATTTTTACCGTGCGGCGCGGGCAGAGGGTATCAATCCGATTTTGGGCTGTGAGGTCTATGTTGCGGCCAATTCCCGTTTTGACCGGGAGATTACCGGCGGGGATGACCGGTATTACCATCTGGTGCTTCTGGCGGAAAATAATACTGGTTACGCGAATCTGAGCAAAATCGTCAGCCGCGGTTTTACGGAGGGGTACTATTACAAGCCGCGTGTCGATATGGAGGTTCTGGAGGAATTTCACGAGGGAATCATCGCGCTGTCTGCGTGTCTGGCAGGTGAAGTGCCGCGCTATATCCAGAAAGGACTGCCGGAGGAAGCAAAAAAATGCGCATTAAAGTATCAGTCGATTTTTGGGAAGGATAATTATTTTCTGGAACTGCAGGATCATGGGATCCCGGAGCAGCAGACCGTAAACATGGCGCTTTTACAGATGTCGCGAGAACTGGACATTCCGTTAGTATGCACGAACGACGTGCACTACACCTATGCGGAGGACGCAAAGCCCCACGATATCCTTCTGTGTATCCAGACCGGCAAAAAGCTTTCCGACGAAAACCGGATGCGTTACGAGGGCGGTCAGTATTTCGTCAAAAGCGAAGAAGAGATGAAGGGACTGTTTCCCTATGCGTGGGAGGCAGTGGAAAATACACAGCGGATCGCAGACCGCTGTCATGTGGAAATCGAGTTTGGTAAGACGAAGCTGCCGCATTTTGATGTGCCGGAGGGCTATGATTCCTGGGGATATTTGAACAAGCTGTGCACTGACGGCATGAAAGAGCGCTATCCGGAGGACGACGGCACGCTGCAGAAGCGTCTGGAATACGAGCTGGGTATTATCAAGCGCATGGGATATGTGGACTATTTCCTGATCGTGTGGGATTTTATCAACTATGCCAGAGAAAACGGTATTCCGGTAGGACCTGGACGTGGAAGTGCAGCTGGAAGCATCGTTTCCTACTGCCTGCATATCACGAATATTGATCCGATCCGTTATAGCCTGCTGTTTGAGCGTTTCCTGAACCCGGAACGAGTTTCCATGCCGGATATCGATATCGACTTCTGTTATGAACGCAGACAGGAGGTCATCGATTATGTCGGACGCAAATATGGAAAAGAAAAGGTTGTGCAGATTGTCACATTCGGTACGCTGGCGGCAAAGGGTGTCATCCGCGACGTCGGGCGTGTCATGGATCTGCCGTATTCCTTTGTGGATTCGATTGCAAAAATGATTCCGAACGAGCTGAACATGACGATTGATAAGGCACTGTCAATGAACGCAGAGCTGCGCAAGCTCTACGAGAGCGATGAACAGGTGCACGTGCTGATTGATATGAGTAAACGGCTGGAGGGATTGCCGCGCCACACCTCGATGCACGCAGCAGGGGTTGTGATCTGTCCGGAGGCGGCAGATCATTTTGTACCGCTTTCACGGGGGTCGGATGGTTCGATCACAACGCAGTTTACGATGACGACGCTGGAAGAGCTCGGACTTTTAAAAATGGACTTTCTGGGGCTTCGAACCCTGACAGTAATCGACCACGCGGTCAAGATGATTGAGCATGACACCGGTGTGAAGCTCGATATGGAGCATCTGGATTATAACGATAAAAAAGTGCTGGATTCGCTCTGCACCGGCAGGACGGATGGCGTGTTCCAGCTGGAAAGCGGCGGGATGAAAAGCTTCATGAAGGAGCTAAAGCCCCAGAACCTGGAGGATATTATCGCGGGTATTTCCCTGTACCGTCCCGGACCGATGGACTTTATTCCCAAATATATTAAGGGAAAAAACAATCATGACGAAATCACCTATTCCTGTCCGGAGCTGGAACCGATCCTGTCTCCGACCTACGGCTGTATCGTGTATCAGGAGCAGGTTATGCAGATTGTGCGCGACCTCGGCGGCTACACGATGGGACGAAGCGACCTGGTTCGTCGTGCGATGAGCAAGAAAAAGCAGTCTGTCATGGAAAAAGAACGGGCGAATTTCGTTTACGGCAATCCCGAAGAGGGCGTGCCCGGCTGTGTGGCCCGGGGCATTCCGGAAAAGGTCGGTCTGGAAATTTACGCGGAAATGATGGATTTTGCAAAATACGCGTTCAACAAGTCCCACGCTGCATGCTACGCGGTTGTCGCTTACCAGACGGCTTACCTGAAATATTATTATCCGGTGGAATTTATGGCGTCCCTAATGACTTCTGTAATTGATAACCCCGGAAAAGTGGCGGAATACATTCTGGTCTGCCGCCAGATGGGAATCGCGATTCTGCCGCCGGATATCAACGAGGGAGAGCCGGGATTTTCGGTATCGGGAAAATCAATCCGGTACGGACTGACTGCGATCAAGGGTGTAGGACATCCGGTTGCGGACGCGGTGATCGCAGAGCGGAAGCAGCG
>OLVY01002344.1_pt1 | contig 10531 bp, 8 predicted proteins | sample 1674261 | NCBI WGS metagenome assembly OLVY01 (sample SAMEA103958155, study PRJEB25191) | human gut metagenome | biome: human-associated habitat [ENVO:00009003]; feature: intestine environment [ENVO:2100002]; material: feces | place: Germany | collected 2013/2015
TTTATTTCCCGCTTCCGTGCCATGGAAAACGCCATAAAAAAGTCGGGAAAATGCTTAGAGGACTTGACTTTATCGGAAATGGATGTATACTGGAAAGGTAGCAAACAACGCGTGAAGCCATAAGGCTTTGCGGCTTGTCATTCTCAATGCAATTGGAGGGTAAATCTCATGAACAAGTCTGAACTGATTGTGGCCCTGGCCCAGAAGGCCGAGCTTTCCAAGAAGGATGCTGAAAAGGCCCTGACCGCGTTTGTGGACGTGGTGACCGAATCTCTCAAGGCTGGCGACAAGGTGCAGCTGGTGGGCTTTGGCAGCTTCGAGGTCAAGGAGCGCCCTGCCCGCGTGGGCCGCAACCCCCGTACCGGCGAGTCCATGACCTACCCCGCCTGCAAGGTGCCGGTTTTCAAGCCCGGCAAGGCCCTCAAAGACGCCATCAAGTAATCATAATACTACGGAACAGTAACGCCCCCCTTGCGCCGTGTCGCTCAGACCGGCGCAAGAGGGACGCTTTTTCTTTACTAAGTTTCGTTCTCCTGTTCCTCCTGCGTCTGACGCAGGAGCGCGGCATATTGCTGTACCTTTCGGTAGGAATCAAGCCCCGTCTTTCGGAGAATGCTCTTGGTGTGGCTGTAAATGGTGCTCACCTTAACAGAGAATTGAACGCTCATCTCCTGTGGCCCCATGCCGACAACATAGCCCTCATAGATCTTGCGCTCCGTATTCGTCAGCTTATCCAGCCCGGTCACAAAGATCCGGTACACCTCCGGGTCAATGTCATCCTTCTGCGCGTGAGCCATACGGGATGCGTCCGTCTGCACGGTCTCCAACCGGCTTTGTGTTTCCTCCACCTGCGCTTGCAGCACGGCCTTTTCGCCCAACAGGGACTCGCTCTGCCGCAGGGCCGCGTCCTTCTCGCTCTCCAACGCGAAAACAGCCTCCTGATGCGCTTCATCCTGCGCCCGCAGAGATCCGGATACGGCGGCAAATTCGCTATAACTCATCTGCCCGTCGCCCCGGTTTTCCTCCGTAAGCTGCCGGAGGTCCCGCAGCAGCGGAGAGAGGTATCTGCGGCTGAGGACAATGCAGGCAAGGCACAGGGCAAAGAGCAGCAGGAACAGCAGCAAAGCGGTCTGCCAGACGCTGCGTACCACAAGCTGCCGGTAATCCTGCGCGGGGATCAGCACCGCCAATGTCCGGCTTTCGCTGTCTCCGCTCGCAGCGGTAAAGTCCATGGTTATGCCTACATAGGAAAGGTCCCCGCACTTCATGGATGTCATGCCGTGACGCATGGGCTTGAGTGTGAGACGGTCGTTAATGGGAACATAGCAGTAGTCTCCCGCACCGCCGGTCATCAGACACCCGCCGCTGTCCAGCGTGTTGGACACGCCGCCCTCCGAGGCCATGAGGCAGGCAACGCTTTGAAAGCCAGTAGGCTGCTTGTGGTGAGCTGCAAAATAAGTCTGGTTGACCCCAAAGCCGCACAGTCCGTATACCGTGCCGTCCTCCCCGACCATGGGAATGGTCAGCAGAACGGCCCGCTCCGAGGTGCCGGGAAGGGTGATCAGTGCCGAGGTGCGGCAGGAGGCGGAAGATACCGGCGCGGCCGCATCCGCAAGGCATTGCCGGTAATCCGGCAGAGTCTCCGTGTTGAACTCCCGGCTCCATTTCCGGTGGGGCATGACCCCGTGGGCCTTCCCAATCTCCGCCATGCCCCGGTAGAGCAGCAGATCCCCGGTCAAATGCTCGGCATTGCTCCGCTGGACATACAGCCCGCTGCGGTCAGCCTCGCCGCTGCTTACGCCGATGGCGGCTTCCAGAATGACAAAGGCTCCGGAGCAGTCCGTCTGACGGGCATACTGACACAGCGGCTCCAGCAGCGCCTCCTCTACCTGTGAGATGGCGTCAAGATTTCCGTCCAGCTCCGAAAAGGTCATGCCCTGTTCGGCCAATGTGTCCTCCAGAATGTCCGTCATATCCTTGGACAGATGGGCGCTCATGCCGGAGACATTCCGCCAGAGGGAGGTCATATCCGAGCGGAACACCTCCATCTGGATGCTCATGCTTTTGGACAACTCCTCGCCGGGGGTATTGATCCGCCCGAAAATTTGCAGGCTCACCAGCAGCACCGCGGCCAGAAGAAGGCCCATCGCCGCCATGTAGAGTACCAGCTTGTGCTTCATGGAGCGGTTGGCGTAGTTCAGTTTTTCCAGTACATGGCGCATCGATTTTTACCTGCCTGTGGTTTGTTTTTCATCCGCTTCAGCCCATGGAGCAGAGCAGCGTCCATGTCTCGTTGGCAAGATCATCCATATTCTCGCCATTTGCAAGACGGGCGGAATAGGCCTTCTGCGCCTCCCGCAGCGCATCGTAAAGGGCGTTGACCTTGCCGTAATAGCCGGAAAAGCGCGGCTCGGACACCGGTGTATACTCCCGCCGCATGGTGTTCAGAGCGGCGTAGAGATTTTGGTACGCCTGCTGTGGTTCCGGGAAATCCGTATAGTCCTCAATGGCGTCAAACGCGCCGTTCCGCACGGGCATATAGCCGGTCTCGGCCACAAAATCAAGGTTCCGCTCCGGCTCCGTCAGCCAGTGGACGAACAGGCTTGCGGCCTCCGCCCGCTGTTCATCGGTCTTGTAAGCGCATAGACCCACGCCCGCCTGCGTCATCAGCGCATCGGCACCGTTGGTTTTCGGCATGGGCAGGACTTGCAGGTTCATCGGCTCCACCGTGCCGTCAAGATAGCTCACCTTATCATTATAGTAGAGGATGGCGGCGGACGAGCCGATGCCGGAGATGGTCTCGCCGGTCATGACCTGCGTATTGGAATAGCGGTCGGACATCTGGATATGCCCCTGCACCAGAGCGCGGGCAAATTCCAGCCAGCTCTCCTTGAAGATGGCGTTGTCCGTGTCGTACCAGCCGTCCTCGGTATAGAAATCCTCCGCACCCTGCTCCATGGTCCGCAGCTCCACAGCGCGGAGAGGATAGTCCAGAGCGCAGAAGGTCTTGCCGCCGCTGTAGTCGTAGAAAGCACCGGCGGTCTGATAAAAGCCCTCCCATGTGGTAAGGTCGCTGTACTGGGCGCCGGTGGCGGCGGAGAAGCGGTCAAAGGCGGAGCCGTTGAGCATCAGCACATGGGTGGATTTGGACATGGGGAATACCAGCAGCCTGCCGTCTGCCGTGCCGTCCGCCAGAAAGCCGGAGACGAACTCCTCACGCTCCTTCTCGGTAAAGAGGTCGTTCCAGTCCAGCAGATTTTCCACCCCCAGCGCCAGCGCGTCCCCAATGTGGCAGGTGAACACATCCGGCATCTCCGGAAGCTCGGAGCCGCCCGCCTGCGCCTGCAACAGAAACGCACCGATCTGAGAGGCGCTGCTGGTAGCGGTGACGGTCACCCGCACGCCCTTTTCCGCGCCCACCGTCCGGTTGAACTCGTCCACAAGCTCGTCCATGGGAGAGCCGGACTGCTCGCCGTAGACGTGCCAGAAGGTCAGCGTCACGGGGTCATCCTTGTCCAGCAGCGATTTCTCGCAGCCGGTGAGGGGGAAGATCATCAGCGCCGCCAGCAGCGCGGCAAAAAATCTTGGTTTCATGTGTTAAGCCTCCAGATCGAACGGGCGTTTGACAAATTGCCGTATTTTTGATGGTTTTTGAAAATTTTTATGCCTCCGTCTCCCCAATTTCGGGTTTTTGGAGATGACAGGAGCGAGGAAATATGGTACACAACAGGAGAACGGACGGTCAAGCGACACTTTGGAGTGTCCGGTCAGCAGAGAGAAATTGGAAAGGGGTACCCCTTTCCGTTGGAGCTATGCTCCAACGGAAGGACCTCTCGCCGCCTGATTTGTTTCTCTCACATTATAGCATAGCCCCCTATGCTTCGCAAGAAAAAACGGAAGGGAGGAATGTCTGTGGCCGAATCACAGAAAACAGCAACGTACAAGGTCGTTGCGGACGCCGGAGGCGGGCGGGTGTTTCGCTTCTACTGCGACATCAGCGGCGAGCTGTGCTGCGTGACCCGCCCCATTCAGGCGGACACGGAGGAGGCCGCGCTGGAGATCGCGTGGGCAACGGAGGGCAGGTGGGAGTTCAACCACTGCCCCAAATGCGGGAAGTACGTATCCTCCGCCATGTTCAATGTCAACGCGGGGCTGTGTCTGGACTGCGCCCCGTGGGAAACGGAGTTCCCCGCCTTTTGCCATCAGTGCGGCGCAAGGCTGCGGGGCGCGACGCCGCGCTGCTGCCCCGCCTGCGGCGCGAAGCTGATAGCGGACGGTATGGACAGAAAGGAGGGGACGCCATGACCGAATACGAGCTGCGGACAAGAAGGGCCCTGCGGCAGGTGACGCTGCTGGAATACGGCTTCGGGCCGGAGACCATGAAGCGGCGCAAGATCTGCCCGGCGTGCGGCAGAGCCAACGGCGCGCAGGACACGCACTGCACCGACTGCGGCGCGGCGCTGCCGAGCAGGACGCTGTACGACTTCTACCTCTCCCGCCACCGCTGCTGCCCCGGCTGCGGCGTGGCTGTCACCGAATACGCGGTGTACTGCCCCGAATGCGGGACGCGCCTGCCAAGGGCAGGCGTGACGCGGAGAAGGGAGGCGGCGGTTTGAGCATTTTCCAAAAGCGAGACCCGCCGCCGAGCGGGCCCGGGGTCAAACGGCTCACACCCAAGGCGGCGGTGTGCTTCACCACCCCCGCCATGACCCGCCGGGCGGCGGACTGGCTGGGCAGGCTGGGAGGCTGCCGGCCACTGGCGATCCTGTCCGACGACTTTGACGACGTGGTGTGGAACTGCGAGGCGGAGGGGGCGGATCTTCTGGTGCTGGAGATGGACTTTTCAAACGGCGTGGAGGACAAGGACGTTTCCGGCCGCTGCGGCATCGCCGCCGAGGTGCGGAAAAGGCGGCCGGAATGCCGGGTCTATCTCGTCTGCGAGGAAGGGCATCCGGAAAAGCAGCCCGCGCTGGATAAGGCAGTGGAGCTGACGCTCATCGACGGCTACTGCATCGGCGACCTTGACCCGCAGCAGATGCGCGCATGGCTGGACGAAACGGCAGAGACCATGCCGGGCGGGAGCGCCCGGTAAAAACCGACCCGGCAGCCGCGGGCCGGGGACAAAAACGCGGCAAATCGACCAATCTTTCTATAAAAGGAGGAAGAAAAAACATGAGAAAACGGATACTGAGCATCCTGCTCTGCCTCGTCATGGTGGTGGGTCTGTTCCCCACAATGGCCTTCGCTGTCGTTGACGAAAGCGACAATATAATCTCCCGAGCAGGTGCCACCATAGCTGCGCCTGTAGGTGGAGAAACTCCCAGCTTTACTGCCACTTCTGAAGATCCATCAAAATACTCGGTTAAAGTTTATAATTGGATAGATCTTGAAAGAAATGTGGATATAAAAGCATATGAGTTGGCTGACCACGATAGTTACTACTATAATTATACTTTTAAAGCCGGAAAAGAATATGCCGTCGTCATCGGTTTTACAGAAATTGAAGGCGGCGCCCAATTATCTACAAGCACGCAGTTTTTCATCAATGGCAATCAAAGCACACGATCTGTTGGACATTTCCGCGCTCGCCGCTACGATTTCACTGCCACCGGCAGTGGCGGCGGCACAGTAACCCCCACCTACACAGCCACCGTTGACAGCATCGACTTTGGCTCTGTAAAATTGGGCTATACGCAGCCAGATTATAAGAACCTCACCATTACCAACACCGGCAATTTCCCGTTATCCGTTAGTGCTGCTTCCGTTAACTTTATCACCGGCAGTGAATACTTTCAACTGGCAACATTTAATAGTTTGGTTTCCAATATACCGGTTGGCGACCAATGCACTTCTTGGTTTATTCGCCCCAATGCCAATCTGGGCATTGGTACCTACACGGCAACCGTTCAGTTCCAAGATTCCAAGGGAGAAATGTCGGCACCTGCCACCGCAACCGTTACCTTTAAGGTGGAAGATCACGATTACGATACCACTAAGTGGGAGTACGATGCAAACTCCCACTGGAATCCTTGCAAGGATAGCGGCTGCAACGCAAAAGGAAATATAGCTGAACATGACCGCAACAAAGAAGTTGGCGGCTATGTTGCAACCTTTAATACCGACGGAAAAACCCCGGATTTGTATTGCTCTGTTTGTAATAGAATAATGCAAAGTGGCGAGGCTATTGCCGCAAGCAAATACATTCGCGAATCCAAGGCAACCATGAGCCCCGCCGCTATCGACAGCAATATGTGCGCCAATGATTTGGTTTTCACATCGTTGGAGCCGGACAAATACACTGTTCAGCAGTTTAATGGGCGTGTATTTGATTTAACCGAAAATTCCCTGAATACATCGACTGCTTCTTATGGTTACACTTATCCGATGGATAAAAAGTTTATTTCCGGCCACCAGTATGCAATCGAATTTCTCTTTTCCGCAGTAACTCCGTATGCTTACAATGAGACATCTCAGCTGCACTGGTCTACTTTTACGCTGAACGGAGCTGCTACCATTAGAGGTGGCACAGCCACTTTCGATGGCGCTACCAATCGCCGCATTGTGCTTACCGCCGGTGCAGCACCGGAAGTTCCGGTAACAAGTGTTTCGTTGCCAAAAACTCTCAGCTTGATTGAGGGTGAATTCAAAGCATTAACGGCAACGGTGAAGCCGGATAACGCCACCAACAAAGCTGTTGTTTGGAGTTCGAATAATGAGAGCATTGCAATGGTTAATCAAAACGGTGTCGTGGAGGCAAAGGCCCCCGGCACAGCAATCATCACTGCAAAATCGGCTGCCGACACAAGCAAATTTGACACTTGCACCGTTACCGTTGTAAAAGAACACGGTATCACCGTAACTGGCGGCACAGCAACCGTTGGCGGAACGGCAGTGACTAAAGCTGTTCAGGGCACTGTGGTTCAGCTTACTGCCAATATTCCGGAAAACGAGCGTTTTGCTCGCTGGGAAACTATTTCCGGCAGCACTTCTGTAACATTTGAGAATGCAAACAGCAGCACCACCACTTTTACCATGCCTGACGGTTCTGTAGCGATTAAAGCAGTCACCAACAAATTGGTAAACGCCCCTATCGTTAATACCGGCCTTGTCTATAATAGTCACAATCAAATGGGCGTAAACGCAAACACAGGCTATACCCTCGGCGGCATCTATGCTGCCACCAACGCAGGCAGCTATACAGCAACCGCCACCCTTGACACCGGCTATATTTGGGCTGATGGCTCTACCGATGTAAAGAGCATCAATTGGAGCATTTCGAGGGCAGACCAGAATGCTCCCACCGGCCTTAGCGCAGAAAGCCCCTTAAATGCTGACGGGAAGGGAAAGATCAACGGCACTACTGCCGACATGGAATACAACACCAATGCCTCTGCAGCCTCCGGCTGGGTGAGTTGTACCGGCAGTTCTGCCGAAGTAGCCCCCGGAACTTACTATGTGCGTTTTAAAGCAGACACCAACCACAATGCGGGCACTGTGTCCGCCCCGTTGGTCGTTCCTGGTTACAGCGCAACGAAGTACACCGTCACCGTGACGAGCGATGCCAATGGCACGGCCAGCGCCGACAAGACCGCCAATGTTGCGGCGGGCGAAACCGTCACCCTGACGGCCACCCCCAACAGCGGCTATGTCTTTGACAAGTGGGAAGTTGTAAGCGGCGGCATTACCCTTGCAGACGCAAACAGCGCAACCACAACCTTTACAATGCCTGCAAGTGCAGTAAGTGTGAAAGCGACCTACAAGAACGCTCCACATACGCACACCTACAATCAGGAAACTGTAAAACCGGAAGCACTTAAAACCCCTGCTGGCTGCACAAGCAACGCAGTATATTTCAAGAGCTGCTCCTGCGGTGCAATCAGCACAACAGATACCTTCGTAGCGATGAATACTGCTCTCGGTCATGCATATGGTTCTGATTGGAAATACGATTCTACAAGCCACTGGTACGAATGTTCTCGTTGCCACGACAAAAAGGACGAAGCGGCTCACGATTACGGTTCTGACAATGTTTGCGACACCTGCGGATATTACAAAACTGTACCGCACACTCACAATCTGACTTTGGTTGCTGCGAAAGCTGCCACCTGCACAGAGGGCGGTAAGGAAGCATACTACAAGTGCGAAGGTTGTGGCAAGTTCTATGAAGATGTACTCGGTACAAAGGAAATAACCGACCTTGCATCTTGGGGCAATATTGCTAAGATTGCCCACACCACAAAGCAAACCGTAACAAAGGCAACCCCAACAGCAAACGGCAAGATAGTAAATTACTGTTCGGTATGTAAGAAAACTCTTTCAACGACAGTAATTCCAAAGGCATCAAGCATAAAGCTTAAAGCAACATCATTAACATATAACGGAAAGGTTAGAACACCTAAGGTTATTGTTAAGGACAGAACAGGAAAGACACTTGTTAAGAATACTGACTATACTGTGTCTTATGCAAAAGGCAGAAAGTATGTTGGCAAGTACGCAGTAAAGATTACCTTTAAGGGTAAATACAGCGGAACAAAGACGCTTTATTTCACAATCAAGCCAAAGGCAACAAGTATTTCCTCACTTAAAGCAGGTTCAAAGAAGTTTACAGTAAAGTGGAAGAAGCAGGCTACACAGACAACAGGCTATCAGGTACAGTACAGTGCCTCAAGTAAATTCAGCAAGGCTAAGACCGTAACAGTAGGCAAGAATACAACAGTATCAAAGAAAATTTCAAAGCTTTCGGGCAAGAAAAAGTATTATGTAAGAGTTCGCACCTATAAGACAGTTAAGATTAACGGCAAATCCATAAGGATTTATTCAGGCTGGTCAAAAGCTAAGACTGTTACAACAAAGAAATAAAAACTATACCGTAACCTTTGATTCTGCCGGTGGCTCTGCAGTAACGACTCAGACTATCGAAGAAGGTCAGAAGGCAACCAAACCTGCCGCTCCTACCAAGTCTGACGATACCACCAAGCCTTCGGATGATGTTCAGAATCCGCAGACCGGCGACAACAGTATGAGTGGCTGTGGATCGCTCTGCTGTTCGTCAGCGGCTTCGGAGTTGTGACAACTACTGTTTATACTAAATTAGACGAAGCAATTTCTGATGCTGTTAAAACTGGGAAAATCACTCAAGAAGAAGCGAACGCAGCTTACAAATAAATATACGAGGCTTGTCTTAAAAAAGACGAGCTCAAAATGACAATGAAACTGTCACTCTCTGGAGACACTAGGAGTGACAGTATAATCATCATAAATAAAATGAATCTTCGGCATCAACCCACATCTGCATAGTTCCATCAAGGTATAGTCTTGCATATTCAAGTGGTTCATCAATAGCAAGTGCATTTAATGCACAATCTAATCTGGGTGTTGTTTTTAAATTCTTTTCTGCTTCCCAGCAGTCAATGCGGAGCATATAGCCAGCAGAAGTATAAACATCAATGCTGTTGCGTTGTGGATTGTATTCTGCAAATATTGTTCTCATCGTATCAAATCTCCTTATCATTCAATCAATCATTTGTTACAAAAATCAGAAGCATTTCAATCAGTTCACCATGTCGTTTTTATTTTGTGTTATACTGTTTTAGAGGATTTTCTTTTCCTTGTATTTTTCCTTATCAGGGTTCATAAATCCATATGGGAAGATATAACATAAGGGAAAGTCTAAGGGAAAGATCACCTGCGACAAACTTAGTGTTTTCAAGGGATTCAGAGATATTTGATAATAAAATATAACAATTATTAAATCCCTTGGAATATATGAAATCTCAATTCAAGTTTGGAGAATTGAGAAAATCGGAATTTGATAAGGAGCGAAAAGAAAAATGTGTGAAGAATGTTACTCTGATGAAAATAGAATAACACCATTACTAAATCCCTTGGACTGCTTAGAAAACCACACTCAATATATTTGTGGAACTTGTGGACGTTGCATTTGTATTGAACATGACCCAAACAGAGGATTACAAAGATGGAATTTTCCTTTTAAGTCATTGGAAATTGCAAAATATTATTTACGAACAGCCGATTATACAACGAAAGGTTCGTGTGGTATTTATGAGATAGAGAACAGTAAAGGCAGAGTATCTTATAAAATATTCGCCGGGAATGAGGATTTACATCTATTCTTGAAAAAGAATAAAGACAAGAAATGCAAACAAATGACACCTGTGTTTAATGTTGGAGAGTATAAAGAATATCCACATGCAGAAATACGAAAATTGACTTCTGATGAAATAAAACAATATATGAGTGAACGTTAAATTCCAGTAATACGCTCTGTTGATGTGCTGATTTTTCTACGATATACTCCCTCAAAAAGGAGTGTGCTCTTATGGGTAGAGAAATTTATGACATCATCAATGACATGGCAGAAGTATTAAATGCATCGCAGATGCAGAAACTACAAGAGGTGTTGGTAAAACTGTTATCTGAAAATACTGTATCTGATTATTTGCAGACAACGAATATGGACTTTCTGGATATGTTTTTAACTGCAAAGCATTTAGAAGGGTGTTCTGACAAA
>OLVY01002364.1_pt1 | contig 10442 bp, 9 predicted proteins | sample 1674261 | NCBI WGS metagenome assembly OLVY01 (sample SAMEA103958155, study PRJEB25191) | human gut metagenome | biome: human-associated habitat [ENVO:00009003]; feature: intestine environment [ENVO:2100002]; material: feces | place: Germany | collected 2013/2015
CCAAGAATTAAACTACTGTTTCCAGTTATCTGGAGTGTAATTGTAAGTTCTATGTGTTATCTAAGACTAGTTAACAAGGATCTCCTCTGTCTCCTTATCGAAGATATGAATCTTGCTTAAGTCAAATGCGAACTGAACTGTGTCGCCAGGTCTAGCTGTTGTACGAGCATTTACTCTTGCTGTGATATCGAACTGGTCGATTGTGAAGTATAAGTAAACCTCGGCACCAAGCATCTCGTAGATGTTGATTCTTGCATCGATTACGCTCTCTGGTGATGACTCGATGAAGAGCTGCTCATCATGAATATCCTCTGGACGGATACCAAGAACAACTTCCTTATCGATAGCATCAAGTGCGATAAGTCTCTCAGCCTTGCTGTCTGGAACCTTGATTGAATGTGAACCGAACATAAGGAGAACGTCAGCACCTGACTTAACAACCTTACAATCGATGAAGTTCATAGGTGGCATACCCATGAATCCGGCAACGAACAGGTTACATGGCTTGTCGTAGAGGTTCTGAGGTGTATCTACCTGCTGGATGATACCATCCTTCATAACTACGATTCTTGTACCAAGTGTCATAGCCTCTGTCTGGTCATGTGTTACGTAGATGATAGTTGTCTGGAGTCTCTGATGAAGCTTTGAGATCTCAACACGCATCTGTACACGAAGCTTAGCGTCAAGGTTTGAAAGAGGCTCGTCCATAAGGAATACCTTTGGCTCACGGACAATTGCACGTCCCATAGCAACTCGCTGTCTCTGTCCACCTGATAAAGCCTTTGGCTTTCTGTCAAGAAGATGCTCGATATCAAGAATCTTAGCTGCCTCATGTACAGCCTTGTCGATCTTCTCCTTTGGAACCTTTCTTAACTTAAGTCCAAATGCCATGTTATCATATACTGACATATGTGGGTACAGAGCGTAGTTCTGGAATACCATCGCAATATCTCTGTCCTTTGGCTCTACATCGTTTACGAGCTTGTCGCCGATCCATAACTCACCTGAGCTGATATCCTCAAGTCCTGCTATCATTCTAAGAGTTGTTGACTTTCCACATCCTGATGGTCCAACAAAGATGATGAACTCCTTGTCTTCGATCTCAAGGTTGAAGTCCTTAACTGCGTTGAATCCGTTAGGATATACCTTGTAAATGTTCTTAAGTGATAAACTTGCCATTTGAAATTACCTCCGTAGTGTATATAATCTTGTTTTTGTTCACCCTAAAAACTATTGTTATTCTACATCATTGGCATTTTTCATTCTATGTGATTATTGCTCAAAAAAATTTTTAAACTTTTGTCTAAATTGTATACGTGCACAAATTTTGCAACATTTTGACGATTTTCGAACCGTTTTCCCTTGGTTTAAACTTCCTTTTTTGTGAAACCTTCACCATACCCATTTATGTCAATAGGGTTTTTCGTCACGTTTTCGGTATATTTTATTACTTTTGCCTATTGTTTTTACTCATATATATACTTGACAAACCAGAAAAATGTAGAACAGCCGGCAAAATCTGTAACATTTTGTACTACAGTAAAAAAACTCTGCTGATATCGGCGTTTTCTATTCCGATATCAGCAGAGTTTTCTATATATTTTCTACATATTCTTCTATATCTAGTTGTTGGCTGCGTTGTCCACACCTATTACTACGACAATGTCTGCACCTGAAATGTCAACATCTGAAGCAACAGATGAGTCAATATCTGATCTGTCAGCCGTTGCCGCTCCACCCAGAAGGCTTACAAGTCCGCTCACATCATATGAATCTGATGTGTAGATAACTGTTGTTGACTGATCTCCGTTGTCATATGTTCCTATATCTACTGATGTGTATCCATCCGCTGTGAGTGTTGTCTGCCATGTAGCTGCCACACCTGACACGCCTGATGCGTTGAGCACTACTACTTTTGCATCCTTGCCATTTCCTGCATTTGCATCCTCTGTTGAAGCGTCCTGTGAGCTGTCATCCGCTGATGTGTCTGAGCTGTCTGCAGCATCGCCTGAACCTCCAAATGTAGGATCTGACGGATCTGACTCCTCAGTCACGATGCTTGTCTTATTGCCCGTGTCCGATGCGTCTGATTTCTTGCTCTTGCTGACGGTTCGTGCAAGCAGTACGAGCATGACAACTATAGCCACTGCAAGTATGATAACCGCTGCTCTGAGCATTGTATCTAAGAATAATTTCATTACTTTCTTACCCATTATATAGCCTCCATCTCAATATAAATGTATATTCTCATTTGTTAACAAAAACAACTAGAGTATACCAAAGTGCTTTTTTATTTTCAACATTTAATTCGCATGATATACTAGAATTAAATTTTTGTTCACAAATAGCGGAGGTACAGATTTGAAAACAGCGATAATAATTGGCGCCTCGACAGGCATCGGAAGAGCGACAGCACTGGCGCTTTCAAGCAAATATAACAGCATATCTATCACTTCATTCAAACACAAAGAAGAGCTTCTCTCTCTGAGAGACGAACTTATGGCAAAAGGCTGCATCTGTTACTGTGAGACCGGAGACGCCGGGGATATGGAATTTATGGAGAAGTTTATACAAAATACCATAGATCATCTCGGCAGCGACATCGATCTCCTCATCAACAATGCCGGCATATCTTATGTGGGGCTTATAAACGATATGACCGCACAGGATTTTGACAGAACCATGAAGTCAAATGTGTACTCGGTTTTCAATAGCTGCCGACTCGTGGTTCCTCACATGATCCAGCACCACAAAGGACACATAATCAATATCTCATCCGTGTGGGGAAATGTCGGTGCGTCGTGTGAGGTCGCATATTCAGCCTCCAAGGGTGCTGTAAATTCCTTCTCAAAGGCTCTTGGAAAAGAGCTTGCTCCAAGCGGTATAACTGTCAACGCCATAGCATTTGGCGCAATTGACACCTCCATGAACGGTCATCTGTCACCGGAGGAACGCCAGATGCTGGAGGATGAAATACCTGCAGGAAGAATGGCCATACCTTCTGAAGCGGCAGATTTCATTGTGCACATTGCCGAGTGTGGAGAATACCTGAATGGTCAGGTGATCACATTTGATGGCGCATGGCAATAGGTGCTTTTCATCAAATTTTACAACAGTATAGGCAATTTCGTCCAAATTTCTATTGCTTAATTGTATATATTGCATTAGAATATTTTATATATGTTATAGAATCGGGGTTATAAAATGGGATTTGGATTTGGGAAAAAGAAGAAAAATATTTCATCGGACACAACTCCCGCCGCCGCAGATATCAAGACTACTCTTGACGAGGACGGCAATGTGGAGATTGTTTCCAAAAACTTCAAGATGAAGCCGACACAAAAGCTGGCGGAGCAACCATCCAGTGAAGGGGACACTTGGATCTGCTGGGGATGCGGACAGCCTACGGATCAGGATATCTGTCCTGTCTGCGGTAAGAAACGCACAAAGTAACAACACACACACAAGGGGCTGTGAAAAAACTCGATTGAGTTTTTTCGCAGCCCTTTTTTACTTTATTGCAATGCGGTCACTGCGCATCGCTTACATTTATTTTCTCTACACTCTGCTAAAATGTGATTCCAAGAGCATTTATTATGAGTCCCCACGCAAGGCCTGCAGCATACAGCACCACTGCTATCCTTATATTCTCCACAGGTCTATGCCTGTTCATCCTAAAGAGCACCACAAGGCCTACTCCTGCACTCACCAGAAGTCCTGACATCATAGCACCCGCGCTGAGTATTCCCTGAAGATACAGCTCGGTTATTATGACTGATGCCGCACAGTTAGGAATAAGACCCACCAACGCTGCTGCCGCCTCTCCAAGCACAGGCACATCATTGAATATGCGGGCTATGGATTCCTCTCCTACAGCCTCTATGATCACATTTATCACAAGTGAGAATATAAATATAAATATCGCAATCTTTGCAGTGTGCACCAGAGCAGATCTGAATATTCCACCCTCGCAGTCGCAGTGTTCCTGTTCGCACACCTCATGGATATTCTTCTCTCCCAAATGTCCGTGGTCGTGACTGTGCTCATGGACATAGTCATGCACATGTCCCTTTCCTTTCTTCTCAGCAGCATCCTTATACACTATATTCTGTGTATGTATGGAGCTTTCTGCCGCTTTTGCAGTGTCACTGTGCACATGTCCGCCATGGTGTTCGTGTTCATCATGTCCGCCATGTCTGTGGACTGGATCTATCTTCTTTACCTGGACCGGCTTTCTCAGTCTGTCCAGCACAAATCCTACTATATAGCCTGTTATTACGGCTATGACCGCCTTTGTCGCAAGGATCTTCACTATTGTCCCCGCGCTTATCGCGTCATTTGACAGCATGATCGGCAGCATCTCGTCCGAGGTTGACATGAACACGGCTATGAGCACGCCCGCCCCTATCACGCCTCCGCTGTACAGGTTGGATGCCATAAGTGAAAATCCGCACTGTGGCACTATTCCCAGCACTCCGCCAATCAATGGCCCAAGCTTCTCTGCCTTTCCAAGCACATGTGCCTGTCGGCCTGCAGTTTTTCTCTCAAGCCACTCCATGACCACATAGGTGATGAGCAGAAACGGGATGAGCTTCACCGTATCAAACAGTGCATCCTTAAATGAATCTATAAGCAATTCCTTCATATTATAAAACACTCCTTCTCAGATCAGCACTCGTAGATATTGTACCCACAATTGTCCTGACTGAATCCAAAATACTCCTCGTTGGTCATATCCATGAAATAGCTGCATATCACCCTGCATATTCCGTTATGGCAGACAAACAGTACCGACGAATCCGGATAGGTCTCGCGGGTTTCAATTATAAGATCGTACGTTCTCCTGGCAATATCCATCATGGATTCTCCACCAGGATATCTGTATGCGAACATTCTTTTATTGTTCAGGAAATCCCTGTCGTCCCTCTGGACACCCTCATACACACCGTAATCCTGTTCTATAAGCCTTTCATCCGTAAGTACCGGCAAATGCTTTCTCTCCGCCACCGCTCGTGCTGTCTCCTGTGCCCTGGAGAGCGGCGATGCTATTATCACGTCAATAGAGCAGCTATCCAATCTCTCTGCAAGGAGCTGTGCCTGCTGAAGTCCTTTATCTGTAAGAGGGGAATCTGTCCTGCCACAGACCTTATTAAGTCTGTTCCATTCCGTCTCTCCGTGTCTTGCAACATATAACTTCATATGTTTTCTCCTTCCAGTCATATTGAATATCTGCTCTTTCTCCCAACTGTGTATTAACTACAAAAATCTCATGTCTTTATAATATTAAGCATTTTTGCAAATTAATCAACTGTTTTCGGCTATTAAAGCGTCTGTAATTATCTTCTATATGCTCATGCTGTCTGAGCTCGAACTATTGTCTTTGTTCTGTGAACTGCCATTTGCGCTGTCATTCTGCCCATTATCTGAATCACCATCCGGTCTCTGCATATTTCCATCATCTGAATTGCCACCTGGTCTCTGCATATTTCCATCATCTGAGTTGCCGCCCGGTCTCTGCATTCCGCCATTATCTAAATTGCCGCCCGGTCTCTGCATTCCGCCTGAGCCCTCGCTGTATGTAATATCATCCAGTGTAAATGTACTGTTCTGGTCACCGACAGTCAAAGTGTAGTTATCACCCTGTTTCATGTCTGATGTGCTGATAACAACCGAGTTAAATTTCTTATCCACCCTATAGCTGAGCACCTCCTTGCCATCTGAATCAGTAAGTGTGATCGTTTCGCCGGCGTCAACCCACTCATCAAAGTTAACAAGAGCCGAGCACTGTGTGGACTCATCTCCAAATCCCTGAGCCATACCGGAACCACCCACAGCTACGATCTCGCCGCCTGTTATCGCAGCACAGATTCCGTAGTCCATCGCGCCATTGCCATTGTCAGAAGGACCAAGTACATACACGCTGCCTCCTGTAATTCCAATGTAGCCATTGGAATCTATTCCATCACCGTTGGCATTTATATTTATCGTTCCTCCTGTTATAAGAATATATGCATCATTGTCGGCATCCATGTCCACTCCGCCCATACCTGGGCCGCCTCCAAAACCATCATGGTTGTCTCCCGAGCCTGAGCTGCCTCCAGCTGCATTGAAGCCGTCATCACTGGATATCACATCTATATCACCGCCAGTCACAAGGATCTTATCCCCCTCTACCCCCTCACAACTCTTAGATACATCTATATCTCCACCAGTTATTATCAGAAGTCCCTCCGCATGGATCGCGTCATCGCCAACCGATATGTTGATATCTCCGCCTTCTATATATACATATCCATCCTGCTGGTCGTCATTTCCCGCATGTATACCATCCTCATCACAACTCAGGTTAAATGTTCCATCCGCAATTCTCACGCTATCCTTGCCGTTCAGGCAGTGATCCTGACTGTATATGGTATAAGTGCCGCCTGTAACCACCAGGTCATCCTTGGACACGATTCCATGTCCCGTGTTATCCTTGACCGTCAGGCTTCCAGTGCCATTAAGTGTGAGATCACATTTGGCAAATATCACAGCGTCCACATTATTGTCATCCGTCTGGACGTAGTCTCCGGATACCGTAAGACTGTTCCCTGCCCCTTCCGCCAACGTAACAAATACCTTGTCAGCGTTCTTTGCATATATAGCCACATAGTCCGCAGCCGTGATCGATACTCCGTCAAGTACAAGTTGAACCTTATCGTCATCGCCCGCATCCACCACGATGGTGCCGTCTGTGAATGTCCCTGACAGAACGTATACACCGGCCGCTTTGATCGTCACCACTCCATCCTCGATCTGAACATTTGAACTATTACATGCGGCTGTCTTTCCCGATAATGTTATCTTTACAGCCTCGCTCTCATCATAGTTTCCCGCCAGATCCCGCTTCGTGAACATATCTGTTATATCTATAGCCGCATCGCTCATGGCTTCATCTATAGCCGCCTGCATTTCCTCCACAGTCATCTCTGTCTTTCCACTGGTATTCTCTGCATCCGCACTGCCATTTGGGCTTTCTTTATCAGCGTCCGTCTCTGTGCTCACATCACTTGTCACCTCAGTATCAGAAGTCGAGCTTGTGCTCTGGCTGGTTGAACATCCGGCAAGCATTGCCATGCACATGGCCGCTGTCAACCCTATAGCCAGACATTTGCGGATTTCCGCTCTATGTCTCATATATTTATTCTTCCTCATACGATCATCTCCTTACTAAGTATCTGCCTTATCAACTGACTTCTACAATGTCATGTTCCCCGAATCCACCTGTGCCAGCATGATCTCAAGGTTACCATTTCTCACTCTGAGCTTATCTATCATATCCTTCTGATTTGTGTGCTTCTTAAGCTTCACCACATATGTAAGCTTGAACAGGCTTCCCATGTTGGTCGTCTTCACATTTATCAGTCTGTAACTGTCTGTACAGTCGACAAGTATCTCATCAAATGCCTCTGTATAGTCGAGATTTTCAGGCACGGTGATCTTCAGGGCTCTCTCTTCATCCCTTCCGCCGCCAAATCCAGTAAGGCTGCAAATGAACATCGCTCCGCCTAGTATGGCGGCAAATAATACTGCATATCCTATAAATCCCATTCCGGTCACAAGTCCTGCTCCCATCGCAAGGAATATGGCGCATATCTCCTTTGCCGAACCTGGAACCGATCTGAACCTTACAAGGCTGAATGCACCTGCCACAGCAACACCCGCGCCAACATTGCCATTTACCATCATGATCACCACGCACACAACCGCAGGTATAAGTGCCAATGTCACCAAAAAGCTCTGTGTATATTTACTCCTAAACGCGTACACCCCTGCAAGGAATACGCCTATCACAAGAGATACCGCTATGCAGATCAGAAACTCCTGCACCGTTATCGTTGTCGCCGTTCCAAATATACTGTCAAATAATCCTGTCATCTTCTATCTCCTCCTGTCTATGTTTGCCACTTTATCATTTAAATAATTCGTCTTTTTTAGTTTCTGGCTTTAAATGTATATGATCCACTTATGTCAGCCTACCATCTGTTTATACGCCTCTCCATACTTTGAAAATGACGTCTTGTATGCTCCATACTTTGTCAGCAGATGTGACAGCCACAGCGGGAACCCACCTGCCATCTTGATCTCCATCAACACCTTATATTCTGGTATGACCTTGTGCCCATATGGTTCTTTCTGAAGTGTCAGATCATCATTCTGCCACAGTATATTGTAATCAAACGTGATCCTGAGCTCCGGATCATCTATCCCTTTGTAGGAATCTCTCTCATACGAGAGAACCACCGCAGGCTCCAGATCTTTGTATACCTGCATGAAATAATCGATCTCTCTGCCGATCTGACAATCCTTGTGCAGCGGCTGGCCGCCCACCAGATAATCCATGGCCTCCTGTTCAGGCACCTCCAGCCTTCTTTTGTACACAACAGATTTGTATTTCTTCTTGAGCTCAATAAAAACCTCTGAATCGTCATCCGGGACTCCATAGCTTCTGAGCCTGAGCTTTTCTTTGTAAACCGGCTTTTCTATGGAGTCTCTGATGAGCCTGTGGGAAGGAGTGTCGAAATATATGTTAATGATCTGGCTATGTGCAAACCTGTCCGGTTGCATATACCTTATCATTTCGCTCATTATCTGCTCGTACTGTTCTCTATCTAACATGTACTTAAGTTCATATCTTTTAAACGTGTTGTCTGCCATAAGCATCATCCTTTCTTTACCTTATTCCCTATTGATGATGCTATAATAGCCTGTAAAACTTAAACGAACTTTAAATATAAAAAATTGTCTTCGGTGACTCCTGTTGGTGTGTATTCTCTACGTTATATATCCAATCGGTAGTGTCGGCGACCGAACTTTGACGCTTCTGTGCCGCCGCAGAGAGCTAGGCGCCCTTATCGTGCTTGGCGCGGCGTGCACGATGGAAACAAAGTCAAAGTGAGGGTAGACAAACGTGATTGGATATACAACATAGAGATTACACCAACAAGAGTCACCGAAGACAACCGCAACGCAAAAACGCCCATCTGTGGATCACTCCACAGATGGACGTCTATAGTCTTATATTATAATCTTATGTCTAGTTGATTTGAAGATAAGGCTCCCGCCAAATGCTTAGGATTAGCAAACGCCCTGAGCAAGCATAGCGTCAACAACCTTCTCGAAGCCGGCGATGTTAGCACCTGCAACATAGTCTGCGTTTCCGCCAACTGTCATGTTGTATCTCTTTGCTGCATCTGAGATGTTAGCGTAGATTGTCTCCATGATTCCCTTGAGCTTGCCATCAACTTCCTCGAATGTCCATGAAAGTCTCTCGCTGTTCTGGCTCATCTCAAGAGCTGATGTAGCAACACCACCTGCATTTGCAGCCTTACCACCAACGAAGAGAACACCATTCTCCTGAAGGTACTTAGTAGCCTCAAGAGTTGTAGGCATGTTAGCGCCCTCTGTTACTGAGATAACGCCGTTTGCAACAAGCATCTTAGCATCGTCAAGGTTAAGCTCGTTCTGTGTAGCACATGGAAGAGCAAGGTCACACTTGATTGACCATACGCCGTGATCATTTGCATCCTTCTTTACATGGTACTCAGCTGATGGTCTAGCAGCAGCATAAGCATCAAGACGTGCTCTCTTAACTTCCTTAACTTCCTTAAGAAGTGCAACATCGATTCCCTCTGGATCGTAGATCCAACCTGTAGAATCTGAACATGTAACACACTTAGCACCTAACTGATGTGCCTTCTGGATTGCGTAGATTGCAACATTACCAGCACCTGATACTGCACAAGTCTTGCCTGCGATATCAATGTCATGATCCTTTAACAGTGCGTTTGTAAGGTAAAGCAGTCCGTAACCAGTAGCCTCTGTACGAGCAAGTGATCCACCATATGTAAGTCCCTTACCTGTGAGAACTCCCTCGTATGATCCACGGATTCTCTTGAACTGACCGAACATGAAACCGATCTCTCTAGCGCCTGTTCCGATATCTCCAGCTGGAACATCGACATCAGCACCGATATACTTACAAAGCTCTGTCATGAAGCTCTGGCAGAATGCCATGATCTCTCTGTCTGACTTACCCTTAGGGTCGAAGTCTGAACCACCCTTACCACCACCGATTGGAAGTGTTGTAAGTGAGTTCTTGAAAACCTGCTCGAAACCAAGGAACTTAATGATACCAAGGTTTACTGATGGGTGAAGTCTGAGACCTCCCTTGTATGGTCCAATGGCATTGTTGAACTGTACACGGAAACCTCTGTTGACCTGTACCTGTCCGTTGTCATCTACCCATGGTACTCTGAACATGAGCTGTCTATCTGGCTCTGTGATTCTCTCGAGGATAGCATTCTTTCTGTAAAGCTCCTCATTTGCCTCGATACAAGGTCTGAGTGAATCAAGAACCTCTGTTACTGCCTGTAAGAACTCAGGCTGATCTGCGTTTTTCT
>OLVY01002366.1_pt1 | contig 10439 bp, 7 predicted proteins | sample 1674261 | NCBI WGS metagenome assembly OLVY01 (sample SAMEA103958155, study PRJEB25191) | human gut metagenome | biome: human-associated habitat [ENVO:00009003]; feature: intestine environment [ENVO:2100002]; material: feces | place: Germany | collected 2013/2015
TGTACTGCACCTGTGAAAACATATTATTCAATGAATCGCCCTTTGACTTTGCTGATTAGAATCTGCTTCTCATGCTCATTGGAGACTTTGTTAATAATAAGTACAAGGATCAGTAATGCGCCAATAATAATATTTGTCACGCTTGTCTTTACGCCGAGTAGGTTCAATCCGCTGGATAACACCTGTAAAATCATCACGGAAAGAACAACACCAGCCACCTTACCCTTGCCACCTTCGATAGCAATTCCGCCTAAGACGGCCGCCAAGATACTTTTCATCAAATACGACGAACCATAATCATATCGTGCTGAATTGTAGCGTGAGCACATGATAATCGCAGCCAATCCAATGAACAGACCAGAAATCATATAGACCTCGAATACCATTTTGCGATTTCTCACACCAGAAAACAGTGCCGCAATAGGGTTTGTGCCGATGCTATAAACCTGCAGGCCCCAGATGTTACACTCAAGCAGGAAAAACAGAATTACAATACCAAAAATAAAGAACAAAACTGGAATCGGAATTCCCATCAGGGCGGTATTTCCTATCATGTAATACGCATTCGGAAATCCAGACACAGAACCGCCCTTGGTGAGAACTAAGCTAATTCCTTCATACAAAGACATTGTTCCTAGCGTTGCCAACATACCTGGTACTTCCATAACTCCTATGATAAAACCATTTATTGCGCCCATGGTAACAGCTGCGGAAATCATCACGATACAACCGATTGCCACAAAGAGTCCTGGATTTACTGTAGCGGCCTCTCCGCTCATGACAAGTGAACCCAAAATACCTGCTAAAGCACAGGATGAGAGCAACGACAAATTCATACCACCGACAAGTATTGCCATTGTCATCCCCAGACATAAAAGTCCAAATTCAGGGAGCTGATATGCCATTGATGCGAAATTTGCCTTTGAAAGGAACTTTGTCGGATTCAAGGCGCTGAACATAAGGAGTATTGCTATGAGGATGACCAGCAGAACCCTGACATTTTTATCAATGTTGATTATATTACGAAACTGGGTGTTCTTTTCAGACCGCATCTACTTGTTCACATCCCTTCTGAAATTATATCTGTTTCCAGCGGTTCTACATCGACTCTCGAAACCTTTTCGTTTTTCATCCTGGTTGAAACTGCGTCATATATGACCGTCAAAATCAAGATTCCGCCTGTAATGACCTGTTGCCAATAGGTAGAGATATGCGCAAGAACCAGTCCATTACTCACGACACTCATAAGTATTACGCCAAATATCGTGCCGATCACACTGCCACTCCCGCCAATAACACTCACTCCACCCAAGACAACGACCGCAACCACATTTAATTCAAAGCCGTTGAAAGTAACTGGGTCAATCTGACGCATGATGGAGACATGTATCATTGCAGCAACACCCGCCATGAGACCTGCATATGTATACACAACCATTAAGGTTTTATTGAGGTTGAAGCCAGTTCTTGATGCAGAAATTTTATTTCCGCCGTATGCATATATGCTTCTGCCCACCATTGTGTACTTCAGAAAGAAGGCAGTAAGAACAATAACGGCAACTAGGAAGAGAAACTGCACAGACACGCCAGAAGCCACCCCGGATTCCGTCGTGAAGGGGAACAACTTAATACTCCCAAATTCAATAAAAGAGTTCGGCATAGTGTTTATCCACATACCATTTGTCCAGATATTGATGATTCCCTTCATGATGCTGGATGTTCCAAGGGTTACTGCAATGGGTGGAATACCCTTGGAGACAACTAGACCATTAACGGCTCCTAATACCGAGCCAATAATTATAGCAATCAAGAAAATTAAGAACACGCTAAAATCATCGGAGGCATGACTCATCATTTTTCCAACGCATACACTGACAAGTGCAACAATCTGCGCAATAGAAACATCAATGCCACCTGTAAGCATGACTGGAAGCATGCCCATCGCCAAAATGCACAATACAATATTACTTTTAGCAAGATTCAGAAGGTTTTCGAGTGTTAAAAAAGAGGAACTTGTCAGGGAAATTGGAATACAAAGCAACATTATAATTGCCACAACTCCCGTTTCCTTTTTCTTTAATAGTCCAGCCATTTTCTAACCTCCCCTCAGATAGATACAGCAAGGCACTTTTCCATCACTTGCTCCTGCGTTGCGGTTTTTGGATTCATTTCTGCCACAATTCTTCCACCTCGCATTACAAGAATTCTGTCGCTGAGCTTTAGTACCTCTGGAAGATCTGAGCTGACCATTATTACACCGATACCTTCTTTAGCAATATCCTTAATTATTCGGTGCATCTCGTCTTTGGCGCCAATATCAACTCCATTGGTAGGTTCATCTATGATAAGAATTTTCGGATTTGTTGCAAGCCATTTTCCAAAAACGATACGTTGCTGGTTCCCTCCAGAAAACTGTTGTGCTGCCATATTGGCATATGGAGGCTGAATTCTTAGACGGGAAATATATCCTTCGGCGAGACTTAGCATAGACCGTTTTTGAATCATTCCGACCTTATTAGAGATACGTTTCAAAGAAGCAATGCAGAGATTCTCCTTCAGCGATTTTGACATGATCAAACCTTCCGTCTGCCTGCTCTCCGGAACATACGCTAGGCCGTTTTTTATGGCAACCCCCGGGGATCGAATTTTTTTCGGGTATTTAGAAAAAATGGTGGTTTTTGATTTGTCAAGTCGGTTCAAATCAAAATCGACTTTATTTTTATTGGTGGTTTTCTGCTCGATAACTGGCATTTTGTATTGAAGTATCGTTACTATACAATATAGAACTTTTTGAAAAAAGGTGGTTTTCTTTTCAAAAAAGGGTGGTCATTCTGGCAGCTTTGTGATATAATAAACCTTACCAACCAAAGGCTCGGGAGGTGTATTTATGGGAGCGACAGAAGTTGATGGTCACTCTTTCAAAGATATCGGGTTGCCTGAGTTCACCGTAATCAGTAGGAAGGAATCTGAAACCGGGGACATTTTGTACACGGTAGAACCCAAGGAAAGAATAGCGGCCTGTCCGGCCTGTGGCGGCAAGCTGCATATTCACAAGGACGCCAAACGAAAGGTAAAAGACTTAGATGAGTTTGGACATCGTGTGGGTATCGTCGTCAAGGGTAAGTCATATCGCTGCAAGGATTGTGGGGAGACTGTGCGTGAAGAATACGCATCTATCTGTGGACAAATGACCCGGAGAATGGTTGAGAGCATCCAAAGGGACGTATTTGGCGACATGACCTTTACTCAAATCGCAAGGCGGTATAATGTCTCGGTCTCTACGGTACAAGGGTTGTTTGAGGAACAGGGCGAGAAACTGTGGACCGCATATCATTTCGTAACGCCTCGTGTCCTGGGCATCGACGAAGTACATCTAAACAATGCCTATTATGGTGTATTTGTAAATGTCGATAGGCAAAATGGCGGAATCATCGAGTTGTCGGAGGAACGTTCTAAGAATGCTGTCATTGATGTGTTGAAGCGTCTGGAAAACCCAGAGAACTTATGTTATGTGACAATGGATATGTGGAGACCCTATTACGATGCGGTGCAAAGCGTTTTCCCGGGCATCCCTGTCATCATCGACCATTTTCATGTTATCAAAGAACTGTCCCGGTCTCTCGACAGCATCCGTGCTGGCCTCTGCAAAAGCATCAAGGATACCAAGACACGAGTAAGCCTCAAACACAATCGCTTCCTTTTACTTAAATCCAGTGAGGAACTTACCCCTACGCAAAAACGAGCATTGGATGTGCTTCTTGCCGCTTATCCTCAATTTGATATACCATATCAACTCAAAGAGTCATTTCGCAACATATACGCTTTTGCCAAGACCAAAAGCGAGGCGTTGAAGATGTTCGATGAATGGTGTGTTGAGTGTGAGCAGTTGGGAATAACTGCCTACAACGGTTTTATCACCATGATAAGGAACTGGGAACCTCAAATATTTGCCTATTTTGATTTTACTGGTGATGACCGCACAAATGCCCAGACCGAAAGCCTGAACAGGGCTATTCGGAATGTAGCAAGAGATGGACGGGGTTACTCATTCCAAAACCTCCGCACCAAGATGGTTTTCTATAAGAAGCCTACGGGCAGCACTCGATTCAACTTTGATGCCTTCGATGACTGAACACAGCAAAAGCCCTGACCGCGGTGGTCAGGGCTTTTTACTGCGATAAGGTTATACGAACATCTGCTGCAACAAGCCTTTCTTGAACTCCTGCATCGCCTCCATCTGCTCCTTGGCGGCAGCAACCACATCATCCATAGCTGTAAGGAATGCAGCGATTTTACGCTGTTCAGGAAGAGAGGGAAGCGTAACGGGAATACCCATGAGGACATCCTCCGTCATGCTTTCTCGGTCGTGTCTGGCTCCTTGTGAAGCATTTTCATAGATATATCTGTACCATGCGGAAGACTTAAAGTAATACGCCAAGTAAGTAGATTCATCGTCTGTTTTCTTTTTGAGGCACGTATATAATGGAGAAATGATACCCGGTTCTTCTCCCATGTATACCTGAAAGGGGCCGTGCGGTGCTGTTTTGGACTTACGCGGGTTGTAGACGAAGTATCCGGGGCGCACGATATAATAATTCTGCGTGTTGCCTTCTACGGCGATATCTTTATCAAAGAACGCCCTCTGGGGGACGATGCCAAGTTCAGCTGAGTTTGTCAGCACCAATTTGATAGCCTCTTGGCTGTTCCTCTCGGTAATTTTGTCAAACACCTCAGAAAGAGGAACGATAGAGGGTGCCGGAAACTCACTTCCATCGTCCGCCCGGAACCGTATTTCCTGAGAGAAAATCTTCTGTACAACATCACTCCTGAGCCCTTTCAAGCCCAGTTCCGCCAGCATAGCATTAACCTTGGTCAGCGCCTTGGTTCCCTTTTCATCTGCCAAAACCAGCTTGCTCTGCACAGCATCCAGGTCTACTACAGGTTCAGGGTCAAACGTGTCCACATATCGGTTAATGTTCATATTATAATCATTGTCATCCGTTACCACAGAGAGTGGAACCTTGGTAGCAAACCTGGAAATATTCTCACGGGCAACATAGGTGTCCACAATACGGTCGATATCTGCGTCGGAGAGAATATTCTTAGTCTTCTCGGGAGTAAAGCATGAGCTTGCATTGACAAATAGGATGTTGTCGGAGTTGCCGTTGCGTTTTTTCTTCAGTACCAGAATGCAGACAGGGATTTCTGTGCCGTGAAATAGGTTGGAGGGTAAGCCAATGACAGCGTCTACGACATTCAGAGCACCAATCAGATACTCCCGAATTTTCTTCTCTGCTCCACCACGGAAAAGGACACCATGCGGTAACAGAACAGCGATACGTCCATCGTCTGCCATGTGATAAACCATGTGCTCCAAAAATGCCAAATCAGCATAACTCTTAGGGGCTAATACCCCAGCCGCAGAATAACGAGGGTCATCCTCCATAGCTTTGGGAGCAGCCCATTTGAGACTGTACGGGGGGTTAGACACCTGAACTGTGAACTGTTCAGTTTTCTTCTTATCAAAATTATCCACCCGCAGGGTGTCATCGTTGTATGTGGTGAACTCTTTGTAGGGAACCCCGTGCATAAGGAGGTTCATACGGAGAAGATTGTAAGTGCTACCATTCAGCTCCTGGGCATAGTAATGGCCCACTTTCTGTTTCCCCAAGTGCTTCTTAACCTCCAGCAGCAAAGACGCAGAACCCGCACAAGGGTCGCAGGCAGACGCGATTTCATCCAGCCCCACAGTTGCCAGCCGAGCTACCAATGTAGATGCACACGTGGGGGTGAAGTATTCTCCCCCTTTCTTCCCAGCGTCATCGGCAAAGAGAGCAATGAGGTACATATAGGCAGTACCCAAAACATCAATCTCGGCCTCAGTGACGCCGAAGGGAATATCGTTGACACGCAACATGACCTTAGAGATAAGCTCAGTGCGCCCAGAAATCTCACGGCCCAAGTCTTTATCTTGGAGGTTCATGTCGTCAAACAACTTATAGAAGGCAGCTTCAGAATCCTGGCCTACGGTACTGCCCACCAGAGCGTTGATGGCTTTCTCAAAGTCCTCGATACTGAACTGACCTGCCTTGATGGAGTCAATGAGAGCCCCCCACAGATTTTTCGGTTCCATGATATATCCCAGGTGCTCCAAAGACCACTCCTTTACGGTCTCTGTGTAATCCGGGTCAGCAAGTGCCTCCTGGTAGGAAATACCATCATTCTTCAAGAGGTCATCCATATAGTTCTCAGTATGCTCTGATAGATAGCGATAGAAGATGACACCCAGAATGTAATTCTGAAACTTTGCAGCGTTCATATTGCCCCGGAGGTCATTAGCGATGGCCCAGAGCCGTTTCGCCAATTCCTGAGATTGCTTTGTTTCATTGGCAACCATAGATTACACTCCTTCGGAGGTGAATTTATCGTACATATCAGATACGAAAAACAGAATATCGTTAATGAGCTTGGTCAATTTCAAAAGGCCCAGTTTCAAACTGCTAAGTCGTTGACGAATGCTCTCTTTCGTGACAGATTTCTCGTCACAGAAATACTTATGGAGAATTTCAGATACGATTTCAGGCTCGATACCATGAACTTGGGCGAACTCTTCCACAGCGGACTGAAGCCGTTCATGCTCATATTCACTGTAGGCCTCGAAGATGTCGGCGTTCGGGTCGAGGTCGAAGAACCGGGCGGTAATAAAGTCCTTCATAATGTCACTCTTATAGCGGAGCTTTTCGTTATCAGACCGTTCGATTTCTCGGAGGATAAGGTCGATAGATTTCTCCATTGCGGCCTTGTCATTCCGGTTGATGTCTTTTAAGAGATTAAGGATATAAACCACGTTTATCTTGTCGGTACGGATAAGCTCGATATTAAAGTCGATATCTGCCAGCGTCGTCACTGAGCCTTGGCGACGTTTCCGCTCAATGTCGTCATAGTAGGACAGATACCAACTCTTATAGTCGCTGAACGTGGCCTCATCCATGAAAACGTCCAAGTCATCCCAGTTGAATTTGGAGAAAGTTTTGAGTGTATTTAGCGTCTTGGATAATTGCCGGAATGCCAAAATAAACGCCCGTATATCGTTTTCACTCTGCAAATATCCAGCATCATCCGGGGTCTCCGCTACCGCTTGAACTTTTTCCGTCCACTTACGGTACTCAGCGACGTAGTAATCATAGCTTTCCAATAAATAATCATTAGGGTTCCCATCACCGGAATACAGCCGCAAAGCCTCGTCCTGAGCCTTTTTAATATTGCGGTAAGTAACGACTTGTCCGAACTGTTTCGTGAGCTTGGAGACTCGGTTCGTGCGGCTATACGCCTGCAGAAGATTATGCCATACCAGCGTTTTATCCAAAATAAGGGTGTTGGTAGCTTTACTGTCAAACCCGGTTAGGAACATATCAACTACCAAGAGAAGGTCAATTTGCGGCAATTCCTTCTGTTTCATCCGTTTGGCGATATCTTTGCGATAGGCGTCAAGAGTATCCAAGTCGTAGTTTGTACCGAACATGTCGCCGTAGTCTTTCATACACTCTTTGAGTTCGTCGCCGGAATATTCATTGGCCCCCTCATCCATATCTTCATTGGGGCGATATGTAAAAATGGCGGCGATTTTATACCCCTTGGGATTGTGGGTCTTCATATAGCGGTAATACCGCATCAGCGTTTGGATTTTGTCTGTAGCAAAGATGGCTGTATATACATCTTTCCCGGCAGGGTGCGTATGTCGTTCCAGGTGCGTCAGTATATCCTCCGCCACACCAGTAATCCGCTGGTCATCGTGGTAGGCATCGGAAATATCGATGTTGTGCCGCTTGCAATACTCAGGGTCATCTAACTGCGTGGGGTCTATCCCAGGGGTAGCAACATGAAGAACATTTATAGTTCTCATGTATTCAACGGAGAAACGTAGCACATTCCCGTCAGCAATGGCTTCTTTAATCATGTATCTGTGGATGCAGGAATCCAGTTTCCCAGCATTAAAGATGTCTGCGGTTGTTCGCCCATCTGCGCTTCTATTTTCTGCAAAAATGGGAGTTCCCGTAAAGCCAATATAGTTGGCTGCTTGGAAGTGTCCCTGAATACTGCTGTGCATCTTTCCAAATTGACTGCGGTGACATTCATCAATGATAAACACACACCGTTTATCCCGCAGGGGAGCCATCTTTTCTTCATATTTGGGGTTGCGAAGTGCTGCGGCCATCTTCTGAATGGTGGTCACAACAAGAGTCTTGCTGGAATCACCCAAAGCCCGAACCAGCGTAGCTGTGCTGTCGGTATTGTCCACGCACCCATACTCAAAGGAGTTGTATTCGTCTACGGTCTGGTCATCGAGGTCCTTGCGGTCAATAAGAAAGAACACCTTGTCGATACGGCGGTCATCCCGCAGCAAAGCTGCTAATTTATAAGAGGTCAGCGTCTTTCCGGAGCCAGTAGTATGGAAGACATAGCCGTTCATATTGCTCCCAAAGATGCGTTCCATTGCCTTTTTAACGGCATAGATTTGATAGGGGCGCATGACCATCAAGACCGGTTCAGACTGCTTGATAACAAAGTAACGAGTAAGCAGTTCGGTGACATTGAACTTTGTGAGAAAATCCTGTGTGAAGTCAATGAGCCTGTTGATTCGCTTATTCTCCTCGTCAGTCCAATAGAAGACCAAGGATTTAAGGATGCTTTGGTCAGTCGCACCATCCTCGGTACGTTCATTCATGTTGGCAAAATACTTTGTTTGTGTTGAGTTGGAGACAACAAAGACCTGGATATAGCGGAACAGTCCCCGGAAAGAGAAGCGGCGATAGCGGTTGATTTGATTGATAGCTTCGTTGATTTCGACGCCTGGGCGCTTCAGTTCCACTTGGACAAGCGGCAGTCCGTTGATAAGTATGGTCACATCATAGCGACTTTTGTAAAGCACATCGTCCTTGTGGGACTTATCCATGGTGACTTGATGTGTCACCTGATAGGTGTTCCGGGTTTCATCGTCTGTGAGAAAGCTCAAGTAGACCGTCTTACCGTTGTCCAGGTCGAGGACCCATTGCTCTCGAAGAATTTTGGCGGACTCATAAATCGTGTGATTCTCCAGCCTGAGAAGAACTCGGGCGAACTCGGCGTCGGTAAGTTCTGCGGTGCCCTTCGCTTCCATCAGATTTTCAGCATTGACTTTGCAAAGCTGTGTTCTGAAGTTATTCACAATGTCATTGTAGTTCGACATAGGGATGAAGTCATATCCCATTTCTCCCAGTTTTTCAATAAAAATGGATTCTACTTCATATTCAGAGGCTACCTTTGCCATATTGCTCAACTCCTCAAAAATTTAATGCCAAACCTTTGTACCTAAAGAAGATATTGGTTCAAAGTCAATAGAAAACCACCAAAAATCGAAAAGTATCTAAAAATATTGTAGCATAGAAAAAAGTGATTTGCAAGCGCAAACCACCTTTTCGTGTATAAGGTTATTTTGTGACCACTATTTTCTAAATAGAAAACCACCAATTTTTCTATAAACCCTATAATAAGAAATGTGCCATTTCCTCGCCCCCTGCGGGGCAACCGGAAATAATGCACGAGAACTTCATGCACTGGCATTTGTGCATGTTCGTGATGCGTTGCTCATGCATGAAGCTTTATGCCTATGTTCACGTCAGGTGAAGGTTCAGCCATCATTCCGACTGATCCCAGTAGGGATAATCCGTAAATACGAACTTGCCTGCCGCGTTTTTTTCAGTCGGCAGCTCCACATAGACCGTGCCGCCGTTTGGCGGCATACTGCCGCCCATCACCACTGTGAATTTCCCATCGCCATCGTCACGGACGTGATCCGCCCAGCTGTTGTAGGAGGTCTTGCCCCTGTTTTTCCTGTACGCTGCATAGACGTTGCCGTTATATTCAAGCAGATCTTTGCTCGCAATGGCGGCATTCAGGGTCTTATCCGTAAATTCCTTGGAAAAGACCGCTAAGAATTTTTCTCGAACCTGTTCAATGGTGTAGACGCCGTCCCGGGCGGGGAACATGGGCAGGTACTTCCGACCCTGAATTTGGACAGGACTCATGCTCTCGGAATACTCCCCGGCGAAGGTGAGGCGCAGCCAAAGACTTCGGGCCTGCTCCGACAGCTCCCACGCTTCCTCTTCGTACAGAGTCGAGCCGTCCTCCGGGTAAAATTCATACCCGTTCACACCTCGGAGACTTTCGATAATGACGGCTTACATTACCGGAAACCGTGTTGTCCCAGTATTCCGAGCGGATAAAATGCTCTAAATGGACACCGGTCTCCGTTTTATAGCCCTCGTAGACATAGCTCTGCGCGGACATACCGCTTTCCGACAGGGAAAAATGCTGGAACTCCATAGGCGCAACTCCGTGGTCGGCAAAATCACCGGGATCGTCGGAACCGCCGTTCTGTTTGGAGAAGCACGCGGAAAAAA
>OLVY01002368.1_pt1 | contig 10437 bp, 5 predicted proteins | sample 1674261 | NCBI WGS metagenome assembly OLVY01 (sample SAMEA103958155, study PRJEB25191) | human gut metagenome | biome: human-associated habitat [ENVO:00009003]; feature: intestine environment [ENVO:2100002]; material: feces | place: Germany | collected 2013/2015
TATGGTTTTGCTGAAAATAGGCGCATATTGATACGTCTTTTTGAATAAGCTACAAAAGAGTGAGAGGAAAAATTATGAAAAAAGAAAAAAAGAATCTGACGCAGAACAATGCAGCAGGAAAATCCGCAGACAAAAAGAGGATTTTTGTCATCGCAGGTGTTGTGGTGGCGTGTCTGGCAGTTATTTATGTCGGATTTGGAATCTTTTTCCAGAGCCATTTCTGCTTTGGTACGACCATCGATGGAATAAAAGCCGGTGGTAAGTCGGTAGAAAAGATGGAGCAGCTCATCACAGAGGAGATTGACAGCTATGTGCTGAATCTCGTGGAACGTGAGGAGGGACAGGAAAGCATTGCAGGAGATTCCATTCACATTGCACCGGTGTTTAATGGCGAAGTGGAAGAATTATTGAATGGACAGAATGGTTTCGCATGGGTGGTTACACTGTTTAAACATGAGAATCTGGAACTGGCTAAGGTTGTGACATTTGATGAGAATGCATTGGACAGCGAGCTTCAGGCGTTAAACTGTATGCAGGCTGGTGCACAGCGTGAACCCGTGGATGCAACGGTTTCAGCGTACACAGCAGATGGATATTCTTTAGTTCCGGCAGATTATGGTACGACCATTGATAAAAGTGCATTCAAAAAAGCGGTGGAGGATTCCATTTTAGTTCTCGCAGATGAACTTGATCTGGATGAGGCAGACTGTTATGTGAAGCCGAAGGTTGAAGACGATAATGAAAAACTGTTGGCAGTCATTGATGAGATGAACAGCTATGTGGGAACTACGATCACTTATGATTTTGACGTTGCAAAAGAAGTGCTGGATGGGGAGCGTATTTCCGAGTGGCTTTCCGTGGACGATGATTTAAATCTTGTGGTGGACGAGGAAGGTGTTCTTTCCTTTGTAAAGGAGCTTGCAAGTAAATATAATACCTGTTATAAACCGAAAGAGTTGAAAACATCTTATGGTTCCACTGTGACGATCTCCAATGGACCTTATGGATGGAAAATCAACAATTCCGAGGAAGTGGCACAGATTTTAGATGATCTGAAAGCCGGAAAAAAAGTGGAACGTGAACCGGTTTATTCCCAGACTGCGAACAGCCATGGTGAAAATGATTACGGTAATTCCTATGTGGAGATCAATCTCACTTCACAGCATTTGTTTGTATATAAAGATGGGGTGCTGGTGACCGAGTCTGACTTTGTATCCGGAAACGTGGCAAAAGGGCATACAACACCGGGTGGAGCATTTATGGTTACCTATAAAACCATGAATGCCGTACTGCGCGGACCTGATTATGAGACGCCGGTTACATACTGGATGCCATTTAACGGAGATATCGGAATGCATGATCTGACATCCAGAAAAGCATTTGGTGGAGACATTTATAAGACAAGAGGTTCCCATGGATGTATCAATCTTCCATATGCGGCAGCAAAGAAGATATATGAGACGATCGACAAGGGTTACTGCGTATTGGTTTATAATCTTCCGGGAACGGAAAGTGACAGTGTGAAACAGAAAGAGGCAGCTGCGGTTGTCAATACGATCAACAGTATCGGAACTGTTATATTAGAAAGCGAACCTGTTATCGTGGCAGCAAGAACAGCATACGATGCGTTATCTGATACAGCAAAGAGTTATGTTACCAATTATCAGACACTTGTGGATGATGAGGCAGCACTGGCAGCCTTAAAGAGTGGCGCTGCAGCGGCTGCACAGCAGCCTGCGGCAGACCAGACGGCGCCGGCGGGAGGCACAGATATCACTGCAGATCCGGCAGCGCAGGCGACGGATGGAACTGTGGCACAGTAGAAAGTAGAATTTTCGAAAAAATAGAACCAGAATTCAGAGAAAACTTTGAATTCTGGTTCTATTTTTTTAGCCTGAAAATGGAATACTGTGCAATTTTGCACTTTAATTGGTTAAAATTCACAAAAATTTGGACGAGATTTCGGGATTTATTACGTATAGAATAATACAATATTTTAGAATACAATATAAATGCGAAAAAAAACGAAAACATGTGAAGAGGGGGATTGTTATAGAATCACATGTAAGTAGGGGAGAAAAAGGAGAAGGAAGAATGAGAAAGTTAACGAAAAGCTTTCAAAAGAGGCAAAGCATTGCAAGCAGAGTACTGTGTTTTCTGCTAGTGCTTGCAATGGTAGTAACAATGGTTCCGGCGCTTGGCGGTGGAAACAGTACGGTGCAGGCAGCGGAGACAGAGAAGAATCTGACGATCCACTTTATGATGCCGTCAAATTGGGGTTGGACAACACCAGCGGTACAGTTCTGGGGAGGCACTTATGCAGTAAGTGGAAATACCAATATTGAGAATACAGATGGAACAGAGATACCGGGCTGGGGTGGAGCCAAGGGCTTTTTTATGAGTAAAGGAAATGTTGTGGGTGATACAACAGAGTACACGCTTAGTGTGAAGGGAACTTTTACAGGATTTCAATTTCTGGATTTTGCTAATCCCGGAAATAATATAAATCCCGGATATGATTCAAAATTATCACAGTATACAGAAGATAAACCGACCGATGTTTATTATATTCAGAAAGATGGACAAGGGGATTATTATCTAGATGCAGCTGGAACAACATCTGTTCCGGATTTACCGAAGACAGAAACAACATTTCTTTTAGTAGGAAATATTCCGGGAATGGCATGGGATCCAAGTGCAAAGCCAAATTTTGTGAAATCAATTGAAAATGAAAATGTTTATAGTATTACATTGAAAGCTGTTCCAGCAGGAAAGTATCAATATAAAATTTTAGAGGATGCGGCAACCGAAGGATGGAATAAATATTGGGCGCAAAATGATGGCAATTTGAGTTTGAACCTTAATGCACCGGCAGATGTCACATTATCCTTGGACAAAACAGATGAGACAAAGGAAACAAAGGTAGATATCGCATATATAAAAGATCTTGTGGTAGAAGTACCTGCGCAGATTCAAAAAGGTGTTACGATGGAACTTCCGGTAACAGGAACTTATTATGGTGACGATGGAAATGTTCAGAATGGAGTGAGTGTTACATATACAGCAAAAACAGAGGGAATTACTTTAAATGGTAACGAAATTTTAGTTCCTATATCTTACGAGGGAACGGAAGTTACGATTGCAGCTACTTATAATGGAATTGAAAAAGAGATAACTATTCCAGTGGTAGAGGTAGTTTATCATTACACCATTTACTATTACGATTTCGATGAAACACATATGTCAGAAAATGCATCTGATTTATGGATCTGGCAGAAATCCGGTGCGGGTGCAACAGCAGGAACTCTTTTCACTGCAAAGGAAAAACTTTCCGATGGAAATGAGTGGCTGCGTGCAGATGTGACACTCCCATATACCGACGTCCAGATAATTCCAAGATCTAAAGACGAGTGGAAATGGCAGGGAGATACGGTTTTATACAATAACAGCGCAACAGCCGAAAATGTCACACTCTATATTGTATCCAACAGCAATCAGGCGTACACAACACTTCCGGAACTGGTTAAGCCAAAATCACGCAGCATCATGATCGAGTACGACAGACCGGCAAAGGATTATGAGGGCTGGAACATTTTTACATGGAACAGTGGATTCGGCTCTGATGTATCTGTAGCATTTGCAGACATCAATGGAAAAATGGTTGCCAAAATTCCGGTAAAAGATTCGCAGGCAGATCTGATGTTATCTTTCTGTATGAGACAAAGTACTGCTGACAATGAGTGGGCAAACAAAGACGGCGGAGATCATTATGTGACGATCCCGGCAGGACAGTCACTGGTCAAGGCAGTGTTTACGCAGGGAGAGGGAATCACAGAGGTATTGCCATACAACGCAGGTTACGAGATGGATGGAGCTAATGATACGATCCATTTTTACTACAGGAACGATACACTGGCAGCAGAGAATAACCTTGCTTCTTTAGACGGCAAAGTCAGTGTGGTTGTCAACGGACAGACCTGCGCGATGACTTATGATGCAGCAAATGACCGCTTTGGATATGATTTCACTGGCGTTTCCACGGGTGATTACTATTACTACTATGTGGTAGACGGCACCGAGGAATTAGATGCGTTTAACAGTGAAAAAGCTGATTACAGCGGAAAAGAATGCAGCGTATGCCACTTCAAAAAAGCAAATGTGAGCGTAACGGCTTCTTTATCACAGTATGCAATGGATTACAATGACAACAATGTGTTATCCGTAAAATTGACTGCAAAAGACGGAGAAGGTCTTGAAACATCTGAAATTGCTGCAATCACAGCCGATTTGAGTGAATTAGGATTAAACAGGGAATTTGCGATTGATCCGACACTCATGGAAGGAACAATCTCCTGCCTGAATACGGTAGCCGCAGGAGAAAAAACGATTCCTGTCACAGTGAAAGATATTTATGGAAATGTATATACAACAGCGACAAATGTTACCGTCACAGAGCGCAAAAAAAGTGCCGGAGATTTTGACTGGGATGAGGCAGTGATTTATTTTGCAGTGACAGACCGTTTCTTTGACGGAGATGCAAGCAACAATGATGCATACGGAGTTGGAGATTATAACACAGGCGAAAAAGGCGGATCCAGCTATCACGGTGGAGATTTTGCCGGATTAAACCAGAAACTGGATTATTTAAAAGATCTGGGTGTGAACACAATCTGGATCACTCCAATCGTAGAAAATATCACAGAAGATCAGCATGATAATAAGACAGATACCGCTACCTATGGCTATCATGGTTACTGGGCAAGCGATTTCACAAAGTTAAACAAACATCTTGGAACAGAGCAGCAGTTCAAAGCATTACTGGATGCCGCTCACAGCAAGGGAATGAAAATCATGGTGGACGTTGTGTTAAACCATGCAGGTTACGGTACAGAAAAATACTTCAACAGTATTTTAACAGATGCAGATGGAAACAGTATTTCCATGATCCGTGACTCCAACAACACGATCAGCGGTGATGATAAATATGATTCATTGTCAGATCTGCCTGATTTTGTGACAGAAAACAAAGCAGTGACAGACCAGCTTGTTACATGGCAGACCGAGTGGATGTCAAAATACAGTATTGACTATTATCGTGTGGATACTGTAAAACATGTAGAGACAACGACATGGGAAGCTTTCAAAAACTCGCTGACCAAAGTAAATCCTGATTTTAAAATGATAGGAGAGTATTCCGGTGCAGGATATGCCAATAATGCGGGAGAACTTGGAACCGGAAGCATGGATGCACTGTTAGATTTTGATTTCAATGATTTTGCACAGAAATTTGTAACCGGAGATATTTCTGGTGTGGAAAGTTCTTTACAGAAACGAAATGGTGCGATCAATAACACTGCTACAATGGGAAGCTTTTTGAGCAGTCATGATGAGGACAGCCTTCAGTATAAGCTTGTAAATGAGAGTAAACTCAGCGAAGAAGAAGCTTACAACCAGATGAAAGTGGCAGCAACACTTCAGATCACAGCAAAAGGCCAGCCGGTGCTCTATTATGGAGAGGAGATCGGACAGGGTGGAGCCAACAACTGGCCATACCAGACAAACCGTCGCGACTTTGACTGGACAGAGTTGGAAAAACAGAAAGCAGACAGCAACAGTATTTACAACCACTACAAGACAATGCTTGCAATCCGCAATGCGTACACCGATGTATTTGCAAGAGGAAACAGAAGCACAGTTGCAGTTTCCGACGCAGATGGCTATGAAGTGATCAGCAGAAGTTATGGAAATAGCACTTTATATGTAGGAATGAATGTGAAAGAGGCAGAGAAAGAAGTAGTGATCCCGGTAGCAGAGAGTGCTGGAACAGTTCTTACAAACCTTTATGACGGAAAAACTTACACAGTTTCTGCTGACCAGAACGTTTCTGTTACCATTCCAGCAGCAAAAGACGGTGGTACAATTGTTCTGACTGCGGAGAAAAAAACAGAACCGGCTCCGGATGAAAAACAGGATGATAAGAAGACAGATACAGCAGAGAGCAATGGAAATGCACAGTCTTCCGGAAACAACGCAAACCAGAGTACTTCTGCAAATAAGACAAATCCAAAACAGGAAGAACAGGCTGTAGCAGAAGTAACCGTGCAGGAGGAGAGTTTTGCAAATGTGATCGAGGCAGTGAATAAGGCAAAAACCGGAAGTAAAATCCGTGTAAACCTGTTAAAGACAACCAAAATCCCAGCAAATGTGTTCGAGAGTATCAAAGGAAAAGATATGAACGTAACCTTCAAGGTAAGTGATCAGGCCAGCTGGATCATCAATGGAAAAGATATCACCGGTAATGTGACAGCGCCGATCGATCTTGGTCTGGTTGTGGGAACAAGTGATATTCCAAAACAGAAAGTGACAGCGCTGGCAGACGGAAATGAAACCATCCAGCTCTCCTTAAATTATGACGGAGTATTTGGCTTTGAGGGAATATTGAGACTTTCCGTTGGCAAGGACTACAGTGGAAAAATAGCAAATCTTTATTACTATAATGAGACAACCGGTAAGTTTGAGTATTATCAGGCAGCACAGGTAAAAGAAGATGGTATTGTAGACTTCAAGTTCTCACACGCATCCGATTATGTCATCGTCTTAAATGAAACAGATATGAGCCAGACAACAGGCAGCGTGATCGCAAGTCCGAAGACATCGGATAACACACCGGTTGCAGCAGCAGTGATATTATTACTGTTTGGCTGTGCACTGATGGGAACCGCATACAGAAAAAATAAAAAATTCTAAATGAAATTCATAAGATGTCACTAAAAATATGCCGCACGAAAAATTACCCTTTCGTGCGGCATATCTTGTGTATATGAAGGAAAAATTAATTTTCTTCCACGATCACTACGCCCCATGGTTCCAGCGGAAGCGTTTCCTGATCCATTATTTTTCTGCCGGACAATAATTCCGTGCCAGAGATTCCTTTGCAGATGGCGGTCTGTTTTTCACTGGAATAATTGAAGTAAAATCTTACCCGTTTTCCAAAATCATTGACACCTTCCCGGATGATCAATGGGAAGTGGCATTCTGGATGTACTAAAAGTGTTTCCGGAAGCGAAGCAAAGTAATGAACCAGAACTTTTTCCAGAAGTGCGCCATCAAACATGCTGGAGAGATACAGTGCTGACCCTTTTCCAAACTGATTGACTGTGGCAGCCGCATATTTTTTCCAGACCGGGTGATCGTAGAAAAAGAGCGGTGTGGCGGTATCGCAGATCACAAGATCCATCCAGTGCAGACATTTGCTGCTGGTTGTGCAGGATTCATCGGAACATGACGAGCCGGCATTGGAAGCCGCATTTTCATGACCGGAGCAGGATGGATGAGCCATAAAATCAGGCAGTGTTACCGAAACATCTATAGGGTAGGTATATTGGTCATAGTGGATACCAAGACATCCCTGTAAAATGTGAGGCTGTGTATCCGCATAAATTTTTAACTGTTCATCTGAAAAACCGGAACGGAACGTCGTGATCAGATGTCCGCCGTTTTTTACATAATCAGAAATTGCGGTGAGCAGATCTTCGGAAGCACTGTAAAGTGCAGGCACGATCAGGCACTCGTAGGAAGAAAAATCACGTTCCGCAGAGGAAATCATGTCGTACTCGATATTTAAATGGTACAGAGCATCGCCAAGCCAGCGGGCAACGGTGTTATAACTGTAATTGCCGAGGCCTTTCAATGGGAAAAGACGCAGTCCGGTCAGGGAGTTATTGTCGAGCAGGATGGCAGCACGGTTTTTCTTTTGCAGGTTTTTAAGGTGGGTGCCGATCCGCTTCCAGTCTGCACCGATGGATGCAGCCTCCTGGTAAGTCTCATTTTCGGAAAAATCGTGTGACAGGATGCCCTTCCAATAGCTCTCAATCGCATTGTGGATCGAGTGCCAGTGCCAGTACATGACACTGTTGGAGCCGTTTGCAATGTGGCTGTAGGCCTGAAGCCTGAGCTGCCCCGGATATGGAAGCCATGCAATATTTCCCTGAGCCTGTGTCTCTAAAACAAGGTAATTGTCTTTCTTTAAGCTGCGCGAGATGTTGCCACAGAAGGTAATCTCTTCCCCGGTAAGAAGCGACTGGGAAGGATGATAAATGTCACATCCGGCAACGGTCATGCATCTGGCAGCTTCGTACTGGTTGACCTCCGGCTGATAGCCGATGGAATGGTCTGTCCAGTCGTAGTCGAAGTTCTGTGTGATGAACTGATCCGGGCGCTTGTATCCGGAAACGATCGAAGCCTGCCATGTTAAAAATCTGGTTACAAGCAGACGCTGGAATTTGGCAAATTCTGCGGCAAGGCTTTCATTGATCGTGCCGCGGACATCCGGGAAATCTTCCCATGTATTGATGCGGTTGCTCCAGTAGTCCAGCCCGAACTCGTGATTGAATTCATTGATATCCGGATATTTTTCCTTTAAATAATCGACAAACATTGCCTGGACACGCAGACCGGCAGTGCCGTAGCTTTTTGTCTCATTGTCCAGCTGAAATCCGATGATATGCGGAACATCTTTGATATGTTCCATCATTGCGCGGATAACCCGCTCGCAGTGGAACAGATAGCCTGCGTGTGTGATATCCATATTCTGTCTTGCACCATAAATGTTCTGACCGTTATTGGTCAAAGCCAGAATGTCCGGGTATTTTTTTGACAGCCATGCCGGGATGGCGTAGGTCGGTGTCCCGACAATGACAGAAATATGGTGGCGTGCAGCCGCCTCAAGCATTTTATCGAGATGTGTGAAATCAAAGATACCGTCTTTTGGCTCGATGGTACTCCAGGTCGATTCTGCGATACGGATCGTGTTCATGCCTGCTTTTTCCATCATTTCCATGTCTTTTTCCACGCGATCATATGGAAGGTATTCCGAGTAATAAGCTGCCCCGAAAAGTAAATGGTCTGTTTTCATATTGTCCCCCAAAAAAATATTTTCATGTTGACAATCAGTGTGATCTTCTATATTATTATCTGATAACGCAACCGATTGCGCAAACATATTATAACATCAGGAAAAACAAATGTAAATCCGATGTTGATGCGAAAAACAGAATTGTTACCGGAACAGGGCATAAGTGAGCAGAAACAAAAGATTGTTTGGAAAATATATAAAAATGTCATTGCTTTTTTTCGAAAATAGGATGATAATAATATTGTTGCGCAAAGGATGCGCAGCAACATCAGGGCAGGACAAAGTGACATTGTGGCAGGAGCGCGAGCAATGCAGGAAGCCACAACACAATTCAGGGGAAGTAACTGCTTTGAGGAAAGAAGGGGTTTTATGGGGAATGAAGAGAAGAAAAATATAACGATCGCAGATGTGGCAGAAGCACTTGGTGTTTCAAAAACCACTGTCTCAAGAGCCATTTCAGGGAAGGGACGGATCGGGCAGGAGACGAGAGACCGTGTATTAAAATATATTGAGGAGCATGATTATAAGCCAAACGTTATCGCCAAAGGGCTGGCGCAGTCAAAAACATATAATCTTTGTGTGGTCATGCCGGGAGAATATGATGTTGTGGATCTCACGTTCTTTCAGGAATGCTTATTCGGGATTCAGGAGATCGCCGGAATTATGGAGTATGATATCCTGCTTTCCATCTGTAAAAATAACGATATCTCCTCGCTGGAGCGTATTATCTCAAACCGTAAAGTAGATGGTGTGATCCTGATGAGGACGTTTGTGGAGGACCGGCAGATTGAGTATCTTCAGGAAAAAAAAGTACCATTTGTGACGATCGGTTCCTCCAATTATACAGGTGTGATCCAGATCGACCACAATCACAAAAGTGCGTGTAAAGAACTTACATCCATTATTTTAATGAAGGGAATGAAGCGTATTGCACTGATCGGCGGAGATGAGAACCATGTGGTCACACAGAGCCGTCTGCGGGGATTCCGGGAAGCTTATGAAAAAATGGGTGAGGTCATTGATCCGACAATGCTTTTTTTGAATCTTGATAATCATGTGGTGATCGATAAGATCGTGGAAGAGGTACTCGAGCGAAAGGCAGAATGTATTTTGTGTATGGACGATGCGGTGTGCAGCAGGGTATTGAAAAAGCTGCGTGAAAAGAATGTCAAGGTTCCAAAAGATATCCGTGTGGCATCTTTTTATAACAGCTCCGTACTGGAAAATAATGTGCCGTCCATTACATCACTTTCTTTTGATGCGAAAGAGCTTGGCATGGTTGCATGTAAAACGGTATTGGATGTGATCGAGGGTGCGGAAGTGGAGACAAGAACATTGCTTCCATACGAAGTTGTCCTTAAGGAGTCTACAAAATAAAATAGGATGAGAGAAAGCAGGTTTATTTTGCGTGAAAGAAAGCGCAGATTCTGTAGTGTTTTTACAGGTTGCGAAGGGCAGATATCAGCGCCCTCTCACAAGTCGTGATTTTATAGGTTTATGAAAAGAAAAACGGTACAGACGAA
>OLVY01002370.1_pt1 | contig 10432 bp, 10 predicted proteins | sample 1674261 | NCBI WGS metagenome assembly OLVY01 (sample SAMEA103958155, study PRJEB25191) | human gut metagenome | biome: human-associated habitat [ENVO:00009003]; feature: intestine environment [ENVO:2100002]; material: feces | place: Germany | collected 2013/2015
CAGATGTTCAGGTACGTGATGCCGTAATTGACGATCGTCTCAATATCCGTCTGCGTGCGCATGTAAGCACGGATGCCGATCAAGCCGGCGACGAGCACGAGCAAATAGCTCAGCAGCGCCAGCAGCAGGCCGTTGACCGCGACCTGATTGACGCGCTCGGCGTTTTTCTGCCCCAGCGCACGAGAGAGCAGCGCATTGATGCCGACGCCGAAGCCGACAGCGATGGAAATGATGATGTTCTGCAGCGGGAACGCCATGGACACCGCCGTGAGCGCATCCTCGCAGATGCGCGAGACAAAGATACTGTCCACGATGTTGTACAGCGCCTGCACGAGCATCGACAGCAGCAGCCGATTTTCGGGCATCGTGCCCATTTTATTTTCGCGAAGGGTTTCTTGCGCCATAGTGTCACTCCCATTATATCAACAAACAAACAAAAACGTCACGAATGGATATTATAAGTTGCGCGCAGAGAAATGTCAAGTTCTGTTGCATTTTTCACTTGAAAACGACACTTGGCCGTGCTATAATAATTGCACCTGTGGGATTAGTTCATTGGTAGAACACCTGCTTCCCAAGCAGGATAGGCGGGTTCGATTCCCGTATCCTGCTTTTCGGAATCTTGTGTCGAGAGGAGAGTCCTACATGATAAAATATGAAGTGATAGAGATTGAAGAACCGGATTTTGGCTGCGAAGGAAGGCCGGATGAAGCGGTTCTGATGGCAAAAGTTACATTGCGTAGTGTAAAGGACGGTGTGATGACAATGGCAGAGATTGCCGATGGCTATCTTTATCAGGAAGAGATTGACGAAGGAAGCATCATATATCAGAATGATGCGGGAATATGGAGGAAATAGAGAATGAAAATAGCAGTAACATACGATGAGCAGACGGGAGAAGTGTTCCAACATTTTGGACACTCCGATGCGTTTAAGATTTATGAATTTGACGAGAGCGGACTGACGGGAGCTATGGTGCTCAATACATCCGCAATCAACGGACATGAGGCGATGGCATCTTTTTTGGCAAAAGGTGATGTTAAAGTGCTGATCTGCGGAGGCGTCGGCGAGGGTGCGATGCTGGCGCTCAGTGAAGAAGGAATCCTTGTTGTGCCGGGAGTGAGCGGCGATGCGGATCTTGCGGTAGCGCAGTTCCTGCAGGGCGTGCTTGCGACGGACAATACACCAAATTGTAATCATGGACAAATTTCAGGAGGAGGCTGCAGCGGAGGTTGTGGAGGCTGTACTGGATGTCATTGACAAATCAGTGCTCTCTTCAGAGTACGAATTGCAAGATCACTTGTGATATGCCGATCTGTTATACCGGCGACAACACTTCGATCATGCAGATCTATGATTGTACAGTTGTAGCGTACTTCATGGTTTTTCAAAAACAAATAGGTAAAATCGGTACACCATTTTTGACAGTACTTTCTCTCTGCGGGCATAATGATCCGCCTTCCGGTGTTTTCGGTAGTTGTAGTAAGCATTTGGACAGATATTAAAGCGGCGCAGGAGCCAGCGCAGACCAAATTCATTATGATGTTGTTCAATAAATCGATAAGCCTCTAATCGATTTCCTTCGCAAAGAATGCCGCCGCTTTTTTTAGAAAGAGATTTTCCTTTTTTGCCTCTTCCAGTTCTTTTCGTAACCGGAGATTTTCTTTCATAAGCTCCATTTCGTTTGGAGTATCCGGATTTTCGAGGGCTTTTGTTTGGCATTCTCTGCTAAATTCACTACACCACTTGGAAATGCTGGCTTTGGATACGCCGTATTCCGCAGTGATGCTTTTGTAGGTTCGTCCTTCCTCTGCGTGGAGGCGGACAATCTTCTTTTTAAATTCTGGTGCGTAACTCTGTGGCATAATAAGTACCTCTTTTCTTTCTTTATTATAGGATTCGTTATCATTCCTAAAAAATACCCACCATCGCGCTCATTTGAAACAAGTTATTGAATATTCTGTTTATATTTGCAAGTTATCAACAGATAAGGTGACTTTTCAACAAAACAGGCATTGTTTTGGATAAACTGATTTGTGTTAGGTTTTTAATGTTTAGTTTTGCCCCCGAATAAATAGACAAAGTATGGGAAAGATTATCGCTTTAGCAAATCAGAAAGGTGGGGTAGGTAAGACTACCACAACGATTAATCTGGCTGCATCGCTGGCGGCACTTGAGAAAAAGGTGCTGGTGGTCGATGCGGATCCGCAGGCTAACGCTTCGTCGGGACTGGGCGTGGATATCCGCAGCGTGGAGCAGTCGATCTACGAATGTGTGGTGAACGGCGACGATCCGAAAGGTGCGATTACCAATACGGAAGTGGAGGGACTGGATATTATCCCCTCGCATATCGACTTGGTAGGCGCGGAGATTGAAATGCTGAACATGGAGAACCGGGAGCAGATATTGAAACAAATACTGGTCCCGCTGAAAGAACGGTACGATTATATCCTGATCGACTGTTCTCCCTCTTTGGGATTGATCACGGTCAATGCCTTGACGGCAGCCGATTCGGTGATGATACCCGTGCAATGTGAGTATTTTGCGTTGGAAGGGATCAGTAAACTGTTGAATACGATAAAGATTATCAAATCGAAGCTGAATCCCGCTTTGGAAATCGAAGGCTTCCTGCTGACCATGTATGACTCGCGTCTCCGTCTGGCCAACCAGATATACGAAGAAGTGAAACGTCCGTTCCGGGACCTGGTTTTCACGACCGTTATTCAGCGTAATGTCAAATTAAGCGAAGCTTCCAGCTACGGCAAACCCGTGCTGCTTTACGATGCCGAGTCGAAGGGAGCTTTGAATCACATGCAGCTTGCACAAGAGCTGATAGATAAAAACAAATAGATTTATGATGTATGATGTATGATTTGTTTGTCTTTTCAAATCATACATCATACATCATAAATCATAAATTCGAAAGTTTATGGTAATGAAAAGATCGGCTCTTGGCCGCGGATTGGATGCTTTGATAACGATGGATGACCTGAAAACGGGCGGTTCGTCGTCTATTAGTGAAATAGAGCTGAGTAAGATTCAGCCCAATCCGGATCAACCCCGTTCTGTTTTTGAAGAAGAGACGCTTGAAGAACTGGCCGTTTCTATCCGTTCATTGGGTGTCATTCAGCCGATTACGTTGAAAGAAACGGGAACGGATAAATATATGATTATCTCCGGCGAACGTCGGTATCGCGCTTCCCTGATGGCTGGCTTGGAACGTATCCCCGCCTATATCAAAACCGCAGCAGACGAGAATGTCGTCGAGATGGCTCTGATCGAGAATATCCAGCGCGAAGACCTGAACTCGATAGAAATAGCCTTGGCTTACCAGAAGTTGATCGACAGTTATGGCCTGACGCAGGAAAAGTTGAGCGAGCGTGTCGGCAAGAAGCGGGCGACGATTGCCAATTATCTCCGCCTCTTGAAGCTCCCAGCCGAGATACAGGTGGGGCTGAAGGATAAGAAGATCGATATGGGGCACGCACGTGCACTGCTCCCTGTCGAGGACCCGGAAGTGCAGTTGGCTCTTTACGAACAGATATTGGCGGATGGACTGTCTGTCCGTAACGTCGAAGAAATAGTACGTGGCGGAGTGGATGCGGCGGCTCTCGAACAGGCCAGGAAGGAAAAGCCTGCCCAGCGGAAACCGAAACTTCCCGAGGAATTCAACTTGCTGAAGGACCATCTGTCCAGTTTCTTTAATACGAAGGTCCAATTGGTATGCAACGAAAAAGGAAAAGGTAAAATAACGATCCCCTTTGCATCTGAAGATGAATTGGAAAAACTGATCGGCTTGTTGGATAAGTTGAAATGAGAAACTGGAAAGCAATTTTGTGGATAATAGCCCTCCTGTGCGGTTCGGTATGGACCGGCCATGCGCAGAGGACGATAACGGCAAAGCAGGATACGGTGATATCTTCCGATTCGGCCGTAACGGCTGTGGTTCCCGGAGAAACGGCCAAGGCCGATTCGACAGTGAAGGCTGTGCTTTCGGCTGCCGACTCGCTTCCCCAACCGAAGGTGAAGCTGAAGGAGTTCAAACCCGATCCTAACAAAGCGTTGCTGTATGCCTTGGTGCCGGGTCTGGGACAGATATATAACAGGAAGTATTGGAAGCTCCCGTTGGTATATGGGGCCTTTATGGGCTGTATGTATGCCATCACTTGGAACAATAAGAATTATAAGGACTATTCGACTGCCTACTTCGATATCATGGAGGATTACCAAAAGGTATTGGCGGCAGAGAAGGATGGACAAAAGTATGAGGGACCTTGGCAGGAGAGTTGGACGATCTTTGTCAGAAACGGTGAGGAGAGCACGTATGTCTCGAATGCACAGTTCCAGGAAAACCTGAAGCGCCGGAAAGATTATTTCCGCCGTTACAGGGATTTGAGCATTATCATTACGGTCGGGGTATATGCGATCAGTATTATTGATGCGTATGTGGATGCCCAGCTGTTTGACTTTGACATTTCTCCGGACCTGAGTCTGCACTGGTCGCCGGAGGTAACCCCGAAGACCCGCTATACGCCGGGCTCGTATGGATTGAATTGCAGTTTTAAGTTCTGACATCATGAATAAAAACCTACTTATTCTATTCTGCCTGTTCAGCCTGATGCAGGTCTCCCGCGCACAAGACCCTATATTCGGCGAACCGCAGCATTCGACATTATCGGCAGACTCGCTCTCTGACGTAGTGGGCTTGATACCTGAAAGTCTCGATGCAAACGTGGATAGTTTGCTCCATTCCTGGCATGTGCAATATTTTTCGAAAGTGGATGAGTATTGTCACGATGATGCGGAGAATGTCTATTTTCCCGATTCGGTCTACGAAGAACGCTTGGAACGTCTGCCGAGTGTGATCCGTTTGCCTTACAACGAGGTGGTGAGGGATTGTATCGACCTGTATGCCGGACGCAAGCGTGACCTGGTACGCTATATGTTGGGTATGGCGGATTTCTATTTCCCCATTATCGAACAGGTGCTCGACAAGCATAATCTGCCTTTGGAACTGAAGTATCTGGCTGTCGTCGAAAGTGCCCTGAATCCGGTTGCCCTTTCGCGTGTGGGGGCTTGCGGGTTATGGCAATTCATGCTTCCGACCGGCAAGATATATGGTTTGGAGATCAACAGCCTGCTGGATGAACGGCGTGATCCGGAGAAGGCGACAGAGGCGGCCTGTAAGTATTTTGAAGATATGTACGCCATCTATGGCGACTGGAACCTGGTGCTGGCTTCCTATAACTGTGGTCCGGGCAATGTGAACAAGGCGATCCGCCGTTCCGGGGGAAAGACCGATTTTTGGGAGATCTTCCGCTACTTGCCTCGTGAAACCCGTTCGTATGTACCGCTGTTTATCGCAGCCAATTATATCATGAATTACTATTGCGATCATAATATTTGCCCTATGCAGACCAGTCTGCCGTTGGCGACCGATACGGTTATGGTGAACAGTATGCTTCACCTGCAACAGGTTTCCGATGTGCTGGGGATCGACATCGAGCAGCTTCGTGCGCTCAACCCGCAATATAAACGCGATATCATTCCGGGAAATACGGAACCTTCCGTATTGAAACTTCCGGCATCGCAGACTTATGCGTTTGTCGACAAGGAGGATTCGGTCTATACGCATCGTATAGAGGAGTTGCTGGCCAATTGCATACCGGTCAACGCTGCCGACGGATCAAAGAATCTTACGCTTGAGAAAATTACCCATGTGGTAGCCTCCGGTGAGAATATCTATACCATCGCGAACCGCTACGGCGTTACTCCGAAGGATATCCGTAAGTGGAACGGACTCGGTTCCAACCGTGTTGCCAAAGGTCGCCGTTTGCGTCTGCACGTCGATAACGGAGGTGTCGCATTTGCTTCCGCCAAGACAAAGAAGACCGAAAAGGACGGGGCTGTCAAAGCGGGACAGAAAGCAACCCCTGTCGTTACCAAGAGCAACCAGACAGCCCGCGTTTCAGGCAAAAGTTTGACTTATAAAGTACAGTCCGGCGATTCCCTTTATTCCATTGCCAAGAAGTATCCGGGAGTTTCTACAGACGACTTGCAGAGGGCCAACGGGCTGACCAGTGCCGATATCCGGCCGGGCCAGGTCTTGAAAATCCCGGTCGTTTGACTTTTTCTGTCGCATTCGGGGATATATAAGCAAATATTTATATATATTTGCCTACATACACGTTAAAAAACGGAAGGGCATTCGATATGAGCGACATAAATGATACAAAAGACACAGCAGGCATGCAGCCCGACCAGAAGGCGAAACCCGCTCTCTCGGCCGACGAGCAGATGATTCAGGACGGCTTTAACGCGCTGTTGCAGGATTACCTTAATTCAAATCACCGGCGTAAGGTGGAACGCATAACCAAGGCGTTCAATTTTGCCAATCAGGCACATGCCGGCGTGAAGCGTCGTTCGGGCGAGCCTTACATCATGCACCCGATTGCCGTGGCGCGTATTGTTTGCCGCGAGATGGGACTGGGTTCCACTTCCATCTGTTCGGCCTTGTTGCACGACGTGGTGGAGGATACCGAATATACGGTCGAGGATATTAAGGACATGTTCGGCGAGAAGATCGCCCAGATCGTGGATGGCCTGACGAAGATATCCGGCGGTATCTTCGGCGAACAGGCGTCGGCGCAGGCGGAGAATTTCCGTAAGCTGTTGCTGACGATGAGCGACGATATCCGGGTGATCCTGATCAAGATAGCCGACCGTCTCCACAACATGCGTACTTTGGGTTCCATGTTGCCCGCGAAGCAGTTCAAGATAGCCGGTGAGACGCTTTACCTTTATGCCCCTTTGGCACACCGTCTGGGGCTTTTCACCATCAAGACGGAGTTGGAAGACCTGAGCTTCAAGTATGAGCATCCGCAGGAATATGCCTTTATCAATCTGAAATTGAAATCTACGGAAGCAGCCCGTAACACTTTGTTCGAGCATTTTGCCGTGCCGGTGGACAGGAAGTTGAAGGAGATGGGGCTCAACTATGAAATGCGTGCCCGTGTGAAATCCGCCTATTCCATCTGGAACAAGATGGAAAGCAAAGGCGTCAGTTTTGAAGACATCTACGATATATATGCCGTCCGTATCATCTTCGACCCGCTGCCGGGTGTGGATGAGAAGAACCAATGTTGGGATATCTATTCCGCTATCACGGATATCTACCGTATTCGACCGGACCGTATCCGCGATTGGGTGAGCCGTCCGAAAGCCAACGGTTATCAGGCGTTGCACCTGACCGTGATGGGACCTGACGGGCAATGGGTGGAAATACAGATCCGTAGCCGCCGTATGGACGAGATTGCCGAGAAAGGCTTTGCCGCCCATTGGAAGTATAAGGAGCATAACATAGAAGAAGATACGGAGCTCGACAAATGGTTGCAGACCATTACCGAGATACTGGAAAGCCCGGACCCGAACGCTTTGGACTTTCTTGATACGATCAAGCTGAATCTCTTTACCTCCGAGATATTCGTCTTTACCCCGAAAGGCGACATCAAGACGTTGCCCCAGGGGGCTACTGCCCTGGACTTCGGATATGCCCTTCACTCGGATATCGGGAACAAGTGTATCGGTGCGAAAGTCAACCATCGTTTGGTTCCGCTCAGCCATCAGTTGGCAAGTGGCGACCAGGTAGAGATCCTGACCTCCCGTTCGCAGAACCCGCAACCGGAGTGGTTGAATTTCGTCACGACAGCAAGGGCACGTGCCAGGATTGACGCTTACCTGAAAAGGATTCGTAAAGAGGCGGCAAAAGAAGGGGAAATTAAGGTGATCGATGCTTTCAAACGCAATAATTTGGAGGCAAATACATCCAATATCGACAAACTATGTATGTATTTCGGTTTCTCTAAACGCGAAGAATTCTACTATGCAGTAGAGAAAGGGGATGTGATCCTGCCGGAAAATATCCACAAATTGCTGAAAGAGAAAACGGACAATGTTCTCTTTAAGTACGTCAAACAGGCGCTCCGGGTAGCAACGAAAGCGACTACCGGGAAGAAAGAGGAAGAAGAACAACCGAAAGAAAAACCGAAATATGACAAGAAGAAGCCTTATATCCTGAAGGAGGAAGCTTTCGAACGCAATTACGTCATTGCCGATTGCTGTAAACCGATTCCCGGCGACGAGTCGTTGGGCTTTATCAATGATGACGGCAACGTGGTAGTCCACAAACGTTCCTGTCCGATCGCCATGCGCCTGAAAAGCAGCTTTGGCGAACGCATCCTGAATACGGAATGGAGCAGCCATCATTCCTCGTTCGAGGCGACACTTGAGATTAAGGGTATCGACTCGATTGGCGTGTTGAACACGATCACCCGCACGATATCCGATGACTTCAATGTCAATATCATCCGCCTGCTGATTGAGGCGAAAGACGGAGTGTTCGAAGGAAAGGTGAAGATGAAAGTACACGATGTGGAGGATATCCAGCGGATGTGCGTAGTCCTTTCCAAGATAAAGAATATCCAGTCTGTGGCTCGTGTAGCGGACTAAGTCGAAAAAGCCATATCCTTTTGCCCTAAAAGGTATAGCTTTCGGTAGAAAAGATCCTATCCTTTTGCGCAAAAGGATAGGATCTTTTTGTCTATTAGAATGGCAGATCGTCAATCGGATTGGCCGGACCGAAATCAGGAACAGCAGATGCTGCAGGTGCGGATGCCGGCACTACGTTTTCAGGAGTCATGGCTCCCGGTGCCGACTGGGGAGCGGCGGCCATCGGGCGTTCCACTTTCCATGCATTGATATTTGTGAACCAACGTCCCTGATATTCACGGCTGTCTATGTCAAAAAATACTGTAAGTTCTTCTCCGGGCTGTATGGCTGCCTGATCGATGCGGTCTGCACCGAAAATCTGGAAGCATACTTTCTTAGGGTATTGGTCATGTGTTTCCAGGACATATTCCTGTTTTTTCCACTCGTTTCCGTTTTTGCTGATACCGCCTTGAACCGGCAGTACGGCGATGATTCTTCCCGTAATTTCCATGTTTCTTGTTTTTATTAAATTGCTGCGAAGGTACGATTTTCCGGCGTAACAAGCTAATTCTTTAAAGTCGTTTTTATGGTGTAAGGGCTATTTGGATGCTTCCAACGCTTCGAATGCTTCCTTCATGGCAAGCAATTCTTCCTTGATCTGTTTCAACCTGTTTACGATCTCTTCGTGGCGTATCGTTGTCTCCGGGTTCTCTTTCAGCTTTTGCCGGGCACCCGCCAGTGTCATCCCTCTTTCTTTCACCAAGTGGTAGACCAAGCGTATCGCGTCGATGTCTTCCTGCCGATAGGAGCGGGTTCCTTTGCCTGTCTTGCGTGGACGTATTTGGTCGAATTCCTTCTCCCAAAAGCGCAGGGTAGACTCGTTGACGTCGAACATCTGCGCCACCTCGCTGATGGAGAAATAGAGCTTTAGATTTTTATCTTTATTTAATGCCATCGTATTAAACAATGTTTAATCCATTACCTGGCCGTGATTTTCGGCAATCTGTATCATACGGTCGTATTCTTCCGGAGTCAGGTCCATGTAGTAGTACTTGGACGGGTTGTCGTATTTGCCGCGGACGATCACCTCGTAGTGAAGGTGCGGGCCGGTGGATTTCCCTGTATTTCCCACTTCTCCGATTACTTCTCCGCGCTTTACTTTCTGTCCGACACGCGCCCGGAACTTGCTCAGGTGGCCGTAAAGCGTTTGGAATCCGTGCCCGTGATTGATCATCAGGCAGTTTCCGTATCCCTGTTTCCAGGCGGCAAAGGTAACGACTCCGTCGCCGGTTGCATAGACTTCCGTGCCCACTTTGGCGGAAAAGTCCATGCCTGAGTGGAAGCGGGGAGTACGGTAGATCGGGTCGATACGCACACCGTAGCCGGATGCCGTACGTTTCAGGTCCTTATTGGCAATCGGCTGTATGGCGGGAATACATTTGCTTCGTTCTTCCTGGTTCTTGCCCAATGTGATCAGCTCCTCCAGCGAGTTGGATTGGACATAGAGCTGTTTGCTCAGCATGTCCATCTTCCGGGTGGTCGAGACGACCAGTTCGGGGTTGGACAGGTTCATCAGGTGTTCATACCGGTTGGTCCCGCCGAAACCGGACTTGCGGACGGATTCGGGGATCGATTCCGCCTGGAAGATCGCCCGGTATAAGTTCTCGTCGCGTTGCTGTATGTCATCCAAGACTTCCAGCGCATTGTTCAGGCGCAACGAAAGCACTTTGTATTGTGTCTGCAACAGCTTGTTCTCCTTCTTTAAAAGTGATTCGACCGGCGAGTCGAACGTGCGAGAAAAGATAAAGAAAATGCCTACGCCGATCACGATACCGATGCTCAGGTGGCGGAGCACACCGAAAAAACGGTCTTTGGCGGAGGGGTAAACGCGCTCGTAACTGAGCGTGTTGGGGTTATACAAGTAATATGTTTTTCTGCTTTTAAA
>OLVY01002373.1_pt1 | contig 10427 bp, 6 predicted proteins | sample 1674261 | NCBI WGS metagenome assembly OLVY01 (sample SAMEA103958155, study PRJEB25191) | human gut metagenome | biome: human-associated habitat [ENVO:00009003]; feature: intestine environment [ENVO:2100002]; material: feces | place: Germany | collected 2013/2015
GCGTGAAAAGGGCTTCGGCGTTTCCGTGAACTTCACGAACCACGCCTGCATGGACCTCGGCCTCGTCGTCGACCGCAAGACCGGCCGCCGCTTCATGGACGAACACGCCGGCCGCAAGATCAAGTCCGACGCCCTCTTCAAGGTCATCGGCACGGACGAAAACTACCCGATCGCCGTCTGCGACGACTCCATCGTGAAGGCCATCAACCCGTCCTTTGTCAAGCTCCCGCTTGAAATGGGCACGGTCAAGAAGTTCGACACGCTCGAAGCCCTCGCCGACCACTTCGGCATCAAGAAGGACGCCTTCCTCGAAGAAGTCAAGAAGTTCAACGGCTTCGTCAAGGCCGGCGAAGACAAGGACTTCGGCCGCATCCTCTCCTTCAACAACGGTCTGACCGTCTCCCAGGGCCCGTTCTACGGCATCGAATGCTGCCCGAAGATCCACCACACGATGGGCGGCGTCATGATCAACGAAAAGGCCGAGGTCATCTCCGCCACGACGCAGAAGCCGATCAAGGGCCTCTACGCCGGCGGTGAAGTGACCGGCGGCGTCCACGGCGCCTCCCGTCTCGGCACGGTGGCCGTCATCGACGCCCTGACCTTCGGCATGATCGCTGGCGAAAACTTCGCCGCTATGAAGTAATCCTCCTGCGTCCATCCCCTCGGACAGGATGACCGACCGCCAAGAGCCGGCACAAGAGGAATACAGGGAAAAAGGAGCACGCCTTAGGGGCCGTGCTCCTTTTTTCGTTTCAGGACAATGACGGGATCATGCCGGCTTCGCGAAACCGATCCTTATGCACGCCTCTGCTAGTTCTGTTGGCGGATGTATGAAGATTCTCAAAATAGTATGATGTCGGGACGGGGACGGGCTCTGAGGGCCGCGGGCCCCTCCATTCACTCCTTACGGAAGGACAACATGACATGAAGCGAACGCTTGCTCTTGCCGTCGCCTGCGCACTCGTGCTTGAGGGCTGCGGAGAATCCGACGCGCCCGGGGAAGCCCGGAAGAAGACCGTGCTCGAATATGCGAGCATGAAGGACATCCGCAACATCAATCCGCATCTTTATCTGGGCGAGATGGCCGCTCAGGCCATGGTCTTCGAGCCGCTCGTCTTCAATACGCCCGAAGGGGTTAAGCCCGCGCTTGCCGAGCGCTGGGAGATCTCCGGGGACGGCCGCACCTACACCTTCCATCTGCGCCGCGGCGTCAAGTTCACGGACGGCACGCCGTTTACGGCCGACGCCGTCAAGAAGAACATCGATGCCGTCATGGCCAACCGCACGCGCCACGCCTGGCTCGACATGATCAACGAGATCGAGTCGAGCGAAGTGGTCGACGAGCACACCTGGCGCCTGCATCTCAGGCATCCGTACTTCCCCGCACTCATCGAGCTCGGGCTCTCGCGCCCTTTCCGCTTCATCTCGCCCGCCTGCATGAAGGACGGCGGGACGAAGGACGGCGTGACCTGTCTCGCAGGCACGGGTCCCTGGGTGCTCTCCGAACATAAGGACCAGCAGTACGCGCTCTTCAGCCGCAACGAGGGCTACTGGGGTGATAAGCCGATCGTACCCACCGTTCGCTGGAACGTCGTGCCCGACACGCAGACCATGCTGATGGCGCTTGAAAAGGGCGAGATCGACCTCGTCTTCGGCGCCGACGGCGACCAGCTCACGGGCGACGCGTTCAAGAAGCTCACGGACGAGAAGCGCCTCAACACGGCGGTGAGCGAGCCGATCGCCTCCCGCGCCATTCTCGTCAACTCGAAGCGCCCGATCACGAAGGACGTGCGCGTGCGCGAGGCGCTGGCCTACGCCTTCAACCGTCAGGCCGTGGTCGACGGCATTCTCAATGGCACGGAGGCGGCCGCCATGACGCTCTTTGCGAAGAGCGTGCCCTACTGCGACGTTCCGCTCAAGGAGCGCGGCCATGATCCGAAGAAGGCCGTCGAGATTCTTGATGCGGCGGGCTGGAAGGCCGGTGCCGACGGCATCCGCACGAAGGACGGCGCAAGGCTCGTGCTCGACTTCTACTTCAACTCCAACAACGCCCAGGAAAAGACGATCGCCGAGGCCATGCAGGGCGACCTGCTCAAGATCGGCGTCGAGCTTCGCGTGATCGGCGAGGAGAAGCAGGCCTTCCTCGACCGCCAGCGCACGGGCGAATTCGACCTGCAGTACTCGCTCTCCTGGGGCGCGCCGTACGACCCGCAGAGCTATCTCTCCTCCTGGCGCATTCCCGCGCACGGCGACTATCAGTCCCAGATCGGGCTTGCCGACAAGGCGCACATCGACGCGACCATCACGGCCCTCATGACCGAGGCCGACGAGAAGAAGCGCGCCGCCATGGTTCGCGACGTGCTCACGCGCATCACGGATGCGGCGGTCTACATCCCCGTCTCCTATTCGCGCACGAAGGCCGTTTATTCGAACAGGATCAAGGACGTCTCCTTTGCGGTGACGCAGTACGAGATCCCGTTCGAGAAGATGAGCTTCACGGAGGCGGGCAAATAAATGGGCGGCATGCTCGTGCGGCGCCTCGCGCTCCTCGTGCCGATGCTTCTGGGCATCACCTTCATCGCGTTCATGCTGGGTGAACTCTCGCCCTCTGATCCCGCCGAGGTGTCGATCCGCGTGAACGCGATGGTGCCCACGCCCGAGCTCATCGCCCAGACGCGTCATGAACTCGGGCTCGACCGCCCTCTCATGACGCGCTACTTCGAGTGGCTCGCGGGCGTGCTGCAGGGTGACCTCGGCACGAGCTTCGTGACGGGGCACAAGGTGACGGACGACTTCCTGCGAGCCTTCCCGCCCACGCTGGCGCTCGCGGGCGCGACCCTTCTGATCGTGCTCGTGACGGGCGGGGTGTGCGGGTGGCTCTGCGCAAGGCATGCGGGCGGTCCCGTCGACAGGGCGATCCGCAGCGTCCTCTTCACGATCTCGGCGCTGCCCAACTTCTGGGCCGCGCTCCTTCTGATGTGGCTCTTCTCGCTCACGCTCGGGTGGCTTCCGACGAACGGCATGAGGACTCCCGAGTCGGTGATTCTGCCCGCCGTCTCGCTCTCGCTCGCCTACGTCGGCACTTACGTTCGCCTCATCCGCACCGAAATGCTGAGGACGGCCGAGTCCGACTGGGTGATGTTTGCCAGGGCGCGCGGACTCTCCGAGGGGCGGATCTCGCTTCACATGATGCTCAACAGCCTCAGGGGTACCGTCACCGCACTCGGCATGTCGATTCCGAAGCTCGTCGCGGGCACCTTCGTGATCGAGAACATCTTCGCCTGGCCCGGCATCGGCAGGCTCTGCGTCTCCGCCATCTTCAACAGGGATCTGCCCGTGATCATCGCCTACGTGCTCGTGATGGCCGTGTTCTTCATCCTCTTCAATCTGCTTTCGGACCTTGCGCTGGCAGCGCTTGATCCGCGCGCCCGCAGAGGCGGCGCAGGGGAGGCGGCATGACGAACCGCTGGCGCAGGGCGCTGGCCGCCCCGTCGGGCCTCTTCCTTCTCGCCGTGCTCGCTGCAGGCCTTGCGGCGCCCCTGCTGCCGCTCGCCGATCCGACGGCCATCGACATTTCGTCGAAGTTCCTGCCGCCGAGCCTCGAGCATCCCTTCGGCACCGATCTTCTCGGCCGCGACATGCTCTCGCGCATGATCTGGGGCATCCGCACCACCTTCGTGACGGCGCTCCTCACGATGATCGTGACGGCGGGCGTCGGCATGATCGCTGGCGGCGCTGCGGCAGCGGCCCGAGGCAGGGTCGATGCGCTCATCATGCGCTTTTGCGACGTGTGGATGTCGTTTCCGAGCGAAGTGCTCATCCTGGCCCTCGTCGGCATGATGGGCCCGGGGCTTGAGAACGTGCTCATCGCCTGCCTGCTCGCCAAGTGGCCTTGGTACGCACGCATGATGCGCGGCCTCATCCTTCACCTCAATTCGGCCGGCTTCGTGCAGTTCGCGCGTGTGACCGGCGCCTCCAACATGAAGGTGCTCTTCGGACACCTCGTGCCCAATGCGGCGGGCGAATGCTTCGTGCTCGGCACGATCGACACGGGCAGCGTCGTCCTCATGATCTCGGCGCTCTCCTTCCTTGGCCTCGGCGCACAGCCGCCCATGCCCGAGTGGGGCTCCATGCTCGCGGACGCGAAGAACGTGATGACGCTTTATCCGGGACAGATGTTCGTGCCCGGCCTCGCGATCCTGCTCGTGGTGGCGGCGCTCAACTTCCTCGGCGACGCGCTTCGCGACGCCTTCGACGTGAGGAGGACCGAATGACGGACGCAGACGACGTGATTCTCAGTGTCGCGGGCCTTCGCGTCCGTGATTCCAGGGACAGGGAAATCCTGCACGGGCTCGACCTCGACGTGCGCAGGGGCGAGTGCCTTGCGCTCGTGGGCGAGTCGGGCGCAGGGAAGTCCCTGACCCTGAGGGCGCTTGCGGGGCTTCTTCCGCACGGCTTCACGGTCTCGGGGACGATGGACTTCGAGGGCCGGACGCTCTGCGCGCCGGGCGCCTTCGCCGCAGTGCGCGGCAGGCGCATCCTCTACATGGCCCAGCAGGCGATGACCGCCTTTGATCCCCTCGTGAGGATCGGCGTGCAGCTCGGCGAAACCGCTTCGGCCGCAGGACTTTCGGGCTCGAAGGCCGATGAGGCCGTGAGCAGAGCGCTTCGTGCGGTCGGGCTCGATCCCGCCCGCATCCTCAGGGCCTTCCCGTGCGAGCTTTCGGGCGGGATGCTCCAACGCGTCATGACCGCCTGCGTCCTCATCCTCAGGCCCGACGTGATTCTCGCCGACGAACCCACGAGCGCGCTTGACGTCGTCAACGTCAGGGCCGTCCTCGCGAGCCTTCAGGAGGTGAGGAGGACGACGGGCTCGGCACTCGTGCTCGTCACGCACGACCTCGGCCTCGCGGCGGGCCTTGCGGACCGCTTCGTGATCCTCATGTCGGGCGGAATCGTCGAAAAGGGCGGCCGCGAGATCTTCGAGCGCCCCTCGCATCCCTATACGCAGAGGCTTGCGCTCGCCTGGCGGCGTGCGAACGCCGTTCTGCAGGAATCCCTGGCTGAAGGCCCTGCGCCCGCAGCGGAGGAGCCGCAGCGTGCGCCGGAAGCTGAGCCCGTGCTCCGGATCGAGGGCGTCACGAAGTACTATGCCTCTGGATCCTTCCTGCGGCGGAGCGTGCACGAGGTGCTCCGCGGCGTGAACCTTGAGGTCCGCAGGGGCGAGGTCGTCGGACTCATCGGCGGCTCGGGCGAGGGAAAGTCGACGCTCTCGCGCCTCATCCTCGGGCTCGAGGCGCCGACGGCGGGCCGCATTCTCGTGAGGGGCGCTGACCGCTCCGAGCTTTGTTCGGGCGAGGCGAGCGTCGTCTTCCAGAACTATCTTGACTCGGCCGATCCGGTCTGGACGGTCGGGGACGTGATCGAGGAGCCCGTGAGGCTTGCGGGCGGCCGCGTCGATGTGCGGGACCTTCTCAGGCGCGTGGGACTTCCCGCCGAGTACGCGTCGCGCCGTCCCCACCAGCTCTCGGGCGGAGAACTCCAGCGCGTCGCGATCGCGCGCGCCATGGCGGGCGGCCCGTCGCTCGTCGTCTTCGACGAGGCGCTCAGCAGCCTCGACGCCTCCGTGCAGGACGAGATCATGGAGCTTCTTGCCGAGCTCAAGCCCGATCATGCCGGCTGGCTCTTCATCTCGCACGACCTCAAGGCCGTTGCAAGGCTCTGCGACAGGGTCGCCGTGCTCTCCGAAGGCCGCATCGTCGAGGTGATGGACGCTGCACGCATGGGCAGCCCCTCGAGCGAGGCGGGCAGGCGCTTCGTCGAGGCCGCCGCGGCGGCGCTCCCTCGGGCGTAAACGGTGATGTGAGAGGTCTCCGACGGCGCCTGCGGACGGCGTGGACCTCCTAGGAACATAGGATGTTCATCCTATGCCGTCCGGACGCCCTGAACGGGATCCTGCCCCGAAGGACAGTCGTTTCGGGCGGTTTTCGGGCGTTTTCAAGCTCGGATGAAGATCCTCTTTTGTTTCGGGACGAGCCTCCTTAGACTGATTCTCAAGCGGTGCCCCGGCTGACCTCGGTGCATCCGCTCCTTGACCAAGATAAGGAGAAGTACATCATGACCAACCAGTCCCGTCGTTCCTTCCTGCAGGGCTCCATCGTCGGCGCCGCCGCGCTTGCCTCCGCTTCCGTCGTTCAGGCCGCCCCGCGCTCGAAGGTTCCCGCCAAGTGGGATGAAACCGTCGACGTGATCGTCGTCGGCTCCGGCTTTGCCGGTCTTGCCGCCGCCATTGAAGCCCGCAAGGCGGGCGCCAAGGTCGTCGTGCTCGAGAAGATGCCGACCCCGGGCGGCAACTCCATCATCAATGGCGGCATTCTGACCGCCACGGGCTGCCCGCAACAGCTCAAGCACGGCATCAAGGACTCCGTCGACCTGCTCGCTCAGGACATCCTCGTTGCCGGCGCCTACCTCAACGACCCCGCGAAGGTTCGCGTCCTCGCCGAACATGCCCTCTCCAACTATGAATGGACGGTGAAGGAACTCGGCGTCGAATACAACCTCGACGCGATCGGTCAGGAAGGCGGCCACTCCGTTCCGCGCTATGTCTTCACGAAGAACGGCTCCGGTTCGGGCATCGTGCGCAAGGAACTCGACAAGTGCAAGGAACTCGGCGTTGAAGTCCGCCTGCGTGCCTACGTCGAACACATCATCCGCGACGACAAGGGCCGCGTGGTCGGTCTCGAAGTCCGAGAAGGCTATCGCTTCCCGAAGAAAGACTCCGGCAAGGTGAAGTTCATCGCCGCCAGGAAGGGTGTCGTTCTCTGCTACGGCGGCTTCTCGGCCGACGTCAAGTTCCGCCAGATGCACGACCCGAAGCTCACGGACAAGTTCAGCACGACGAACCAGCCGGGCGCCACGGGCGAACTCTGGCGTGAAACCTACAACATCGGCTGCGCCCAGATCCAGAACGACTGGATCCAGTGCGGTCCGTGGTCCAACCCGAAGGAAAAGGGCATGGGCATCGGCTGGACGTTCACGCAGTCCGCTGCGGCTGAATACGGCCTGTGGGTCAACACGAAGGGCCAGCGTTTCGTCAACGAGCTTGCAAACCGCAAGGTCCGCGCCGACGCCATCTTCGCTGAAGAAGCCAAGGGCCTCAAGGCCGTCGCCATCGCCAACCAGTATGGCGCCGACAAGCTCGAAGCCGCACGTCCGGGCATCATGAAGAAGCTCGTCGAACCGAACATCGTCAGCAAGTACGACACGCTCGAAGCCCTTGCCAAGGACTTCAATATCCCGCTCGACGAACTCAAGAAGACGCTCGCCCAGGTGAACGAATCCGCGAAGACCAAGAACGACAAGCCGTTCGGCCGCTACATCAACAACGAGTTCAAGCCGCTCACCGAAGGTCCGTGGTACGCAGCCATCACGAGCCCGAAGGTCCATCACTGCATGGGCGGTCTGCTCACCAACATGAAGGGCCAGGTCCTCGACATCATGGATCAGGAACCGATTCCGGGTCTCTATGCCGCCGGCGAAGCCACGGGCGGCATCCACGGCGCCGTGCGTCTGGGCTCCTGCGCCATCCTCGACTGCCTTGTCAACGGCCGCATCTGCGGTCAGGAAGTCGCCAAGTAACCTCTCCTCCTGAAGTCTCGGCGTGAGACGGCGGGCGGCCTTCGGGCCGCCCGTCTTCGTTTCGGGCTCCGCGCCCCGCACGTAGGCATTTTCTCGAGACTGCAGGCACGGCATGTTCTTATAGACTAGAGTGCAGCACCTTTTTCGAGGCAGACACCCATGACCGAACCTCTCTCCCGGCTTCCGACACTATCCCGCCGCACGCTTCTTGCGGGCGCGGCGGCCGCAGGCCTCACGGCGGGCATGCCGCCCGTGCGGGCCGCAGGGCTTCGCTGGGACGGCGAAGCGGAGATCGTGATCGTGGGAAGCGGCGGCGCGGGCGTTTCCGCAGCGCTCGCCGCAAGGGAGCGCACGAAGGGACGCATCGTCATTCTCGAGAAGCTCGGCGTCACGGGCGGAAGCCCGCGCTTTTCATGCGGCTATTTCAATGCGGTCGACCCCGAAAGACAGCGGGCCCAGGGCATCGAGGATTCGCTCGAGCGGCACATCGCCGACACGAACGCCTCAGGCCGCGGGCGCGGCGACCCCGAACTCGTCAGGATCCTCTGCTCGGAGGCGCTCGACGCGCTCCACTGGGTCGAGGGCTACGGCGTCAAGTACGAGCCCTTCTGCTCGCAGATCTACGGCGGCCTCTTTCCGAGAAGCCACCTGCCGAAGCTCTCCGACCCGCAGGCGAGCTACATCGACGTGCTGCTCGACGCCTGCAGAAGCCGCGGCATCGAGATCCTGACTTCAAGCCCCGTCCTCTCCCTCGTGCTCAACGAGGACGGTTCGGCCGCAGGAGTCGTATGGCGCGACGCTTCGGGCACGAGGTGTACGCTCAGGGCCTCGCGGGCCGTCGTGCTGGCTTCGGGCGGGTTTTCGGCCAACGCCGAGCTCTGCCGCCTGCATGATCCGAGGCTCGGAGACCTTGATACGACCAATCCCGCGGGCTCGACCGGCGAGGTGATGCTCGCCGCCCGCGAGGCGGGCGCCTATCTGACGGGCTGCGACTGGATCGAGTGCATTCCGCTTCACGTCCATTACGCGCGCTTTGCAATTCTCGTCGAGCGCTGCATCTTCGTCGACCAGCAGGGACGCCGCTTCGTGCGTGAGGACGACAGGCGCGACATCCTGCGCGACACGATCCTTTCGTTGCCCTCGCGCTTCGGCTTCGTGATCGTCGACCACGACGGATTCGAGAGCAATCCGCCGTCCTTCAGGCGCGAGCTCCACGAGGGACTCGAGCGACAGGAGGTCTACAGGGCCCAGACGCTCGAGGAGATGGCGCAGCTGCTGAGGCTTCCGGTCAACAACTTCGTCGAGACCGTGAACCGCTATAACGGATTCGTGAGGTCGGGCAGGGACGAGGACTTCGGTCGAGGCGTCGAGAGCATGATCCATGAAATCCGCAAGCCGCCGTTCTGGGCTTGCAGGGCCAGTATGAGCCGCCATCACACCATGGGCGGCGTTTCGATCGATGCAAGGGCGCGGGTGCTCGACTGGGATTCGAAGCCCGTTGGCCGGCTCTATGCCGCAGGCGAGGTCGCGGGTGGCGTGCACGGCGCAAGCCGTCTCGGCGGCAACGCGATCGCCGACGTTCACGTCTTCGGACGCATTGCAGGCCGGGAGGCCGCCTCGGAGGTGCCGGCATGAGAAGAACGGACGCACAACAGGGGTTTTCGTCCGCTGCGGCGGACGCGGACGTCATCGTCGTAGGCTGCGGCCTTGCGGGCCTCTCAGCCGCTCTGGCCGCAGCCCAGAGGCGTGCCCGGGTCGTGCTCTTCGACAGCTCGAGCGATTTGTTCGCCACGAACGACGTGACCGACAGGCTCTACTTCAACGCCGTCGACCCGGAGCGTCAGGGCGACCTGGGCATCACGGACAGTCCGGAACTCTTCTACCGCCAGACGCTGGCTGCGGGCGGCGGGCGCGCCGATCCCGCGCTCGTCAAGATCCTCTGCTATCAAGCCTATATTGCACTCAAGTGGCTCGAGGGCTTCGGCGTCGGATTCGAGAACAAGGTCCGCCAGATTCCGGGCGGCGTCTATCCGAGAACTTGCGTCGCCTCCGACTACAGGGCGGGACGTCTCGCGATGATGAACGCTGCTCTGGATGCGGGCGTGACGGTCCTGCAGGGACTCACCTTCAGGGAACTCGTGCTTGATGCGCAGGGACGCGTCACGGGCGTTTCGGCCGAGGATGCGGACGGACGGCGCCGCATCCTCAGGGCGCCCGCGACGGTGCTCGCCACGGGCGGCTTTGCGTCCGATGCGGCGCTCTGCGCAAGGCACGACAGGCGCCTTGGCGCGCTTTTCGACATGCGCGGGGGACGCGCCTCGGGGCTCGGCCTCAGGGCAGCGGTGAAGGCGGGCGCCTACCTCGTCGGCACGGACTACTTTTCGCTCACCATGGGCACGGCCGGCCGCGCGGGTTTTGCGGTGTGTCCCTTCCATCCGCTGCGCTTCATCCTCGTCGACGCCTCGGGCGGACGCGTGGTCAACGAGCAGGACAGGGAGGCCGTCGTCGAGGCGCTCCTCGATGCGCCGGGCAATGTGCTGTGGCTTGCGGCCTCCTTCTCGGACGTCGCACGGCTGCCCGAGGTTCGCCGCGGCCGGATCGAGGCGCTGCTTGCCGAAGGAACGGCAAGGCGCGTGACGGGCTCGGAAGACATGGCGGGCATGGGGGCGCCCCGTCGCGAGCCTCGATCGTCGACGCCGTGAGAACGTACGGCGAAGGGCCCGGAGACCGTCTGGGCAAGAGCTGGCGTGTGCGCATCGATGACAACGACATGCTGGTGATGCCCGTCA
>OLVY01002374.1_pt1 | contig 10418 bp, 9 predicted proteins | sample 1674261 | NCBI WGS metagenome assembly OLVY01 (sample SAMEA103958155, study PRJEB25191) | human gut metagenome | biome: human-associated habitat [ENVO:00009003]; feature: intestine environment [ENVO:2100002]; material: feces | place: Germany | collected 2013/2015
GATACGCTCACCGTCGCCGCCGCTGTGTTGTTGCTCACGGCGCTGATCGTGCCGTCGCCGCTGCGCGTCACCGCGATGGTCTTGCTCTTCGTCGTGGTGTCCAGCGTCATGCTGGCGGGGGAGATGGAGAGGCTGCCCGCCGCCTTCCCGATACTCCAGCTCACGCTCTTCGCCGTCGTCGTGCCGTCCGCCCAGCGGTAGTTACTCTTCGGCGTGAAGGTTGCCGTGTAACTCCCTGCGTTGGTGCCCGTGGTCGTGCCGCCGGTGGTCAGCTGTGCCGTGTTGTAGTTGTTCCATGTGGGGGACTGGCTGCCGCCGTTGTAGGTCAGGCTCCCGCTCTGGCTCGGCACCGTGGAGATCGTCTTCCGGTTCACCGTCACGCTGGTGGTGGCCGTCTTGGTCACGTTCCGCTCCGTGTAGCTCACCGTGATCGTCTGCGTGCCCACGGTATTAAGCGTCGCGGGGCTGCAGCTGTAGCCCGTCACATTGGCGGTCGCTCCGTCAGAGTAGGTGGCCTTCACCACCATGCCCGCGCTCTGGAAGCTGTCGCCATACTCATAGACCTTCTTCGTCGGCTGCGCCGTGATCTCGATCTTCGTCAGCCGGTGAATGACCGTGATGGCCTGCTCCGCCGTCTTCGTCACGCCGCCCTCGGTGTAGCGGATAGTCACCTTCGTTGTGCCGTCCGCCAGTGGTGTGTTCGGCTCGTAGCTGTAGCCCGTGCATTTCAGCGTCGCGCCGTTGCTGTAGGTTGCTGTCACCACCATGCCCGCCGGGTCAAAGGTCTCGCCCTGCGTGTAGGTGGTCTTCGTTGGCGGTGTCGTGATGGCGATGCCAGTCAGCTTGATGCCGCCACCTCCGCCGCCCACCATGTTGAATACCAAACTCATGCCGTTGCCTCCGTTCTCAGAATGTTCACGGTCAGATTGGCCGTGGGTGCTTCATTGCAGTGGAAGGTCATCTTTCCCGCCGTGGTCACATCGTCGGCGTAGATCACCGCCTCTGCGTAGCCTGCAAAGCTGTCTCCCGCAGGGCATACCGTGTAGGCGTACCCGCTCGTGACGAACTTGCTGTTGCTCACAGTCTGCGCGTTGCCGCTCCATCCCGCCGCCGTCAGTGTCACCGTGAAGGAAAGTGCCTTCCCGCTCTTGCCGTTCCAGCCCGTCCGCTCTGCCGCCGTGATGTGCGCGGTGGTGTTGCCCTCGTGATCGTCGAGGTTGCCCTGCACGGCTGCCGCAGCGCCCGCTGTCTCTTTCCCTGCAAGTGCGGTACGGATGTCGCTGTGTGCCGTACTGGAGCTGTTATGCGCCGATACCGCGCTTGCCGCCGTCCCCGTTGGGTCTGCGCCCGCCTGTGCCGCCGTCACCCGATGCGGGTTGTCCGTGTTGCCGGTGTGTGCGCCGAGGCTCGTTGCGTTGGCTTTCTTGTCCAGCTCCGTCTTCACGCCGCCGCTGGTCACGGGGTTCGTGCTGTTCGCCGTCGGGGCTGTGTCGAAGGTCAGCTTGTCCTGCTTGCCGTTCCACTTGGTGCGCTCCGCCGCTGTGATGTGCGCCGTGGTGTCGCCCTCGTGGCCGTCCAGATTGCTCTGCACCGCCGCCGCAGCGCCGGAGGCATCCGCCCCCACCATCTCCGCCGTGTAGTCGCCCTTCTGCGGCTTCACGATGCCGCCGCGCCCGTTGAAGCTGGTCACGCCGCCGCCCGCAATGGCCTGTGCGCTCTCGCACCAGTATTTGGCGTTGTTGCTGTCCTCGCCCTCGCGGGTGCCGGTGCCGCCCACCGCCCAGCTTTCGGCGGTCTTGCTGTTGGCTGCCACCTGTGTGGCGCTCCGCGCCGCCGCTGCGGCGCTTTCCTCCGCGTCTGCGGCAGCGCCCTCCGCCTTCACTTGTGCGCTCTGTGCCTTGCTCTGTGCGCTCACCGCGCCCGTCTTGGCGGTTTCCGCTGCGGTCTTGGCGCTCGTCGCCGTGCTTGCTGCCGTCTCCGCCGCCGTCTGTGCGTCCTCTGCCGCGCTCTGCGCGTTTTCCGCCTTGCTGGCAGAGGTTGCCGCTGCCGTCTTGCTGCTCGCCGCTGCAGTCTCGCTGGCCTTGGCGTTCGTCTCAGCAGTCTGTGCCGCGGTCTTGGCGCTCGTTGCCGTGCTGGCCGCTGTCTCTGCCGCCGCCTTGGCGCTTCGCGCGTCTGTCGCGCTCTGTGCTGCCGCTGTGGCGTTGGTGCCGCTGGTGGAGGCGTAGCCCTTGGCGCTGCTCTCCGCCGTCTGTGCTTCTCCCGCCGCGTCCGTGGCTGTCTTGGCGCTTGCTGCCGCCGCTGCGGCTTTCTCCGTTGCGGTGTCTGCGCCGCTCTTGGCTGCGGCTGCGTCTGCGCCGGTGGTCTGTGCTGCGGTCTCCGCCGCACTCTGCGCCGCCTCCGCCGCCGTCTTGGCGTTCTGTGCCGCCGCCAGCGTCTGGCTCACCACATCGCCCTGCAGCTCGCTCAGGCTCAGCAGCTCCTGCCACTGTGTGTCGCTTTCGTACTTCCACTGCAGCTGCTGCGCGGTTTCGTCATAGCGGATGACGATAGGCTCGCCGCCGTCACCCTTCAGGCTCTTCAGCCATTCCTCCTCCGTCCCCTGAAAGCCGTGCTTCACGGCGATGCCGTAGGCGGTGATGTAATACCCGCGCCACTCGGTTCCGATCTTCGTGTTTCCGTACCCGCTCATACATATACCTCCTCGTGGGTATCTGCCGGACGGTAGTTGAGGGCAAACCAGCGCATGAACTCGCCGAAGAAGCTGTTGAACATCTGCATCGTGTTCTGGTATTTGTTGTACTCGCCGTTGGCGAAGTCGATCATGGCCGTCAGGTATGCCCAGTAGATTTTGTCGTGCGGCGGCTGCGCCAGCAGTTCCTTGTCCTTGTCCGCGTCGTACTGGTAGGTGATGATCTCCTCGCTCGCCCACAGTAAGACCTCGGTCTGCACCAGCCCTTCACACTCGTTCAGCCACTTTGTCTTCGCCTCGTTTGAGAAGGCGTTGGGCTTGATCTCGTCTACATAGTCGATGACGCTCTTCAGTGTCGCCATTATCCGTCCCCCTTTCCTCGAAATGAAAAGCGGGGCAGCGGCCTGCGCCGCCGCCCCGTCCGGTCTGTGTTCTGATTAGCCGCCAGTCGATGTGGCAATGAGCTGCGTGCCGCCGGTCACGCCGCCCACGGCATAGCCGCGCCAGTCGTTGAAACCGGCGATGAAGCGGGCGTAGCCCTTCCACACGTTGGCATCGTTGCCCGCCAGCTCGCTTCTGACCTCCAGCTGCACGCGGTCAAGCCACATGGCGCTGCCGTACTCGTCGTTGTACTTCTTGTCCAGCAGAATCCACGGGGAAGTGCCGGACGCGATGAACTGGTTCAGGTACGGCCACACCACCACGTTCCAGCGGCCAAAGTTGTAGTTGAAGCCGTTGTTGGCAGTGGCAGGGTCTTTGTCCGCGCCGATGGCTGCGAACACGTCGCGCTTGAGCTTGTAGTCGTTGGGGATGAGGATGGTGGTGGGAGCCACATCCAGTACCTCGTCGTTGTCGCCACGGAAGTCCTGCATCTTCGCCTCCATCGCCATCAGCGCGTCGTTGCTGAAGGCATCGGAGAACTGGTTGGACTGGTTGGACTTGCCCAGCTTGCTGGGGTGGTTGGTGGCGAACAGGCACTTGCCATCGGCGGTCTTCACGTCAAAGGTCTTGCCGGAGAAGGTGGTCTCCGTCTTCTTCTGGACAGCCGCGCCGATGAGGGCAGCGCCGAACTTCTCGCGGGTGCGGTAGTAGCTGGTGATGAAGCCAGCGGGCTGCTTCTTCAAATCCATCAGCTTTGCATCCTCCACGATCTCACGGGACAGGGAGAAGCTGTTCTTCCACGTCATGTGTTCGAGGAACTTGGCGAAGCCCTCCTGCATACCGTCCACGGGGTAGTCGCCGTTCTCGCCCACCGGTTGGAAGCCGTCCATTGCCGTCATGGTGGAGAACTTTTCGCCCCAGTGGTTGCTGCTGCCCATGTTGAACAGCTCCGGCAGCATACTGGTCTGTTCAAACGCCTCGCCCCTCTTTTCGAGGAACATCTTGATCGGCTCCTGAGACTTGCCGAAAATGCTGTCCTGAAGGCCGGAGCCTTCGGTAAAGGTGATATTAGCCATTGTTCACTGTACTCCTTTCGTCGTTCTTAGAAGCGCACGCGGCACATGCTGCCGCTGGCGGTGCCGTCCATGTACACCACCTCCGCCACGCCGTTGGTGGTCGTGGCCGTGACCTGCAGGCCGTCCGTGTGCAGCGTCACCTTGTCGCCCAGCTTGATGCTGGTTGCGGCAGCTGCAAAGGTGGTCTCCAGAATCATGTCCTTGCCCACGCGGATAACGGGGATGATGTCGCCTGCCGTGCACTCGCTGTCCTTTTCGCACATGGAGATGTAAGTGGGCGCGGTTGCGCCGGTAGCCAGCGCCAGCTGGCCGGTGGTCTGCGTCAGTGCCATGCCCACCTTGGGGGTGATGGCGCTTGCGGGCAGGTATTCAATACCCGGCACGCGGTTGTCATCAGTGGAATAAATCTTGAAAGCCATTGTGCTTTTCTCCTTTCGCTTCGTCAGCCCTTTTTATGGCTGCGGTTGTAGTGTGCCTGTATCTCTGCATCCGTGGCACCCGGATTCAGCGCGCGGTACATCTCCTTCACTTCAGCCGGTACGCTCACCGCGCCCGCGCCTCGTTCCTTGGTCTGTCCCATGTGCTGCTTGCCCTGCAGGTTGTTGAGAGCTGCCTGTCTGGTGGCCGCCGCCGCGCTGCTGGTCAGAGCCTCGAAGTTTGCCAGCCGGTAGGCATCCACCAGCGTGTTACCCTTCTTCACCAGCTCGTAGAACTTCGGATAGGTCTCCATGGCCGCAAGGTCTTTCAGCTCCCGGATGTTGGGGTTCAGCTTGCCGATCTCCTTTAGCTGTTCGTCCACCTTCACCCGTGCCTGTGCCTCGTTGGCCTCCTGCTGCGCCCGCTCCGCCGCCGCCTGCGCTTCCTTGGCCTGCTTCACTTCCGGCAGGTCGTTCACGAATGCGTTGAATTCCTCGTCGCTCATCCCGCTCTTCTTCAGCACGCGGGCTTTGCGCTCTGCATCGAAGCGCTGCCGGTACTCGTCGTACTCCGCCTTCGATGTGATGGGCTGCTTCGTGTACGGGTTCACCAGTCCGCTGTTTCGGAACGCCTCGTCGATGGTGCGCCTCGCTTCTTCCTGTGCGTCTGTGCGTGCCTTCTCCACGGCGGCATCCCGCTCCGCCTCCGCCTTGCGGCGTGCCGCTGCAAACGCTGCGTTCTGCTCCGGGGTCTGCTTGCCCGTCTCACTATGATCTTCGCCGTCCTCCGCAGCTCCCTGCGGTTCTTCGGCGCTTGTGTCCTGCGTCTCTTCTTCGGCAGGGTCGGCGGCTTCCTGCTCTTCTGCGCCTTGCGCCTGTGTGGTCTCGTCCGTGGCAGGGTCGGCGATCTCCTGCTCTTTTCCGCCTTCGTCAATGCCAAACAATGCGCCGTAGTCGATGTCCATGTGTTGTGCTCCTCTCTGGATTTTTGCGCTTTTCCTGCGAATGTGGGGCTTGCTTTGTCAGATGGTCTTACTTGTTCTTGCTGCCTCTCAGGTCGTTGCCGGTCTTCACGGTGCCGTTGCCCTTCTTGTTGTCGCCGCTGAAGGGTGCCTTCACCACCTGCGCGCCGGTGTTCTTGATGCTGCCAGCGTAGGTCTTATCTGCCATCTCTGCGTCCTCCTTTCTTTCCTTGATGCTCCTTTGTGTCACGGTCGGCGGCGCGGGTGCCCCAGTCCCGCGCCGCTTCCCGCTTCAGGAGGTCGGGCGATACCCGAATGATAGGGAAGTATCTATGTCAGACGGGAGCATTCGCTCCCATGGTCTGCCCGGAATCACGTGCAGCGTCCTGCTGCGCTCTCTGGATAACGGCCTGTGCGGTCTGCATGTCCAGCCCGCCATTCTGCTGCCGCTGCATCTGCGCCTGCTGCATCTGCTGCTGTGCCATCTGCATCTGCATGGCCATCTGCTGCTGCAGCTGCTGTTTGTGCAGTTCCTCTTCGAGGTATGCCCGCGTCTCTCCGGCTCCCGGATAGTGCAGCAGCTCCATCTTCGTCCAGAACAGGATGAGCGTCTGAATCTGCGCCGGGTCTCCGAAGGCTCCGGTCTGCAGGTTCATGCGCGTCTCCTGCCACATGGCCTCGCGGTTCGATGCCAGCGGGGCAGAGGTATCGCAGCTGAAGAGGAACTGATCGTTCCAGCACCACTCTCCCGCCGCGTCCTGTTCAAGGAAGTCATAGCGGTTGAACGTCTCGTACTGTGCGTTGCCGTGGATGTCGTTGGACACCACCGGCCTCGGCTCGTCCGTGTACGCCAGTTTGAACTTGAACATGGCCTCGAACAGCGCCGCATACGCCGCGTCTTTCATCACGCGCTTGCTTTCCAGTCTGCCAGCACTCTGCGCCGCCGCGAACTCCTTGGCTTTGCCGCTGGTGGCCGTGCGGTCTGTACGCCCCTGAAAGCTGTCCGTGATGCCGATGATCTGCCTTGCCTCTTCGTATACCTGTGACAGGTACACCATGTCCTGCTCCACGTTGCCCTGCAGGTCGTATACGTCGATCAGCGCTTTGGTGGCCGCATTGCCCGGTCGGATGACCTTCATGTCCTCCGCGTCCACGCGGATGCTGGCCTCGTCCGGCAGCGTGATGTAGCTGCCAGATTTCAGCAGCTTGTCGATGATCTTGCTCTCGATGCGGTTGGTGGTGTTCTGCTGGTCGGCGATCTTGTCAATATCGCTGTCTCCCAAGAACCTGCCGTACACGCTCACGTTCTTCTGCAGGATGACCGGGAAGATGTCTGGCTTGTAGAACGGCACCTTCGTCGGCTCTTCGATGATCTCCACCACCGGCAGCCCCAGCTCGTCCGTCTCTGTGTCGGATGCCACCTCTCGGCGTACCATGCCGCCGATGGTGCTGCCGTCGCTTCTGGTGACGGCCACAGGGATTTCCTCGAACTCTTCCTCGGTCTCCTCCCACTTACTTCCGCCGCAGTATGGGCATTTCTTCCGCCCGCCCCGCAGCGGCAGCGGCCTTGTCTCTCTTGCAAGCGCATCCGCCGCCGCGTCAAAGTCCACCTCCGCCGCCGCGCTCATGCCGTTCGGTAGCAGGATGTCCGGCGCGTCCATCTCTGGCTCCGTCAGCAGCGGCTCCACCGCGCCGCACTTCACGCACCTGCGCAGCCGTCTCGCCTGATAGTCTTCAAGGTCTTCCAGCTGCGTGTCGTTCACCCAGCTGTAAAGACCGATGCCGCCCTTGTCGTTGCGGTAGTAGGCGATGTACTGCGTCACAAGGTCGTTCGCCGTGGTGTCCCCACCGGTGCCCTTGATGTCCGGCTCTTCCTCGCTCTCGTCTGATACGTCCACATCGTAGCGCCTGCGGATGTATTCCTTCGTCTGTGGGATTTTGAGGATGATGTAGTCCATGTCCTCGATGCCTGTGTACACGCCGTCCTGCGGGATGATCTGCTTCGGGTGAAGTGTGGATACCGCCAGCTCCCCGATGGTGAAGTGCGTCCGCTGCGTGTTGTCCCACTCCACCAGAAACGCCGCGCCTCCCTGAATGGGCACCGTCCGCTCCATGATGTCGTTGAGCTGTTCAAACGGCATTCTGTCAAGCTCGTTGCGCAGCATGTCCTCGATGAGCTTTGCTTTCATCTCGTCCTGCTTGCGTCTGGCCGTCACCTTCGGCTGCGGAATGTTGCTGTCTGTCTGCGCCTCGATGATCTCCGCGCAGATATTGCGCACATGTACGGCCTTCGTCTTCCGCTCGCCCTGCACGATAGGCCGCATTTCGTTCGTCCCGGCATACAGCGCCTCCCGCTCGTCCATGCGGCTGGTCTCGTCGTCGTATGCCGCTTCGTTGGTCTTTAGTCTGTCCTGCCAAAGCCGCAGCTTGTTCTTGTCCTGTTTCTTCATAGCGTCCTCCTGTTATCGCTGCGGATTGCCCCAGCGTTTACGCAGCATCTCCCGCTCCGTCGGTGATGCGTTCTCATAGTCCTCCCACATGGATGCCGTCCATAGCCGCGCCACCGTTTCCTTCTGTGCGATGTAGCTCTGCTGCGGCCTGATGTAGTGCGCGATGGCAAGGCTCAGCACGCAGTCATCGTGCGCTCCCAGCTCCGCCTCCGGCTTCAGCGTCTCCGGATTGCGCACGAAGGTCAGCATCTCCTGCAGCGTTGTCTCGTCGTTCACGATGGTGATGTCATCCCGCACCGCCTTGATAAGCTCCGCAAGGATGACCGGCCTCGTCTTCGTGTTGGTGAGAAAGCCAAAGCTCTGCTTGATCTTGTGCGTGTAATCGTCGATGCTCTCCCGGATGTACTGCTTCGGATACCGCAGCCGCTCCAGCTCCATCACCGGGTAGGTGGAGAAGTTGGTCTCAATGCCGATGAGTGCCGTGTTGTAATGCCGCCCCAAGCAGTAGACCTGCCGCGCGAACACATCCTCGTCGAACTTGCCCCGCAGCACCGCCACCTGCTCTCCGGTTCTGTTGTCCAGCACCTGCGTCACAAAGCTGTCGCTGCCTTCTCCGGCAGTGTCTCCGCCGATCACATAGGGCACGCCCTTCTCCGGCTTCTTGTAGACCTTGATGCAGCCGTCCCTCGCGTCCTCCCATCGGATGTCCGTCAGCGTCAGCCCGTCATCCGCGTATGTGAAGAGGCCGGTGCACACCGGTTCCTTCAGCTCCTGCAGCCGTCTTCCGATGGCCTTGCCGTTGAATACCGTCTTGCCCGTCACGCCCCACATGCCGAGGCAGTAGACCTGATAGTAATATTCGTCCGTCTCCTGAAAGCTCTCCAGCGTCCGTATGGCTGCCGCATCCAGAAAACGGTTGTCCTTGTAGGTGCTCTCGTGCACCCGCGCTCGTTTGTCCCGCCGGTCAAAAAATCGTTTCTTCAGCCAGTGCTGAATGCTGATCGGGTTGAAGCTCAGGATGATCTGCTGGTACTCCCGCGTCTTTCCGCGCAGTCGGATGTCAAGCTGGTTGAAGTCTCCCTCCAGCAGCTCGCTGGCCTCTTCAATCCAGATGCCCGTGATGTTGTAGATGGATTTCAGCTTCTCAACGTCATCCAGTCCCGCAAAGATGATCTCGCTACCGTTTTGGAAAGAGATGGTCAGGTCCGATTTGTTGGCCTTGTACCCGCTGTCCGGGTAGAACTCCGCCAGCTGTCCCAAAAGCTGCTTGAAGCAGCTCTCTCGCAGCGTCCTCGCTACCTTACGGCACACGAGGAAGCGGTGTCCCGGCTCGTTCACCGCCCGCTCCAGTACCTTCCGTCCCGCGAAGATGGACTTGCCCGAACCGCCGCCGCCCTTCAGCACCAGATAGCGGTGCGTGTCAGCGAACAAAGGAAGGAAGGTCTCGTTATTGGTCTCCCGCAGCCCCTCGTACCACGTTACGATTTCATAGAGCTTGTCGATCTCCTCGCGGCTCATGGCCTTCAGCTCAGAGGCCGTCCACTTCGTCTTCATCGCACTCGCTCTCCCCGTCATCAGCCCTCAGCAGCGCCAGCTTCTCGTGGTAGGTGGCGGCGTGCTTCATGCTCTCGCGGGTGTCCTTGCCCAGTTCGACCTCCTGCTTCTGCTTCCAGCCGTAGTTGTTCTGCAGGTTGAAGATGATGCCCTGCACGCCCTTCTCCCGTGTCAGCAGCTCCTGCTCCAGATACGCCTCGATTCGGGTTCGCGCCCCTTGGCATATCCCCGCCAGCTCCGGATGCAGCGCAGCGTCCGCGTAGTTCTGCCATGTGCTCCGGTCAATGCCCAAATACAGGCACATGCCCGTCACGCTCGGCGGCACCACGAACTGCACCACCTTGATCTCCTCGTCGTCATCGTTGCGGATGATGCCGCCGGTGTCGTCTCTTGCCGGAATTGTCCGTGATATGCTCCGGAAATAACGCTCGATTGCTTCCCGCAGTCCCTTTTTCGTGTATTTTTTCGGCCTTCCTGCAGCCATCTGCGCCACCTCCTTGCTCCGGCGCTATAAGGTTCCCGCGCGTGCGTGCGCGCATCGTGCGCGCTTGTCGTGGGGAAAAATTCATTTTGCCGCACAGCCTTCGCCCACCCCTCGAATTATCTTGCTGTGCTCTTACCCGCTGGCGGTGTGCGCCAGCTCACGCTATCATGGTACGACAAAAAGTGTGTCGCTGAGTTGCAACTTTGCCGAAAACGAAAAACGCACGCAGGTGTGTTCCTGCGTGCGTTCTGCGTGTGTTTTTACAGCTGCGTTGGGAAGTTCTCGTAATACTTCCGCACCTTCCGGTACAGCGTGGTCTTGTCCATGTGGTGCCGCATGGCCAGCGCCGTGGCGCTGGCATCCGTGGTCACAAACTCGAATAGCGCCTGATAATACTCCCCGCCGT
>OLVY01002376.1_pt1 | contig 10408 bp, 7 predicted proteins | sample 1674261 | NCBI WGS metagenome assembly OLVY01 (sample SAMEA103958155, study PRJEB25191) | human gut metagenome | biome: human-associated habitat [ENVO:00009003]; feature: intestine environment [ENVO:2100002]; material: feces | place: Germany | collected 2013/2015
ATCTATTATGAATTCACGGCCTGCCCGGCGGCGGAGTTCGCAAACTGCGCCGACCTTGACAGTGCGCCCCCATCGGAACGATAGCAGCCAAGAGGACGCAAAGCAGGAGCAGCCCGCCGATGGCGGGCTGCTCTCATATACGAAAAAACTTTGTCTATTTTTCAAAAAACATCCCCCGGGGGAGCTTCACAATCAAAAAATGCTTTGATAGGATAAAGGCACAGTTCATACACTCCCAATCCTCGAATGCAAAAACGGTATCGCGCTATCTTGGGGAAGAAGTAGCGTGATGCCGTTTTTGCAGCAACTTCGAGCATGAAGAAACGGCACCGGGAGCAAGTACAAATGAAAGGTGAAAGATGATGAAAAAGACAACTCGCTACCTCGCGGCGCTGCTTGCCGCGCTGATGCTGCTTGGACTGTGCGCTTGCAGCGCACAACAAACGCCAGCAGAAACTACGGATCCACCGGCTGCAACGAATGAAGCAGCTTCAACCACGAAAAGGGAGGAAATCAGCACCGAACCTGAAACCACGGATGCAGAAGCCGCCACTCGGACGATCACCGATGGGAATGGCCGCGAAGTGGAAATCCCGCAGACGGTTGAAAGTATTGTTTGCGTTGGCGTCGGCGCGCTGCGCTACTCCTGCTATATGCAGGCGCAGGACCTGGTTGTCGGCGTTGAGGATTACGAAACCAAAGCCGGAATGTCTCGCCTTTATAACTATGTGAACTTTGATAAGTTCGGCACGCTGCCGGTAACCGGCACGAACGGCGAACCGTTTGTCGAAGAAATCATCCATGTTGGTCCGCAGGTCATAGTTATGTCCTCGTATGCAAACGTTGACCCCGACGAGCTGCAAAGCAAAACCGGGATTCCAGTTGTTATGGTTCCCGGCAGCGATACGACCCTTGATGATAAAGCGTATGAAACGCTGCGGATTCTTGGCGAGCTGTACGGCAAAGAAGATCGCGCCGAAGCCCTGACAACCTATCTGCATGGTATTGAAGATGATCTTGCTTCGCGCACAGAGGGGGTTGCAGAGGAAGAAAAACCATCTGTCTATGTCTGCGGCGTATCCTTTAAGGGCGCGCACGGTTTCGAGGGTACAGAAGCGTTCTATGGCCCGTTTGAGCTGATTCACGCGAATAACCTTGCCAATACGACCGGACAGACCGGCGCATTTGACATTGACACGGAACAGGTTCTTGCATGGGACCCGGACGTGATCTTCGTTGACTTTAACGGTATGGATCTAATCAAGGAAGATTATGCAACGAACGCAGATTTCTATAACAGCCTGACGGCTGTGAAAGAGGGACATGTTTACTCGCAGATTTCATTCCGCTCCAGCGCATCGAATCTGGAAACTGCACTGGCCGATGCGTATTATGGTGCGACCATTCTCTATCCGGAGCAGTTTGCGGATGTGGATGTAGAAGCGAAAACCGGAGAAATTTTTGAAATGCTGCTGGGCAGCAACCCTTATCAGGACCTAAAGGATGCTGGCTATGAATTCAGACCTGTCACAATCGGCGAATAACGATTCCGGCACGGCCTATCGCCGAAATCAAGTCAAAAGCTGCTGCTTTCTTGGAATATTGTTTCTCTGTCTGTTGATCGCGCTTGTGCTGTCCTTGCGGGCAGGCTCTTACAATACGCCGATTGCGGAGTTGGTCAAAGGAGTCTTTGGAAAAGCAGCCGACGATAAAATCAACCTTGTCGTTCGCAACAACCGGTTGCCCCGGATCTGCACGGCACTGATTGCGGGTGCTGGTCTGGGACTTGCCGGTTGTGTGATGCAGGCAATTCTCCGCAATCCGCTTGCATCTGCGTCCACGTTGGGTGTTTCACAGGGCGCTGGCTTTGGTGCGGCGTTTGCAATTATCGTGCTGAACATGGGCGCGGTAGGAAACCTTGGCAGCGTTGCAATTCCGCTGTGTGCGTTCGTTGGCAGTATGGCCGTTGCACTGGTTATTTTGGGCCTGAGTCGATTTCGTCAGGTTTCCACACAGGGAATTGTCCTTGCAGGCACGGCGATCAGCGCCATGTTTTCCGGTGCAACGACGCTGATGCAGTATTTCGCAGATGAAATTCAGCTCAATACGCTGGTGTTCTGGACGTTTGGCAGTCTCGGCAACACAAACTGGGGCGACGTTGGGAAAATGCTGGTCGTGCTTATTTGCGTCTCTGCCTGCTTCTTCCTGCGCCGCTGGGATTATAACGCGCTGCTGAGCGGTGAGGAAACAGCCGTCAGTTTAGGAATTAACGTGAAGCGGCTTACGCTTTCCAACATGGTACTTTGCTGCCTGCTGTCTTCGGTGATCGTGTCCTATATCGGTCTGATCAACTTTATCGGCTTGATTGCGCCGCACATTGTTCGCTTGGTCGTTGGCAATAACCACGTCTATCTGCTGCCCGGCTCTGCGATGGCGGGCGCACTCATTCTGTTGCTGGGTGATCTGTTTGCGCGTGTTGTCATCAGTCCGATCATCCTGCCGATTGGCGCAATTACCTCGTTCCTTGGCGGCCCGATGTTCCTCTATCTCCTGTTCAAAGGAGGAGATCGGAAATGCTGAGCGTTGAAAATCTTGCCTACCACTACAAAGGCAGACCGGCGGTTCTCAAAGACGTGAACTTCAATGTAAACACAGGCGAATTTCTGGCGATTCTGGGTAACAACGGCGTTGGAAAAAGCACGATGCTGAAATGCTTTAACAAAATTCTTACACCAGACGAGGGGAAAATCATACTGGATGATGAAAATCTCCTGCAAATGAGCGCCCGGCAGGTTGCACAGAGAGTAGCGTTTGTTGCGCAGAACGTGCCAAGCACGCAGATGACGGTTCACGACATGGTTATGCTGGGACGCAGACCATATATGAAATGGGGATTTACGGAAGACGATCATCAGATTGTTCATCATGCAATGGCCCAGCTTCGGATTGAACCGCTGCGCGGACGCTTTCTCAATGAACTATCCGGAGGGGAACGGCAAAAGGTGATGCTGGCGCGTGCGCTGGCGCAGCAGCCGAAGCTCCTGCTGCTCGATGAGCCGACGAGCAGCTTGGATATTCAAAATCAGTATCAGGTTTTGCAGATCGTTCGGGATATTTGCCATGAACAGCATTTGACAGCGATTGTTGTCATCCACGATCTGAACCTTGCGCTGCGGTTTTGTGACCGATTCGTTCTGTTACGTCAGGGCGGTGTCTACGCCTGCGGCGGGAAAGAAGTCTTGGACAGAGATGCGCTGCGGGATGTGTACCATGTAGACGCGGAGGTCGTAGCAGTTCAAAAACAGAGTATTGTCCTTGTTGATGAAAAGGACGCAACACGTTCATAAAAGGGAGAAACAATATGGCACATAAATTAGATTCAGAAAAAAAGCTCTGGGAAAAGGCCGCAGCCTTTCACGGCCATGTATGCCCCGGCCTGACGATTGGCTACCGTGCGGCGCTGTATGCGATTGATCTGTTGGGATTGACATTTTCGGACGATGAACAGGTCGTGTGTATTACGGAAAATGATGCCTGCGGCGTTGATGCGATTCAAGCGATTCTTGGATGCAGCATCGGAAAGGGCAATTTACTGTTCCATATGCGCGGCAAACAGGCATTTTCGTTCTATAATCGGAAAACCGGAAAGTCTGTCCGCCTTGTCTTGAAAGCAAAGCCGCGCGACATGACGCGGGAAGAAACGTTCGACTATTATCATAGATGTGCAGATGATGAGATGTTTGATGTCAAGGAAGCCAAAATCCGGCTGCCGGAACAGGCTAGAATTTTTGATTCCTATGTCTGTGATTGCTGCGGTGAGACGACCGGCGCAAACTGGATTCGGCTGTCCGGTGACAAAAAGCTGTGCCTGGACTGCTATGAGACGTATGACCGATTTGACGTTTGAACGTTTTTCGGTTGACCACAAATATGACCCTTTACAGCTTGGACAGGCAATAAAACAATAGACTGACTGATACGAAATTCTACGGATTCTGAACGTAAAATTACAGGTTTATACGAAAAATATTTCTAAAAACGTGATTGCCAGACTTCGAATCTACCTTCCCCCACCAAACTCCGCATCGAAAGATGCGGAGTTTTGCTTTTATCCATTCCGAATAAAAACCAGCACCGGCCTGGGCGCGACGGGGGGCGTGCGTGGGCCGGTGCTGGTTTTCTTTGCGGACGGGAATCTTTTTACGGTTTTTCTGCTGCACACTATGCGTCGGACGGCCCTTTCAGCAGGGCCGAGCAGTCTTGCTCCAGTGCGGAGAGGAGGGGCTTTGCGGCGGAGGCGGAGGGGGCGGGGGCGGTGAGGTAGCATTTGAGTTTGGGTTCGGTGCCGGAGGGGCGGAGGATGAGCTTGGCACGGGGCTCCAGGCGGAATTCGAGGACGTCGGCGCGCGGCAGGCCGGTCGCCTGTGTCAGGTAGTCCGTGACGCCGGCGACGCGGAGGCCGGCGATGGTCTTGGGTAGGTCTTCCCGCAGGCGGGCCATCCGGGCCGCCATCTCCTGCATGGCGTGCGCGCCGGAGAAGCAAACGCTTTTCTGCGCGCAGGCAAAATAGCCAAACTCGCGGTAGAGCGCGTCCATGGCGTCCGACAGCGTCATGCCGCGCCTGCGATACCAGTCCGCCGCCTCACAGACGATAAGGACGGCGTTCACGCCGTCCTTATCGCGTACATGCGTGCCAGAGAGATAGCCGTAGCTTTCTTCAAAGCCGAACACGAAGCGTTCCGGATGCCCCTCCCGCTCGAGAAGACCGATCTGCTCGCCGATGAACTTGAAGCCCGTGAGCGTGCGGCGCAGTTCCAGGCCGTATTTCCGCGCCACGGCGTCGGCCATATCGGTCGAGACGATGGTCGTGACGGCGACGGGGTTTTCCGGCATGGCGCCGTTCTGCAGCCGCTGCCGGCAGAGATAGTCGAGCAGGAGCACGCCGATCTCGTTGCCCGTGAGCAGGCGGTATCCGCCCGTTTGGTCCGGGACGGCCACGCCGCAGCGGTCGCAGTCCGGGTCCGTGCCGATCAGAAGATCGGGATGCACGCGCCCGCAGCAGGCAAGGCCGAGCGCCATAGCCTCGGGGATCTCGGGGTTGGGATAGGGGCAGGTCGGGAAATGACCGTCCGGGTCCTTCTGCGCCTCGACGAGCGTCAGCCGTCCGACGCCAAGTCTTCCGAGCATCTTCTCCACGCACTCCAGGCCGGAGCCGTGGAGCGGCGTATAGACGACGCTGAGGTCCGAAAGCGCGCCGCTGCCCATACGCAGGGCAAGGACCGCGTCGACGAACGCGTCCAGAACGGCGTCCGGGATCCAGCGGATCCGGCCTGCGGCGAGAAGCGAGGCAAAGCTTTCCGTCTTGCGCCCGTCAAAGTACGAGCGTGACCGCAGGTTTTTCGCGATCTGCGCGGCTCGGTCGGGCGTCAGCTGGCAGCCGTCCGGGCCGTAGACCTTGAAGCCGTTGTACTGCGCGGGATTGTGGCTGGCGGTGATGCAGATGCCGACGCCGCAGGAAAGCGTCCGCACGGCAAAGCTCAGCGCCGGGACCGGCTCGAGCCGCGGGTAGAGATACGTCTCAATGCCGTTCGCGGCCAGCACGCAGGCGGTCTCCCGGGCAAAGCGCTCGCTGCCGATGCGGCTGTCATAGCCGATGGCAGCGCGCCGGGGAAGACCGGCAGCGTTCAGAACGTCCGCCGTGGCCTGCGCGGCGCGGCGGACGACGTGGATGTTCATGCGGTTCGTGCCCGCGCCGAGAATGCCGCGCAGGCCGCCGGTGCCGAACTGCAGCTCGCAGCCAAAGGCGTCTTCGATCTTCTGCGGGCTGTCGGCCATTTCCAGCAGTTCTTCTTTCAGATCGGTGTCCAGCAGCGGCTGCGCCAGCCATTCGGAAAAACGGGAGCGGGAAAGGCCCATGGAATTGCCTCCTTATTGTGCATAGTGTCCAGGCGGGGCTCCAAGAAAACCGGCCGATGCAGGTGCATCGGCCGGTTTGCGGTTGGATCAGAAATTCAGGGTGCCAGAGGTGATGCACTGGCCGGACTTGCGGTCAAAGAGCATGATCTGGTCACCGGTAACGGAGAGCGGGACCTCGGTGCCGATGGTAAAGAGCGAGCTGCCGAAGACGACGCCGGTCAGCAGGAAGCCGCCTACGCGGACCTTGATCGTCGACTCCATGCCGGTGGGCATGGCGCCGTAGATCTCGCCGCGGAGGTTCCCTTCGTCCGCGATGTCGAGGAACTCCGGGCGGATGCCGAGGACAAAATCTTCGTTTGTGATCTCGGGAAGCTCCGCAAGGGAGTCGTCTTCCTCGTCGACCTTTGCGATATGATAGCGGAAGACCTCATCCTTGTTGCCCTTTTCGACGTAGCCCTTCTGGGCGGCCTTCTCCTTGAGGTCGGCGGCTTTCTTGGCGGCAGCTGCGTCGCGGTCTGCGAACCACTTGGAAAGCTCGAGCGCCTTTGCCGGGCGGAATCTGGCTGTCAGCCCACCGAGGACCGTGAGGGTCAGCGAGCCGTCGGCCGCCTGCTTGCCCTTGGCTTCGACAAAGTTGATGGACGGGTTGCCGACGAAGTCGGCGACAAAGAGATTCGCCGGGTGATGATAGACCTCCAGCGGCGCTTCATACTGCTGCAGAACGCCGTTATTGATGAGGCAGATCTGCGTGGCGAGCGTCATGGCCTCCATCTGGTCGTGCGTGACGTAGACGAAGGTCGAGCCGGTCTCCACGTGCAGACGCTGCAGCTCATAGCGCATCTCGAGCCGCAGCTTCGCGTCGAGGTTCGACAGCGGTTCGTCCATGAACAAAACCGTGGGCTCCGGCGCGAGCGTTCTTGCGATGGCGACACGCTGCTGCTGGCCGCCGGAGAGCTCGGCCGGATACCGGTCCATGAACATGCCGATCTTGACGATGCGGCTGACGCGGCGGACGGAGAGGTCGATCTCCTCCTTCGTGAGCTTTCTCGTCTGCTTGACGACGCTGCCGTCCCTGCAGAAGCGGAACTCCTCGTCCAGCGTGCAGCCGGCGTCCTTCGCGGCCTTATGGGCTGCGTCGACCTTTGCCTGCAGTGCGGCGATCGCGGCGGCGCAGTCGGCCCCGTTTTCCAGATGATAGCCGAAGAGCTTCTTCGCTGTGTACTGCGAGAGCGTAAAGGCGTCGATGAGCTTGAGGACGGCCTTCTTTTCTTCCAGCTTGCCGTCCTTGTCGCGGCACTCGTCCAGAACCGCGGTCACATCGGACGGAGTCTGGAGGATGTGAGCCAGACGCGCGGCATTTTTGGCCTCGAAGTCGATCTTCGGGAGCTCCTCTTTGATGTTGGAGAGGCCGAAGGAGATGTTCTGGTAGACCGTCATGTTGGGCCAGAGCGCATAGTTCTGGAACAGGAAGCCGACCTTGCGCTTGTTGGCCGGGACGTTGATACCGAGGTCGCTGTCGAAGACAACCTTGTCGCCGATCGTGATGCGGCCCGACGTCGGGGTCTCCAGACCCGCGATCATGCGGAGCGTCGTGGTCTTGCCGCAGCCGGAAGGACCGAGCAGCGTGACGAACGCGTTATTTTCAATGGTAAGATTCAGGTCTTCCACAGCGTAGAACTTGGCCCAGCGCTTGGTGACGTGTTCGAGTTTGATTTCAGGCATGTGCTTAACCTCCTATTCCCTTATCAAGGCTTGCTCCGGTGATCTTGTTCACCAGAGTGTTGCAGATGAGGATCGTGATGATCAGAATCAGGTTGATGCCGCTGGAGAAGGCATACAGGCCCATCTCATCGAAGTAATCGAGTGTGGTCGAGAGGATGAAGCCCTGCACACACAGCAGCATGAACAAAGACAGCTCGCGCAGGCAGGTCATGAACGGAAGCAGGAAGCCCGAGATGATCGAGGACTTCTGGATCGGGATGATGATCCGCGTCATACGCTGGATCCAGGGGATATCCTGGATGATGGCAGCCTCTTCGATCTCGCCGGAGAGCTGCAGCATGGAGTTGAGCGAGCTTCTGCTGGCAAACGGGATATATTTGACCGTGCCCACGATGATCAGCAGCGTGTAGGTGTTGAAGAGGTTGAGCTTCTCAGTGGAGAACAGGATGAAAAACGCGACGCCGACGGCGATGGACGGCATGAGGTAGGGCAGGAAGGCGACGGAGTTGACGTAGTTGGCCCAGCGGCTGCGGCGGTTTTTGGAGACGGCGTAGCCGATCATCGTGCCGATGGTGCCGGCCAGCAGCGCGCAGGCGACGGAGACGAGGATCGTGCCCTTGAAGGCCCGCCAGATGGTCTCATTGTACAAGATGCCCTTCTGGCCGTACATGCCGTTTTCGGTGACGTTCTCGCTCGTGAGCCACCACTTGGTCGTGAGGTTCGAGGCGTCGCCCGTATAGAGGAAGGAATAGTCGCCCGGGTTCGGCAGGAAGGTCTCAAAGGCGAACGAGATGATGGGGAAAATGCTCGTGAAGAACGTGAAGATGACAAGGATGATGGCAATGATGTACTTGCCGTATTTCCCGAGCGTGATCTTGGAGATCTGGCCGGATTTGCCGGTGACGGTGGTGTAGTTTTTGCGGCTCCTGAGAGACAGCTGGTTGAGCAGCATGATCGCTACGCCGAAGACCATCATGATGATGGCAAGGATGCTCGCCTCGCCCGTGTACTTGGAGTTCATCGAGACGTACTTGGTCGACAGCGTGCTCAGGCCCAGATAATGCGGCACCGGATACGAGCCCATGGCGCTGCCGAAAACGAGCAGGATGGTCGACAGGATCGCGGGCTTGACCATCGGGAGCGTGATGCGGAACATGGTCTTCCACTTGGGGGTATCGAGGATGGTAGCAGCCTCCTCAAGGTTCGCATCCATGTTGCGGAAGATGCCGCCGATCAGGATATAGGCAAACGGCGCGTAGTGCAGGCCAAGGACCATCAGGCTCGGGAACAGGCCCTTGCACCACCATATCGGCATGTTGATGCCGAACAGAGCGGCAAGCAGGCCGTTGGACGTGCCGGTAACGGCGTTGGAATTGAACAGGTTCTGCCACACGACGGCGAGCGTCCACTGCGGCATGATGTACGGGAAAATGAAAATGGAACTCAGATATTTTCTCCAGGCAAGGTCGGTCCTCGTGATCAGGAATGCGAACAGACCGCCGTAGAGAATGGAGACGATGCAGGTGCCGACGGCGAGCAGGACGGTATTGAGAAGCGGCGTCCAGAGGTTTGTCTTCGCCATGCGGCTGGTGAAGAGGTCAATATAGTTGACCGTGGTATAGCCGGAGGCCTGCCCCGTCAGGTGGGCGTCGATGGTGCCGGCGTGGATCTTGAAGGTATCCTGCACGATGGCGACGATCGGCGCGACGGTGGTGAAGGTCAGAACGATGCCAAGCAGAAGCAGAATGACGTTGTGCGGCTTGGAAAAGAAGGTCTTGACCTTATTGAGGACGATGGTGGTCCGGCTGGCGCGGAGGGTGGTTGGTTTGCTCATGGCTTCCTCCTCTTTTCTCAGGTTTGAAGGGACAGATCAGGGGGCGTGAAAACGCTGCCTGCAGTAGGGGCCGATGCCCGCACCGGCCCATCCGTACGGCTCTGCATGGGGGCAGAACGGGCCGATGCGGGCATCGGCCCCTACAAAAAGGATCCAGGAAACAGCGCTTTTGAAAGGCGCCCCTGGATGCGCGCATCCAGGGGCGCCGGAAACGGTGCGAAATGACAGGTTAGCCTGCGGAGTACTTGGTCAGCATCTCGATCCAGCTGCCGACGGTGAAGGCCACGTCCGCGCAGTATTCCGGATCTTCCAGGACCAGCTTGCCGTTGGTGGTCCACCATTCGTAGCCGCGGTCGTTCTTGGCTGCGAACTCAACGGTGGTGCCGTCCTCGGCCATGCCGCCGATGGAGTGATGGAAGTTGGCTTCCGTTTCCTCAGCAACGGTCGGGTTGGAGGAGTAGCCGCCCATGTCCTTGCCCCAGGCAGAGAAGCCGTCGGCGGTGCAGGTCATGTAGGCGATGAAGGCGCAGGCAGTCCAGGGCAGCGGGGAGTTGTCGGTGACAAACAGGTAGTGGCAGTAGCCGTAGCCGCCGATGCCCTGATAGCCGTCTTCATAAGCGGCGACCTTGATGTTGTTGACGGAGACGGAGCTGGACTCTTCGACGGAGCGGAGCTTCGAGTAGACCAGAAGGCCGAACTGATCCTTCGCGGAGGCGTCGACCAGGGTGTTGCAGATGGGGCCGTCGTCGGTCTGGGCGTTGTAGCTTTCGACCCACAGCTTGATCCATGCCAGCGCGTAAGCGCCGTCAGCGCCGAGGCCGAGGTCGGCAGCGTCCGCTTCCATCTCGGTGATGGTGGGCTGGAAGTACGCCTGCTCGTCAGCGGACAGAGCCTCAAAGGACTCCTTCATCCAAGCTGCGTAGTCGTCACGGGTCA
>OLVY01002379.1_pt1 | contig 10395 bp, 10 predicted proteins | sample 1674261 | NCBI WGS metagenome assembly OLVY01 (sample SAMEA103958155, study PRJEB25191) | human gut metagenome | biome: human-associated habitat [ENVO:00009003]; feature: intestine environment [ENVO:2100002]; material: feces | place: Germany | collected 2013/2015
CTTGAACTCGGGACCTCATGATTATGAATCATGCGCTCTAACCAGCTGAGCTAACTCGCCGTAAAAGCAGGACAAAAGTAGTGAATATTTTGTTTCCTGCAAATATGCCGTGCTTTTTTTCTCGTTCTTCCGTGCCTTATTTCTTCGGGTCGTGCGGCGTTTGGCAGAGATTGCGCTGCGGCAGCGGAAGTCTTGCCTTGCGGCGGAGCGTATCTCCGCTCATACGCGGCAGCGGCCGCATTGATTAGAAGGCGAGGAAGAATTCGGCGATGAACTTGTTGTGGAAAGCGGGGTTGGCCTCTATCGCGGCCGGCCGTCGGTCGATGAGATAGTGTTCGTAGTTGAGCCTCAGTTCACACTGCAACAACTTTTTTGCAAATCCTATCGTGAGGCCGCCCGTTATTCGCTGGGCGTTCAGGTGCAGGATGTCGGATTGGTCGAGCAGGGCGATGTTGCGGCCGTAGTCCCAGCGTATCATCGGAGCGATGAATTTCACGGGGCCCCATTGCCGGACGGGTTGGCGGTAGATGGCGTGAACGGCCGCCAGGTCCAGCCGGTCGGTGCCGCTGGCGGTTCCCAGCCAGCGGCTGGCGTATTCGCCCTCTATTATCCATCGCTCTTTCATGTAGCGGAGTTCCCCGCCCGCCATCGTGATGTCGTTCCCGAGCGGCGTTTTGCCCGTGTAGTAGTTTCCTGCGATACCGAAACCGTCCACCACCTGGCCCGGGTCTATCCACAGCCGTGCGACGAAGTTTACGTTCCGGTGCCATGCCATGTTGTTGATGCCGTAGCCATTGACAAGACCGGCGAGGATGCCTACCGGAAACTGCTCCGTTCCTTTGTACGTGAACAGGATGCCGATGTCCCGCGCGCCGAGGTTACCTGCCGCAGCGGAGATTTTGTCGTTCCGTTCCGTATAGTAACTGCCTACGTAGGTGGTGAGGAAAGAGCTGCTCGCAAAGTAGTTCTTACCGGGGCCACGGCTCAGTTCCGTACCGAAGTGGTAAAGCTGCTGACCGAGCGAGACCTCGAAGGCTCCGGAGGCGAACGCTACGTAGGTGTCGAGGATACTCAGCTTTCCTTCGGAGTTGAGGTCGGCCTGGAACTGATAGCGGAAGAGTCCTGCCGTACCGCCGGCCTCTCCTTTCACGCCGAGGCGTGCGTTGTTGATGTTGAACCGCAGGTCGCCCGTCTGCGTATCGGTTTCGAAGCGGGTTTTCAGTACCCCGAAAAGTTTCGGGGCGAATGGTTTGGCCTCCTGTGCCATGGCCTTTGCCGGAGCGCACAGCAGCAATACCGCTGCGGCTGTGCGTATCGTTGCGCGTATGTTGTAAGGTCTTTTCATAGCGGGCGCAAATATAGATACCCGTACCGGATTTAGCAAGGCAATTCCGGCCGGATTTGCGGGGTCGCCTGCGTCGTACCCGCTGTCTGCGTCCGGTCGATATTTCCGGAGGCAGGAGGAAGGGGGACCGTAACGAACGCAAATTCCCCGCGCTGTCACAGCGCGGGGAATGTCGGTATTACCTTGTATAATATAGAAACCGTTAGCGGTTCCGGCCCTCCTCGGCGGTCTCCTTCTTCAGCAGGTCGCGTATCTCGGTGAGCAGTTTCTCCTCTGCGGTAGGTGCGGGCGGAGCGGCAGGGGCCGGCTTGTCCGCCTGTTTGCGGCGCAGCGAATTGATACCCTTCACCATGAGGAAGATGGCGAAAGCGACGATGAGGAAGTCCACGACGGTCTGCAGGAAAGCTCCGTAACGGAGCAGGACCGCAGGGTCGTCGCCCGTGGCCCTCTTCAGCGTGATGGCGAGGTCGGTGAAGTCCACTCCGCCAATCAGCAGTCCGAGCGGCGGCATGATGACGTCGGCTACCAGCGAGCTGACTATCTTGCCGAAAGCCGCGCCGATGATGATACCCACGGCCATGTCTATCATGTTGCCGCGCATCGCGAATTCCTTGAATTCCTGTAAAAATTTTTTCATGGTAGTAAGAGTTTGGTTATCGTTTTTTTGTATCTTTATGTTACGGAAATGCTCCTGCGGATGCGTATGCAAATCGGACGCCAATCTGGCTTAAAATTTGTTAGGCATAAACAGGGAGAAACCGCGGGCGGAGCCGTCTCCTGCAAAGATAGTTTTTACGTTGTTAAATGGCTGCGGAAAGTTGTGCTTTTTTACGGAAAACATTCATAATGGTGCGGTTATTGATAACTTTTACGGAAAAATGCGGGAGAGCGTGCGTGTTATTCGAAAAAATGTTTTACCTTAGCGGTGTTAAGTACCATAGCGGATTGATTGCGAAGACAAACAAATACAAAAGTCTAATATTTATTAAAATCTAAATTATGAAGAAGTTACTAGTTTCTCTGATGGCTGTTTTTGCTATTGCAAACATCTCTGTGGCTCAGGAAGCTGCAATCAAGTGGAACCCCCTCTACCTTGGTCTCGGTTCGGTAAATCTTGGTATAGAGTTTTCCGTAGCTCCGAAGTGGACTTTGGCTTTTGAAGGCAATGCGGTCATCTTCAACCCGTGGCAGAACGGTGACAACTCCATCTATGCCAACGGCTGGACGGGAACTTTCGAGGCAAGGTGGTATACCTGCGAAGCATTTAACGGACACCATCTCGGTCTTTACGGTACGGTAGGCCGTTTCGGCGAAGCTTCCTCCAATTTCGACCTGTTCAACAAAATCGCCCTCGGCGGTCACGGTGCAACGGGGGCTACCAACGTGAAGGCTGCGATGCTCGGTCTCTCCTACGGTTACTACCTGAAGCTGAACCACGGCTGGGGTCTCGACTTCTATGTAGGCGGCGGCATCCTCTACGCAATGTACAACACGCCGGGTTCGACCGAAGTACAGAAGAGCAATATCAAACCTTCGCTCTCCCGTCTGGGCGTCGTTCTTTCCTACAAATTCTAAACGACTGCATGATTTCATGATAGAGGGCTGCCCTTCGGGGCAGCCTTCGTTTTTTGTGGAATACGGTTTGCGGAAGGCAGTTTTGTCGGGATGGGGGCAGTCGCGGCATCTTGTTTCCGGCGGCGCTTCCCTCTCGGTTTGCTGTTAAAATCCCGGGACGGAAGAAATTTATCCGTTTCCGGTACGTTATTATGAAAAATAAATTATATTTGTTATTCGGATAACAGAGAGCGCTTAGGGTACTTCTATTATTTATAAACTTAATAATCGCTTAAATATGGCAAGGAAATTAAAAATCAGGGACCTGACGCTGCGCGACGGCCAGCAGTCGGCTTTTGCAACCCGGATGACACAGTCGCAGATTGACCGTGTCCTGCCGTTCTACAAGGATGCTAACTTCTATGCGATGGAGGTGTGGGGCGGTGCCGTGCCCGATTCCGTGATGCGCTATTTGGGCGAGAACCCATGGGACAGGCTCGAAAAGATTAAGGCGGTCGTGGGCGATGCCTCGAAACTGACGGCGCTTTCGCGTGGCCGCAATCTCTTCGGCTATGCCCCCTATACGGACGAAATCATAGAGGGTTTCTGCCGGAATGCCATCGAATCGGGCCTCGATATCATGCGTATATTCGATGCGCTGAACGATGTGGACAATGTCAAATCCACGATAAAGTATGTGAAGAAATACGGCGGCATAGCCGACTGTGCCGTCTGCTATACGGTGGACCCGAAGTATCCGCCGCTCAGTCTGGTAGACCGGCTCAAGGGCAAAAAGAACCCGAAGCCGGTCTTCACCGATGAATATTTCGTCGATAAGGCCCGTCAGATGGTGGCGCTCGGCGCCGACATGATAACCATCAAGGATATGAGCGGACTGATTCCTCCGGCACGGGTGGCCTCGCTCATCCGCAAGATGAAGGAGGGCGGAGTAAATGTGCCGATAGATTTCCATACCCACTGTACGCCCGGCTACGGTCTTGCTTCGGTCGTGTCGGCGATAGCGGCCGGAGCCGACATTGTCGATACCAATATCTGGAATTTCGCGGGCGGTCCGGCCGCACCCGCCATCGAACTGGTGCATATCTTCTGCGAAAAGATGGGGATAGAGACAGGGTTGAATCTCGAAGCAATAGGCAAGATAAACAGGGAGCTGTTCGCTATCCGCGAGGAGCTTTCCGAGTACGATGCGGTGCACAAGTTCCCGAAACCGTTCGACCCGCTGCACGACCGGCTGCCGGAGGATATCGATGCGCAGTTCGACCGGGCTGTGAAAGCCGCTCTGGCAGGCGATGAGGATACGCTCATGGATGCCTGCCACAAGATAGAGGCCCATTTCGGTTTTCCGGCGCCCAACGAGCTTGTCAAACGCGCCGAGATACCGGGCGGCATGTACACCAATATGGTGGCGCAGCTCAAGCAGTTCAAGAGCGAAGACCTGTTGGAGAAGGCGATGGAGCTCATTCCGGAAGTGCGCCTTGCTGCGGGGCTTCCGCCGTTGGTGACGCCTACGAGCCAGATAGTCGGCGCACAGGCGGTGAACTGTGCATTGGACATGAAGAAGGGCAAGCCGAAATACACGACCGTATCCAACCAGTTCGTGAGCCTCGTCAAGGGTGAGTACGGTCATACACCCGTACCGGTAGACCCTGAATTCCGGCTGAAGATAGCCGGTATCCGGGAGGAGACCAATTACGACACCTCCAAATACAAGATGCAGCCCAATCCCGTGCTGGACGAGTACGGCGGCGTCCGTCTTGCCGAGAATGAGAAAGAGGTGCTCCTGCTGGAGCTCTTCCCGATGGTGGCCAAGGATTTTCTGATGAAACAGAAACGGGAGCGTTGGGAGGCTTCCCGACCTGCTGCCGGTGCCCGTGCGGAGGAACCCGCAGCGAAGAGCGGGCCCGTACAGGCGGAGATAACCGGTACGGTCGTAGCGGCTCCGCTTCCCGGCAGGGTGCTTCAGGTGAAAGTCAAGGCCGGCGACATCATCGCCAAGGGGCAGGATGTGGTCGTGCTTGAGGCGATGAAGATGGAAAACAGCATTCCCAGCGAGGTAGCCGGACGCGTGAAACGCGTCCTCGTCGGCGAAGGCGATACGGTGGCTGAAAATGCTCCGCTGGTAGAGATAGAGAGTGCGGATGCCGTACGGAGTGCTGCTGTGTCGGGAGCTTCGGCTACGGCCCGTTCCAATAAGGTGACGGCGCCGCTGCCCGGTCGGGTTATGGACATCCTCGTGAAGGTAGGCGACAAGGTGAAGACCGGTCAGGATGTGGTTGTACTCGAAGCGATGAAGATGGAGAACAGCATCGCTTCGGATTTCGAAGGAACGGTCGTGCGCATCGATGTAAACGTGGGCGATACCGTTGCGGAGAATGCCCCGCTCGTGGAGATAGGGTAGAGGATACGGCCCGTATTACGGAGGGATGCTTCTCGGAGCATCCCTTTTTCGTGTGCGGACGGAGGGAACGAAAGGGGGCGGAGCGGTGTGCTGCGGTATGGTAACTGTGCTCCTCTGTCGGGATGTGCGGCCGCCGGAAGAGCGAGGGAAGGGAAGCTGAAACTGCCGTTCGAGGCAGACGTCCGGATATATTTTCGTGTCTTTGATAGGGTCAAGAATCGGTGTGCTGATTTTAGGTAGATTAGCAGAAATCACACTTGAAACAGCAATGTACAGGTACTACGGATGTCGGAAACGACCGCCGCAAAACGATGCAGGGTACAAAAATTTATAGATAATATAGATTATTATGTAATTGTGTTGTATGGCACCGTATTTTTTACTATATTTAAAGCGTGAAAACAATAGGCGGTACGGGTTTAACCCCCTTTATTACAGTGCCCCCAACCTGCATATAAAAAATCCGTACCGCTTTCTTCTCATCTGGGCCCCGATTCGGAGCATACGGACTCTGCGCATAGCACAAATTTTGCAGGGTTCCCCATATCAATCAATAGGCATTGACCATGTGTTTTTTCACTTCACAGCATATGCAGGCGGAAGATATCGCCCGCAAATACGGCCGCCGGACCGACCGTGTGGATGCTGCGCGTCTCATGTTGGCCGACAAGGAACACGAAGCGCGTCTGTCTGCGGACACAGGCGGGAGGACGGCCATCTACGATTATCGCCTGAACGAGGGCATGTACGTAAGTCCGGCATACGCCGCACCCTACACGGTGATAGTAAACGGAAGCGACCAGCTTCAGGTCATGCGTTGGGGACTTGTTCCCCATTCCGCCACCCTTACCGAGAAAGAGCGGTATGAAAGGGAGCATATGTACAAGAATGCACAGGCGGAACACCTTTTCACCTCGTGGCCGTGGCGTAAATTGTGGCGGCAGCGGCGCTGCATCATTCCGGTAACGGGATTTTTCGAGCCTCATTACGACGAGAGCGGTCTGAGCCGCCCATACTATATACAACGTACCGACGGCGGTCTCTTCTCCATTGCAGGTCTGTACGACGAATGGCCGGACCCGGAAAGCGGAAATACGCTGCTCTCGTTCGTCATGATAACCATATCCGCCAATCCGATGCTGCGGGAGATTCACAATGGCGGGGCACATCCGTTCCGGATGCCCCTGATATTGCCCGACGAGAGGGCGGAGGGATGGCTCGACAGCAGTACGGAGCGACAGGAAGAGGTGGAGCGCTATCTCGTAACACCCGACGACAAAGACTTTGAGGCATGGCCTGTAGGGAAAAGGTTCAATTACGGTGACCCGTACGACCCGGCGAAAACCGAACGGGAGGAGATACGTACACCCAAACAGGCGTTCATCTTCTGAGAGGTTGCAAAGGACAGGGCGATTTTATTCCCTGCATCCATGCCTTCTCGGAATTATTCGCTACATTTGTTACAATGTAGGCGTGCGGTACCGTCGTACGCAATACGGTACAGCCGGTACGGACACAATACGCACCGGAGCCGGAACGGACGCCGGCAATGATTCGACAACTCAAAACAGGTACTATTTTATGGAACAGAATGTACAAAACTGGTCGCATACGACCAACAGCATCTTCAATGCAGTCCTCATCTTCTCGATAGGCACCATCGTGGTCGGCCTTCTCGGCGGCCTGACCGTCGTATTTTCCATGGTGGGAGCGGGTGTCGTCTTCCGGGTACTCACATGGATAGCTGAAATAGCCGTAGCCGTGGGGTATGTGCTCTACATGATAGGTCTGGGCAATCTTCGCAGCGCAGTGGGCGAAAAAGAGGGCGTAGCCCTTGGTCAGATACGTACGGCTGCCATCCTCTCCATCGTGACAGCCATTCTGGGCATTTTCGGCATACCGGCCTGGATAAACGGCATCATCAATTTTGTCGCATTCGTCATGATGCTGGTCGGTTTCAACACGCTCAAGAAGTCGGCGGCCATGCCGGAGAAAGCACGAAACGGATTCAACCAACTTTTCATTGCCATGCTGCTCAACATCATCGCCGTTGGCATTACGGTCATTCTCGGCTGGATTCCGTTGGTGGGAAACATCATAACGGCCATCGCTGCAATCCTCGGCATCATCGGATTCGTCATGGTCATCACCGGATGGGCGGCCGTAAAACACTCCCCTGCGCCGATAGCGTAAGGCACGCCACGTACAAAATAAAGGCAGTGCGGCCGATATTATTCCGGCCGCACTGCCTTTTTATCCTTTTCGGGCAGACGGAACGCCGCTCTGCATCGTCGGGAACTCGCGGTGACAGGGGCGACGACTGCCCGGACCAATCCCGACGACGGTATTTCACTCCTCCGCCAGATGCTTTAGGACCCTGCACGGATTTCCGACCGCTACGCAGTCTGCAGGAATGGAGCGCGTTACGACACTCCCGGCACCGACGACACTGTTCCTGCCGACCGTCACGCCCGGCAGCAGGATGGCACCGCCACCAATCCATACGTTATCCTCTATCCGTACAGGCCGTGCAAAAGTCCGATAGAAAGCCCCGTTTCCATTCCAGTCGTTCACCATCCGTTCGACGGCCTTCGTCGGATGGGTGGCCGTATATATCTGTACATTGGAAGCTATCAGGACACCGTTCCCTATATCTATCCGGTTATTATCCACGAACGTACAGTTCATATTGATGATGACCCGGTCTCCTATGAAAATGTTCCGTCCGTACTCGCAATGGAAATCAATATCCACATGCACGGAATCGCCCATACTGCCGAACAGCTCGCGCAGGATAGCTTCCCGTTCGCCCGTATCGGCATAATCCGTCGCATTGAACCGCGCCAACAGGCGTTTGGTTCGCAATGTCATGGCCGCCAACTCCGCATCCGTACCGTCGAACGGTTCGCCGGCCATACCCTTCTGATACTCCGTCTTCATTTTATCTATTGCCCGATTTGCATTCCACTTCCGGGAACGAACTATCCGAGCGACAGTTTGTTCTTTACCGGATTGGCATAAATGTCCACCATAATGTCGAACAGTTCGTCCGCATCGCCGTCGAGGCCGGCGACACGTCCCTTCAAATAGGCGACGAACTCCTCCCGCTGCTGCGGACCGTACTGTTCTCCCTCATACGCATTGACACCGCTGCGCATGTCGTATGCCATATAATTGGTCGGGAAGAGCCGGTAAGCCGCATATATTCTGCGGTCTATGAGCGAAGCGACGCCGCGTATCATGTCGTTCCCCGACTCGCCGGCAGCCAGCCCCTCTATCTCGTCCGGACGCAGGGGAGGACATATCTGTATATGAATCGCCCCCTTCGGTTGCTTCACACCGGTGACGATACTGCGCAGGTCTTCACCGGGAACCTTTTCGTACGTTCCGCGACGTTTGATATATAGCTCCCTGGCCTTCAAAGAGTCGCAGCTTTCATACTCGTAAGATACGGCAAACGGTACGATGTTCAGTCCGGTCAGCGCATCGGCCGGACTTCCCGCTCCGCCCATGGTCAGCATCTTGACGAGCCCCTGGTCGGTCTTGTCGTCGCCATCCTTCGTGCGTCCGTCGCGCTGGGATATCCAGATGCTTTTACCGCTACCCACCACTTCGTGAATATGGTCGGAGAGGATGTGCGAATTCCGGACAAGGTCGCGCCCGCTTCCGCCGCGAATGATTTTGTACATCTTGTTGGAACGGCCGAAATCTTCCACGAATCCGGAACTTATCAGGTTGCTGCCGAAGGTTATCTCGGAGGTCGGCAGGCCGGCGTACAGCAATACGAGTTGCAGCAGGGCGCCGTCGAACACGATATCCCGATGGTCGGAGACGAACAGGTGTCCTTCGCCGCGTGCGATATGTTCTTCGCCGCCGAAGGTGAATCCAGTCGAACTCTTCCGTATGATATTCTCCAGCATCGGCTGCACGAACGCCTGTTGGAATCCGTCGGCGCTCCGCACCTGCAACAGTTTCTCCCGTACCGCCTCCAGCGGGATGCCCGGAAAGGCGAAAGCCACCATCTCTCCGAGCGTAGGGTCGTTCGCCATACGCTTCATGGCGGCCGGTATTTCGGCATCGGTGTAAGGACGCAGGCTGTCGACAGCCGTTTCTTCTTGTACAGTATTCATAATCTTAGCCATTTCCCTGATACAAATATATCAAAATATATTTGACGAAGACTGAAAGCAGCCGACGAACGATAGTCCGGCCCGCGGGTGCGGCACGATTCGGACAATTCAAATCTATGAAAATGTCTCCAAGGTCTTTTTATGAGTGTGTTACTGATTTATCTTGTATTACCAAAGAGTTCGTTTGATTTCAGGGTTGGTCAATGCTTCTGTAAACGGGTATAGTATACCTTTCCCATTTATATAGTCATATCTGAAAACAAAGACTTGGTTGTTTTTTATCATGAAACAATTGGTGAGCGATGCTTCGTAAATATAAAAACATGCCTCCATATTTTCTGTGTAATAGGTATTTACAAATACGTCGTCCAATTTGTTTCCGATAAACCAACTATAGTTGTCTTTGGCGAAAATCTCAACACTTAGTTTGCATTGTTTGGTACTGTCTGTTATGTAAATCACGGCGTAATCGTCTTCAAAGTGCCTTTTGCCGGTCGATATCGGAGGACCGGTTCGGAGGTGGGCCAAGAACATGCTGTCTGTTGTGATTTGGTCGATGGGTATATCGAAATGTCCCCATTGGATGTAGAGCAAGGAGTAGTTTGCGTGCTTGTCATATACACACTCCCACTTCATGCCGTCGACTAAAAACTGCTCGAATTTTTCTATGCGTTTTCTTTCATCCGCATCTTCGCTGTTTTCGGCCAAGGAGTTTTGAAAGACTATTTGAGTCGGGGCACAGGCTGTACAGAACAGAAGAATTATGAATGATAACCATTGTTTCATATGAATGGATTTTCAAGCGGTTTGTACTTTTCCAGCCGAGAGGGCTTTTTGGCCGAGGCAGTCGTTCCGGTTGCCAGCAACAGTGCTGCCAGCAGGATGATGTGTGTGAGTTTCATGATTATCGGTTTGTGTTTTGAATTAACCCCATCGGTTTAAGACGG
>OLVY01002385.1_pt1 | contig 10386 bp, 7 predicted proteins | sample 1674261 | NCBI WGS metagenome assembly OLVY01 (sample SAMEA103958155, study PRJEB25191) | human gut metagenome | biome: human-associated habitat [ENVO:00009003]; feature: intestine environment [ENVO:2100002]; material: feces | place: Germany | collected 2013/2015
GTTCGAATCCCGGCGCATGGGTAGCAAAAAGCCCGCCACCGAATTGGTAGCGGGCTTCTCAGATTCTGTGGTGCCCCCAGCGGGATGTCCGCGCGCGGCTGACGCCGCCCGCTTCCGCTGCGTCGCTTCGCTCCTTGCGTGCTGCGCTGGAAAACGCTTCGCGTTTCCTCAGCTCCGCACCCTGGCGGGTTCGAATCCCTCCGCTTGCCCACAAGAAAGCGCCCTGGGCCGTTATGGGCTCAGGGCGCTCAATTTTAATGGCTGGGACGGAGGGATTCGAACCCCCAACAGCCGGCACCAAAAACCGGAGTTCTACCGTTGAACTACGTCCCAATGTGTGGCGTTGCCCAAAAGCAACTCGTTTAGTTTACCTAATCTGCGAGGGCATCGCAAACGCCATCGAGCAGGCGTACGGCGAGTGTCTGCGCGTCGCTGGCCGTGAAGGTGCCGTTGTAGCGCGTCATGCCCGTGAGCTCAATGCGGATGCGCGCAGGCTTTTGTTGCGCGGCGACGTTGGCAGTGCGGATGCGCTGCGCCAGGTTGTGACATTCGGCAAGGGCGATTGTGGCGCGCGGCGCTGCATCTGCGGGTAGCTCGTCGCTTGCAATCTCGAGCACCAGGTCGACATTGGTCGGAACCTCGGAGTCGCAAAGCATCATGCCGCTGTTGTCGGTCGTCGCCGTGGCGATGTTCCACATGCGCGATGCTACGCTGCGTGCGATGGGGTCCTCGCCGATAACGGCAATTTGGAAACGCTCGAGTACATTGGCCGCGCGGGCAAAGCCGATGCGCGACTCGGCCTCGGTGACCGAAGGTTTGCCCTCCCACACGTGGTGCAGGCGGTTGATATAGGCGTAGGTATCCTGGAAAGCCATGCCGTCGGCAAACAGGCCGACATTTTCCTGGAACTGCTGCAGGGCGGCCTCGGTATGCGGACCAAAGTAGCCGTCGTCTTCGCCACAGGCAAAGCCCAAAACGTTGAGAGCGCGCTGCAGGGCCTGCACATCGGCGCCATGGAAATTGGGCATGCGCAGATAGAGAGTGCGGTCGCCCAGCTTATACGAAGCGTCTACAAGGGCGCTCCAGCAGGGGATATCGACGGCATGACCGGCAGCAAGGCCGCTGTCGAGCCTGAAGGTGCTGACGGCCTGCTCAGTGGTGGCTCCAAAGTACTTGTCGGTGACTTCGGCGGCATCAATCGTGTAGCCGAGCTGCAGGAGACGAGACTGCACGTCCTCGACGGCTGCTCCTTGCATGCCCGTTGTAATAGGTTCCATGAACGAACCCCTTTCGGCGTACCATTCGTACTATTTGAGCGTCTGTCGGATAGACAACGCAAAGGGATGCATAAACATGCACTCAACAGTGTAGCAAGTTGTGCCTAAATACGCTGCTGACAGGTTTTATAACCCCCGTTAGTTAAGACGCTCCACAAAGAAATCTGCCATGGAGAGGAACAGCTCGCGTGCGTGCAGGTCAAGCTCAACGTCCTCGATGGCGGCCTTGGCTTTTGCGGTCAGGTCCAGCGCGTAGGCGTGAGCATATTCGATGGAGCCGGTCTGCTGGAAGATCTCCACGGCACGCGCGAGCTGTGCGGGGTCCTCGGTGCCCGAGGAGAGAATGGCCTCGACCTCGTCATGATAGCGCTCATTGGACAGGGCATGCACGGCGACGAGCGTGCGCTTGCCCTCGGTGATGTCGGTGCGGAAGTCCTTGTTGGCGGCCTCTTTGGTGCCGATCAAGTTGAGCAGGTCGTCCTGAATCTGAAAGGCAAGGCCTGTGTGCAGGCCAAAGGCGCGCAGCGCTTCGATTTGCTCATCGCTGCCGCCGCCGATAATGGCTCCGGCGGCAAGCGGCGTGGCTCCGCTGTAAAACGCGGTCTTGTGCGTCGCCATGTCCAGGTAGTCATCAACCGAGATATCAAAGCGCCCGTCGCGGACCCAACCCAGGTCGAGTGCTTGACCCTCGATAGTGCGGACGATCATCTCGGTAAGCTCGTGGAGCACGCGCAGCTTCACGTCGGACTCCAGCGTAGGGTCGTCGAGAACCGTCTTGGTGACCATGGTGAGCGCCAGGTCGCCACAATTGATGGCAAGGCCCGTGCCCTCGGTAAGGTGCATGCAGGGCTTGCCTCGACGAAGCTGTCCGTTGTCGGCGATGTCGTCGTGGATTAGCGCGCCCGACTGGAAATGCTCGATAGCTGCCGCGGCGCTGCGGGCGCTCTCGAAGCTACCGCCCACTGCGGTTGCGGCGAGCATGCAGATAAGCGGGCGGTGGCGCTTGCCGGCGTTGGCCGTAAAAGTCGAGAGCGGCGCGTACAGGTAGCGCTCGATATCGGCAGAGGTCGCCTGTCCGTCAAAGAACGTGGCCAGATAGTCGTTAATCTGGTCAAAGTGCTGGGCTAAAAAGCTGGTAAACGGACTGGACACGGGTTCTCGCATTCTTTCTGAGGTTGCATCGTTGCGGTGTGCAGATACCATATTGCCACATTGGAGTTGCCGGCGCGTCTGTTTTGGCGATTTGGGGAAACGGGACGCGTGCGCGTGCCGGCTGCTTATATAAGCCTAAAGTGCTCAAGCGCCTTGATAACGCCGTCGTGATCGACCGAGTCGGTGATGTAGTCGGCGCGCTTTTTGAGATAGTCCGGCGCATTGCCCATGGCGATACCGACATCGACGGCGTTCATCAGCGAGACGTCATTGCTGGCGTCGCCGATGCCGTATACGGTTCCGTGGTGGGGATCGAGGGCGTCGAGTACAGACTGGATGCCCCCGCGCTTCGTGCATTCGCGGGGCGAGATTTCGGTTACCTCGAGTTCGAGCTCGTTAAAGCACAGCAGCGGCTCAAGTGCCTTATCTTGAGCGATGCGGTTGGCGAGCGATGTAGACATCAAGATCTTGTAGGCACTGTAATGTTGCAGCTGCGTGACTGCGTCGCCCAGGGTGCGCGCGTATCCGGGGGCATCGGGGGCATCGGCACTCATGCGCACGACGCCGTTGAGGCCCTCAAAGCGGATGACCTCGCCCGATTGCTCAAGGTAGGGGGCAAGACGCTGCAGCATACTGGGCGTCATCGACAGATCGCGAATTGCGTGTCCGTTGATCTCGGCGTAACCGCCCGCAAGACAGACGATGCCGGTCCAAGGCAGCTCAAGAAGTTTGGGGTGGATGCAGCTCAGGGTGCGTCCCGTGCAGATAAAGGCCATGTTGCCGTTGGTGACAAACTCGCGGATTGCCTGCGAAACCGCCTCGTTGGGATAGGGGGAGAGGTCCCGCTCGTCTTCGGGAAGGTCTTGGGCGAGCCTGGGGTCTTGCCAGGCGAGCGTTCCGTCGATATCGAAGAAGCAAATATTGCCGCGCTTATGGGCTGCGCTGGCGGCAGGGGAGGCCGAGGTGGTGGGCACAAATTCCGGCTCGAGGCCCATGATCTGGTCAAAATGCTCTTTAACGCGGGGAACGGAGATGCCGATGATCACCTGGGCGGTCTTGCCCGTAATGATGAGGCCCTTGGCGCCCACCGCGACAAACGACGCGTTATCTGCAACGATGGAAGGGTCTGCGACCTCGACGCGCAGGCGCGTGGCGCAGTTGGTTGCGCCCACGATATTGCCAACGCCACCTAAAAGCTGAATTACCCGCTCAGCGAGGACGTGATCTTGATCGGATCGACTATTGACCTCGTCATTGGGAGATTGCTCTTTGGCAAAGTCGCTTCCCGTTAAACAATCGATTGCCGCGCGATTGGCGACATGATCCTCGCGGCCCGGCGTCTTAAGGTCATAGATCAAGATGAGTGCTCGAAAACTCACAAAAAAGATGAGGCTAAAGGCAAGGCCGATACCGAGCGCCAAAAGATAGGCACCGGCATGCGTGCGCATGAGCGGAATAAAGTTGAAGGCTGCCATCTCCATCAGGCCGCCCGAGAAGATGCCGACGATGCCAAAGAGATTCATGGTTGTGGCAAGGCAAGACGATAAGACGGCGTAGAGCAAAAAGAGCCCGGGGTGGGTGAACATAAAGAGAAACTCGAGTGGCTCGGTAACGCCGCAAACCACCGAGGCGATGATGGCGGGAACAAGGATGACCCTGAGGCCGGCGCGGCGCTCGGGTTTTGCGGTGGAGTAGAACGCAGCTGCGATGGCAGGAAGGCCAAAGAGCTTGACCCAGCCGGTGGCGGTAAAACCGGCCCACGGCGCAAGCTCATTAAGGGGGCGCGTGCTATGGGAGAGGATGGGGAGCAAGTTGCTCCACGTGGCGTAGATGCCGTCGTTAATGACCAGGTTGTCGTAGTAGATCGGCATGTAGAGCAGGTGGTGCAGGCCAAAGGGCTCGAGTGCTCGTTCTAAAAAGACAAAGATGCCCACGCCAAAGGGACCGACGCCTGCAAGCGCGTGACGCAGCGTATCGGTTACATCGTATACGTAGGGCACGATGGCGGCCGAGATAGCGGCAAGGGCAAACACGGCAAAAAAGCTGATGAGGTAGACCAGCGAGGAGCCCGAGAAGGTGCCGAGCCAATCGGGAACCTTGGCATCGTAGAAGCGGTCATGGATGGCGACGACGGTTGCCGATACCGCCAGCGGGCCGATAATGCCGGTATCGAGCGTCTTGATGCCGTCGATGACGGTGATACCGTTGGCGGGGGTCAAAGATGACGGGTACTTAAGTCCAAGGTTGTCTCCGCTCAGCTTAATGATTTCGCTCAAAAAGAAGCAGTAGGCAAAATAGGCCACGAGTGCCTCGAGGCAGCAGCGTGCTGGTTGCTTTTGGGCAAGACCGATGGGCAACGCTACGGCAAAAAAGAGCGGGAGGCGTTTAAAGACCGTCCACGAGCCGCGCTGGATGATGGTCCAAAAAACGTACCAAGGGGTTCCGTATACGGCGAGATCGCTGACGATGTCCGCAGACGTTGCGAGGGCGGAGACGCCGACCATAAGGCCCGATATGGAAAACAGCATGGCGGGCGCGAACATTGCCCCGCCAAAGCGTTGGATTTTTTGCAGCATGTTCTGCCTTCCGAATATCGAGGCGCGTTGCGCGTGGGGAAACGTTTAAACAATGGATTCATTGTAGAGGACCAGACGATTGTCGTACCGGCAGTTTTGAGCGAAACCGATTTGGGCATGACAGAAACCGCCAACGGTTAAATATTGTCGCTTGACCGATATTCGGTTTAAACAACTTTAAGAAATGCTATCGTGCCTAGCCGGAAATGAATCATGTAGAGGTGAAACAATGCCAAAAGCGATATACGAAGGAATCTACCGAGAAATACGCTCGCGCATCATCAATGGGACCTATGCGTTTCAGGAGATGCTGCCAACCGAAGCCGAGCTGACCGCGGAGTTCGGATGCACTCGCAATACCGTCCGTCGCGCCTTGGGTATGCTGGCCGACGGGATGTTTGTGCAGCCCATACACGGCAAGGGCGTGCGCGTTATTTGGCTTAAGGGCGAAACCGACATGTTGGGCGCACTCGAAGAGGTTGAGTCGTTTGGCGAGTTTGCAAAGCGCAACAATGCCGTTGCATCGACGGACGTTAAGTCTTTCGAACATCTGGTTTGCACCGAGCAACTCTCTCGTCACCTGGGCTTTAAGGTGGGCGAGGAGTTGATTCGCGTAGTGCGTGTCCGAAGCCTCAACGGCAACGCGCGCCAAGTGGACCATGGCTATTTTTTGGCGTCGATCGCCAAGGGCCTGACTCCCGAGATCGCGGCAGATTCTATTTACGGCTATCTGGAGCACAAGCGCGGTGTCAAAGTGATGGCGAGCCGTCGTACGGTGAGTGTCGAGCTCGCCAACGATGAGGACTGCAGCTATCTTGACCTCGGCAAATACAACTGCGTTGCCGTCATGGAGAGCCAGTCGTACACCTCGGACGGCATCTTGTTCGAGGTCACGCATGCCCGCACGCATCCCGAGATCTTCCACTACCGCGTCAACTCCAAGCGATAGCCGGCTAGCTCGCAGCCTGACGAGACTCATGCCATCAAAGCGAAAACGCCCGGTCAAACCGACGATGCATCGGCTCATCGGCTTGACCGGGCGTTTTCTCTGCATTTGATAACAAATAATTGTTTATACAAAACTTGTCAAGTATCAAGTTGAAATTACCGTTCACCGATGTTTTTCTACCGCTCTAGTAATACTTGTTCAAACAACTAGCCAAATAGCGTATCGTTCAAATCAGCAAAAGGGGCAAAGTCCCCGAGCCAATCTCCGAAGGCGGCGGCAAAGGGTGCCGCCACGGTGTGAAAGGGTGGATTGTAATGAAGAACGAAATGAGCAGAAGGCAGTTCCTGGGCTTTGCTGGTTCCGCGGCTGCGGTTCTTGGTCTGGGTCTCGTGGGCTGCGGTGGTTCTGCCGGCTCCGGCTCCTCTGCTTCTGGTGACGCTGCCGAGGTCTACTTCCTCCAATTCAAGCCCGAGGTCGACAAGGAGTGGAAGGAGATCGCCAAGGCCTATAAGAAGGAGAAGGGCGTCGAGGTCAAGATCGTGACCGCTGCCTCCAACACCTACGAGGAGAAGCTCAAGTCCGAGATGTCCAAGAGCTCCGCTCCGACCCTGTTCCAGGTCAACGGCCCCACCGGTCTTAAGAACTGGAAGGATTACTGCGCCGACCTGTCCGATACCAAGCTCCGCGGTGAGCTCATTGACGACTCCCTGGCTCTGCAGTCCGACGGCAAGGATGTGTGCATCGACTGGGTTCAGGAGAGCTTCGGCATCATCTACAACAAGCAGCTGCTCGAGAAGGCTGGCTACAAGGCCGAGGACATCAACTCCTTCGACAAGCTGAAGGCTTGTGCCGACGACATCCAGGCCCGCAAGGACGAGCTTGGTGTCGAGGGTGCCTTCACTTCCGCCGGCATGGACGATTCCTCCAGCTGGCGCTACACCACCCACCTTGCCAACATGCCGCTCTACTACGAGTTTGAGAAGGAGCACAACCAGGAGGACGACGAGATCAAGGGTGAGTTCCTCGACAACTACAAGCAGATCTTCGACCTGTACATCACTGACTCCACCTGCGATCCTTCGCAGCTTGCTTCCAAGACCGGCGACGACGCCACCAACGAGTTCGCAACCGGCAAGGCCGTCTTCTACCAGAACGGCTCTTGGGCCTACTCTGACCTCGTCAAGGCCGGCATGACCGACGATCAGATTGGCATGATGCCCATCTACATCGGTGTTGACGGCGAGGAGAACCAGGGCCTGTGCTCCGGCGGCGAGAACTACTGGTGCGTCAGTTCCCAGGCTTCCGAGGATGCCCAGAAGGCCACCGAGGACTTCATGTATTGGTGCGTCACCGCTGACACCCCGACCAGCATCATCGCCGACAAGATGGGTCTGACCGCTCCGTTCAAGAGCGCCAAGGAGACCACCAACGTCTTCTCGCAGCAGGCCGTTGCCATGGCCAAGGACGGCAAGAAGACCGTCGCTTGGGACTTCGTCTACATTCCCTCTGAGGAGTGGAAGAAGAACCTCAAGCAGGCTCTGATCGCCTATGCTGCCGACAACAGCAAGTGGGATGGCGTCAAGAACGCCTTCGTCGATGGCTGGAAGACCGAGAAGGCTGCTTCCGAGTAAGTAGTTGCTGCCCAAGCTATCTGATTAGCGACAGGGGGCGGGCAGACGTTGGTTTGCCCGCCCCCTGCATATTGAAAGGACCCTTTTATGGGTAAAGCACTCAAGCGCTGGTGGCCGCTCTTTATGCTGCCCACGTGCCTGGCGTTTATGATCGGGTTCGTGATCCCTTTTATCCAGGGCTTCTATCTCTCGTTCTGCCAGTTTATTATCATTAGTAACGCGCACTTTGTCGGTATCGAGAACTACGTGCGTGCGCTGTCCGATCCGCAGTTCTCCACGTCGTTCTTCTTTACCGTGGCGTTTGCCTTCCTGTCGACGGTGCTTATCAACGTGATCGCCCTTGCCATCGCGCAGGCGCTCACCCGCAAGGCGCTCAAGGGCACCAATATCTTCCGTACGATCTTCTTTATGCCTAACCTGATCGGCGGCATCGTGCTGGGCTACATTTGGCAGATTCTGATCAACTGCCTGCTCTCCAACGTGGGCGCCCAGCTCATCGCGCTTAACTCTGCTGCTGGCTTCTGGGGCCTTATCATCCTGACCCTGTGGCAGCAGGTCGGCTACATGATGATCATCTACATCGCTGGTCTGCAGTCCATTCCGTCCGACTACATCGAGGCCGCCAAGGTCGACGGTGCCACGGCATGGCAGACGTTTTGGAAGGTTAAGATCCCTAACCTGATGCCGACCATCACCATCTGCCTGTTCCTGTCCATCACCAACGGCTTTAAGCTGTTCGACCAGAACCTCGCCCTTACCGGCGGCGCCCCCGCGCACTCCACCGAGATGCTCGCCCTGAACATCTACAACACGTTCTACTCGCGTGCCGGCATCGCATGGCAGGGCATTGGCCAGGCCAAGGCAGTCATCTTCTGCATCCTGGTCGTCGCTATTTCTATGATCCAGCTTAAGGCCACGAGGTCCAAGGAGGTGCAGCAGTAATGAAACGCGATAAGGTTATCAACCGCGTGCTCTCGATTTTCTTTACGATTCTGTCGCTCGCGTGGATCTACCCCGTGTTCATGATTGCGCTCAATTCCTTTAAAAAGGCGACCGCAATCAGCACCACCACGGCATTCGATCTGCTCACGCCCGAGACGTTCAACGGCCTCGCAAACTACTTGCACGCTCTTAACGAGCAGGGCTTTGCCTCGGCATTTATGTACTCGCTCATCATCACGGTCACGTCGGTCGTGCTGATCTTGGTGTGCTGTTCCATGTGCGCTTGGTACGTGGTTCGTGTCAACAGCAAGATCTCGAACTTCTTCTATTACCTGTTCGTCTTCTCGATGGTCGTGCCCTTCCAGATGCTCATGTTCACGCTGTCCAATTTGGCGGACCGCATTGGCTTCAACACGCCGTTCAACATCTGCTTTATCTATCTGGGCTTTGGCGCGGGCCTGGCGGTCTTTATGTTCGCCGGCTTTGTAAAGAACATTCCGCTCGAGATCGAAGAGGCAGCCATGATTGATGGCTGCAACCCGGTCCAGGTGTTCTTTAAGATCGTCCTCCCCATTATGAAGCCCACCTATCTTTCGGTCGGCATCCTCGAGACCATGTGGGTCTGGAACGACTATCTGCTGCCCTACCTTACGCTCGACTCCACCAAGTACAAGACCATTCCTATCTTGATCCAGTACTTCCGCGGCGGCTACGGCCACGTCGAGCTCGGCCCCATGATGGCCTGCATCATGATGGTCGTTATCCCCATCGTTATCATGTACATCCTCTGTCAGAAGTACATCATCGACGGCGTGGTGGCAGGTGCCGTCAAGGGCTGATGCCGTAACTGTTTTGCAAGTTTCTGCGGCGCCCCTCAGCGCGGCGCCGCATATCGAAAGGTAGAGACATGGCCGAGATCGTTCTCAAACATGTTCAGAAGGTGTATCCCAACAACGAGTCCAAAAAGAAGGGCTTCTTTGGCAAAAAGAAGAAGACCGAGGAGAAGAAGCACAACCTCAAGGTTACCGAGGACGGTGTGCTCGCGGTGGAGGACTTCAACCTCACCGTTCACGACCAGGAGTTCATCGTCCTCGTTGGCCCCTCTGGCTGTGGTAAGTCCACGACGATGCGCATGGTCGCCGGCCTGGAGGACATTACCTCGGGCGATGTGCTCATCGACGGCAAGCGTGTCAACGACGTGGCGCCCAAGGACCGCGACATCGCCATGGTGTTCCAGAGCTACGCTCTGTACCCCAATATGACGGTGTACGAGAACATGGCATTTACGCTCGAGCTCAAGAAGGTTCCCAAGGACGAGATCGACCGCAAGGTTCGCTCTGCTGCCGAGATTCTGGGCATTACCGAGTACCTCGACCGTAAGCCCAAGGCGCTCTCCGGCGGCCAGCGCCAGCGTGTCGCTATCGGCCGCGCCATCGTGCGTGACCCCAAGGTCTTCCTGATGGACGAGCCGCTGTCCAACCTGGACGCCAAGCTTCGTAACCAGATGCGTGCCGAGCTCATTAAGCTGCGCCACGAGATCAAGGGCACGTTCATTTATGTTACTCACGACCAGACCGAGGCCATGACCCTCGGTGACCGTATCGTGGTCATGAAGGACGGCGTCGTCCAGCAGATCGCCACGCCGCAGGAGGTCTTCAACCATCCCGCGAACATCTTCGTCGCCGGCTTCATCGGCGTGCCGCAGATGAACTTCTTCGATGCCCAGCTGGCGCGCTCGGGCAACGGCTTTACCGTCAAGACCGAGGATATGAACGTGGCGCTCGCCCCCGAGACCTGCGCTCAGCTTGCTCTCAACTGGGACGGCGGCGATGTGAAGGAGATCACGGCCGGCGTGCGCC
>OLVY01002390.1_pt1 | contig 10355 bp, 7 predicted proteins | sample 1674261 | NCBI WGS metagenome assembly OLVY01 (sample SAMEA103958155, study PRJEB25191) | human gut metagenome | biome: human-associated habitat [ENVO:00009003]; feature: intestine environment [ENVO:2100002]; material: feces | place: Germany | collected 2013/2015
CGCTGATCGTCTCCGCGTTCCAGCCGCTCCCACACGGTTTTCGCCTGTTTCAGCGCTCCGCGCGGCGCGCGTTCGCCCGCGGGCAGCATGGCGGCCTCCAGCGGCTCAAGCGCGGCCCTGAAAACGACGTTCCCGGCATTCCATCCGGCTTGCGGTTTGCGTTTCATACAAAATCCCTCCCGCATCATCGTATGCGGCGAGGGATTTTCTGCGTGAACGAACGCCGTCAATCGGCTTGCGCAAAGAGGGCGGCAGCCGAATGTATAACGGAAGGATTCCTCATTTCTCCGTCAGCGCCAGCATCAGCCGATCCAGCGCCGCTTCTTCTCTCACTGCGCCGCGCTTGATGTCAAAATCCGTGCTGACGCAAAGCTCCATCTGCCGTTTCAGCTGTTCGGCGCTTCTGCGCCCCGCCCTCCGGGTCAGCTGGCCCAGCGCGAAGGGCGGCACGCCCAGCGCCTTGGCCATCTGCGGCTGGGGCATGCGGCTTTCCTGCATGTCCTTGACATACATCATCTGGCGGTACTGCCGCGTAATCAGCGCCAGCACGCCGATGCGCTGCTCGCCGCTTTCCAGCAGCACATTCAGCAGCGAATTGGCAGACGGGCCGCCGAGGGTATTCATCAGCAACATCAGCGGCAGGCGTCTGTCGTCCTTCAGGTCGTAGGCACGCTTGCCCTTCATACAGTGTACCTGATGGGTGCCGCGGCCGACAGAGTGACAGAACGGTTCCGGGGCAGGATGTACCGTCCGGCCGAATGCCCGCCGGCTCGCCGGTATGCCTCCGAACCAGCGGTCGGCCACTGTCCGAAAAGCCTTTTCGGAGAGGTTGCCGATAAGCGAAAAGACCATCTGGTCGGTCGTATAGGTTCGGGCGACGAACCTCCGGATATCTTCACTGTGCATCCGGCGCAGCGTAGCCTTACTGCCGAGAATGTTGTGTCCGAGCGACGAACCGTCGAAAATCCGGTCCTCAAATTCGTCGTATATACGGTCGGTCGGAGAATCCTTGTAGAGATTTATCTCATCGAAAATCACGTTCTTCTCCTTCTCTACCTCATGTTCCGGAAAAGTAGAGCGGAAAACGATGTCGGCTATCAGTTCCACCGCCTTGGCGTAGTCGCCTCGCAGGGTAGTGGCATGCACCACGGTCTCTTCCTTGGTCGTATAGGCGTTGAGTTCTCCACCCATGTTCTCCAGCCGACAATTCACTTGCCAGGCTTTCCGCCGCTGCGTCCCCTTGAACAGCGTGTGTTCTACAAGATGGGCCATGCCGTATTCGCCGGGCAGCTCGTCGCGGCTGCCGGTATTTACGGTCAGGGCACAATGTACCACCGCCGATTTGACCTGTTTGAGGATGCATCTGATGCCGTTGGGCAAGGTATATGTGATGAATTCCATCAGTCGTTTCGGTTTTGGGCCCGTAAAGAGAGATATTGTCCGGTATGGCTCTCCGGACACTCCGCAAGGTCGGCCGGAGTTCCTGCAAACACCAGGCGTCCACCCCCTTCGCCCGCTTCCGGGCCGAGGTCTATCACCCAGTCGGCACACCGGATGACATCCATGTTGTGCTCCACAACCACAATGGTATGTCCCTTTTCGATGAGGGCATTGAAGGCCGCGAGGAGCTTGTTGATGTCGTGAAAATGGAGTCCGGTCGTCGGTTCGTCGAACACGAACAGGGTACTCTCCGAAGCATTGTCCTTCATCAGAAAAGTAGCCAGTTTCACCCGCTGTATCTCTCCTCCGGAGAGGGTGGAGGTGGATTGGCCGAGCTTGATATACCCCAGCCCCACATCCTGCAGCGTTTTCAGTATCTCCAGCACTTTCCTGTTCGCGGCATTGCCGCCGTCCAGCGCAAAAAACTCCATCGCCTCGTCCACCGTCATCTCCAGCACATCGTATATCGACCGGCCATGATACTTGACCTCCAATACGTTGTCATTGAAGCGTTTGCCTCCGCAGTGCTCACATTTGAGCTCGATGTCGGCCATAAACTGCATACCTACCACCACGAAACCGTCACCCTGACACTCTTCGCACCGGCCGCCGGGCCGGTTGAACGAAAAATAGGAGGGCGTCATGCCGTTGTTCACGGCATAGGGCTGGTCGGCGAATATCTTGCGAATGTAGTCGTAGGCCTTGGTATAGGTGACGGGATTGGAACGCTGCGACTTTCCAATCGGATTTTGGTCTATCATCTCGATGGATTTCAACATGCCGACGTCGCCGGCCAGCCCTTCAAAACTACCCGGTTTCACACCCGTTTCAAACAGTTTGCGCCGGACAGCCGGATAGAGTATCCCCTTGACGAGAGACGATTTGCCGCTGCCGCTCACTCCTGTAACACAGGTCATCACACCGAGCGGTATCTTCACGTCTATCCCTTTGAGATTGTTCTCTCTCGCACCCTTTATTTCAATGCAGTTGCTCCAGCCGCGCGGAGAAGTCGGAGGATGTATGGCGCGTTTGCCTGTCAGGTAATCCGCCGTCAGGCTGCCTTCCGCCTTTTCAAGCTGTTCGAACGAACCGTTGAATACCACCTGTCCGCCGTTGTAACCCGCTTCCGGGCCGATGTCGATGATGCGGTCGGCAGCACGGATTATCTCCTCCTCGTGTTCGACGACGATTACCGTATTGCCCAAATCGCGGAGTTGCCTAAGAACCTTAATGAGCCGCGCCGTATCGCGCGGATGGAGACCGATACTCGGTTCGTCGAGAATATAGAGCGAGCCGGTCAGGTTGCTACCGAGCGACGTGGCGAGATTGATGCGCTGGCTCTCGCCTCCGGAAAGGGTGGAGGAGAGACGGTCAAGCGTCAGATATCCCAACCCCACATCGGAGAGGTAAGCCAGCCGGTTACGTATTTCGACCAAGACGCGCGAAGCCGTCTGTGCGTCGTGTTCGTCCAAGACGAGACTGCCGAAAAATTCCATGAGGCTGTCCACGCTCATGGCCACAAGCTCTGCGATGTTTTTGCCGCCTACTTTGACGTAAAGCGCCTCCTTACGGAGCCTGCTCCCGCCGCATTCATGGCAAAGCGTCTTGCCCGTATATCTGGAGAGCAATACCCGATACTGTATCTTGTAGCGTTCGCTTTCGAGGTATGCGAAGAAATCGTTCAGCCCTTTGAAATAGCGGTTTCCCGTCCACAGCAACTGTTTCTGCTCTCTGGTGAGTTCGTAGTAGGGCCTGTGTATCGGAAAATCAAACTTGTGGGCAGAAGCCACCAACTGCTCTTTCCACCACTTCATGGTATCGCCGCGCCAGGCGGCTATCGCGTCGTCGTAGATGCTTCTGGTCTTGTCGGGCACGACGAGCTCTTCGTCGATTCCGACAACCTTGCCATACCCTTCGCAAACCGGGCAGGCCCCTATCGGATTGTTGAACGAAAACATATGCTCGGTCGGAACTTCGAAAGTCATCCCGTCGGCCTCAAAACGGGTAGAGAAGATCTCCGCCCGGTCGCCGTCCTCCTCCTGCACGACTATCTTGCAGCTCCCGCCGCCGTAACTCAGCGCCTGTGCGACCGAATCGCCCAGCCTGCTCTTCGTCTCCTCGTCATCGCGGACCTTGACACGGTCCACCACGATGTCGAACTCCCCGGTCTGTTCAATTCCCGGCCGGGAGATATACTCTTCGACGGGGATGGCAGCACCGTCGGCATAAATGCGCTGGATACCCTCCTTGACGAGCAGGGTAAGCCGTTCTACGGCACCCTGACCTGCTGCGGGCCGGACGGTGGCACAGACGAGTACACGTCGGCCGGTCTGTCCGACGATGTAGGAGACGATATCCTGTACCTGATAACACCTCACCTCCCGACCTGTGACGGGAGAGTAGGTCCGCCCTATACGGGCGAAAAGCAGTTTCAGGTAGTCGTATATCTCGGTAGACGTACCGACCGTCGAACGGGGATTGCGCGTATTAACTTTCTGCTCTATCGCAATCGCGGGAGCGATGCCGCTTATCGAATCTACATCGGGTTTGTCGATACGGCCGAGAAACTGGCGGGCATAGGCGGAAAGGCTCTCGACATACCTGCGCTGCCCTTCGGCGAACAGGGTATCGAAAGCCAGCGTGGATTTACCGGAACCTGAAAGCCCTGTGACGACCACCAGCCGGTTATGGGGAATTTCGAGGCTGATATTCTTCAAATTATGTACCCTCGCCCCCTTTATGTAAATGGAATCGTGTTTTTCCGCGTCGTTCTTCTGCATCTGTTCCTTATCCCTTCCTTTTCACATCGGCCCCTTCCACATTCCCCAGTTTCGCCTCCAATGCAGCGGCACGACTCCGGCGTATGGCCAGCGTCATGGTACACAGGTTATCGAAATGCTGGGAAACGATACGGGGCTGTTCCTCCTTGACGGTCTTCATCACATCGTTCATACATACATACGGGAAAGCGACCGTGAATATTGTATCCACCGTTTTCTCCACGATTTTCGCTGCGGCAAGCGCCCCGGCAGCCGATTCCCGATAGGCGTTGATAAGCCCCGGCACGCCGAGTTTCGTCCCGCCGAAGTAACGCACCACGACAATCAGGCAGTCGGTCACCCCCGCGGACAGCATCTGTCCCAATATCGGCCGGCCGGCCGTTCCGGAGGGTTCGCCGTCATCGTTCGCCCGGTACACGCCCCCGTCCGCACCGAGACGATAGGCATAGCAGTGATGGGTGGCATCGTAATACCGCTTGCGCAGCCCCTCGACAAGCTCCATGGCCTCCTCGGGCGAAGAAACGGGATAGGCATAAGCGAAAAACTTGCTGCTGCGCTCCTTGAATTGCGCCTCGGCAGGAGCATCTATCGTCCAGTAAAGGTCTTCACCATCCGCCATAACTGCTGTAAAACTTTATTTCGGATGGCTGAATATTCTGTTCCAGCGTATTTTGCCTGGGAAACTCTTGTCTTTATCGGCAGACCATCCGATAAACACCGGTTTGCCCACCACATGGTCTTCGGGAACGAATCCCCAAAAACGGGAGTCGGCGGAATTATGCCGGTTGTCGCCCATCATGAAGTAGTAATCCATGGCGAATGTATAGGAGTCGGCCGGAGCACCGTTGATATAAATCTCCCCGTCACGCACTTCGAGGTCGTTGCCCTCGTAATTCCTGATTATCCTCCGGTAAAGGGGCAGGTTCTCCGTCGTAAGGGCAACGGTAGCCCCTTGCTTCGGAATCCACAGCGGGCCGAAATTGTCCTCATTCCAGTCGAAACGGTCGTCGTTGGGGAATATCCAGTAGCCCGTGCCGCTCGATTCGTACCGCTCTATCGAAACGATATTGGACATGCCGCGAAGCTGCTCCACATTGGCATCGGTCAGGGGAAGCAGATAGGTATGTACGCTCTGGTCATACAGAATGTCGTCTTTCGCTATGCCGAGTTCGTCGAAAGTCCGCCGGCTGATGGGATTGCCTGCGGTACGCACATAATAGTTGTATTGACGCCCTGGAGCATCCCGGTGTCGTACGCCGTTGACATAAAGGTCTCCGTGTACGACCGCTACGGTATCGCCCGGCAGACCGACGCAGCGCTTCACGTAGTGTTCGCGCTTGTCGGCGGGGTGGGAGATGACCGTATACTGCCGCTCGAGCAGTTCCCGCCCGCGCCGCTCGCCGTAAGTAAGCTGGAATTCGCGCAGCACATCGTAATAGGTGACATTGGGATTCTCCATGAGTACGGTATCGCCAGCGGGAAAATTAAACACCACGATGTCGTCGCGCTGCACGCTGCCGCATCCAGCCAGGCGCTTATAGGGCCGCTTCACTGCTTCCGAATAGGACTTTTTCGTCTGCGAAAATGGCATTCTGTTGTGCACCAACGGAAACGACAGGGGAGTCATGGGCATCCGCGGCCCGTAAGCCACTTTGCTGACACAGAGATAATCGCCCACCAGCAGCGTCTTTTCCATCGAGGAGGTGGGTATCCGGTACATCTGGAAGATATAGGTATGGATGAGCGATGCCGCGATAACAGCGAACACAATGGCCTCTATCCAGCTCCAGGTTTCACGGTAGGCCTTGTTGGTCGCCTTGCGCTCCTGATGTTTTTTACCGAAAAGGAACCTCGACAGATATTTCGTAATGTAGATGTCGAATATGACGGGCAGTCCGAGAAGCATCCAAGGATTGCGCGACCATATCACGAGCCACAAAATATAAATTACCGATACGATGGTAAATTTGGTCCATCGATTCCGGAAAAACGTACGCACCTTACTCCAAAATTCCTTCATTGTTCTGTCGTTCTGTCTATTCTATACAGTTATCTCGATTATCTCTTAATGAATAATGCTACCGAGCATGTCGTCCATGGTCAGCACCCCCTTGTGTCCGGCAGCGAACTCCGCCGCCATCACCGCACCCACGGCGAATCCGCGGCGCCCCTTGGCCTCATGGCACAGCGTGATGGTATCCGCCACTGAATCGTATATCACCTCGTGGATACCGGCGACATCGCCTTCACGCACGGAAACGATACCCAGCGCGGAGGGGCAGTCCGTTTCATGGTTCACCCACGCTTCGGTCCGGCCGATGTTACGCAGAATACCCTCGGCCAGCGTGACAGCCGTTCCGCTCGGCGCATCCTTTTTTCTTGTGTGATGCACCTCGCGCATCGACACCGCGTACTCCGGGAACCGGTCCATGATGCGGGCTAGATACTCGCTGACGCGGAAAAGGATATTTACACCGATACTGAAATTGGACGACCAAAAGAACGTACCGTCCAGCTCTTCGCACAGCTTTTCCGCCTCCTCCCGGCGTTCGTTCCATCCTGTCGTACCGCACACTACAGGCACTCCCGCCCGGAGACAGGTCTCGACATTGCCGAATGCCGTAGCGGGAGTGGTGAACTCGATGGCGACATCGGCCTGCGCCAAACGCTCCGTTGCAAGTTTCGCCTCTTCCCCCGAATCCACCGTAAAAAGTACCGTATGGCCCCGGTCGATAAGCACACGTTCTATCTCGTGCCCCATCGTGCCGTATCCTATGATGACTGTTTTCATGCCTTCTTATCGAGTTCCGGAAAAGACCGGTATTGTGCAAAGGTACTCAAAACGTCCCGATGCACAGCATATCCAAACGGTATTTTTCCTACCGTCCGGCAACATCACGGTTCTCTCCGCTATTCGGCTACGGAAAGAACGTCGGGCGTATAGGTACGCAAAGCGAGTTTTTTCACCCATACGACGAAAATACCCGTGAGAATCAGGTTCAGTACAAGCGTCAGCACTGAAATGACCAGCGCCGGTCCGCCGAGATTGTAACCGATGGCGATGAAAATGACGCCGGCCCCCACCTCTCCGCGAGTGAACATGCCGATGGAGAGTGCCAGGCGTTCGCTCCATTTCCGGTCGCGGTAGAAAAACATGGGCACCAGCTTGCCGATATTAGACAAAAAAGATACGGCGACGACATGGAGGGCGATGACACCCCAGGACATCATGGGCTGCGAACCGGTTACGGAAGCGGCACCCGCAGCCGACGATGTATCGAGCCCGATGAACAGCGGCATGCTGAGTCCGACGAGAAACATGAACAGGAACGAGATACCGGACGAGGCAGCGCGTTCGCGGGGGGAATCCATATGGCGGGTCTTCATGACCATACCGAGTACGAAGGCCGGCAGCAGCACCTCGATATGGATACTTCCTTGTTCGCCGTAAAAATGTTTGGAGACCAAATAAATCACCTGGGTTATTCCGAAAACTGCAACCGAATAGAGGAGGATGGCCCACCACTCCTGCCGCAGGTTATAGGCATTCAGCTTTTTCCATCCGAGCCACAGGAGCAGGAACACGATAAGCACGACCGCAAACAACTGCCATCGAAGGCCTATCATCATGATTTGCAATGGAATCATCAGCAGAATGGTATCCAAATCATCGAAAATGGCCAACACCTGAATCTTCCTGTACATCCAGCTCTGCTTGAGATTCAGCGCCGCCAGCATGGTGAACAGGATACCAGCGGAAGTGGGAGCGGCAAAACGGCTGAGCAACAGGTTCTCCTTCCATGCGCCGGCATCGCCCCAATACCCCGGAGGCAGCAGAACGAAGACATAGTAGAGTGCGATGAGCAGCCACGGAACGGCAGCCGTCGCCATGGCGATAAAATAATCCGCCGCATAGGAGCGCCAGCGGGTTTTATCTATCTCAAATTCCCGCCCCACATTTATCATGATGAACGACAGGCAGACATAGAGGAGGGTAGTGGAGATGTTCCGGAAAGCGGCATACCCTTCGCCGAGCAAACCGGGCAACATTTGAGAGGCCGCAAGGCCGAGAATCAGGAGCAGGGAAAAAGTAAGGACTTTTTTCATCGGCAGTATCGGAATAATCAGCAGTCGGCACCGTCGGTTAATGTCGGCCATATCAAAGGGTACCGCCCGAAATTTTTTTGCAAAAGTAACATATAATCCCTGAATACTCCGCCTCTCAGGTTACAAAAAAGCGACCGGCCGCTGCGAAATCCTCCCGTCCCGCCACAGGCACGGGGACACCCGGCAAAACCGGAGCGGACACTTCATCCGCACACTACTCTGTATCCTACCCGGCGGTTCCGGCAATTTTATGGCTGCCTCCGCACGCGATATGCGTACCGGTGCCTATCTTTGTGCTAAAACAAGACGCATGCGCTACTTCATGAACCTATCCTATAAGGGGACGAATTATCACGGCTGGCAGATACAGCGGAATGCTCCCTCCGTCCAGGCGGAACTCGAACGCGCCCTGTCCACCGTCCTGCGTCTCCCCACGCCGGTGACGGGTGCGGGACGGACGGACACGGGCGTACATGCCCGCGACTATACGGCCCATTTCGACGCCGCTCCCGTCGCGGAGGCGGAAGCGCTCCGCTACCACTTGAATGCGATGCTGCCGGACGACATCGCCGTCCACCGCATCCGCCGCGTCCGGGACGATGCGCACGCCCGTTTCGATGCCGCCGAACGGGAATATACCTATTACATGCGCAGCGAGAAAGACCCCTTCAGCCGCGAAACATCGTGGCAGTATCGCGGCGCTCTGGACACCGCCGCCATGAACGAAGCCGCCGCGCATCTGCTCGCATTCGACGACTTCACGACCTTCGCCAAACTCAACTCCGCCAACAAGACCAACATCTGCAAAGTCACATATGCCCGATGGAGGCAGGAGGGAACGGAACTCATCTTCACCATCCGCGCCAACCGCTTCCTGCGCAATATGGTCAGAGCCATTACGGGCACACTGGTGGGAGTAGGCCGGGGCAAAATGACGCCGGACGAATTCCGCAGCATCATCGCCGCCCGCGACCTTTCGCGGGCGGGCTCCTCCGCCCCGGCACAGGGACTTTTCCTGACCGCCGTCCGTTATCCGGAGGAGATTTTTCTCGACAGCGACACACCATCCCATCTTCCGTAAAGCAAACCCCTTATACCGGAAAATATGCTTCCGAAAATGCCGGCAGGGGAAAAGAAACTCCTCCTTTTCCCCTGCCGCATCCATCAAACCGAACTTTTCCCTATTCCAACCGAAGGTCTTTCTTTATCCTTTCGAGCTTCGCATCGAGTTCGCTGCCGACGGCATCATACCGGTCGATGGCATCGAGCGGTTCCCGAACGCTGAAATAATACTTTATCTTGGGTTCCGTCCCGGAAGGACGCACGGAGACCATGCTTCGGTCGGCCGTAATAAATTGCAGGACGTCGCTCTTTTCCATATCAATCGGGGTTACCTTGCCTGTCGTCAGGTCGCGACTCTCTCCTGTCAGATAATCTCTGATGACTGCGACGGAAGAACCGGCGATGACCTTAGGCGGCGCAGTACGCCAATCGACCATCATACGATGTATCTCCTCCTGGCCCTCCTGGCCCTTGCGCACTATCGACACCAACCCTTCTTTATAGAAGCCGTATTTTACATAAAGCTCCTTAATTAACTGATAAAGCGTCGTTCCGATACTCTTGGCCCAGGCCGCAGCCTCCGCAGCCAGCGCACACGAGCTGACGCCGTCCTTGTCCCGCACGAAATCCTCAGGCAGGTACCCGAAGCTCTCCTCGCCGCCGCCGATATACTTCTCTCCGAGCGGCTCCTGCCGACGGATGATGCCTGCAATATACTTGAACCCGGTCAGGCAGTCGAATACTTTCACCCCGAAACTTCGGGCCACTTCGGCAACCATCTCGGAGGTCACGATGGTCTTCACGACGAACTGGTGTCCGTCGAGTCTCCCCGTCTCGCTCCAGCGGCGGCAAATATAATAGGTAAGCAGGACACAGGTCTGATTGCCGTTCAGCAATACGTAATTTCCTTCCTCGTCCGGTACCGCGATACCGATGCGGTCGGCATCGGGGTCGGTGGCGAGAACG
>OLVY01002398.1_pt1 | contig 10329 bp, 8 predicted proteins | sample 1674261 | NCBI WGS metagenome assembly OLVY01 (sample SAMEA103958155, study PRJEB25191) | human gut metagenome | biome: human-associated habitat [ENVO:00009003]; feature: intestine environment [ENVO:2100002]; material: feces | place: Germany | collected 2013/2015
TCACGAACGCCAGGGCGTAGCTCAGGAGTACCACGCTGGCGACCATCCGCGGCCAGGAGTCGGTGAGCCTGGCCGACAGCGCCTGCGCCGCCCGGTCCGCCAGTCCGGTTTTACGGATGGCGATGCCGAGCACAAAGCCGCTGAACACCAGCCAGAACGCCGAAGAGGCAAAGCCGCCGAAGATCACCTCCGGCGGAGCGATTTTCGCCATCATTGCCGCTGCGAAGAACAGCAGCGCGGTGATAAATTCCGGCAGCAGCGACGTCGCCCAGAGCACGATGGTGACGCCGACAATCAATGAAGGAAGGAACAGCGGGTGGGTAAGCCAGAGCGACATGCCTGTCTCCTGTCGTTTTTTTCAGCAAGAATACGACGACAGGTAAGACAGGTAAACGCCAGAACTAGTGGTTTGCGTTAAGGATGGCGCAGCGATGATCCTGAATTTCTTCCGCTGAAGCCCGGTTCAGGGTCAGCAGGTTACGCTCCGTCGCAAGCAGCACCAGCGAGCCGTCGCTCTGTTGCGCCATTGCCAGCGCGAAGCGTCCCATATGTTCACGCGCCTCCGGCACCTCTTCCGCCAGCATCAGGAACGGGCTACGCTGGGCCAGCTCCGCCTCCGTCACCCGGCGCGCCAGGTATTCGTGGCCCTGAAGCCCGCCCGGTAGCGGCAGCCAGCGGCTGCTGATCGCTGCGGCATCCTTATCTAACTGCGCGCGCACATCGGGGCGCAGGCAGGAGATATGAATATGGAAATGGTTTTGCGTACGTCCACTGCGCGAGTTGATCGCCAGCGATACCGCGTTATCAGGAACCGGCGCGCCGTGGCGCTGGCTCATGATTTCACGCCCCTGCCAGGCCTGCCAGAAAAAGTTCGGCGTCAACGGATCCAGCAGCAGCGGGCTTTCGGTGCCGTTGATGCGGTAGGTCGGCATCAGCAAATACTGCAGCGGGCCGTTACGGTCTTTAAACAGCACATAGCCGCCCTTGAGGTTCACTTCCGCGCACGGCGACGGGTTTTGCTGCTGTTGCTGATGGGGTACGCACTGCTGCAGGACAATCTTGCGTAATGCGTCCGGGTTGCCAGAGTGCAGCCAGTAGTAGCCGCCCGCCAGCGCCGCGAGGATCGCCACCAGCAGCGCCAGCAAAAAGTATCTTACTCTTCTCATTTTCATTCCCTGTTAAGCCTGAAGCGGAAGAGTAGCGTAATTTGATGACTAAATGAAAACAGATGGTGGACGGGGCGTTATCCCGGGTAGCGGCTGATGCCTTACCCGGGCTACGCACCGCGCAAAACTGTAGCCCTGCTAAGCGTAGCGCAAGCAGGGACAAGAGAATTAACGCTGGCTAATCTGGTCGAAGGTGCCGCCGTTGGAGAAGTGCTCTTTCTGCGCTTTCGTCCAGCCGCCGAACTCCTGATCGATGGTAAACAGCTTCAGTTTCGGGAATTCGTTAGCATATTTCTTCGCCACATTCGGATCGCGCGGGCGGTAGAAATTCTTCGCCGCAATCTCCTGGCCTTCCGGCGAGTAGAGATACTTCAGGTACGCTTCCGCCACCTGACGCGTGCCTTTCTTATCCACCACTTTGTCGACCACCGAGACGGTCGGCTCAGCCAGAATCGACTCACTTGGGGTCACGATTTCAAACTTGTCTTTGCCCAGTTCGTTGGTCGCCAGCAGCGCTTCGTTTTCCCAGGCGATCAGTACGTCGCCGATGCCGCGTTCTACGAAGGTATTGGTCGAACCGCGCGCGCCGGAGTCCAGCACTTCCACGTTTTTATACAGCGCCTTGACGAATTCCTGGGCTTTCGCCTGGTCGCCGTGATTCTGATGCAGGGCATAGCCCCAGGCTGCCAGGTAGTTCCAGCGGGCGCCGCCGGAGCTTTTCGGGTTCGGGGTAATGACCGACACACCCGGTTTGATCAGATCGTTCCAGTCATGGATCTGTTTCGGATTGCCCTTGCGGACGAGGAACACGATGGTGGAGGTATACGGCGCAGAGTTATCCGGCAGGCGTTTCAGCCAGTTTTTATCGATGCGGCCGCGTTCAGCAATAGCGTCGACATCGTAGGCCAGCGCCAGCGTGACCACATCCGCTTCAATACCGTTAATCACCGAGGTCGCCTGTTTGCCAGAGCCACCATGCGACTGGCGGATCACCACGTTGTCGCCGGTCTCCTGCTTCCAGTGTGCGCTAAACGCTTTGTTGTACTGTTCGTACAGCTCGCGCGTTGGATCATAAGATACGTTTAATAGCTGAATATCTTTTGCCAGAACGCTGGCGGATGCCAGCAACAGAGTTAACCCTACGCCCCACTTATTCATCGCACCGCTCTCTTTATGTGTGTTGTGATGGGTTAAGCGTGCCAGAAAGCGATTCAATGATTAAAGAATAAAAAAAGATTGGCTATAACTTGCGGGTATAAAGACGCGAGTAAGGATGACCCCCTCCCGGGCGGGAGAGGGCGCGAAGCGATTAGACTTCTTCCATGCGACCCAGCAGCGCCTGCAGACGTTCCTGCCAGCCCTGCTGCTGCTCTTTCAGTTGGCTGTTTTCGCGCTCCAGCTCTTCACGACCATGCTGCGCGCTCTGAACTTCCTGCACCAGGGTGTTGTTCTTTTCTTTCAGCTCTTCGATTTCCATCTGCAACAGAGTGATGGTATCAATCGCCTGCTGAACCTTAGATTCTAATTTCTCAAACACTTCTAATGACATCGTCATACCTCTCCTGAACTTGCAAGGCGTTGATAGAAACTCGTGTTTCGTATACGCGGTCCCGCCTTAACGAAAATTAGCGCACATAGCGGTGTTATCGTCGATTGTATGAATCCCCGCCGCCCCTGTCCAGCGGCAAGCCGCGTAGATTGCGGTTTGCAACACTTTTCAGTCTTTCCCTGGTGCTTTCAGCGCAGTTCGCTCGTAGTTCATGGGTCAATGTTAATTTTATGGTTAACAAAATGCGTGGTGAAACGCTCCGGCAGCGCTCTCGATGCGCGCAAATGGCGCGAAAACGCTCATTTTCTTGACGAGGCACACACATTTGAAGTTCGATATTTCTCGTTTTTGCTCGTTAACGATAAATTAACACTATGCCTACATGGCAATATGGTCGTCTGTGACCACCCTACATACAATAATCATCACCACGCTTCAGGATTCGATTATGAGCCAAACATCAACCTTAAAAGGCCAGTGCATCGCAGAGTTCCTCGGTACCGGGTTGTTGATCTTTTTCGGCGTTGGGTGCGTGGCTGCGCTCAAGGTCGCGGGAGCCAGCTTCGGACAATGGGAAATCAGCATCATCTGGGGTCTGGGCGTCGCCATGGCGATCTACCTGACCGCCGGGGTCTCCGGTGCGCACCTTAACCCAGCGGTGACTATCGCGCTGTGGCTGTTCGCCTGCTTCGAAGGCCGCAAAGTGGTTCCTTTTATTATTTCGCAATTCGCTGGCGCCTTTTGCGCTGCGGCATTAGTTTACGGGCTTTACTACAATCTTTTCCTCGATTATGAAACCACCCACCATATGATTCGCGGCAGCGTGGAAAGCCTCGATCTGGCCGGCATTTTCTCCACTTACCCGAACCCGCACATCAATTTTGTGCAGGCCTTCGCGGTAGAGATGGTGATTACCGCTATCCTGATGGGCGTCATCCTGGCGCTGACCGACGATGGCAACGGCATACCGCGCGGCCCGCTGGCCCCTCTGCTGATTGGCCTGCTGATTGCGGTGATTGGCGCCTCCATGGGACCGCTGACCGGCTTCGCCATGAACCCGGCGCGTGACATCGGCCCGAAAGCCTTCGCCTGGCTGGCGGGGTGGGGTGACGTCGCCTTCACCGGCGGCAAAGATATTCCTTATTTCCTGGTGCCGCTGTGCGCACCGGTGGTCGGCGCGGCGCTGGGCGCATTCAGCTATCGTAAGCTGATTGGCCGTCACCTGCCTTGCGACACCTGCGTGGAGGAAGAGCAACAGAGCCCCTCCTCTTCCACCGCTCAACATAAAGCTTCGCTGTAATCTGACTACGGGACACCGACTATGACCGACAAAAAATATATCGTTGCGCTTGACCAGGGCACTACCAGCTCCCGGGCCGTTGTGATGGATCATGATGCCAATATCGTCAGCGTCTCCCAGCGAGAATTTGAACAGATTTATCCTAAGCCAGGCTGGGTCGAACACGACCCGATGGAAATCTGGGCTTCCCAAAGCTCGACGCTGGTCGAAGCGCTGGCCAAAGCGGATATCAACTCCGATCAGATCGCGGCCATCGGCATCACCAATCAGCGTGAGACCGTGGTGGTGTGGGAGCGAGAGACCGGTAAACCCATCTACAACGCTATCGTCTGGCAGTGCCGCCGTACCGCGGAGATCTGCGAGCAGCTCAAGCGTGACGGGATGGAAGAGTATATCCGCAAGGCCACAGGCCTGGTGGTGGACCCGTACTTCTCCGGCACCAAGGTGAAATGGATCCTCGACCATGTCGAAGGTTCCCGTGAGCGTGCGAAGCGCGGCGAGCTGCTGTTCGGCACCGTTGACACCTGGCTTATCTGGAAGATGACCCAGGGCCGCGTGCACGTCACCGACTACACCAACGCCTCACGTACCATGCTGTTCAACATTCACGACCTCGACTGGGACGACAAGATGCTCGACGCGCTGGACATTCCGCGCGCCATGCTGCCGGAAGTGCGCAAGTCTTCCGAAGTGTACGGCCAGACCAACATCGGTGGTAAAGGCGGGACCCGTATTCCTATCGCCGGGATCGCCGGTGACCAGCAGGCGGCCCTGTTCGGCCAGCTGTGCGTCAAGGAAGGGATGGCGAAAAACACCTACGGCACCGGCTGCTTTATGCTGATGAATACCGGCGAAAAAGCGGTCACCTCCACCCACGGTCTGCTGACCACCATCGCCTGCGGCCCGCGCGGCGAGGTGAACTACGCTCTGGAAGGGGCGGTGTTTATGGCCGGCGCGTCTATTCAGTGGCTGCGCGACGAGATGAAGCTCATCAGCGATGCCTTCGACTCCGAGTACTTCGCCACCAAAGTGAAGGATACCAACGGCGTATACGTGGTACCCGCGTTCACCGGTCTTGGCGCACCGTACTGGGACCCGTATGCCCGCGGCGCGATTTTCGGCCTCACCCGCGGCGTGAACTCCAACCACATTATCCGTGCGACGCTGGAGTCCATCGCCTTTCAGACCCGCGACGTGCTGGAGGCGATGCAGGCTGACTCCGGCATTCGTCTGCACGCCCTGCGCGTAGACGGCGGCGCGGTGGCTAACAACTTCCTGATGCAGTTCCAGTCCGATATCCTCGGCACCCGTGTCGAGCGTCCGGAAGTACGGGAAGTGACGGCGCTGGGCGCGGCCTATCTGGCCGGTCTGGCGGTCGGTTTCTGGCAGAATCTGGATGAACTGCAGGAGAAAGCGGTGATTGAGCGCGAATTCCGCCCGGGGATTGAAACTACTGAGCGTAACTATCGTTACAGCGGCTGGAAGAAAGCGGTGAAACGCGCGTTAGCGTGGGAAGAGCACGACGAAGCGTAAGATTGTGAAGTTATTCCCGGCTTGCGGCGTAAACGCCTGAGCCGGGCTACAAAACCCCAAACAGCACGATCTTGTAGCCCGGACAGGTGCGCAGCACCGCTTCCGGGTTTTTTATCAACCAAACATCGGCAGCAGCAGGTACAGCTTAATCACCAGCGCGTTGACGATATCGATAAAGAACGCCCCCACCATCGGCACTACCAGGAAGGCCATATGCGATGGCCCGAAACGGTCGGTAATCGCCTGCATATTGGCGATCGCCGTCGGCGTTGCCCCCAGGCCAAACCCGCAATGCCCGGCTGCCAGCACCGCGGCATCGTAGTTTTTGCCCATCATCCGATAGGTGACGAACACCGCATACAGCGCCATCGCCAGCGCCTGCACCGCCAGGATAATAATCATCGGCAGCGCCAGCGAGGCCAACTCCCACAGCTTGAGGCTCATCAGCGCCATGGCGAGGAACAGCGACAGGCTGACGTTGCCCAACACCGATACCGCGCGATCGAACACCCGATACAACCCCGCCAGCGCCAGGCTGTTGCTGAGGATCACGCCGATAAACAGCACGCAGACGAAGGTCGGCAGCTCGAAGACGCTCCCCGCCAGCAGTTGCGCAACCACCTTGCCCAGCGTCAGACAGATGGCGATCAGGGCGATACTTTCGATCAGCACCAGCGAGGTGATCACCCGCCCCACGTCCGGCTTTTCAAAGGCGGTTGGCGCCACCTGATCGTCCGGTGTCCCGTCCGGTGAGGAAGAGTGCTTCACCAGATAACGCGCCACCGGGCCGCCGATCAGGCCGCCCAGCACCAGGCCAAAGGTCGCGCAGGCCATCGCCACCTCGGTGGCGTTGGCAAAACCGTAGCGCTCAACGAACAGCTTACTCCACGCCGCCCCGGTGCCGTGGCCGCCGGATAAGGTAATCGACCCGGCCAGCAGACCCATTAGCGGATCCAGCCCCAGCAGCGTCGCCATGCCGATACCGAGGGCGTTCTGCAGCAGCAGCAGGCCAACCACCACGATCAGGAAAGTGCCCAGCACCTTGCCGCCGGCCCGCAGGCTGGCGAGGTTGGCGTTAAGACCGATGGTGGCGAAGAACGCCAGCATCAGCGGATCTTTCAGACTCATATCGAAATCAATTTCGATATCCATGCTTTTTTTCAGCGCCAGCAGCGCCAGCGCCACCAGCAGACCGCCGGCAACGGGTTCAGGAATAGTGTATTTCTTAAGGAAGGGAACGGTTTGTACGAGTTTTCTGCCGAGTAACAGCACGAGCGTTGCGGCAACGAGCGTCGATAAGGTATCGAGATGAAACATAAAAAGCTCCTTATGGGCGCATGATCCATTCACACGCGACGATATTCCTGGTGTCTTTAGCTTCTCATCATGAGGAGTCAGAGGGGGATTTTACGCAGAACGGCGGAAAAATTGACAGAAAAAGATATTTTGTATCCTTAATGATGCGATTTAGCATACAAAATGTTAATTACCTCGTTGCGCATATTCACGGTATAAATTTTTATGAGCAAACGCTGGCAAACGTTTGCTTTTGGTCTACAGTCCGATAAAATTCCCGCTTTGCCACCTTGGGATTGCTTGTGATGTCCGTTAACACCGCAGAGTCAGAAAATGCGCAACCGGTTGCGCATAAACCAGCCAGCGAATTAATCTACCGCCTCGAAGATCGCCCGCCGCTACCGCAAACCCTGTTCGCCGCCTTCCAGCACCTGCTGGCGATGTTTGTCGCGGTGATCACCCCGGCGCTGTTAATCTGCCAGGCTCTCGGTCTCCCGGCGCAAGATACCCAACATATCATCAGCATGTCGCTGTTCGCCTCCGGCGTCGCCTCTATTATTCAGATCAAAGCCTGGGGCCCGGTCGGCTCCGGACTGCTCTCCATCCAGGGCACCAGCTTCAACTTTGTCGCCCCGCTGATCATGGGCGGTACCGCCTTGAAAACCGGCGGCGCCGACGTCCCCACCATGATGGCCGCCCTCTTCGGCACCCTGATGCTGGCCAGCTGCACCGAAATGGTCCTCTCCCGGATCCTGCACCTGGCGCGCCGTATCATTACCCCGCTGGTTTCCGGCGTGGTGGTGATGATTATCGGCCTGTCGCTGATTCAGGTCGGACTGACTTCCATCGGCGGCGGCTACGCGGCGATGGCCGACCACACCTTTGGTGCGCCGAAAAATCTGCTGCTGGCGGGTATCGTGCTGGCGCTGATTATTATCCTCAACCGCCAGCGCAACCCGTACCTGCGCATCGCCTCGCTAGTGATTGCCATGGCTGCCGGTTATCTGGCGGCGTGGTTCCTCGACATGCTGCCAGCCAACACCGCCCCGACCAACAGCAGCCTCATCACCGTCCCGACGCCGCTCTATTATGGCCTCGGCATCGACTGGAGTCTGCTGCTGCCCCTGATGCTGGTGTTTATGATCACCTCCCTGGAAACCATCGGCGATATCACCGCCACCTCCGACGTCTCCGAACAGCCGGTCTCGGGTCCGCTGTATATGAAGCGCCTGAAAGGCGGCGTGCTGGCTAACGGCCTGAACTCCTTCGTTTCCGCGGTCTTCAATACTTTCCCGAACTCCTGCTTCGGCCAGAACAACGGCGTGATCCAGCTGACCGGGGTCGCCAGCCGCTACGTCGGCTTTGTGGTTGCCCTGATGCTGATCGTCCTCGGCCTGTTCCCGGCGGTGAGCGGCTTTGTCCAGCATATCCCTGAGCCAGTGCTCGGCGGCGCCACGCTGGTGATGTTCGGCACCATCGCCGCGTCCGGCGTGCGCATCGTCTCCCGTGAACCGCTGAACCGTCGGGCGATCCTGATTATCGCTCTGTCGCTGGCGGTAGGCCTCGGCGTGTCGCAGCAGCCGCTGATCCTGCAGTTCGCCCCGGACTGGCTGAAAAACCTGCTTTCCTCCGGGATTGCCGCCGGCGGTATCACGGCGATTGTTCTGAATTTAATTTTCCCGCCAGAAAAGGCGTGATCTCATGCGTTCCCGGTCGCGCATCGGCCGGGACGTCCTCCAACCACCTGCCCCATCACGGAAATAAACCACGCCTGCCTTGAGAAGTGCGCCTAAATCGGGCATAACACGGTGATGTGCATCTCACAGAATGGAAGACCATGAAATTTCTTGGAAAGCTGATTCTCTGGCTGCTAGTCGCTCTGCTGCTCGTCATTATTGGCGCGTGGTTCCTGCTGCAAACCCACTGGGGCGCCCGCCAGGCCAGCGCCTGGCTCAGCAATGGCACCGGCTGGCAGGTCTCCTTCGATGAGATGGAGCACGATTTCTCCTCCCCCCTTCATGTGCAGTTGCGAAACGTCACCTTTGGTCGGGAAGGCAAGCCTGCCACTTTGGTGGCAAAAACGGTCGACATTGGCTTCAGCACCCGCCAGTTTAGCGATCCGCTGCATGCGGATGAGATAGTCCTTAACGACGGCACTCTGAATCTGTCACCCCACTCTGCAGACCTGCCGTTCGCTGCCGACCGGCTGATGTTGCGCAATATGGCTTTCAACAGCCCGGAAACCGGCTGGGCGCTCAGCGCGCAGCGCGTCACCGGCGGCGTCAGCCCATGGACGCCGGAGGCGGGCAATGTGCTGGGGAAAACGGCGCAGATCCAGATGAGCGCGGGCTCGATGACGCTCAATGGCGTCGAAGCCAGCAACGTTCTGATTCAGGGTAAGATTGATCAGGGCGAGGTCACCCTCTCCACCCTCGGCGCCGATGTCGCCCGCGGCACCTTAACCGGCAATGCCAAACGCAGCGCCGATGGCAGCTGGCGGGTGGATAACCTCCAGCTCAACGAGATTCGACTGCAGAGCCCCGCCTCTGCAGATTGGCCGCCTGGACATCACCGACGCCCGCCTGCAGGGACCGGACTGGGCGGTAACCGACCTCGACCTGAGCCTGCGCAACCTGACCCTTAGCCACGGCGGCTGGCAGAGTGAGGACGGCACGCTGTCGATGAACGCCAGCGAATTTATCTACGGCTCGCTGCATCTTTTCGACCCGATCCTCAATGCCGAATTCTCTCCCCAGGGCATTGCGCTGCGCCAGTTCTCCTCGCGCTGGGAGGGCGGCATGGTGCGCACCTCCGGCAACTGGCTGCGCGCCGGGAACGCCCTGGTGCTCGACGACACCGCTTTCGCCGGACTGGAGTACACGCTGCCGGCGAACTGGAAACAGCTGTGGATGACGCCGCTGCCAGCCTGGCTGCAAAGCCTGACGCTGAAAAAATTCAGCGCCAGCCGCAATCTGATCATCGATGTGGACCCTGCTTTCCCGTGGCAAATTACCGCCCTCGATGGCTATGGCGGCGAGCTACAGCTGGTGAAAAACGGCAGCTGGGGAGTATGGAACGGCAGCGCGACGCTGAACGCCGCGGCGGCGACTTTCAACCGGATCGACGTGCGCCGCCCATCACTCAAACTGAACGCCACAGCCTCGACGGTCAATATCACTGAGCTTAGCGCCTTCACCGAGCGCGGCATTTTGCAGGCCACCGCCGCGGTATCCCAGCTGCCGCAGCGCCAGGTCAATCTGAGCTTCAGCGGCCGCGGCGTGCCGCTGAATATTCTGCAGGCCTGGGGCTGGCCGTCGCTACCTATAAGCGGGGATGGCAATCTCCAGCTGACCGCCAGCGGCAGCGTGCAGGCCGATGCCCCGCTCAAACCGACGGTCAACGGGCAGCTCAGCGCCGTGAATATGGAGAAACAGCAGGTGGCGCAAATCATGCGCAACGGCGAGCTCAGCCCCGCCCCCGCCGCG
>OLVY01002401.1_pt1 | contig 10318 bp, 7 predicted proteins | sample 1674261 | NCBI WGS metagenome assembly OLVY01 (sample SAMEA103958155, study PRJEB25191) | human gut metagenome | biome: human-associated habitat [ENVO:00009003]; feature: intestine environment [ENVO:2100002]; material: feces | place: Germany | collected 2013/2015
CGCGGGAAACGGTTCTATGAGCGCACGCCCGAGAAGCTTGCGCAATATGCCGCCTGGCACCCCGACGTTGAGAACCAGAAATAGGAGCATCATGCAGTACACAACCCTTGGCCATTCCGGCATCAAAGTCTCTAAACTCTGCCTGGGAGGCATGAGCTTTGGCGAACCCAGCCCTGACTTTCATCAGTGGACCATCGGACCCGACGACACGCGTGCCGTCATCAAACGCGCACTCGACAGCGGAATCAACTTTATCGATACCGCGAACTGCTACAGCTTTGGCACGAGCGAAGAATACATAGGCGCCGCCCTGCGCAACCTGGGCATCGCTCGCGAGAGCGTCGTGCTGGCCAGCAAGGTTCACTTCAACGAGGGCGGCCTTTCCGCCGACGCCATCAAACGCGAGATCGAAGGCTCGCTCAAGCGCTTGGGCACCGATTACCTAGACCTCTACATCATCCACCGCTTCGATTACGACGTTCCCATGGAAGAGACCATGGAGGCGTTCAACGACTTGGTGCGCGAGGGCAAGGTTCGCGCGCTCGGCGCCAGCGCCATGTATGCCTACCAGCTGCACAACCTGCAGATCGTCGCACGCGACCACGGATGGACGCCCTTTACGAGCATGCAGTGCCACTACAACCTGCTGTACCGAGAGGACGAGCGGGAGATGATTCCGGTATGTCGCCAGTTTGACATGGCCCTTACGCCATACAGTCCCCTGGCGTCGGGACACCTCTGCCGCCCCACGTGGGAAAGCTCGAGCACACGTGGCACCACCGACACGACCATGGCCAATAAGTATGACCACGACCGCGCCATCGACATGCCCATCGTTGAGCGCGTGGCCAAGGTCGCCGCCGATCATGACGTGTCGATGGCGCAGATTGCGCTGGCGTGGCACTGGGCGCGTGGGGTCGAGGCGCCCATCGTGGGTTGTTCCAAGCCCGAGCGAGTCGACGACGCCGTAGCCGCGCTCGGCATAACGCTCTCCCCCGCCGAGATCGACTTCCTCGAAGAGCCCTATCAACCGCACGAGCTCGTTGGTCCCAAGGCCCGTCCCGGCGAAAAACCACTTGCCGGCACCACCAAAGTCAAAGCAAGAAAGTAATGACATGGACGACAGCATCATCGACGGCCTACACGACGTCGGCTGCAGCGAAGATCTCATCGAGCTGTACAGCTCGGCCGCCAGCGACTGCGCGCGTATTTGTCTACTAAAACGGTATCGTCGCGAATTGCTCGACGATATTCACTCGGGACAGCAGAAACTCGAGCGCCTTGACTATCTCATCTACCGGCTACGCAATGTCTCAACCGAATGCAGGACAAGCCGCACAGCATCGCGGTCATGAGACAGCGCCAAATGCACCTCAGCATAAGGCCCAAACCGCAGCAACGAAAGGAACTCCATTGGCTAAGACACTTGTGGCATATTTCAGCGCAACGGGAACCACGAAGGACGTTGCATGTCGCCTGGCTCGTGTAGCGGACAGCGACCTGTTCGCCATTGTGCCCGCCAATCCATACACAAGCGCCGACCTTGACTGGCGTGACAAACAAAGCCGCAGCACACTCGAGGCAGCCGACCCCTCCTGCCGTCCTGCCATAACCTCCAGAGTCGAGCACATCGAAGACTACGACATCATCTTTTTGGGATTTCCCATCTGGTGGTACGTGGCGCCGGCGATTGTCAATACGTTCCTCGAGTCTTACGACCTGACAGGCAAAACAATCGTCCTGTTTGCCACCTCGGGCGGGAGCGGAATGGGCAAGACGGCGTCGACCCTTAGGGCAAGCGCTCCAGGCGCAAAGATCGTTGACGGCGGCGTCCTCAACAACGTAAGCGACACCGAACTCGAGAAGCTCGCGGCAAGACACCTCTAGCACGGCGCGTCGGAGGCCCAAGTCGACAATCCGCCCAAGACAGAAGCGGTCACCCGGCACCAACTACCCCTCCAGCCGTCCCTGCGCAACGAAGGTGAATACTTTCCCGCGAAGTGAACGAGTGAAATCGGACCCCCGAAGCATCGACACTTTTGGAGAGCCATTTCCTGCGGTTTTGTCGCTCAAATCCTGCGGTTTTTGCATCCAAAAGTGCGAATGCTTCAGGGGTCCAGAATAGGTCGCTCACTTCTCGTAAAACCATTCACCTTCGATTTACTGATGCTCACGAACGGCAAGATCGCAGCGATTGTGCTCATCATGGCATTCGTAGCATGTCTGCTGATCCTGCCACTCCAAATGATCAACGACATTGTGTTTCGCCAAAGGGAACTCCAGCCAGCGTGCTCGCCACGCAAGCTGCCGGCCGCTTGCTCAAGAACGGCGATAACAATCTCGCGCGCAGCCTGGGCGGCGCCGAGCAGCTTGCCATCGCGCAAGACGCCTTGGAGCCCGTGTGCGAACGCGTCGCAGCAGACGACCCATACGAGTCGTATCACGACTACGGCTACCGCATAATCGGCTATCTACGCGATAATGACCTCGGCGCTCAAGCAGCCTATATCTACCTTTCTTTTGATGTAGACGGCACGCTCACGGACGTCGATTACGTCAGTCAGATCGACCCCGAGGCAAGCCTTGCAGACAACCTCGCCCGCGCCGAGCAGGATATCGCGACGCTCTGTGCCCCGCTCAATGGGCTGGACGTTTCCGTTGCCACACCGGGCCTCCTCACGCCGTGCAGCCTGTCGGATGAATTTAAACAGGCATTTTTAGCCGGCTCCCTATATGAAGAAATCAGCATCAAGACGGAGGGCGAATCCATCAGGTCGTACTACGCCTTTGACACCGAGCCCAAAGAAGAGTTCGACGAATACACCCATCCGGAAATTCGGCTCATGCTCTCTGCAAAGAAGAACTAAAGGCTTACGCTCTAATCGCCGCTCGCGAACATCGTCTATATCTCGAGGTCTAATACTTTTCCAAGAAGTGAACGACCGTTTTTTGACCCTCGAAGCATCGACATTTTCTGACGCCAAAACCGCAGGATTTAACAATCAAAACCGCAGGAAACCGCCTTCAATAAGTGTTAGCGCTTCGGGGGTCCATTTTGACTCGCTCACTTCTCGGAAAAGTATTAGACCCCGATTTCGCAAGGGTCTCAATGTGACAAAGGAACAACCCTTTTGTCGCATTATTCGGAGCGCAGGGCTTCCACGGGATCCTTTTTGGATGCGCTACGGGCCGGCAGCAGGCCAGCGACAACCGTCAGCAGCACCGAAATTGCAATGAGCACCAGCGCATCCTGCACGGGCAGGCTCATCAGATTGGGTACCTGTTTGGCAGCAAGCGCCCAGGCATTAACCGGAAAGCTCACGGCCACCACGACGACAATAGCAAAGACGCCGGCAATGAGGCCCTCGATACATGTCTCGGCATTGAATACGTTGGCCACGTTGCGCTTCGACGCGCCGATCGCGCGCAGGATGCCAATCTCCTTTTTGCGTTCCAGCACGCTGATGTAGGTGATGATGCCGATCATGATGGAGCTCACCACCAGGCTGATACTCACGAATGCGATGAGCACCAAGCTGATGGTGTTCACGATGTCGGTCACCGAACCCATGATGATACCCATGTAGTCTGTGTACGAGATTGCCTGCTCATCGTGGCCGGCGGCTTTGACCTGCTTGTTGTACGCATCGATGTAATCGAGCACGCGCTCCTTGGCCTCAAAGTCACGCGGGAAAATCTTGACTGAGATGGGGTCTGTCTCGTCCGCATAGCCCAACGTGGTCAGATTGTTGTCGTAGGTGAGCTTCGACGCCTTGGCGTAACTCATCATGAGCGAACTCAGATCCTCGGCGTCCATGTTGAAGTGAATGGCATTGGCAAAGGCGCTCGCATCCACACGCATGGCGCCCGCCAAGTTGGCAATACTCGAAGACATCTGCGTCGCCATCTGGTCCATGAGCCCTGCCGCGCCTGCCTTGAGCTGAGCTGACACCGTCGCCGCAATCTGGTCGCTGATCGACTTCATCATCTGATCCATAGCCTGCTGCAGATACGGAGCCAGCTGCTTTTGCACATAGTCGCTCATCGCCTGCTGCAGACGCTCGGCCAGGGCATCGCCGCCGAGCGCTTTGAGCTGGGCCAGGATTTGCTGAGCTGTGTCATCATTCTCAAGATACGCCGAGAATGCGGCGGCGAGCTTTGACGCGTCCTTAAGATCTTCGGGCGTCAACGCCTTAAACTGATCAGACTGCAAAAATCCCTCAAACAGCTGGTTGGCAAGCGTTCCCACCTGCTGCATTTGCTCGGGCGTGAGTTCCAGACCGTCAAAGATACCCGAGAGATCTGGGGTTGGCGCTTTTGTCATGATGTCGCTGAAGTCGATGTCCTTCCCAACACCCGAAAGGTCGATATCCAACCCGGACAAGTCAAGACCCGACAGGTCCATACCGCCGCCTGCACCCGAGAATGCAGACGCATCAAATGAGAACGCGCTCTTGAGCGCCGCCTCGTCCACACTGAACATGCTGCCCAGATCCACGCCTTGCTTGGCCTCGCCTTGCAGTTCGTCGAAGGTTTTGCCCGTAAAGACATCCGTCTCGGGGTGGGCGAGTTGCTCCTGCACAATCTGCGAATCGGCGGCGCGCTCCATAAGCTGGCGAGTCAGTGTATGCGTATAGGCAATGCCCGGAGACAACGCACTCGCATTGGCCGTCTCGTTTGGTCGCACCACGCCCACAATGTGCACGTCGATACCGTCGGCAACCTTGGCGGCCATAAAGTCAGCGTCGCCAGACATGTCAGTCCACATGCCGGTCTCTTCGTTTTTGCGATAGGCATCGGCCGGCGACAGCACCTTAAACGTCGTGGACAGCGCATCGTCGTAGGTGAAGTCGGTGCCGGTCTCGGGCGTCTCGATCTTGCCGTCGGCTGTCATAGCACTGTTAACCAGGTCGTTGAGCTCATCGATATCCAGCGCGCCGATGCTGTAGAGCGTATAGTCGCCCACCGTACCGCGGCTCGAAAGCACCATCACGGCTTCGTTGGCAGACGTGGGCCAATGACCGGCGACGACATCGTACTGGCTGTCAAGCAGGCTCTGGTCGTCGATCATCTCGTTAAAGACCGAGGTTCCCATGGATTCCATGCTCACCGTTGCCGCCGAGCTCGCGCCTCCGCTCATGGCCTCGGTCATGGCGTTGGGCACCAGCCGGACAGGCTTCTCATCGCCCTTGCCGGCACGATAGACAACCGGCGATACACCGTAGCCGTACTGGATAGCATTGACTTCTTTGTCAATACCGTCGCCACCGTCGTCAAGCCATGCCTTAAAGCTCGTCATGTCGTTAGACTTAACGCTCGCAAACATATCCTTTACGGCCGTAACCACGGGAATCTTATCGGTTCCCTGAGCCTTGCCGTCGGTGCCGTCGTCGGACGAGCCCTCGTTCTTGGACGTATCATCATCCGTGGCCCCCTGTCCACCCATCATGGACGACAGGTCGTAATCCTGCTTGGAAATGGTGAGCGGGTAGCTCGAGAGCGTATCCTCCTCGACCTTTTTGATGTAGCCGTTTACGCCGTTGGACAGCGCCAGAATCGCCGCGATACCGATAATGCCAATCGAGCCCGCAAAGGCCGTCATGGCCGTACGGCCCTTTTTGGTCATAAGGTTTCGGGCAGAAAGCCCCAGCGCCGTCACAAAGCTCATCGAGGTTTTGCGCGTAGGCTTGGCCTCACGGCGCGTGGCCTTGGCAACATCAAAAGGGTCGGAATCGTCGGTAATCTTGCCGTCCGCCAGATTGACGATGCGCGTAGCGTACTGGTACGCTAGCTCGGGATTGTGCGTGACCATAATCACCAGACGGTCGCGCGCCACGTCCTTGAGCAGGTCCATGACCTGTACGGATGTCGTTGAATCCAAAGCGCCGGTCGGCTCGTCTGCCAGCACAATCTCGGGATCATTAATCAGGGCGCGGGCGATGGCCACGCGCTGCATCTGCCCGCCCGAAAGCTGACTCGGGCGCTTGTTAACGTGCTCGCCCAGGCCGACTTTCTCCAACGCCTCGCGCGCACGCTGGCGGCGCTCGGCATGCCCCACGCCCGTGAGCGTGAGTGCCAGCTCCACGTTTTCCAAAATGGTCTGATGCGGAATGAGGTTATAGCTCTGGAACACAAAGCCGATGCGGTTGTTGCGGTAGGCATCCCAATCGCGATCGTGAAAGTCCTTGGTCGAAATACCGTCGATCAGCAGGTCGCCCGAGTCAAAGTGGTCGAGTCCGCCGATAACGTTGAGCATCGTAGTTTTGCCCGAGCCTGAGGGACCCAGAATGGCCACGAACTCGTTATCGCGAAAAGACAGGCTTACGTTGTCGAGCGCCACCTGCGTAAACGACTGGGTAACGTACCTTTTGCAAATACCTTTGAGCTCCAGCATGGACGGCAACCTCTCCTGCGCAGGCACCCTGCCCGCTCTCCTCCGCCGTTCGTATTCGACGCGTTTGTCCTACTCTATCCCCATTTTTTGCCGGCGCCAGTGAGGAATGTAACGAACCGCGCCAAAAAACGAACGGGACGGTGCCTAAAAGAAGAGGTCCCGAGCGGGACCTCTATATGGTGGAGTTTATCTTGAAAGGTAGCGGACTACTTCGCACAGCGGCGCACGATCCTCGCTATGCTTTACGCACTTTCTACTGCTCGCTATTCGCAATCGCCTGGTCGATAAGCTTGTCGAGTGCTGCGCGCTGCTCGGCGGAGCTGATGGCTCCCACGATGGGATCCCCTACGATGTTGCCATTCTGATCGATGACATACGTTGTCGGGAACGAGAACAAATTTGACGTAAACTTACCGGCCTCGCTATCCGACTTGAACCAGACGTTCTTATATGTCACGCCCTTCTTGCTCAGCACGTCCTTGGCATCTGCAATCTCGCCCTTGTTGCCATCGAGCGTAAAGGAATTGACGCCCACGACCTGGCCGCCCTTCTCGGCAAGCTCCTTATTCAAATTCTCAAGATCACCCAGCTCGCCCACGCACGGCTTGCAAGTGGTGAACCAGAAGTTCATGACGGTGACCTTGTTCTTAGAGAACAGCTCGTCGCTGTTCACGTCGTTGCCATCCAGGTCCTTGCCCGTAAAGCTGGGGAACTTCGTCGTCTCGCTCGAAGCATTGGCACCGGCCGTCATGCCAGCGGTCGAAGCGTCGACGCTCTCGCCTGCGCTCGGCGTGCTTCCACAGCCGGGGAACTCCTTCTCCAAGCTCTCGAGCTTGTCCTCGATCTCCTTGATCTGCTGCGCACCGGCCTTGAGCGTCTTAAGCTCATCCGCCGTGAACTCATCCTTGGCGCCGTCGATGGTCTTGAGCAGGAAATCGCCGTAATTGCTGCCGTCCTCAATCATTGCCGAGTCTTTATTTGCCGCATTGAATACCTTTTCCCACAGCGCGTTATCACTCGAAAAAATCTCGTTCTCCTTCTGCATGAGCTTCGCATACAGCTCGGCGGCCTCATCGGCATTGGTCGGCTTCTGCGCAGTGAGTTCTGCGATCTTAGGATCGGAGCTCGCAGATTCGCTCGCATTGCCGCCGGGCGCCGAACATGCCACAAGGCACAAGGCCAGCACCGGCACCATAAACAGGGCCGCAATCTTAGAAAGCTTCATAGTCATTCCTCCGTTTTGTCGAAGCTTGTTTACTTTTTATCGGCAGTCAAGGGAAGCTTTTCCGCCGACACATCCAGGCCATAGCGATAGCTGATGGCATCGACGGGGCAGGCCCCGATGCACTTTCCGCACCGGATACATTCGGCATGATTGGGCGCGCGGACCACATCAACGTCCATCTGACAAACCCTTGAACACTTGCCGCACGAGACGCATTTGCACGCGTCGACCTGAATCCCCAACAAGGACACCTTATTCATGAGCGCATAGAATGCGCCGAGCGGGCAAATCCATTTGCAGAAGGGGCGATAGAACAAAACGCTCAGCACTACCACGGCAATGAGAACGGCAAGTTTCCAAGTAAAGAGATGTCCCAGCGCAGATCGAATTCCGGCATTGGCAGCCGCCAGCGGAATGGCGCCCTCGAGCACACCCTGGGGACAGATGTACTTGCAAAAGAACGGATCTCCCATCCCCAGATCGTTGACCACCAGCACAGGCAGCAATACCACAGCAAACAGCAGCACGACGTATTTGATATACGTAAGCGCCTTGAGCCTTTTTGTCGAAAGCTTTTTGCCGGGGATCTTGTGCAGCAGCTCCTGCAGCCAGCCAAACGGGCACAGAAAGCCGCATACAAAGCGTCCCAGCAGCACGCCGAGCAAAATGAGCGTACCGGTAACATAGTAAGAAAAGTTGAACTTGGATGAACCTACTACCGACTGGAACGACCCGATGGGGCACGCACCCGATGCCGCGGGGCACGAATAGCAGTTAAGCCCGGGTACGCAGACTGTTTTTCCCGCGCCCTGATAGATGCCGCCTTTGGCAAAGTTTGGCAGGTGAATGTTGGTAATAAGTGTTGCCGCCGCCTGAATGAATCCGCGAAATCGAGCCAAAACATGCGACGCAGTGTTTTCTCTTTTATCCAATTCCGATACACTCCAAGCACAGCCTAATCGCTTTGGCCAGCACGGCATCTGTCTCGCCACGCATAACGCCAAAGCACACCATGGCAATTCCGACGATCAACAAAGCGACCTGTACCACGGGTTTTACCGCTTTGAACAACCTGACCACTCCTTTCGTTACGCGACCATTGGACCATATCGACCATAAAATCCGTGTTAAGCGTGATTTGAAATGTGCAAGGAGACTGTTATGCGTATTTTGATCGTCGAAGACGAGCGAGCACTGTGCGATGCAATCGCGCGCAGCTTGCGAAACTTGGCGTACAGCGTCGACTGCTGTCACGACGGACAGGAGGCGCTCGACCTACTGGACGTTGAGGCCTTCGACCTCGTGGTGCTCGACCTCAACCTTCCCCGCATCGACGGCATGACCGTACTCAGGGAACTTAGGAAAACCGACTGCGAAACCAAGGTACTGATTCTGTCCGCGCATGGCGAAGTATCCGACAAAGTCGCCGGACTCGATGCCGGCGCCAACGATTACCTCACCAAGCCGTTTCATCTGGACGAACTTGCGGCAAGGATCCGCAGCCTTACCCTCAGACGCTTTACACAAAGCGACATAGTCTTAACCTGCGGAAAGCTCCGCTTTGACACCAAGGCGCGCATCGCTTCCGTGGACAGCGAGGCTTTATCTCTTACGCGCAAGGAAACGGGAATCTTGGAATACCTGATGCTTAATCAGGGGCGTCCGGTAAGCCAAGAGGAGCTTATCGAGCACGTTTGGGATAGCAGCGTGAACAGCTTTAGCAACGCAACCCGCGTTCATATCTCGTCACTCCGCAAAAAGCTACGCAGCGCTTTGGGATACGACCCGATTCGCAATCGGATTGGAGAGGGCTACGTTATGGAGGATAGCGAATGAAAAGGCTTTCGCTGCAATGGCGCATAACGATTATGACGGCACTGCTCACGTGTGCGGCGTGCGTGCTGACGAACTGCCTGGTCGGCTATACGGGCATGCGCTACATGGATGCCATCGGCAGTAACATCTCGGCCTTTAACGCAACCGGCGAAGATTCGCCCCAGGTGTTCGACCCGACGAAAGCGGTCCCCGATGACAGGGTCACGATCGTCGTAAACGACGCACAGGAGTCTTTTGGCACGACAGCCTGGTACATCACGGCTGGAGTCACACTCCTTGGCGGCGTGCTGGCATACTTTGTGAGCGGCCGTGCACTCAAACCGCTACGGGATTTCGCCGCCCAGGTAGAGCGCGTGCAGCCTGACAACCTAAGCGAAATCAGACTCAGTGAAGATGTGCCCACCGAGCTACAACGATGCAGCACCTCTTTCAACGACATGATCGCCCGTCTTGGCGAAGGATTCTCTGCACAGCGTCAGTTTACCGGCAACGCCGCACACGAGCTGCGCACCCCGCTCGCCCTTATGCAAGCACAGATTGAACTATTCATCTCCGAGCACTCCGGTTTGCAGCCCGAAACAGCCGAGCTGCTCGGCTTGCTACAAGAACAAACCGAGCGCATGTCTCGAATGACCAAGGTATTACTCGAGATGAGTGAGCTCCGCAGCGTTCCTTTCGAGGACGATGTTGAACTCGGTCCCTTGTCCGAAGAGGTCCTCACCGACCTTGCGCCACTTGCCGAAAATAAGGGCATAGCCCTCAATTGTGCTGGAGACGCTTTGACAATCGGAAGTGATACGCTCCTCTATCGGCTGGTGTTCAACCTGGTCGAAAACGCCATCCGCTATAGCCGCGCCGACTCG
>OLVY01002406.1_pt1 | contig 10288 bp, 16 predicted proteins | sample 1674261 | NCBI WGS metagenome assembly OLVY01 (sample SAMEA103958155, study PRJEB25191) | human gut metagenome | biome: human-associated habitat [ENVO:00009003]; feature: intestine environment [ENVO:2100002]; material: feces | place: Germany | collected 2013/2015
ATGTGCCAGCCGGAAGCGCCACATCAAGGGCAGCACGTTCGATCTTGCTGCCCACGGGGATCGCTTTGCTCTGGTAGATTTGTTCGCCGGTATCGTTGCGGATGAACTCCACCTGCTGTGGGTAGTTGTTGATCGACTCGTTTACGATCATGACATTGCCCTCAGCCGTGCCGTTTTCAAAGTACGGCGCGGTGTTCATGGAAATGTTGATCATGCCCTCCGCGACCTTTTCGTTCAGCTTCTCAGCAATTTCTTCCGGGCTGAGATTATCCCAGCCGCCTTCAACTGCGGAATCATCGTAAACAATGCCCGTCTTGGGATCGTCCTTGGATGCAGGAGGCTTGCGGAGCATCCGAACGGCAGTGAAAATGCCGAGCGTGAGCGCGGCGGCGAGGCCGACAACGGCGAGGATGACGAGGGTTCTGGACTTTGCGTCCCGTTTTTCAAATTTGTGCATAGCTGTTTTCCTTTCTGCATTGGGACGCGGAACCGCTCTCCGGCTGGTCGCGCGCCCGGTATGATGGATGTTTGGTCATGAGGTCAAGCCTCCTTCCTGCTGGGCAAAGTTGTCTGCCCATGAAAAAAACGCCCACCTTCAGGGCGGACGCAGACAATGAACACGATATTTCATTGGAAACCTCCCGTTTTTTATTTCGCCGCTTTTCTGTAAGCGTCGATGACTGCTTCCTTGAGCGCCGTGCGCGCTCCGGACGTGATGGGATGAAAAACATCCGTGTACAGTGTCTTTCCGTTCTTGTTGAATGCCTTCTGCGGCATGAAAATGTTCAGCCCCTGCTTGGATTCTGCCAGCCGAACGCCGTGTACCTTGAACATCCCGTCAAAGGTGACGGTTGCGTAGGCTTTGATCTTCGCGCCCGCGTCGGCAATGTGGTCGATTGTAACTTCCATGTTAGAAAAGTCCATATGGTTGATTCCTCCTATAGCTGCATTGTCATTTCATTTTTCTGGGTTTGCGCATACGCTTCATCCAGCGGATAATCCTGCTCGGCATGACCTTCGCTGCGCAAGCTCTCCAACATACCGAGAAACCGTGTTCCCTGTTCCGTGCTCTGATCCAGTACCCAGCGATCTCGCAGCACATCCAATGGATTTTCAAATTGCAGCAGATATGAAAGATACTTGTGGGAAAGATCACTGCCGCTGCACAGAAATTCCGAATAGCAAGTTGCGGTTGCTGCAATCTCATCTGCTATGCCAATCAGCACGCCGGGGCTTCGGTCATACAGATTTCTCTGATATGTCTGCCAGTTCTGTTCAACTTTCTCCGAAAGCCGTTTCCAAAGCTCGGATGTGGTCTGCACGTTTCGGCAAACAATGCTGCCATGCAGAAATTCAGCGACATCGATTGCCTCCGCGTTTCGGAACGGCAGATCCCCGCGGAAACCGATCTTCAGCTTGGAAAACTCCGCTGCGACCTGCACCAGCTCCGGAGGGCTGTTCAATGGGATCTCCTGATTCCAGCGGTACCAGTTTCCTTCGCGGCGGCACGGTGTCAGCTTCAGGATGATGTGCTCATCCGGCTCGAATTTCGGATAACGGCAGAGCTGACCGCCAGCGCCGTAATACGGCTTGCCTTCGCAAAGAACTGTTTGCTCCATGTATGCTTTCATTTTTGCAAGGCTTTCACAGAACCAGCATTCCGTATCATCAAAGCGCCGGATTGCGCCGTCATCCAGAATGCTTTCCAGATTCGCTTTCTTTGTCAGGTGGTAGACCTCGGACGGGATCGGTGCTTTTACATACGCCATTGGCAAATCCCTCCATAATCACAGGAAGATCGTTTCATTCTGTTCCAGTTTTCTGGCAAGCTGCCGCAGGCAGACGCCCTGCTCCCGCAGATATTCCACGATGTCCTGCGGCTCACGCTGCAGTGCTTCCTCCTCCACACGCTGCAAAGGTTTGTCCTTTTCGCCTTCCTTGTCACAGCATCCGCACTGTTCGCGGAGCTGATCAACCAACACCTGCTGAACATCCGCAAGATCCCGGATGGTAAACAAAATGTCCTCCACAGACATGTGAGAAGCCAGCAGGACGGTCGCGCCCGTGCCGGTAAACAGAAGAATGGATTCCCGCTTCTGCCACAGGGAGGTTGCTGGTGGTCTGGTCTTCATGACCTTTTCAAGCAGTGTTTTTCTATTGAGTTTCTCCATGAGTTTCATGTTCGGTACCTCTTTTCCTGATATTGCGGGCGTCATACAAAAATGCCCCGCTTGCAAGCGCTCTGCCGAGATTTCGGATGCAAACGCCCTTTTCCCGTAGCTCCCGCAGCAGCTTTGGCGGCAAGCGCCGCAGTGCGTCTGTTTCTTCTACCCGCGCTGCCCGGCATTCGCAGAGCGCATCGCACGCGCCGCAGACCTCGATCAGCTTTTGCAGATAGGCCGCCTGCGCTTCGCCAAGCTCCCTGACCGCAAAGACCAGATCCTCCGCTGTCATCTGTGCGGATGATAAAATGGCGGCGCCGCGTCCCATCCAGAACAGTGCCAGCGTCGTGTCCGGCAGCAAATAGGGTTGTGCGCATGCCTCCGGCGACGTTTCACATGTGTGACCGGTTTTCTTAATGTCCAAGTTCTTTTTCCCTCCTGGCAAGATTGATCTCCCGCAGTGACCCACAGGCCGGTTCATGCACCAGCACGAGATCACCGTTTTCGATCTCTGCCGGAAACATACTGAACTGCGGCTGGATCTACTGTGACCCGCCGTACTTTGACGCCGAGAGCTTATATGCCGTTGACTTCCCGAAGGAAAAGCATGAAGAGCTGCACCACATTCTCTCGCAATGCGCGGGATACATCGTTGTGTCGTACAATGACTGTCCATTCATCCGCAGTCTGTACGGCGATTTTTTTATCCTTGCATTCCGGCGCAATAATCCCCTCTCGCAGAAGGCAGGTGCGACCTACGGCGAACTGATTATCACAAACTACGATCCGCGCCCGTACATCCGGCTGTCCGGCCCGTCGCGCTCACGGATGATGTCCAGACAGTCCTTGTTTTCAATAACGACGTCTTGCAGCCGCTTGGAAGCGTCATCAAAGAGATACAGGAAGTTTGTAATGTTATTCGGCTTGACCCCGAAGGACGTAGTCGTGCCGCTGAAACTGCCGCGGCAGACCTTGTAATACGCGGCCGCCCGCTGAACATCGAACAGGCAGCTCCGCTCCCGCAGAATTTCTAAAAGTTCTTCCCGTTCTTCTCCGGTAAAGCACTCCATCACGGCGTTTCGCTCGTCTGCAATGCGCTGCTGCAGGAGGTCTTTGTGCTTCATAAATTCTTTCAAGAGATCAAATTCGGCTCTCGAATGGAACGGGATAAATTTTAATTCCCGCACAAGCTGAACCGTACATTCCCGCGCACACAAAAAGAGATTTACAAGATCGCAGTTGAAATCATTGTAGATGTCCATGCGGCTGACCTTTGGCTGCATTCCCAAAAGCAATGCGCCGCCTCCGCCGAACGGCTCCAAGTACAGCTTCGGGCTTGGCGGGAACACCTGCCAGATGTAGGGGATCAGCTTTTCCTTGCTGCCGATCCAGGGGATAAACGGTCTAGCGATCCCGGCCACCCCCGTCCGGCTTCTCCGCAAACTTCTCCATTGCCTGCTCCAGTCCGCAGATTGCCGCGTCCAGACCGGCGCGCATTTCCTTGAGCTGCCGGATGGTGGAATACAGTTCCGCGGCGTTGCTGGCGTAAAAATATCCCTCGCGGCTGCTGGCAATGGGAACAGCCTTACGCCGCAGGCGGTTAACCTTCTTCCGCAGGTCGCTCTCGCGGAGATTCTTCTGCCGCACGAGGTCGCGGCTGCAAATGAGATGCTCGCGCCCAAAGCAGAAGCGTTTCAGATAGTCGCGCAGTTCTTCATCATTCATGTTTGTCCTTTCCGGGCCGTATTCCCGGAAAAGGGCGCAAAAAAGAAGGGCGGCTTTCCTCTATCCGGAAAACGGCCCTTCTGTTAATTTCGTTATTCAGATGGTTTGAGCGGCTTCCCGCCCGGAATCAGTTCAAAGAGCTTCTGCTCCTGCGGCGGATCGCCGCCCGCCGAGCGCCATCCGGCAAGGAACGCGGCGCGGATGATGTCATAGAGCGCCTGATGCGCTTCGTCCGCATCGGCTCCCTCCAGAAAAGCGTCCAGCGCCTTTTCAAATTCGTTGCTCATCATGCTCTTTCACCACACAGTTTCAGCATATACTCGTTCTGTGTGGTATTTTACCATGAATTTCTCCAAAATACAACATAATATGCGTATTTGCGCAGAGTGTATCGACGAATACTATAGGCATCTCTCGTAAAATAGAGGCAGCAGGGAGGTGCGTCATGGATAAGCACTACAAGGATTACATCCAGATCGGGTTGAATATCATGCGGTACCGCAAGGAGCAGGGGCTGACACAGGATCAGCTTTCCGAGATGGCAGGCTATTCGCGCAATCATTTGCAGCGCGTGGAGACTGCCGTCTGCAAGCCGACGGTCGGTCTGCTTCTGGATGTGTCGGAGGTTCTCGGCGTTCCGGTGGAGCGGCTGATGGAAATACGGAAATAAGACGAGCGTCTGCTTCGGCAGGCGCTTTTTACATCCCCATCTGCGGTTCCTGTGTCTGCTCCTGCTGCTGTTCCGAGATCGGCTCGTGCAGCGGGCCGAAATCCTCGCGGTTGACCATGCCGTAGGGCGTGAGCTCCGCGCCGTACTGCTTGAGGACGTCTTCTGCGTAGGCCTCACAGTTCAGATGCTTATAAATCAGGTCTGCATCCTTGCCGCCGAGAACGAATTCCAGCTCATCACGCACCAGCGCGTCCTTATCACGTATTTTTGTCTCGAAACAGTATTGCGGCAGCTTTTCAATGCGGTCGAAGACATCGTCCAGCGTCTCACACTGCGTCGCACCGACCACTGCCTTGAATTTTGTAAGCAGACCACTGGCTTTCAGTTCCTGAAGAGCCTGTGCCAGCTCGTTGATCCTCGGAAGGTCTTCCACGTCGGTCAGCAAGGTGTTCAGCTGCGGCACGATGGCATCGCAGCCGGTGAACTGCGCGTCAAACCATTCCGGCGCGTCCAGTTCTTCCTGCACTTCCATCATTCGTTCTTGCGTTGCAGGCAAGTCCAGAACGGCTGTTTTCTGCTCGTTTTCGTGGTTCATGAGCGCCAGGCGGATCATGTAATTGATGTCCCGCTGCGGCTCGTAGTCTGGCAGCGGCTGCAATTCCTCCGTGCGGACAACATAGCCATGCAGGGTGAACGTACCTGCTTCGTCCTCGCGCATCTGTTTGCCGATTTTGGCGTAATCCAAGAGGGCATAGGCGCTGTCCGGCAGGGCATCCAGATCCTCTCGAAAGCCGTTTTCTACATAGAATTTTCCGAGATCTTCGTTCGAATACACATCTGCAAGCACCTGGCAATGATCCACATTGGAAGCCAGCATCATCAGCTCCGGTACGGTAATGATTCCGCTGTTTTCCTGCATATGATTCTTGACCTGCATCTGCAAGAGTCCTTCCAGCGCTGTTTCCTGCAATTCGTCCATCTTGGAAAGCTGCTCCGTCAGGGAATTAAACTCGAAGATCGACATACTCTCGTCCAGACGGGGCGCAAGGTAGGCAAAGCAGTAGAATTTATCCACCTGCCAGTAGACATCGCCTGGTGACTTCGCGCGGATCTGCTCGAAGGCGTCCATCATCTCGTACTGGCTGACAGGAAACGTCAGCTCCACGCCGCGTTCGTCTGATGCACTGTTGCTTACCAGATAGACCTCACATACTTTGCGCAAGGGTCATACCTCCTGTCTGCTCCTGCTTTTTCTGCATTTCTTCCACGAAAGCCGGGTCTGCGCCGGGAACATTCCAGCCGTGCATACTCCCGCAAACCATAGCTTCCTCCTGCGCCGGTGTTACGCCGAGGCGCTGGTTCTGTTCATCCGCGATCTGACGGTTCTGCGCCCGGTCCGGCGTGTTCCAGTCACTTGGATAGTAACCGCTCTCGCCGCGTTTGATACAAATCAGCGCGCCGGTGCTGGGCAGCGTGGAAAAGCAGAGTTCTGGCAGACCTTCTGCATACTTCTGACTGAATCGCTCCTGCTCGGTCTGGATGCTCCAATCCTCGAAATTCCAGAGGTGCGCGTAAAACTCCTGTTTGCCGACCGTAATTTCGTGCTGCTCCACGCCCTCTCCGAACCCATCACTGGCTTGTCCGGCTATATAGTCTTTGAGCTTCGCCAATTCCTCGCCGGTCAATTCACCGGAGACCATACACTCAGCCACGCCCCAGAGCTTTCCGTTTCTTGCTTCTGCTTTGAAATGGAGCGACTGCACCTTTGCGTCAACACCGTCGCTCCGGCTGCTGTAGTATTTCATAAATCCGCGCGGCGTGTCCAGAAACTTTGATTCACGCTCCAATGCACCGTTGACGGTATCCACATAGCCAACTGCATCGCTGTCGGGAAGCGTGAGCTCCTCACTTTCGTAGTCGCCCCAGTCATTTTTTTCATAATAACCGAGCTCCAACGGCATGTAAAGCCTTAATTCCTGCGGCTTTACCACAGAAAAATCATCCTCGCCGGGGACGAGAGAAAGCCCGCGCCCATTATCCCATTTCATTAAAAGCTGACCAGCATCGTCAATGCCCTGCACCGTTCCGGTCATGCCTTTCGGGATTGGCTGCGGATCGTTCATCATGGAATCCAGCCGGATGCGCGTTCCCGGTGGAAACTGCTCACGCAGAAGCTTTACCATATAGGGTTTCATAAATGGCATATCACATTCCTCCCATCTGCATTTCCTGTTTTTCTGTCTGCTCTGGTCGCTGATATTGCTTGAGAGACTCTTTTGCCCAATCTGGCAGGAACTCATCTTTCAGAACGCCACCAAAATCATTCCGGTTCCAGCGCGTCTGCTCCCCGTCGCCGAGGCAGACGCAAAGGATGGAGCGCCCGCGTGCGGTCGGGCTGCACCCAAAGCCGCTTTCCGCCAGCCAGAGCTGATTCTCAGGCGACCAGTATTCCTCTTTCAGTGTGTTGAGTGAGAGGACAAGCACCTTTCCGGTGTAGTCCAGGTCGCTCGAATCCGGTTCGCACTGCTTCTGGTCGAACATTCCAAGATCCATGACGAGCTTTCTGTAGTTTGAAACGAAGCCGTCCAGAATGGCAGAATGACTTCGGGCTGCGAAGCAGTAATTATGCATTTCATCCTCCGGAATATAATGGCTTTCCGCCCAAGCTCGGTTGTCCGGACGGAAGCGTCCATCGCCGCGCCGCTCCTGCACCGTGTTCGCAAGGACGTGCTCCACGCGCTTGTAGCCGTAAAGCTCGACGATCTTTTCCACCGTACCAGCTTTCAAGTGCATCCCGTCGAAGTTTTCCCGAATGAGAATATCGATCCCACCCGCGCACGCACAATTCTCACGGAAGATCTCGCGCCACTTTTCGATCTCGCCGCGTTCGCGGGCTTCTTTTGCACCGTAGGGATAGAGCGGAATTTTACTCTGCATCGCCATCCTCGCTCTCCGCAGTCAGAATATCGTTCAGCGCGTACAGGCTGCGCCCGGATGCCAGAAAACATTGCAGGATCGAACGGGGGATATCCGTCAGGTCATGCCGGTGGCTTGCCTTTTGAACCAGCACTGCACCGCTGCCATCCTCCGTGTAACACTCCAGCTTGACGTTTTTCGCAATTCCCGCGCTCTCACGCGCCCAACTCGGCACGACAACATCAAATTCAGAAAGCACCTCGTCCAGCGTCATCCCTCTGTGTTCTTCCTCTGCCGGACCGCATTCTATGGCGACCGCCTCCAGGAAGTCGCACGCCAGTTTATTCAGCGCATCGACAAGCATGAGAAGCTGGTAGGTACTCACGCTCTCCGGCATAAGCAGAATGCCGCCATTGAGCTGCACCATAGAAATTAACTTTGCATCCTCCATCCCGCAAAGCTTGAACATCCCATCCGGGATAATGGCATTTCCGTTTCGTTTGATAACCTTGAATTCCATATGAACCTCCTTTTACATTCCGCCCATCTGCATTTCCTCGGATGGGGCTAAATTATAATCTTCTTCGCTGCACAGGTTTTCTTCGCCATAAAGATCAAACACGATATCATCTACCGCCTTCCGAACGGCTGGGTCCTGCGTGATTGTGCGGAACCGGAAACCGGCTGTTGCCTCATGCGGCAGTTCCTCGCGGATGCAGTCCAGATATTTTTTGGCATCTGTAAACTGCTGTGCATCGCCATTGATAAAATGTACCCGACCGACCAATGGCTGATAGGCGTGGTTGATCTTCTGCTCGTTCAAATCGTAGCAGCTTAGATATGCCTGATAATCTCCCGGCACGGGATTGCAGCGCAGGCAGTATTCGTAATGCTCCGTTTCTACGACATAACCATAATTCTGTGACCAGCCGCCCGGTATTTTGCCGCCGTTTTCATAGCAGAAGCGTCGCATAGAGGAAAGGTCTTTCAGAACCGTTTCCCGCAGCTTGTCCACGACCTGCTGGAGTTCCGCTTTGAACTCCGGCGTGTTAAGGCTCTCTGCGCCGCGCGGATGCCATGTGTGCCAAAATTCCTTTCCGCTTCCTCCGAAATCCATGCGGACGTGACCAATGCCCCCCATCAGCGCGTCCTGTTCCGGTGTCTGGGCAAAGAAAACGCCCGCTTCCTCCGGCTGCGCTGGCCGGACACGGAATGCGGGCGGATCAGTAGATATCTTCGTCATCGTCGTTCTCCGGCACATACAGTGCCAGCCTCGCGGCGTCCGCCAGATGTGCACAGATGGCAAGAACGCCGGTCAAGCCAATGATCACGCCAAGTGTAATTACAATTGCTTTTCTCATTTCAATCCTCCATTCTATAATGCCATTTCTTGTGTCTGCTTTTGGTCGTGCAGCTCATCCAGAAGCTCCTGCGGCAAGCCCTCCTTGCGCACAACGTACCCGCGGCTGCATGCCGCGCCGCCGTGTGCGTCGCAAAATTCAATTCCCAGTGCTTCATAGTTGATGTATCCGGTCAGTTCTTCCGGAACCGGAAAAGCGCCGCACACCACCAGATACCGCCCAACAGAACGTGCGCTGCTGCATCCCGGCAGGATGACGTAATCGTCCAGCCGCTCTGTCAACCGCAAAATGTCTTTCGTGCCGGAGATGCTGTTTGCGTCCAGCATTCCCGCGAATTTGTCGCAGTCCACCTCCGACATATGCTCCAGCCGCTTGGCAAGCTGATCGACACGCTCGACTTCGCCCTCTGCGGCAAGGTCTACGCCGCTCAGATACAGACCTAAATTCATGACCTCGCTTGCCGCACCCTGAATCGTGACCATTTTGGACATAGGTTTCAATGTTTTCAGCGTTGCAACTACATTTTCTTTTTCTGCCGGGGTCGTCACCGGGAAGGAGAGCAGCACCTGCTTTCCATTTTCGCCCTGCCTTAAAAACAGCGTCACCATGTCATGCCCTCCATTTTTGCTTCCTGCTCCTGCTGATAGTTCTCTGCCGGATCGTCCTGCATCAGCTCGTCCAGCGCCAGTGTGCCGTGATAGGAAACATAGCCACGATCCACAAATACACCGTCATCCTGAAGCATCCGCTTTACGCCGTAATCGCCATAGTTATAGAAATTTTCAAGGTTCTCGTCATATTCGTAATGACCGGACTGCTGGATCATGTATTTTCCAAGTTCCTCCGGCGTGTGGGCATTCGGTGCGAAATCAAATTGATCGAGGTTTTCTGCCAGCTGGCGGATATTGGCTGCACACGTCGGTTTCGCCATCTGGCAGACTGCGCCGAGCTTCTTGAAATCCTGTTCCTTGAAATTGGAACATATCTGACATAGCCGGTTCAGTTCAAAGAGCGAGCCGTGTTCAACATCCAATGTGCAGTTGACCTCATCCGGGAACTGGCTATCTGAAACCAGCATCTGCATTTCGCCGCAGGAGGCGATCCCGACGCGAAGCATCGCGCGTTCCAGCTTGATCCGGCTTGCCGGGAGCTGCACCCACTCCTGCTTCTTTGGATCATCTTCACCTGTGGCTCGGAGCTTCAGCTCCAGGATGCAGTTTTCCGCCATCCAGATCGGAGGCAGATGCTTGCGGTCATACGCCTGCTCCAGCTTGATGCTGTTGTCGTACACAACACCATACTGTGTCACATACCCCGGCTGCCCGGAGATCAACGCCAAAGCCGTCTCCTTTCCATCCAGATTCTCCAGTTCTTCCGAATCACAGGCACCGTGGACGGTCAGATAGTGCCGTTTCCCGACCAGCTCCAAATCATTAAAATCCGAAACGACCGTC
>OLVY01002413.1_pt1 | contig 10274 bp, 8 predicted proteins | sample 1674261 | NCBI WGS metagenome assembly OLVY01 (sample SAMEA103958155, study PRJEB25191) | human gut metagenome | biome: human-associated habitat [ENVO:00009003]; feature: intestine environment [ENVO:2100002]; material: feces | place: Germany | collected 2013/2015
CTGATCGTCATCGACTATCTGCAGCTGATGACCACCGGCCAGCGCAGTGAGAACCGTGTGCAGGAGATCAGCTCCATCACCCGAAACCTGAAGATCATGGCTAAGGAGCTGAACGTGCCCATCATCGCGCTGAGCCAGCTGTCCCGTGCGGTGGAAAAGCAGGGCAACAACTCCAGCCACCGGCCCCAGCTGTCCGACCTGCGTGATTCCGGTTCCATCGAGCAGGACGCCGACTGCGTCCTGTTCCTGTACCGCGATTCCTATTACGCCAGCCAGAACCCGGACGGTGCCGAGGTGGATGCCGACACGGCCGAGTGCATCGTGGCCAAGAACCGCCATGGTGAGACCAGTACCGTGCCGCTGGGCTGGGACGGTGCCCACACCCGCTTCATGGATGTGGATTTCAAGCGCTGAACCGATGAAAAACGAGAAAGACTGCCGGGCTGCGGTGCGGGATTTCTGCCTGCAGAACCGGCTTTTGTGTCCGGGGCAGCCGCTGCGGCTGGCGGCGGCGGTTTCCGGCGGGGCCGACAGCATGGCGCTGCTGCTCCTGTTGCGGGCACTGCAGCCGGAGTTCGGCTACACCCTCTCAGCCTGCCATGTGAACCACGGCCTGCGCGGCGCCGCCGCCGACCGGGACGAAGCCTTTGTGCGGCAGGCCTGCGGGGCACTGGGGGTGCCGCTGCGGGTGTTCCACGCGGCAGAACTGGCCGACACGGTGGATGCGCCGCCGCCCCACGCCGGGGAGGACTGGGCCCGCCGCCTGCGCTATGCCTGCTTTGAACGCCTGTGCGAAGAGGGGATAGATGCCGTGGCAACGGCCCATACTGCAAATGACCAGGCCGAAACGCTGTTGCTGCGGCTGGCCCGGGGCACCGGGCTGCACGGCGCGGCAGGCATCCGGCCCCGGCGCGGGTGTTATCTGCGGCCGTTGCTCTGCCTGAACCGGGCCGACACCGAGGCGGTCTGCCGGGCGGCCGGGCAGACATGGGTCACCGATGAGACGAACGAGACGGACGCCTACGCCCGCAACCGGCTGCGCCGGGCGGCACTGCCTGCTTTGCAGAGCACGAACGAGGCGGCGACGGAAAATCTGGCCCGCTTCTGCGAGAAGGCGGCGCAGGCCGACGCCTACTTTGCTCAAAAGGCCGAAGCGCTGCTGATGGATGCCCGCCTGTCGGACACGGACCCCGTGTGCTGGCGGCTGGAGCCGCTGGCGGCAGCGGATGCGCCCATTCTGGAAACGGCCCTGCACCGTCTGGCGGCCCCGGTGCGGGACCCGGAAGAAAAATATATCCGGCTGTTGGCGCAGCTGGTGCAGCAGGGCAGCGGAGCCGTGCAGCTGACCGGGAAGGTCCGCTTCTGCGCGGCAGATGGGGTGCTCCGGCAGGAAACACAGGCCGAATCCGCCGGCTGGGACGCCGATGCGGCGGCCGCATTTACCGCAGCCCTGCAGGCCGGAAAACCGGCCCGGATGCCTCTGCCGGGGGGCAAAACCCTGACTGCACGGGTGTTCCCGGCGGATTTTGAAGAAAAAATACAAGTCGTTCATAAAAAAGACTTAAAAAATCGGGCGGATTATGCTAGAATAACTACGTTGTATGCTGGTCTTGTTCTGCGCACCCGCCAGCCGGGGGATGTTTACCGCCCCGCCGGGCGAGCGGTGCACAACCGCCTGCGCAAATGGATGAACGAAGCGGACATCCCGGCGCAGCAGCGGGACACGCTGCCGCTGCTGGCAGCAGGCAGCGAGGTGCTTTGGGTGTGCGGCAGCGGCTTTGCCGAGGGCCTTGCACCGGATGAGACCACGACGCAGATCCTGCAGATGGAACAGGAAACTTGAAGGGATAAAAAGGAGAAACATCATGAGCATGAATGATGACATCAAGACCGTTCTGGTCTCGGAAGAACAGCTGAAAGCCAAGGTTGCGGAGCTGGGTGCACGCATCAGCAAGGACTACGAGGGCAAAAACCTCGTGCTGGTGTCCATCCTGAAGGGATCGGTGGTCTTTATGGCCGACCTGATGCGGGCAGTGACCATCCCCTGCAACATCGACTTCATGGTGGTGTCCAGCTACGGCGGCAGCAACACCGTGACCAGCGGTCTGGTCAAGATCATCAAGGATCTGGACGGTGATCTGTCCGGCAAGGATGTGCTGATCGTGGAGGACATCCTCGACACCGGTGTCACCCTGTCCAAGCTGGTGCCCATGCTCAAGATGCGCAACCCCAACTCGGTCAAGATCTGCACCATCCTCGACAAGCCCAGCCGCCGCAAGGCCGACATTCAGCCCGATTACGAGGGCTTCCAGGTGCCGGACGAGTTCGTGGTGGGCTATGGCCTGGACTACGACGAAAAGTACCGCAACCTGCCCTATGTGGGCGTGCTCAAGCCCGAGATCTACACGAAGTAAGTCCCGGATCAAATTCACCCTGAACTGGAGTTGATTTTTTTGCAACCGAAGAAACCTCGTTTCAACCCGCTGATCCTGGCACTGGCACTGGCTGCCGTGCTCATGGTATGGAGCGTGCTGGGCGGCGGCAGCAGCAGCGGCGGCTCGTCCTCCATGGTTTACTCCACGGCGGTGCAGTATTTTGAAAACCTGCAGGTCACCAAGTTCACGCTGGACCTGAACACCGGTGTGCTCACCATGACCCTCAAGGAGGGCAAGCTGGACCTGCCGGACCCGTCGTCCGTGAGCACGGTGCAGTCCACCGGCGGGCTGCTGTCCGGGATACTGTCCTCTTCCTCCTCCGGCTCCACCGGGGCCGAGAAGAACAGCGACGGCACCGTGACCGTGCGCTACAAGCTGCCCTATGCCTCCATGTTCGTCAAGAATGTGGACAGCTACATTGCAGCCTACGACGAAGCAAACCCCGATGCCCCGATGGAGTATGATTATACCCCGCTCAAGGAGAGCATCCCCTGGATGGAGATCCTGTTCTATCTGGCCATGCTGGGCTGCACCGGTTTCCTGCTGTTCTCCATGATGCGCGGCGGCGGTGCCGGCGGCGGCATCATGAACGTGGGCAAGGCCCGCGTGAAGGATGAGCGCGAGAACAAAAAGACCGCTACCTTTGCCGACGTTGCCGGTGAGGACGAAGAAAAAGAGGAACTCAAGGAAGTGGTGGAGTTCCTCAAGAGCCCGGACAAGTTCAATACGCTGGGTGCCCGCATCCCCCACGGCGTGCTGCTGGTGGGCCCTCCGGGTACCGGCAAGACCCTGCTGGCCCGTGCCTGTGCCGGTGAGGCAGGGGTGCCGTTCTATTCCATCTCCGGCTCCGACTTTGTAGAGATGTACGTCGGCGTGGGCGCATCCCGCGTGCGTGACCTGTTCGACAAGGCAAAAAAGACGATGCCATGCATCATTTTCATTGATGAGATCGACGCAGTGGGCCGTCAGCGTGGTGCTGGCCTGGGCGGCGGCCACGACGAGCGGGAGCAGACGCTGAACCAGCTGCTGGTGGAGATGGATGGCTTTGAGGCCAACGATGGCATCATCGTCATGGCAGCCACCAACCGTGCCGACATCCTGGATAAGGCTCTGCTGCGCCCCGGCCGCTTTGACCGTCAGGTCTATGTGGGCCTGCCGGACGTCAAGGGCCGCGAAGAGATCCTGAAGGTTCACACCAAGAATAAGCCGCTGGCTCCGGATGTGTCGCTGAAGGTCATCGCCCAGCGCACCGCCGGTTTTGCCGGTGCCGACCTGGAGAACCTGGTCAACGAGGCTGCCCTGCTGGCAGCCCGCCGCAGCCGCAAGGCCATTACCATGGAGGACATCGAAGAGGCTTCCATGAAGGTGATGGCCGGCCCGGAAAAGAAGAGCCGTGTGGTCACCCCGGAGGAGAAAAAGCTCACCGCGTACCACGAGGCAGGCCATGCCGTGGCGGGCTTCTACTGCAAGCACCACCCCCGCGTGCATGAGATTACCATCATCCCCCGCGGTCAGGCAGGCGGCTACACCATGTACCTGCCCGAAAAGGATCGCAGCTATGTGACCAAGGGCGAGATGTTCGAGGACATCGTGTCCAGCCTGGGCGGCCGTGTGGCCGAGCAGCTGATCCTGGAGGATATCTCCACCGGTGCCTCCAACGACCTGCAGCAGGCCACCAACATCGCTCGGCAGATGATCACCAAGTACGGCTTCTCGGAGCGTCTGGGCCCGGTGGTGTACGGCACCTCGCAGGAGGAGACCTTCCTGGGCCGTGATCTGGGCCAGGGCAAGGGCTACAGCGAGACCACCGCTGCCGAGATCGACGGCGAGATGCGGGACATCATCGACGAGGCCTACGAGACCTGCCGCCGCACCCTGACCGAGCACATCGACCAGCTGCACGCACTGGCCAAGGCCCTGATGGAGCGTGAAAAGCTCAACGAGCAGCAGTTCAACACCATCATGGCCGGCGGCACTCTGCCTCCCCTGGAGGACCCGGATGCCAAGCAGCCGGAGCAGCCTGTAGAGGCCGCCCAGCCTGTGGAGACCGCCGAGAAGGCAGAGACCGCAGAGCATGCCGAGCAGGCCGAGACGGCAGAACAGCCGACCGGTCAGCAGCCGGAGCAGGACCCCGCACCGGAGCAGGATGCCCCGGAAGCAACGGAATGACCCCGGAAAGGAGCGAGTGTCGTGGAGGAAAACTTCAACCCGGTCGCACGGACCCGTGCGAACTATTACACCCCGGGCAGCCCGGTGCAGTTTGTCTGCGTGGAGCTGCTGCGTGGGGATGTCAGCGGCGAGAATGCCGTCTGCCTGACCTTCAAGAACATTTCCCGCGTGACCCTGACCGCTCTGGAAGTGCACTTCAAGTGCAAGGGCGTGGACGGCGTGATCCTGTGTGAGGATCAGTTTGAGTACCGGGACATCGAAGTGAAGCCCGGCGAGCTGTTTGGCATGGATGATGCCGTGTTCATTACGTCCAAGGCCATCACCAGTGTGGACGTCTCGCTGGTCAACGTGTACAACGGCAAGCGCGTGGTGCACCTCAAGGACATCAAGCGGGTGCGCCTGTCGGCACCCCGCCGCCTGAGCCCGGAGCTGCAGAAGGCGCTGGAAAGCCGCATGAACCGCACCGGCCTGAAGTATCAGCCCCAGGTGTTTGAGAACGGCTGGTACTGCGCCTGCGGTGCATTCCATCCCAAAGAGGAAGATACGGTCTACTGCACCGAGTGCCGGTGTGACCGCATCCTGCTGCAGAACGCGCTGAACACGCTGCTGCAGCCGGAGCAGCCTGCCCGGCCCGCAGCCGAAGTTCCGGCATCGCCCGCCGCAGCGGAAGAGCCTACCCGCATCGTGGGGGCTGCACCCGCTGGCGAGGAGCCCACCCGCGTGGTGAGCGCACCCCGCAGCCCGGCCGAGGAGGTGGAACCCTTTGAGCTCCGCCGCGAGCCGCTGGAGGATGCCGAGGAGCACACCCGTGTGCTGGATGCATCCACCCGGGCGGCGTTCCCGGGCAGCAGCGCCGACGAGGGCACCCGGGTGATCCCCGCGCCCTCCCGCCGCGCCGAACCGGTGCAGGAAGTGCCGGACGACGATCTGGACGAGGACGAGGAAGATGACCGCGACAGCGTGGCCGAAGCGCTGATCCGCTGGGTGCCGCCCATCACGGCCATCGTCTGTGCGGCAGTGGCCCTGTGCGGCTTTGTGTATTATCAATTCATGCTGTAAAAGAATGCAGAAAGAAGGCGGAGGAAGGCGTGTGCCACCTCCGCCTTTTCTGCACAAGAAGGAAAAAGGAGGCCATTATGCAGGACGAAGCATTGCAGGCTGCATTTGAGATCAAGACCGAATGCGACGAGATCAGCCGCCGCCTGCTGCGCTGGCACTGGGAGCAGAAGCCGGGCAGCCACAGTCTGGACGCGCTGCTGCGGCACATTGCCCAGCGCCAGAAGGAAAGCCCGGACTATTACGACCGGATGCCGGACCTGAGCGGCAAGACCAGCTGGCAGCAGCTGGACACCACCCTGTGCATGCGGGTGCTGCTGGACCCGGAGAAGGACGCCGCCAAACCGCTGGACCTGCTGGGCAATACCCGGCACCCCGGAGCGGCCCGCCGGGCCTGCAACGCGGTGCGCACCGCCCGCAACGAGGCGGCCCACGCCGCCGACGCACAGGATGCAGCGCAGGCCGCACTGCTGTTCAATGAGGCCATCGAGAGCCTGGAAGAAGGGTATGCGGACACCGCCTTCCGGGAAAACGAGCTGGCCCAGTATTACCGGGAGGCCGAGAGCTTTCTGGAGCAGTGCGGTGCCCGGAAAGCGGCCCGCCCGGCCGACAACACCCGCGGGCAGAGCAAAGCGGCGAAGCCTGCGGCCCGTACCGGCAGCAGGACGTCGGGCGGGAAAGCGTCGAACAACAGCCGCACGGCTGCCCGCAAGCGCAGCGCCCCGGCACGCCGCAGCTCCAAAAAGAAGCGCACCGGGAACAGGACCATCCTGACCCTGCTGCTGGTGGTGCTGGTGCTGGGCCTGCTGCTGCGGGCACTGCACATGGGTGTCCTGTAAGGGCTGCCCGCCGGAATAGCAAAAAAGAGTTGGATTCTGCTTGCCAGATGCAAGCGGATTTGTGCAGGACTGCCAAAAACTGGGGATGCCGCTGCAACAAAACAGGCCATTGCACCCCTTGCGGGACAGTGCAGGCCGGTTTATAATAGAAAATGAAAACGTTTACAATCTGCGGGATGCAGAGCGTGTGAGAGGAACTTGCCCCATGACCATCAGTGACATTGCAAAAATGGCTGGCGTGTCCAGCGCGGCAGTCAGCCGATATCTCAACGGCGGGCCGCTCAGTGAACAGAAGCGGGAAGCCATCCGGGAAGTGGTGGAAAAAACAGGCTACCGCCCGGACGCCGCCGCGCAGACTCTGCGCACCGGCCGGGTGAACCAGATCGGGGTCATCGCCCCCAGCATCAGCTCCCAGTCGGTGGGGCAGATCACCGCCGGCATCGCCAGTGAGCTGGACCAGCAGAACTACCTGATTCTGCTGGGCAACACCGAGCTGGACGAGCAGCGGGAGCTGGGCTACCTGACCGCCATGCAGCGCAACCATGTGGCGGGCATCATCCTGCTGGGGTGCTATTACAGCCCTCAGCTGGCCCGGGCCTTCAAGGCCTGCCGGGTGCCGCTGGTGGTCACCGGGCAGCGCTTCCCGGAGGTGCCCTGCGTGTACAACGATGATCGCAGTGCGGCCCGGGAGCTGGCCCAGAGGATGCTGGCCTGCGGGCACCGCAGGCTGGCGTACATCGGCGGCACCGAGAAGGATCAGGCCGTCGGGCTTGCGCGCCGTCAGGGTGTGCAGGACGCCCTGAACGCTGCCGGGCTGGACGGCGACAAGCTGCCCCGGCTGTGCTGCTCTGCCTTTACCATGGAAGAGGGCGAGCGCTGCATGAACGAGCTGCTGGCCTGCTGCCCGGATCTGGACGGCGTGGTGTGCGTGACCGACACGGTGGCGCTGGGGGCCATGCGGGCACTCAGGGCGGCAGGCCGCGCCATCGGCACCCAGGTCAGTCTGGCCGGCATTGGCGACAGCTGGGTGGGCGGCGTTGTGGAGCCGGGTCTGACCACCGTGCGCTTTTACCAGAAACAGGTGGGTGTGGAAGCCGCCCGGATGCTGCTGCAGATGCTGGAGCACCCGGAAAACGGCGGCCCCGTCCGCCAGACCACCCTGGGGTACAGCGTGGTGGACCGTGGTTCGATCCGGATAAAGGAGGACGCATGAACCGTAAGCTGATCTTTTTGGACATTGACGGCACCCTGCTGCCGCCGGGGGAGATGCTCATCCCGGACAGCACCCTGCAGGCGCTGCGGGCGGCCCGGGCCAACGGGCACAAGCTGTTTCTGTGCACCGGACGCAACCTGCACATGACCGCGCCGCTGCTGGAGTACGGCTGTTTTGACGGTGCCATCTGCAGCGCGGGCGGCTATGTGCTCTGCGACGGGCAGGTGCTGGTGGACCTGCCCATGGAGCCGGAACAGTGCAGCGGCCTGAGCGCCGTGCTGGAGCAGCACGGCGTGGACTACACGCTGGAGTCCCGTGACGATACCTTTGCCGGGCCGAAGATGACCGCACGCTGGAAGTTTACCGCCGACGCGCCGGACAAGCCGCTGAACAGCGAAGCAGCCCGCTGGCGCAAGGCCATGCAGGACGGCATGCGCCTGACCCCGCTGAGCCGGTACGACGGCCAGCCGATCTACAAGATCGTGTACATTGCTGAGCACCTGCGCGATCTGGACGAGGCCAAGCGGCTGTATCAGGACCAGTTCGTGTTCTGCGAGAGCAATCTGGACACCATGGATGACGGCATGGTGAACGGGGAGCTCATCAACCGCAAATTCGACAAGGGCACCGGCATCCGGGCCATCTGCCGACATCTGGGCCACCCGCAGGAAGATACCATTGGCTTTGGCGACAGCGATAACGACCTGCAGATGACCCAGGCTGCCGGGATCAGTGTGTGCATGGGCAACGGCTCGGAGCGGCTGAAGCAGCTGTGCGACCGCATCGCCCCCACCGTGTACGAGGACGGCCTTGCAAGAGAGCTTGCAGCCCTGGGCCTGACAGAATGAAAAACAACAGCAGGCAGCTCCTTTTTGCGGGAACTGCCTGCTGTTTTGCTATGTGAGGTAAAAAGCGTGGTAAATAATAAGAAAAGGCACGCTGATTCCAGACAAATCAGCGTGCCTTTTTCGTGGAGCGGGCAATGGGAATCGAACCCACCTCCTCAGCTTGGAAGGCTGATATACTAGCCGATGTACGATGCCCGCATTTGCGAAGAATAGTATAGCATGTCTGCCGGAAAATGTCCAGCCCCAATTTTGCCGGGGGCCTGTTCATAAAACGTTCCATATTTTCTGGGCAGATTTCCTGTTTACTTTATGCGTGTTTTATTGTAAAATACACTTGAATAACAATGTCGGGCACACAGCCCGGCGGAATATAAACAGGTGGTGTTTGGATTATGGCATTGAAATATCAGCGTATCCTGCTCAAGATCAGCGGCGAAGCATTGGGCGGCGAAAAAGGCATGGGCTTTGACGAGCCGACCATGGATGCGATCTGCGGCGGTGTGAAAAAGGCCCACGATCTGGGGGTTCAGATCGGCATCGTGGTGGGCGGCGGCAACTTCTGGCGCGGCCGTTCCAGCGGCAAGATGGAGCGCACCCTGGCCGACAAGATCGGCATGCTGGCTACGGTGATGAACGCTCTGGCCGTCTCCGACAAGCTGGAGCAGCTGGGCGTGCCCACCGAGGTGTTCACCTCCATTACCATGCCCCAGGTGGCACAGCCCTTTACCCGCAAAGACGCCCTGCGCGCCATGGACGAGGGAAAGATCGCCGTGTTTGGCGGCGGCACCGGCAACCCCTTCTTCTCCACCGACACGGCAACGGCCCTGCGCGCCGTGGAAGTGAGCGCCGATGTGATGTTCAAGGCCACCATGGTGGACGGCGTTTACGACAAGGACCCCCACAAGTACCCCGACGCCAAGAAGTACGATACCCTCACCTTCACCAAGGTGCTGGAGGACCAGCTGGCCGTCATGGATGGCACCGCTGCCACCCTGTGCCGCGACAACAAGCTGCCCATCCTGGTGTTTGATCTGGCCGACCCGGACAACATCGCAAAGGCTGTGCAGGGCGAGAACGTGGGCACGCTGGTGTATGAGGGCTGACCGCGTATAGCCTTCTGCGCAGAAACATACAATGAAGGGCGGGGCTGCCCGGTGCACTCTGCCCACCGAATATATCAACAGGAACAGGAGACTACAACAATGAGCAGCAACACCAAGGTTTACGAAGAAAAGATGAAGAGCTCGGTGGAGCACCTGGGCCGTGAGCTGGCCGCTGTGCGTGCAGGCCGTGCAAACCCCGCTGTGCTGGACAAGGTGACCGTGGACTACTACGGCGCGCCCACCCCCATCCAGCAGGTGGCATCCGTGGCTGTCAGCGAGGCCCGCACCCTGACCATCACCCCCTGGGACCGCACCCTGCTGCGTGCCATCAGCAAGGCCATCATGGCCAGCGACGTGGGCATCAACCCCATCGACGACGGCCAGACCATCCGCCTGAACTTCCCGGCTCCCACCGAGGAGCGCCGCAAGCAGCTGGCCAAGGAAGTCTCCAAGCTGGGCGAGGAGGCCAAGGTGGCTGTGCGCAACATCCGTCGCGACGCCATGGACAAGGCCAAGGTCATGAAGAAGGCCGGTGAGCTGACCGAGGACAGCCAGAAGACCATGGAAGAGGATGTCCAGAAGCTGACCGACAAGTATATCAAGAACATCGA
>OLVY01002414.1_pt1 | contig 10274 bp, 7 predicted proteins | sample 1674261 | NCBI WGS metagenome assembly OLVY01 (sample SAMEA103958155, study PRJEB25191) | human gut metagenome | biome: human-associated habitat [ENVO:00009003]; feature: intestine environment [ENVO:2100002]; material: feces | place: Germany | collected 2013/2015
AAATTCACCCGGCCTTGAATCACAAAGAGCGCACAGGATGACTTGCTGTTGTCAATCTGGTATACATCATCCTTGTCTAGTTGGTGGCAAGAGAATCCGGTATCTGAATTCATCTGATAATTCGAACAACATAAATGTTCTCTCAAATATAATAGTTTCACTTTCTTCTTTCAAATTGTTTATATACCCGTACAGGCATTACCTGCACGGGTATTTTTTATTCAGGTAAATATTGTTTATAATCATCTGTTATATCCGGATCGATAACCGGACGTACGGAGAAGGTCATACAACGCCTGTAAGTAGCACTTGTATTGGAAGCAGCCGCCCAACCGGCAGGACCTCCAGTGGAATTAAGCAGATAACGCCCTGCATGAGTATCGCTTCTAGCTTGTGCCACGGCGAAAATGACTTCATTACCCCCAGACTTGCCATCTGTAAAACTGCCGTCATAGATACTTCCAGGCAGCGGTGTGTTAAGGCCGGAACGACTTGCATAATAATATGCAGACCTCAAAGTTACAGCCTCTTTCTGCGACATAATCCGGAATCCGTAAGGAGAAGGGTCAAATACGGTTTTCCCGCCTACATCCTCCGGATTCCCTGTCCGAGAAGGCTGGTTCCATGGATACAGGAACACCCAGCGATCTTTGAAATTATTAACCATCCCATGCGGGAAACATTCATACAGCCAGAAACTTTGATGGGAGACAATGGCGCTTGGATGTTCAATGCTCTGCTTCATCGTAAGAACGGCCCCTCTCGCTTGCTGAGCATCTGTTTTTCCATAATCCACATCATTTCCCCTTTGTTCCCAAAGGAAATCAAAAGACTTGCCGTTGCCGTCATAGAAGTTCGTATTGACACGAACATCATGTGCCGGGAACGGGTCTTTCCTGCCCCATTGGTATTGCATACCAAATTCCCTAAACTCGTCAGCGCTATACTGTGAATGAACCTTCTCGTAAGCCCCCAACAGATGCGACATCAATTGAACCGTCTCCGGTCCGTCTCCTCCATATTTACCGATCTCCAATACTGTTGGATACTTGTCAACTATCCAGATGTGCCAGGACCAAAGTGTCGGATTCCCCTTGATCTTTCCTGACTTGATCTCTATCAACACATTTCCCGGGGTCTGTCCAGGTTTGAGATAGATATATGACCCCGGACCGGAACCTCCTTGTTCGGATAATTCACTGAGTCCTGCTCGCTCTATGTCATTCTGCCCGTCGGGCTTTTGAATGTCCGTCCACACGATATTGACTTTCCAGTCATCATCTTCATCCAGTTTATTTAGCATGAAGTCTGATCTGTTTCCGGGAAGCCCTTGCTTACCACTCAAAACAGCGTCATGTTCCAGAAGCATGTTATAATACTCATAGGCGGTATTTACGCGGGAAACGGGGATAAATATCCCTTGCTTTGCACCTGCTTTGAGCATATAAGTATTCGCTTCAGGCTGCACTATTCCGGAAACCAGTTCCACCTCGAACTCTCTCTCAGGGAAAAGACCGTCAGGGGAATAAATTTTGAATCTCGCCTTACCAGAGTAAAGACGTGAGGTTGCGATATCGTCAACAGCCGTGAAAGAAACTGGTTTTCCGGAAAGAGAAGGATCCTTCTCATAGAAAGGAGCGAACGTCTCTATCACATCACCCGCTCCGTTATCAGACAAAGCGGAAACCAGTTCGATCTTGTATTCGCTGTTGGCCTTGACATAATATTGCTTCTGTTTGCCGTTCATCAGATAGATACTGTTGCTGGACACCAGCAATGACTGATGCAGCCATTTGTCGAAGAAGGGGATGGCATTATATTCTTTCTGTAAGAGACTGAGTTTTCCCGATGCGCTTCTATCGGTTCCCGCGTGTGTAACGGTGAAGATATAAGTAGTATTAAAATTATCGAAATACTCCAGATTTTCCGTGATATCGGGAGCTGTCACCGTGTATCTCCATATCCCGCCCGCAAGTTGATCCGCTTTCTCTATTTTGAACGGGTTGGCGGCTTCGGCATGGAAAACGGGTTCCAGATTATGAGGCCCTGTCTTCACATAGAAAGTGACCTTGGCACCGGCCTCTTCCGCCGTAAGCGTTTGTCCGTCTTTCGTTACCACCTTACCAGGCTGCCCATAGCTCTCGCCGTACTGGTTGACCTCGATAAATTCCAGCGGCTGGCTGCACGCCTCGTCCGCGAAGATCCGTAGGTTGACATTGATATCCTTGGACTGCTCAAAGCCAAGGAACCATTTCATACGGCCCGCTTTCACAAAAGCGGCTTTCAGCGCATTTTGGGCATCTTCTGTTTTTTCCGGCCATGTGCGGTCCGTGTCCACCTGCTCCGTGACCGTAAAGGTCACGATTTTCTCGTCGGTCGGTGCTGACTTTCCTGGTTCCGAGGGCTTTATGGAATAGCTGATCCATGCGGGCAGCCCCTCTACCGTGAACCCCTCGGGCCAGGAAGTCTGCACTTTCGCTGTCAGGCTACCTCCCTCCCTATAAAAAGTGAAATGATCATCGCTGACCCCCAGCATATATTGCCCGTCATACTGTACGTTGGACATTGTGGACTCGTTCCATACCACGACATTGTACATGATATTGGCGGCCGGCCCTTTCTTTGCGTCCTCTTCCGTGTCGAATCCCGGGCCACCCACCGCCGTGATGTTCACCAAGTAACGGTGGTTTCGCAGTAAGGGCAGGTACTCGTATGTAGCGTCGGCCTCGGTTCCCGTACGTTTCAAATAGTCTATCCGGAAGAATGTCTCCTTGTCGGGACGACTCTTGTCCGCGCCGGTCAGTCCGACAACGATATAGGGGCGTCTCAAGTAATTTTCCGTATCTTCTTCCGGGAGCGCCTCTCCGTTGGCTCCTTGCGTGGCACCTGTCGGTGTGTTGACCGCCTCCGGGACATAGACTTCACGCAATAATATTTTCTCATCCACTATGGCGGATGTCCTGTCGGTCCTTCCTGTCACGGCCGGAGCGGGATTAGGAATGGAAGGCTGTTTCGCCTTTCTATTGGCCTGATCCCAATAAGTCTCGCTCTCGAACGGAGAGATCCGTCCTTTTGTATTGGTATTATAAAAAAATACCTTAGTCAGTGTTATCCCCTCAATGCCCTCGGCTTTCTCGTCAAACGTGGAAGCCCCTTCCGACGTGTCACTCAGTTTAAGCCCTACATCCACACGTGCCACGGCACGGATTAGGTAGATGGTTCCGAGTTTTGAAACGGCGCCGGAACTGTGATCCACCTTGACCGGATCCGAGACTCCCCACATCGGGAGCTCTCCGTCCTTCCATTCCCCCTTGTCGGGCATGGAGAATGTGAAAAGTTCCATAATCTCTTCCCGTGTTTTTCCGGTCCACTCTTCCGCCCCGGCCTCGTCTGACGCGGTGATATTGGCCAGCATCACGAAAGTGCTGGTATTGCCCGAAGGAGTATTTTTCGCCAGCAGGGTCATGGTACCCTTGCTTTTCTTATCATCCGGGTCACCGGAAGGAATGAAAGATGTCACTTTGGCCTCGTATGAGAACTTATTGTCTTTGTCAAACACAAGTACCCTGATCCTCTCCGCCGTCGTCTCGTTCTCTCCCTCCGGCGTAAGGGAGCGGGTCAAGGGATTTCGAAGGCCAAGCCCCTCAACGGACATGGTGACAGATCGCCAGCCATCCTTGGCCGGTACTTCCGTCCCTCTGTTTCCATGCTCATCAAAAGGGTCACTGCACCCTTGTATGAGAGGTATTCCCATAAATATCGCCAAGAAAGCGAATAGCAAAGTGTAATGTTTGATTCTCATATGTATCTGTTCTTTAAACTGTTTCTCTTTTTGATGACATGAGTGGCGTCTTTGTTACCAGGGGATGGCCACCTCCGTATCCTCCCATTCATCCATGACAACGTCGTACTCCATGTTCTTGGTCCCTTTCAGCATGGAGAAGACATGGTAGATGGTATTACGACGGATATTGTAATATGCCTTGTCATCTTGCCCAAGATCCGGGTTATGGAGCTCGATCTTGTACGTCTCATCGGGGTCTCCCGTCCGGTAATCGATGGATAGTACCAAGGCCAGCGCTTCCTCTTTCCCGTAGACTCCCGGGGCCACGTAGATATAGCGAGGTGTCTCTCCCGTATATGGGAGCAGCCTTCCTTTACATTTGGCCACAAAGGCGGATTCTCCGGAGCCCTCGTTGGCACCTTCGTGAAAACTGGGCCTTTCCGGTAACAACAGGGGATCTCCCGTGTAGTCCACCCCCCTGATATCCGGGTTACCGCCACCGGTGGCGGTATATTCCCCGGCGGAAGGCAGGACGGAATAACCGCTGGTCTCATTATTCAAGGAGAGTTTCGTCACTCTGGAAAGCGGTAACAAGGGAGACAGGTAGTTTCCTGCGTCATCAACCGTCGTAAGGATAAACTCGACACGGGCATGCGTGCGTTCCAGGAGTATGCTAGGTGAAAGGGTTACCCTGTCATTGCCGCCCATATTGTTCGGAACGTGAAAATTACATTGGCCCACCATGGGAAGATACTTCCGGTTTTCTCCTTGCAGATCGTCGGACGTGAAAATCTCGGTTTTCTCCGTCAGCAGTCTCGGATCCGGAATCATATGCTCTTCCCGGATCTTTTTCAGTCCGGATTCGCAATTGACCAATAAGATAAAATTATAATTACCACCCATCAGCTCCAGGTCCAGGGCTATATCGGAGTCCTCTACGGTTTTTCCTCCCATCTCTCTCATCTCAAAATGATCAATACCGGTTATACCCGCCAGCGGATTGGCAGTGCCTTGGGGATAATAGAAAATGATTTTCTCCGGAGAGGTCCCGATGTTCTTATAAGCGAAGAGTAGGACATGTTTGACGGTTTTCTCGTATTCCTCCGCACCGATATAGTTCTCCTTCCATTCCCCCCCTGAACGCACAGAGGCTTTCGTCATCCGGGAAGCACCGGTGCCCTTGTTCATTTCCGCCACGATCCGGATAGGAATATCCGCGAGGGATCTTTTCATATCTTCCGTATCTGGCGAGCATCCGGTCAATTGTATAATTACCACGCAGATCGCTGTTAACAACCTTATCACAGTTCCGTATTTCATTATATATCGTTTTTTATAATAATCTCAACTCCTTTCAGATACTACACGGATTTTAAATCTGTCCTAAATGATATCAGCACCTAGTTCTACGGGACGGGAAACAACATTCCAGTCCAGAACGGTCGCTTGTACCAACGTCCATGTACTCTTCTCGTACTTAAGTTTCAATGTTATGGGAAAATCATGCTCACACTCCAGGCTATACGGTGGTTCGCCCGAATCACTTCGGAACATGATTATATCATCCACCAGATTGGCGGTATAAAGGATCTCCCCAGTTGTTTTGTTGACTAGGGATATGAGCGTGTTCCTGCCTTCCTCCAGCTTCATCAGCGTAAAGTCAGCCTTTAATACCCTTTCCGTATCACGTGTGGCTTCGGCCACGTATTCAAAACGTTCGCAAAGGGCGATCTGCCCGTTAAAGTCATAAACACCGTTATCATCTTCTATCCTTATGACGAATTCCTCGTCCATAGGGAATGGATCGGGGATGGGGCAGATGGTAAAATGTACCCGGTATGTCAGTTCCCGCATATTGAAGGACACCCACTCATATATGCTTCCCATATCCTCCCGATTCTCCAGCGATATGGAAGCTAGCCCGACGTACAGAGGTTCTGGGACTGAAGAGACCCTTCTGTCTTTCAACCGTAGCGCAACCCACATTTCCTGCTTGGTCGTGACGCCTTCTTTGAAACCAGAAAAATCATAAGCCTCTAGGTTACGGCCTCCCCATGCGACAAACGTAAGTTTCCCCGTATGCCGCAAAGTGACGGACAAGGAATAATCTGCCGAAAGAACTGCCTTCTTATCAGAGAATTCGCTCACCAGCACATCTTTCTCGTCAAAGGCAAATACTCGGACCTGCCTGATATCTGACGGATAATCGGGAAATTGTCCGCAAGGGGTCTGGCTGTAAAAATGGAAATTGACGCCTTGCGGACAATCACTCAAGTCATCGAATACGGCTGAATCGCAACCAATAAGACAACAGGCCAGCAGCATGATAAATGTGACAGGATGTACGCTTCTGATTCTCATTTGATATAGCTTATATTTGGATTATTAACTGTTTGAGGTCTATTTATTTGTCTATTGGAGAGGGAAGGGGGAAAACTCCCCCTTCCCTCTCAGAAGGTTATGTGAGAAATTGTTAACTGAGTTTACCTCTTATCTAAATATCATTCAAGAACGACATCACGTGAGACGAGGTTCCACTGGAGTATCTTGGCCTCGACACGCATGTAGGTCTCTTCTTTCTCGATATCCGGATTTTCAGGATTCGTCGGTTCTTCCTTATCATCAGGCTTCGGCAGATACGGATCTTTAGGATCGGAAGGATCCCACGGCATACCTAGGCCCTGGAAAGCCGTAATTGTCAACAGATAGGTGTTGTTACGACGAGTATTAGCGTTCACAATCGTTTTTCCATCAGCGTTTGTTTGACGGTTCCATAACGCACGATATGCGCATCTCCCTTTTGCGTAGGTGTAAGCTTTTTGATCCGGGCTCAACTGGCTTTTCTTTGCGGCATCCTTGCTGGCATAGATCAGCCCATCACCTTCTCCTCGATAGAACGTCTCGCCCTTTACCCCGGGTTTACTGATTAACTTCTTTTGATCTTGATCCCAATGCAATACCTCTTTTGGAGTATAAGTCGTATAGACCTTGGCATACGGTAGGCGATAGTAACCGAAATTCTTATTGTCAGGTGTGAGTGCCTCCTTTTTTACGGAATTCTCCAAGAAATAAATACCTGCCACCTTTTTAGCCTCGGTAGCATCTGCCGCAACCGCCTTGGCCGCGTACATGCCAAGCTTATCCACTGTTGGAGTCTCTTCCGGCAAGAGGTTTCCCAGGCGAATCAAATGCTCCTTGGCAGTACCGTTCGGATTTTGGGCATTTTGAAAATCAACATAGTCATCAATAGCGGATGTGAAATCTTTGTAAAGCCCGTCTCCCACTGTGATTGTACGATCTCCTGCATGGTTGAGGAAAAGATACGTCTTTGCGGCGCCGTTGATAGCCGTATACGTGAGGTTATCAAGATCAACAGATCCTCTTCCATCAGCTGTTTCCGCATTTAGGCCTCCCCCTTTTGTGACCATGCCTTGCGACACGACACGTTCCATGTCAAAGGAGAATACATTCTGAGCCTCTCCCGTGCCTGTCTTGACTGTTTCCTCGGAGATATTGTCCTGGATGGTTTTCTGCTCGACCTTCGAGGTCATCACGAACTTATTATCCGTGGCGAGAGCCGCGATGTCGGCCACTGCGGTAGCCACACTTCCATACTCCTCGTTCGTGGCTGTTGCGATACCAGGCTCAAGAGTTCCCCTGTTAAACAACAACGCCATTGTTTGGGAGCCCGAGGTGGCTTTCCATGGAGCGACCGTGTAAGTGCCGGTCGTTGCCGTTGCCCAGAATTTATTCTCCTCGTCAGCGCTTCCTAGCGTCCAGTCCCGAGGCGTACCAGGAGAGATAAGCCATAAAGACTCAAGTGTGCTCTCCTCTTTTCTACCCGCGTAATCTCCTTGGTTGTCATTTACCGCCTTGGTCATGACATCTTTCATAGTAGAGATGTACATTCCTACGAATGTGTTTCCTTCGGTAGGATTCCCTACCGAAGGAACATCGTCATTATTACAGGCCGTCATGCCTAAACCTAGGACAGCAACGCCTGCTAAAATAAATTTGTATACTTTCATAACTTAAAAAATTAGTGAATAAATAAATTAACTGTTGTTATATAAAGTCTTAACTTTATTCATAAGCGTCTTCGCCATAGAAAGCTCTGGTACGGTCATCCCCCTGTTTATAGGCCTCCTTCAATAATTCTTCCGCTTTTCTCCAGTCTCCCTTGATATGATAGGCGATCGCCATCGGAAAAAGGGCCCGGCTGTCGTTCCTCACGTCGTTCAACACCCGTAAGGCACTGTCTGCCTTTTTTCCGTATTTTAGTAAGGCATTGGCATAGTTTAGTGTCACTACCACATCCTCAGGAAACTGTTCGTACGCCTTTAGGAAGACAGGGAGAGGATTTTCCCCCCGCATGAGATAGATTTCCGAGAGTTGGTACATTTCGTGTGAGCTCAGACATTCCGGTCTCGTGGCAAATATTTCAGGTAACTCCTCCTGGGTATAGACCCTTACATCGAAACTGAAACGAAAAGTCGTACGGCGGAGTTGCGGATAAAACTCTTTCAGAAGTATACCGTAGGTCCTGCCGTTGTCCAAGTTACGTATGGCGGACTCTCGTTCCGTATCCGTCGGATATCGGTCTATGATAGACAGCAACTCCTCTTTATTGGATAGAGGAGAAATGCCTACGAGCTTTTTAAGGCCCTTCCAATCCTCCCCAGCACCGACCGTCCGGTAAGTCGCGGCCTTTTTAAGTCTAGGGTATTTTCCGGAGATATAATTCGAGAGTGCTAGGGTACGTCTTTCCGCCAGTGACTGGTTATATTCCGCTTTACCCTCAGGAGAAGCGAAGCCCTCAATGAGGACCTCTTTCAACTCGCCCCCTTTTATTTCCAGACTTCTTGATATGAATTCTTCCAGCCGGGCGAGCTCCTGTCCGTTATTAGCGAAAGCCTTGCTCAGCTCGTAGCTCGCCACGGGAAAAGTGATCTTGCTGTCAAAGGAGTCTTTATAATACTTGACCGTCACCTTTTCCGGTTCGAGGAAATCATACGCATAATCCTCCTCCTTGAAAACAGGCAGGTCAATGACAGCCACGGTACCTTGATTCTCACGTATACCACAACCCACACAACCGAGCAGTTCCTCTCTCACCGTCACATGGGCATCCGCCATCCAGCGTTCGAACGAGACGGATTCTTGAAAGGAAACCCCCTGCTCCTCTATGTCCGAAAAAGGGTGGAGCTCATTGTCGAACCGAGATGTCCTGGAATTCTCACCGAGAGCCTTCGACCGCGTAATGGCCTTATATCGTATCCTGCCTGCGATACCGACAGGCGCAAAATCGATCCTGTCATCCCCACTGGCGGAAACCAGTGATGGATAGATGACAAGAACGTTCTGTGACTCCAACCGGGTCATGGCGTCCACATGCAGGGAAAAACGCAGACTTTTTCCATCCGCGCTCCGCTTGACCCTCACGTCATATCTCCAATGTAATGGTGATAGGTTTCGCTCAGCGATTTCCTGGGCCTGTCCGAATATAGCCGTCAAACCAAGGCTGGCACAGACTACTGCCAGCTTTATGTAATAATGCATTGATCTCATTCACTTCATATTTTTATATCTTATACTAATTTTGCCCAAGGCCTGTTTTATTTAAGTATATAAATAATAGAGAGAGAGACTCTTGTTGGGCCGAGGTAATCGGCTCCTCCCTTCTCCATCCTTTGTCCGCAAGCCGTACATTTGAACTTGTCATATCTCACGTGTGCATATCCTATCCCCAAAGCGGCTTCAAGATTGAGTCTGTCGGATAAAATCCAATGATAACCGGCACTGATGCCACCACCGTAGAAATAGCCTTCATAACGGTGCGCCTTCATCTCTTTATGCTTGTTCTGAAGAATAAAAGGGATGTTTATCCCACCGACATTCATTTGGCCTCCATGTGCGTGCAGTCCGAGAAACCAGCCGTTGAATCTCTCGCAAATCCAATATCGTATCTCGGGTTGCACAAGCCAATGGCTCCATTTCTGCAGTGGGATCGTTCTCATAGAAGAAAAAATTCATGCCCACTTGGGTATCCAAGGTCCATTTTTCCCCAAAAGAAAACTCCAGCGATAGATTGGGAGTCAACAGTGCATCATATACGAGATTGTTCTTTATCGCAACTCTTTGTGAAAAAGCTTGCAAACTGAATAACAGGAAGAAGAAAAAAATACTTTTTTTCATTTTGGCACTGATATTGTTTTTAGTGACCGAATCACTTGGTTTATAACGTTAATTTTTGATGATGCAAAGTTATAAAAGCATAATGCTACGCCTATTACATAAAATGGACAATTAATTATTGATAAAAGTCATTTTGAACGAATTATGTCTGCAAGATCAACAATAAGATATAATTCTTGATCTTTTCTGCTATTCCAAATGTGGTAATGGTATAAGATTTCATCATTCCACAAATCTTCAGAGCGTATCTGTAGTCGTGGTGTTTTTTATTCCATGTACGCGATAGTGACATCAT
>OLVY01002417.1_pt1 | contig 10267 bp, 9 predicted proteins | sample 1674261 | NCBI WGS metagenome assembly OLVY01 (sample SAMEA103958155, study PRJEB25191) | human gut metagenome | biome: human-associated habitat [ENVO:00009003]; feature: intestine environment [ENVO:2100002]; material: feces | place: Germany | collected 2013/2015
GTTCGTTTTTGTTCGTTTTAGGCTGAATTTGAGTCGATTGTGGTGCGGCTTTGAGCGAAACACGCGCGAAACGCTCAACTCAGTTGTATTTTTGAGTGAACATGTGCGATAATGTTCATATGATTTCGTCACAACGCCAGCATTTGATTTTGAGCCGTCTGCGTACCCGTGGTGCGGTGCGCATCACTGCACTGTCCAAGGAATTGGGCGTCTCCGCGATGACCATTCGCCGTGACATCGCCGATCTGGCGGACAAGGGTCTGCTGAGGCGCGTGCACGGTGGCGCCGTCAGCACCAGCACACTGCTGAGCGAACCGCTGTTCTCCGTAAAGTCGCAGATGGACATCGGTCTGAAGGACGCCATCGCACAGGAAGCCGTCAAATACGTGGCCCCCGGCGACGTGATCGCCATCGGCGGCGGCACCACCGCCTACGTGTTCGCACAGCATCTGCTCGAATCGCAGCAATCCTCCGGAATCACCATCCTGACTAACTCCATTCCCGTGGCGGAACTGGTGCAGGCGCTGGAATCGAAAGACGTGGAAGTCATCGTAACCGGCGGCGTGACCACCCGTTCCAACTCGCTGGTAGGCCCGATCGCCGACAAGGTGGTCGCCTCCCTGCGCGTCAACACCGTATTCCTGGGCACGCATTCCGTGTCCATTCCACGCGGCTTCCTCATGCCGAACTCGCTTGAGGCCGCGACCGATATGGCATTGATGGACATTGCCGATCGGACGATAATTTTGACCGATCACACCAAGTGGAGCTGCACGTCGTTGTCGCTGTTTGCACGCTTCGACCAGGTTGACACGGTCATTACCGATGATGGACTCGATCCCGATTCGGTTGGGAAAACAAGGGATTTGGTTAAAGAGCTCGTGCTGGCGCACCAGACCGAGCAGATGCAGGAAAGTGAGTAATCACCATGAGTGAATTCGCAACCTATGCTCCTGGAGAATATGCGAAGGAACACATCCGTATCACCCCGACCACGCTTGCCGATGGCCGTGACTTCTTCTATCTCGATGACGATCCGGAATACGTTTCCGGTGCCAAGACCCGCGAACTGAACGATCCGCGTCAATTGGCCTACCGTTTCTCCAATCAGCTCAACGCGGCCGGCGAGGAAGTGCCGTACGCCGCTCCGGAGATGCGCCGCGACCCGCTGACCGGCGATTGGATTCCGATGGCGACCGCACGTATGAACCGTCCGATCACCGCCGGCCCCGGTGCCACCGCCAAGGGCAATCCGCTGGCCGCACGTAAGCCGGGCGACCCGTACCAGGATGGCGAAGTGCCGGACACCGACTACAACGTGGTCGTATTCGAGAACCGTTTCCCCTCGATGGTGCGTGTGCCGGGCCGTTCCGAGGCCGTGGAATACGTCGACGGCAACCCGCTGTGGGAGAAGAAGCTTGCCGCCGGCCGCTGCGAAGTGATCTGCTTCGATCCGGACGAGGATGGCCTGCCGGCCGATTTGCCGGTCTCCCGTCTGCGCACCGTCGTGGAGGCATGGGCCTTCCGTACCGCCGAAATCTCCAAGATCGACGGCATCGAACAGATTTTCCCGTTTGAAAACCACGGGCAGGAGATCGGCGTTTCCCTGGCTCACCCGCATGGTCAGGTCTACTGCTACCCGTTCATCGCACCGAAGATGGAAGCCGAGCTGCAGCATACCGAGGCCTATCACGAGAAGACCGGCGGCAATCTGCTCAAGGATCTCATGAATGCCGAAATCGAAGCCGAGGAGCGCATCGTCATGCGCAACCACAGCTGGGTCGCCTATGTGCCGGCCGCCGCACGTTGGCCTCTCGAGGTGCATGTGGCCCCGGTGCGTGACGTGCTCACCCTCGACGAGCTCAACGATCAGGAACGTTGGGATTTGGCCGTCATGTACTCCACTTTGCTCAAGCGCGGCAATGCGTTCTTCGACAAGGGCGATGGCAAGGGCATGGACCTGCCGTACATCGCTGCCTGGCATCAGGCCCCGATCCACGACAAGCGCCGCGAAAACTACCGCCTCAACCTGCAGTTCTTCTCGTTCCGCCGCGCGGCCAACAAAATCAAGTATCTGGCCGGATCCGAATCCGGCATGGCCGCATGGGTTTCCGACACCACGCCGGAACTCATCGCCAAGCGCTTCCACGAGCTCGGCCCGATTGACATCGAAGGCTGACCGGAACCAATACGAGCATAAGGACACACCAATGACTGATGTTGAATTCATTGAGCCGCTCTCGCACGACGAGGGCGTGAAGATCGCCGTCGATCTGTTCAAGGCCGTCTACGGAGAGGAGCCGACCGGCGTATGGGCGGCCCCGGGCCGTGTGAACCTGATCGGCGAGCATACCGACTATAACGCGGGCCTGTGCCTGCCGATCGCGTTGCCGCATCGCACCTTCATCGCATTGAAGCCGCGCGAAGACACGAAGGTACGCGTGGTTTCCGACGTGGCGCCGGATGCCGTCGCCGAAGCGGACCTCGATGGCCTGACCGCCGGCGGCGTGGAAGGATGGGCCGCCTATCCGGTAGGCGTGGCCTGGGCATTGCGAGAAGCCGGCTTCGATGCGGTGCAGGGCTTCGACGCGGCATTCTCCTCCTGCGTACCGCTCGGTTCCGGTCTGAGCTCCTCCGCAGCCATGACCTGCTCCACCGCCTTGGCGCTGGATGACGTGTACGGTTTGGGTTATGGCGCTTCCGATGCCGGTCGTGTGACACTGATCAACGCCGCCATCAAATCGGAAAACGACATGGCGGGCGCGTCCACCGGTGGTCTCGATCAGAACGCATCCATGCGCTGCACTTTCGGCCATGCATTGCGTCTTGATTGCCGTCCAGAGCTGAGCCCGCTGGAGAACGTCTCCCAGCAGGAATTCGATCTCGACAAGTACGGTCTGGAACTGCTGGTGCTTGACACTCAGGCTCCGCACCAGCTCAACGACGGCCAGTATGCCCAGCGTCGCGCCACTTGCGAGAAGGCCGCCGAAATCCTCGGCGTGGCCAACCTGCGTGTCGTGGCCGACGAAATCGCTAAATCCGAGGATCCGTTCCAGGCACTCAAGGAAACGCTCGACAAGCTGGAAGACGACACGATGAAGAAGCGCGTGCGCCACGTCATCACCGAAATCGCCCGTGTCAATTCCTTCGTGCGTGCCTTCGCCAACGGCAAGATCGACGAGGCAGGCCGACTGTTCAACGCGTCTCATGATTCGCTCGCAGCGGATTATGAAGTGACGGTGCCCGAGTTGGACATTGCTGTGGATGTGGCTCGTGTCAACGGCGCGTACGGCGCACGTATGACCGGCGGCGGCTTTGGCGGCTCCATCATCGCGTTGGTGGACAAGGGTCAGGGTCACGAAATCGCACAGAAGATTGCTGACCGCTTCGAAAAGGAAGGTTTCAACGCGCCTCGCGCCTTGCCGGCGTTCGCTGCGGCTTCCGCGAGCCGCGAGGCCTGATCGCAGAAGCCGATGCATGAAAAAGGACGTGCGCCAACGCGCGTTTTTTGCACGATTTACTTGTGGACCAGATGGCGCACCAGCGTATCCCACGGCGATGACCAGCAGGTACGATGTCGAATGCTTCATCCCGGCTCCCGGTGCGGCTACGTGTTTGGCCTGGTGCTGTCTGTGATCGTATTCGTGCTCCCCTCCTTCTTTCTGAAGGAGGGGAGCACCTTTCGTAAGTAGCGACGTGTCGACTTGGTGGCCGTCATGTTCGGCTACGTTTTTGTGCGTACAACGGACGGGTTGTACGTGTATTTGATGAAAAACGATACGTTATACGATTAACGGCGTGTCGCGATGTGGGTGATTCCGGTGTTCTGCAAGAACGGCAGTATGGAGCCGAAGTTTACGTTTGCGACGCTGGGGGGACTGGTTGATGAGAGCGCTAACTATTGAGATAAACGATTAACGTTTGACATTAAACGATTAACGATTGGCTCTGTTAGACCAAGGTTGACCTAAGAGGATATATGACAGAAACCCGCTTGTTTAACTGTGCTGAAAAGTCAAACAAGCGGGTAAATGTCAGTCTACTTCAGGGACAGATCGACGATGGCGCTCAAATGTGCGAGTAGCTGCTCTTCCAGCATGGACGCCTTGTGGTCGGGCCGGCCAGCCTGACGCACCTTGCGAGCGATGTTGCTCAATTCCGCTTCGATTTCCTCTTTTGGCCTGCCTTCTGAGAATAGCTTGAAGAACGACACCCAGTACTTCGCTTCGATACCCGCCATGAGCGTGTCCATGGATTCGTCCACCCAATTCGCCATGAGACCATCCACTCTGGCGATACGCCCAAAGTTGCCTCCTCCGTCTTGATTGGGAACATCAACATATTGCGTTCCCGGTTTGGGATACGGGGTGGTTTCCGGATGATGGATGCCACAGTCTCGTTTGGAATTGTCTCCTCTGCGATGATTCCAGTAGTAAGTGCGCATGTCGGAGGCGAATTTCGCCTGTTCGACGTAGGGCTCGTAGACCACGGGCTTGCCGCTGAGAACGTTGGACAATCCCCAAGGAACACAGCAGATCAAGTCCCATTCAGTCACTGCGTCGGCTGATGCCTTGTATCGTAGAGATGGCTCGGATTCCTTGGAAAGCAGATACCACCCTTTCAGTTCGATGCCGATGAGCGGCGAATCGTCCTTGTTGGAGCCTACAAGCCTTACGTCCGGGAAGGATTCGGGATAGCGTCGGAATTCTTTGTCCGCCCATTTGCCTTGCGGGTCCCATATGCTGCGCAGGGAGTTCAACAGCATGACGGTCTGGGCCTCGATGGTGCCGCCGAGCAGTGTATTGATTGAGAATAGGTCATTGACCTCGATGCCTTCGACGTTGATGGGCGATGTGAAGTGCATCGGAAGGGCATACAATGCTCGGACTATGCCGTTGCGGAGTTCGGTCCGTTCGTCCCCGTTGGGAAGCTCGTAGTGTTCAGGTCGGTCCTTGCCGTCGTAATCGGTCATGCCTGCCTTCTTTCGAGGGTCATCGTGTCATTTGCGTTTTTCGTGTCGTACTCGTCTTCGGCTTCCGCCAATCGTCCAAGGGCCAGGTTCTGGAATTCCTCGTCGATTTCCGCCGTATAGGCGATGCGACCGGTGAGCACGGCAGCGACGGATGCGGACGCCAGCCCGCCGAATGGCTCCCAGACCACATCCCCCTTATTGGATGCGGCGTGAATCTGACGGTCCATGAAATCCAGAGGCTTCTGGTTGAGATGCGCCGCTGATTGTTTGGAGGGTTTGTAGACTCGTGGCGCGCTGCGTTGCAGGGTCCCCTTGAGGCGTTCTCCGTCGTGAAGCGGTGGGCGTGACCACACATTAGTGAGTCCGTTGACATGGTTCCATACGGCACGGAGGGAGTCCCATTGTTCGGCCATGATTTCGGTATGCCCGTCGATGGAGAAGTAAGGACGGCTGGTGGGCTTGCCGTTTTTCTTCGCGTATTCGGCCATGCGTTCGACCATTTCCCCGGGCGGCCAATACCATAGCCAGTCGGCGGTGAGGTACTTGCGAGTGGCCGCGTTTTTCACACCGCATGCCTCGTTCGCACGGCAGAGCGGCAGGCCGGAACGCCGCCATTCGGCACGTAGCCATTGCTGCACTCCGAGAACTCCGCCATCCTCTGTGGGAAGCGTCAGCCTGCGACGGTACAGGGCGGAGACCTCGGTGACCACGGGGAATTGTCGAATGGTGTTGCCGTTCACGTTGCCTGCGATATGCGACAGCCCCTTGTCCCAAGTGACCAGTTGCACGTATTCCCAACCGTTCGCCTCCAACAGCGGATGCACCGTGGCCCAGCCGACCTCGGTGTTCCAGAACCATAGCGAGGTCGAAGGTTTCGCTCGTTTCGACCATTGGGCCACATGGGGCGCATACCAGTCCACGAGTCCATCTGCACTCACGGTGTCACCTCGGAATCCTCGCACGCCATAGGCCCCATCGCTGACTATCAGGTCGGGGGCCTCCCAATCCGGATACGCATCGAGTACGTTTCCGCGATGCAGCGTATATCGGTCGCCACGCACGTCTTGAGGACGGAGGTCTTTGATGCGGATGACCTTATCTGCCATTCGAGGTTTCCTTCTTGACCTCGAACGGGAGTCCCTGTTCCCTGACGACGGCCTTCAGGAAGATGGTGACCGCGCCGGAAAGGGTGAGTCCGAGGTCTTCGAGCACTTGGCTGGATTCCTCTTTGAGCTGGGGTTCTATCCTCATGGTCGTGGTGGGTATGCTCGCCATACGCGCCTCCTTGTCCTATGTTTCGATGTTCTGACTGTACATCGTATGCACGATGTCATGCGGCTTTTTGCCAGTACTCCATGTACGGTGGTGTCATACGCTGGTAGTCGCGACGGCGGATGCGGTACAGGCCGTTGCCGAGCTGGCGGGCAAGCAATCGGTCGTCGTCGGTCTCGCCGAACCCATCGGTAAAAGCGACGAGCCATTGGAACCAGTCCAAGTAGGCTTGCAGGTACTTCGTGGACACGCCGTGGAAGCCGAACATGAAATCCTCCAAACGGGCGTGCAGCGTGTTCACCCTGTTGATCGCGTGACCGTCGGCGGAGGCTTGCGTGAGGTTCGCGCCCAGTTCGGCCAGCGGTTTCACGTAGGCGGGCGCACCGTCGGTCAGCACGTCGGTGCCGCGTCCGATGTGGACTTTCAACGCGCTCATGGCGCGATCCTTGGAGATGATGCCGCGCCCGCATACGGTCAGGAACGACCGGCCTGCGTCATCCACTCCGGTCGCCACGCATATCTGCTCCTTCGACAGACCGCGCTTCCTTAATGCCTTGGTGCGCTTGTGTGCCTTGCGGGGCATGACGAACACGGCGGACTTCGTGTGGTTGCCTTTGAAGCTCTCACGGAAGTACGTCTCGTCCAACTGGACGGACATGCCTGCCTCGGAACGCAGTACGGGCGTGTATCGGCGGATGCACTCGATGACGCGCTGGCGCATGAGGAACGCGGTCTTCAGGCATACTCCGCAACGCTGGGAGCACTTGCGCAAGCTCAGGCAATCCACGAAGCATTCGAGGAACCGCATCCATACGCCCGCTTTGAGCTTGCTCATGCCCATCACCCGGTTCGTGCGAACGCCGAACGTCCTGTTGCAGTTCATGCACTTCCAACGCTGGGAGCCGTCACGTCCACGCCCTTTGCGGATGATGCAGATGCTGCCGCAGCGCACGCACGCCTCCATCTGGTTCGGGTCGCTCGTCGCCGCGTCCAACGCGAACCCCTCGTACAGGGCGGCGCGTAACGCCTTGACAGCAAGGTCGCGCTCCTGCGGCGTCAGTTCGCCCAGTTCCTTCCTGACCCTATCGGCTATACGCGCCACCTTGCCCGTTCTCATACCACTATTGTAGCTACTCAGCAACTACAATACAAGTCAAAAAGTCAACCTTGGTCTAACAGAGCCTTACAATTTAAGCGCTTAGATTTAAGGAAGTCAAGGTGACACGCCCATATGATTTATGCGCTTAGATTTTTTGATTGCATCCGCAGCTGCCGCGCACAATGAGGCGAACCGGGAGTACTCGTCTTTCAGCCTTCTCCCAAGGCTCCCCGTTCCTGGAAAGCAGCATGCGAGCCGCCTCGCGCCCCATGTCCTCCATGGGCTGGCGGACGGTCGTCAGCTGCGGTTCCATCAGCCGTCCGGCGAGGATTCCGTCGAATCCGGTGACGATGACGTCGTCGGGAACCCGGACACCGGCCTCCTCGAGGAGTCTGATCACGCCGAAGGCGGTCTGGTCCGTGCCGCAGACCAAGGCCTGCGGCAGTCTGCCGGATCCTATCGCCTCGCACAAACCCACCATGTATTCATCGGACGTGGCGAAAGAGTCATCCAACAGAGCCCCTTTGGAGTCTAGCCCGCGTTCCTCGAGGTATTTTTTAAACGCGTCATAACGCGAGACGACGTCATCAGTGTCGGCACCGCTCTCGAACGCTTTATCATTGACACCGCCGACGAATGCCATATCGTTGATATGGTGAACATCGACAAGATGGTCGACGATCTGCCTCATGCCCGATGCGTTATCGCATTGCAGGTATGCGGCAGGCAGTTTTTCATCGCCCACACCCACCATTACAAGCGGAATGGTCTTCGCCAACATGGAAAGAGGAAGCGTATCGTTATATCCACTTGGCATCAGCGCCAGACCATCAACGCGACCGGCGATATCCGTTACAGATCTATGATCATTCTTTTTCGAGGCGGCACCCATGAGCATGCCCTTCCCGCTCTTCCAGCATTCGAGTTCGAAGCCGCGGAGCACCTCATCAACGTATAACGGATATACAAGAACGTTGGGTTCGTCACCGTCCAGAGGCTCGTCGATGGATCTGGGGGAAACATCAGGCCAATCATCCTCAAGGTTGCTTCCCTGAGGTCTTTCCAGCAGCATATCGAACGCGTACATGCCCAACGTGCCCGTCCTGCCTTTGGCAAGGCTACGTGCGTTGCCGCTGGGAACGTAGCCAAGCTCCTCGGCGACCCTGAGGACCTTGGCCTTGGTATCATCCTTCACTTTGTCGGGATGCCTGAAGGCGAAGGAGACCGTCGCGGTAGACACACCCGCCTTCTCTGCAACGTCATACACCGTAACTCTTGCCATAAGACCAGTCTAAGCGCTTTGATGCATGGGACACACACGAGGTCCCAAAACCATAGTTTTTCCGGTCTTCTAACAGGAATCCGCGGCGCCGAAGAGAAAAAACCAGGAGTGGAAAGGATTTCCATGCCCCTGCGGGAGACCTGGGAATCAGATGGAAATCAAGGATGGAAAGACGGGGTCCCCGGAAGCCAAGCCCCACGGGAGTCCCGGAAGGAAGAAGGAAATACGGGAAATAAAAAAGCCCTTCCGGGAACCCGCATGGGGTCAGCCGGAAGAACCGGGAGGAGGAACAAAAGATTCGGGGATAAAAAATGGGGTTCCCGGAGCAGGATGCTCGACGGGAACCCCCAACGTTTGAAGCGGCGGCGTGCTACTCTCCCACACCCTCTCGAGTGCAGTACCATCGCCGCGCCTGGCCTTAGCTACCGGGTTCGGAATGGGACCGGGCGTCTCACCAGGGCTATGACCACCGCAAATCTAACGGCCACGGCAAGGAAACCAAAGGAATCCAAACCGGCATGTCACCGGTGGCGGTCTGGGAACCGGCTAGCGGACGCGAGGCAAACGCCTATCGTTGTATCGTTCAGTGACCATCCCAACGCATATTGCCGTCCAGGACGATCCAGCACAGGAAAGACGCGGAACCAACCCATGAAAGGATCGGAATGTTATGTCGCCGTCGCCCGTTAGTACCGGTCGGCTCCACCCCTCACGGGGCTTCCACCTCCGGCCTATCAAACACGTGTTCAACATGCGGGCTACAACGGTTCAAGACCGTACGGAATCCTAATCTTGGAGCAGGCTTCCCGCTTAGATGCTTTCAGCGGTTATCCCTCCCGAACGTAGCCAACCGGCCGTGCCGCTGGCGCGACAACCGGCATACCAGAGGTTCGTCCACCCAGGTCCTCTCGTACTATGGGCAGGCCTCCCCAGGATTCCAACGAGCGCAGAGGATAGAGACCAAACTGTCTCACGACGTTCTGAACCCAGCTCGCGTGCCGCTTTAATCGGCGAACAGCCGAACCCTTGGGACCTGCTCCAGCCCCAGGATGCGACGAGCCGACATCGAGGTGCCAAACCATCCCGTCGATATGGACTCTTGGGAATGATCAGCCTGTTATCCCCGGGGTACCTTTTATCCGTTGAGCGATGCCGCGCCCGTGCGCCGGCACCGGATCACTATCTCCGACTTTCGTCCCTGCTCGGACCGCCGTCCTCGCAGTCAAGCCCGCTTGTGCGATTGCACTCGACACCCGATTGCCAACCGGGCTGAGCGGACCTTTGAGCGCCTCCGTTACTCTTTGGGAGGCAACCGCCCCAGTTAAACTACCCGCCAGGCACTGTCCCTGAACGGGATGACCGTTCGAGGTGAGACGTCAAACGAGAACAGAGCGGTATTTCACCTTGCGGCTCCGCGCGGGCTGGCGCCCGCGCCTCGAAGCCTCCCGCCTATGCTACACAATCCGCGACTGACGCCAATACCAAGGTATAGTAAAGGTCCCGGGGTCTTTTCGTCCTTCTGCGCTTAACGAGCATCTTTACTCGTACTGCAATTTCGCCGAGCTCCTGGTCGAGACAGTGGGGAAGTCGTTACGCCATTCGTGCAGGTCGGAACTTACCCGACAAGGAATTTCGCTACCTT
>OLVY01002423.1_pt1 | contig 10252 bp, 9 predicted proteins | sample 1674261 | NCBI WGS metagenome assembly OLVY01 (sample SAMEA103958155, study PRJEB25191) | human gut metagenome | biome: human-associated habitat [ENVO:00009003]; feature: intestine environment [ENVO:2100002]; material: feces | place: Germany | collected 2013/2015
TGTTCTTCTTGTAGGCCTCGACGCCGGGCTGGTTGAAGGGGTTGACGCCCTCCATATAGCCGGACACGCCGCAGGCGAACTCAAAGAAATAGATCAGCGCGCCCAGCGCTTCCTCGCCAATCTCCGGCAGGCGGATCTCGGTGACGGGCACGCCGCCGGAAATATGCGCGGCCTTGGTCGCTTGCATGGCCTTTTCGTTGATATAACTCATCTCGCGGCCCGCCAGATAGTTCAAGCCGTCCAGATTTTCCTCGTCGGACGGAACAGTAACAGATGTTCTGGAGTTGTCGAAGAAGACAACCGTTTCCTGCAGCATGCGGATGCCATCCTGGATATACTGGCCCATGGAGTGCAAATCGGGGGTCAGATCAACGGAGGCCGGGAAAATACCCTTGCCGTCCTTGCCCTCGGACTCGCCGTAAAGCTGCTTCCACCATTCGGCCATGAAGCGGAACGCGGGCTCGTAGGCAGCCAGGATCTCAATATTCTTACCGTCCGCGTACAGAGCCTGACGGCTCATGGCGTACTGCACGGCGGCGCTTTCCACACCGCGCTTCAGCGTATCCTCACGCTCGGCCTGTGCACCGTGCATGAGCGCTTCAATGTCGATGCCGCAGCAGGCGATGGGAAGCAGGCCCACAGCCGTCAGAACGGAATAGCGGCCGCCGACATTATCGGGCACAACAAAGCTTTCATAGCCCTCACGGGACGCAAGCGTCTTCAGAGCGCCGCGCGCCTTGTCTGTCGTGGCGTAAATGCGGCTCTTTGCATCCTCCACGCCGTATTTCTTCTCGAGCGCAGCCTTAAAAATGCGGAACGCGATGGCAGGCTCGGTCGTCGTGCCGGACTTGGAGATGACGTTCACGGAAAAATCGCGGTCGCCGATCATGGCGAGAATCTCCGTCACAGCGTCAGAGGAAATGCCGTTGCCGGCGAAATAAATGTCCGGGGTGTTCTTGGGCAGGGCATTGTAATTCGGACTCTTCAGCAGTTCAACCACAGCGCGTGCACCAAGATAGCTGCCGCCGATACCGATGACGACAAGTGCCTTGGAGTCAGACTGGATCTTCTTCGCAGCCTTCTGGATGCGGGCGAATTCTTCCTTGTCATAATTTACCGGAAGATCGACCCAACCAATAAAGTCATTGCCCGCGCCGGTACCGTTTACCAGCGTGTCAAACGCGGCCTGCGCCGCGGTCTTGTCCGGCTGCTTGGCATAAAACTGCTTTGCGCCTTCAAAATTGATGCTTACCATATATTGATCGCTCCTTTTATGATGAGAAAATGACAAAACCAATGTGCGCCATTATGCTTCTGCGTCGCGCGCCAGAAGCGCTGCACCGATCATACCCGCTTCGTTGCCGAGCACGGCGGGAACAAGCTTGCCGCGCGTGGAATAAAAGCATTTTTTGCTGACCTTGTCCTGAAGCGGGTCAAACAGGAACGGACCTGCCGCGCTTAATCCGCCGCCGAGGGCGAGAACTTCCGGATCGAGGATATTATAAATCGACGCGCAGGCAGAACTCAGATGTTCAATATAATCATCGAAAACAGCCGTCGCAGCAGGGTCGCCTGCCTTGGCGCAGTCGGTGACAAGCTTGGGCGTAATCTTTGCCGGGTCGCTGCCGGTCTTTTCGGCCAGCATGCTCTCCGGGTGCGCCTGCATGGCGCGCCGCCCCTCGCGCGTGAGTGCAGATGCGGCGCAGTAGGCCTCCATACAGCCGTGATTGCCGCAGGTGCAGGGCTCTCCGCCGTCAACCAGATAGGCATGGCCCAGTTCGACGCCGTGGTTCATGCCGCCGTTGAACATTTTGCCGTTCAGGATGATGCCTCCGCCAAGCCCCGTGCCGAGTGTCAGCAAAACGCCCGTTTTGCAGCCGACAAACGCACCCTTATAGAGTTCGGCCAATGCAGCGCCGTTGGCGTCATTGGCGATATAAACAGGGATGCCGGGAAACTGCTCCTGCAGGAGTCTGCGCAGCGGAACATCGTGGAAATCCAGATTGTGCGCGTCAAGAACCGTCTCTCCGCTCGCGTCGATGCTGCCGGGGACAACTGCACCGAGCGATTCTACGCCGGAAAGCGACGCGTTCCGCTCTTCCAGCAGCGCAAGAACTGCCGCACGGATTTTTTTCGCCATGTCCACCGCCGTTGTGTGCGGAAATGGGATGGATGCTTCAGCGGTCAATTCCAGCGTCTCGTCCAGCAGGCCGATCTTGACGTTGGTGCCGCCGATATCAATGCCGATCTGATACATGTGTGTTTCCCCTTTTCTTTATTCTTCGTCTCTCAGACCCAATAATTTCATGAAATTTCCGTACAAAATCTTTTGCTGGTCGCTCTCGCTCAGACCAAGGGAGAAAAACCTGTTCAGTTCCTCCTTCGGGCTCCACATGGGAAAGTCCGTGCCGAAGATCAGCCGGTCTGGGCCGATCGCGTCGATGAAGCGCAGAACCATGTCCCGGTCAATCATGCCGAGCGTGGAGGATGTGTCGTACAGGACGCTTTCCGGCTGCAGATGCGCCAGCGACCGCGGCCAGCTGCGCCAGCCGCCGAAGTGTGCAGCCACAGCCCGCAGTTCCGGCACCCGCCGCAACAGATTCGTCAGCCGTTCGGGCGAGGAAAAATCATACCGGTCGTCGCCCATATGGAACAGCACCGGAAGATCACGCCGGGCAATGGCGCGGTACGTCTCAATGCCGCGCTCGTCGTCAATGGCCAGCTTCTGAAAATCCGGGTGAATCTTAACCCCACGCAGCCCAAGTTCCAGCATGCGGTCCAGTTCTTCCTCAAATCCGTCCATACCGGGGTAGATCGTGCCAAAGGCAAGATAACCGTCATGCCCCCGGACGGCTTCAGCCAGAAACGTATTGGCGTTCCGAACCTGACTGGCATTCGTCGCGGAGTTGGAGACAGCGCAGCGGGTAATGCCCGCAAGCTTGTCCTCCGCACACAGGCGCGGCATGTCCGCCTCGCGCTCAATGGGAACGCCATAGAAGCTGCCGATGGAGTGCGACGCCTTTTCCGCCAGCTTTTCCGGGAAAATATGCGCGTGGATGTCTGCGATCTTCATGAAAAAACCTCTTATTCTATACGGAGATATGCCCGGTATGCAGAGCCGAGCTTTCCGTCTTCAATCAAAGTTTATCACACTTTTTCCCTGCGTACAAGTGGCAGAAAAGCCGGAATCCGCATGGGATCCCGGCAAAATTTTGTCGCTTTCTTAGGCAGCCCGGTTCCGCAGTGCAAAGGACACGGCAAAGTAGACAGCCAGCAGCAGCGCGATCGTCGCACCGGCCGAGCAGCCAAGCCAATATGCTGCGCACAGTCCCAAAAGGCCGCATACAAGCGCGGACAGAACGGAGAGCAGATGATACTGCCGCAGATTCCGCGCCAGATTGCGCGAGGACGCCGCTGGGAGCACGAGCAGGGAGTTGATAACCATCAGGCCGACCCAACTCATTGCCAGCGTCACAACGATGGCGATTGCGACGGTAAAGAGCGTTTCATTGCGCTTCGTCGCCACGCCGCGTGAGGACGCCAGCTGCGGGTGCACCGCCGTAAGCACCAGCCGGTTTGCCCCGAACACCCAAAGCAGCACGACCGCCAACAGAACCAGCGCCAGCAGGCCGATCTCCTGTGGGGAAACAGACAGGATATCACCGATGAGATAGCGGTTGAATTTTGTAAAACTCCGCCCGCCGAGCGTGACGATAAAAATGCCGAGCGCAACGGCGGTGGAGGAAAAGACGCCGATGATGGTGTCCGCCGACTGGCTCGTCCGGCTGCGGACAAAGGAAAACAGCAGCGCGAACAGAACCGACAGCCCGACCGCAAAATAGATCGGCTGCACCGCGCCGCAGAGCACACCGATGGCGATGCCCGTAAAACCGGAATGGCCCAGCGCATCGGAGAAAAAACTCATTTTTCCCGTCACGATCATCGTAGACAACAGTCCGAACAGCGGCCCCAGCAGCAAAACAGCCAGCAGCGCGTTCTTCATGAAGTCCATTTCAAACATATGAATGCCGAGTGCGTTCAAAAACGCGTACCAGACGTTCATGCCTGTGCGCCTCCTCCCATGTGGAATGCCTGCGCAAATTCCTCTGAGTTCAGCACGTCCAGCGGTGTCCCGCGCCGGAGGATCTTTCCCTGTAACAGCACCACCTGGTCGCAGTATTGCTCCAGCATGGTAAAGTCGTGCGTCGTCATGAGGATCGACAGGTCGAATTTTTTCCGGATCTCGTCAAGCATGTCCATGAGAAGGCTCATGCCCTCGACGTCCACACCGGAAAGCGGCTCGTCGAGAATGAGAATATTCGGCATGGGCTCAAGCGCCAGTGCCAGCAGAACGCGCTGCAATTCGCCGCCCGAGAGCGTGCCGATGCGCTTGTCGATGAGCGCTTCACCGTGGACGTTCGCAAGGCAGGCCAAAACTTTTTCCCGCATGGCCCTTGTCGGGCGCAGAAACGCGGGGCGCTTGAAAATGCAGCAGGTAAAAAGATCCATCACGCTCACGGGGTCACCGCGGTCAAAGGCCGGGCTCTGCGGCACATAGCCGATGCGCAGCTTTGCCTCCTTGCCGGAGGCCTCATGGAAGGTGATTTTTCCCTCATATTCCCGCTGGCCCAGAATGGCACGGATAAGCGTAGACTTGCCCGCGCCGTTCGGGCCGATCAGCGCGACCATCTGGCCGCAGTGCATATGCAGGTCGATATTGTCCAGGATCGTCTCGCCGCCGATATGGACGGACAGATGCTCGATTTTCAGGCAGCAGGCATGTTCGCAGTCGCCCGCGTGCGGGTGCAGATGTGGAATCATGAAAGCGCCTCCCGGATGATATCAATGTTGTGATAAATTGCGTCCGTGCAGCCTGCCGCGCCGCCGTCCATTCCCATTGTAAGCGCAAACAGGCCGGTTCCGGTCTGCTTTGCGACAGTCTCCGCTGTCTGCCGTTCGCCGTTTTCCTCGCAGAAGACAGCAGGAATGTTTTCATCCTCTACCAGCCGGATGACGGACTCGATTTCCTTTGCAGACGGCTCGCTGCCCTCTTCAATTTCCATTGCGGCGGCGATCGTAAGTCTGAACGCGCGGGCGAAATAGGAAAAGCCGTCATGGAACGTCACAAGTTCCCGGCAGGAGAGGTTTTTCAGCGCTTCCTCGCCATAGGCCTGCGCGGCCTCGTATTCCGCCGTGACAGCAAGCAGGTTCTGCCCGATCAGCGTCTGCTTGTCCGGATAGAGGTCAGAAAGTCCGGCGGCGATATTTCTGCACATCTGGATACAATTCGTGGGCTCCAGCCAGATATGCGGGTCCTCGCCGTCCTCACCGGGAAGCGTTTCGACGCCGTCGGAGGCCGTGATGGTATGCTTCGCCGTGCGAAGCGCATCTTCCATAAAGTCCTCCAGCCCGAGGCCGTTCAGCACGACCACATCAGCCTGCCCGAGTTTCTCCATCTGCGCAACGGTCAGCGTATAGTCATGCAGGCACGAGACGCTTTCCGTCACGACCAGCCCGCAGCTTAAGTCCGTACCATCCAGCAGTGCTGCCGTCATGGCACGAACCGGTGCAGTGGACGCCAGCACGTCATAGCGCTCTGCCTTCCGCGCCGCGCAGCCGGAAAACGGCGTGCACAGCAGTGCCAGCGCCAGAAGTCCGGCAAAAAGCCGTTTTTTCAGATACATAATATATGGTTCCCTTCAAAACACTTTACTTTTATTATAGCGGTACTGTCAAGTAAGTTCTTTTTCCTTTTTTCTCGCCGCGCCCCTGTTTTTGTGCATAGTGCTGAAGACACTTGTCCGCGCTGCGTGAAATTTTTTCAAAAAACAAGCAATTAGGACTTGCTTTTTACACTTTACTTCGCTATAATGGCGACTATAAGTTCATGAACACTTGTCTATTGTACATGGACAGAAGGAGGAAATATTCTATGAAAAAGATCATCGCTCTGCTTCTGGCTGCCGTTATGGTCATGTGCCTGTTCGCAGGCTGCGCGTCCAGCGGCGGCTCCAAGGTCATCAAAATCGGCGTGTTTGAGCCGCAGTCCGGCGACAACGGCGCGGGCGGCAAGCAGGAAGTTCTGGGCATCCAGTATGCCAACTCCGTCAAGCCGACCGTGACAATCAATGGCGAAGAGTATAAGATCGAACTTGACATTCAGGACAACCAGTCCTCGACCGACAAGGCCGTCTCTGCGGCGCAGCAGCTGGTTGCCGACAAAGTTTCCGTCGTGCTCGGCTCCTACGGTTCCGGCGTTTCCATTGCCGCCGGCACCTACTTCGCAAACGCCAAGATCCCGGCCATCGGCTGCTCCTGCACCAACGCAGCCGTCACTGCCGGCAACGATTATTATTTCCGCGTCTGCTTCCTCGATCCGTTCCAGGGCTCCGTCATGGCCTCGTTCGCCATGGAAGAGTTCGGCGCCAAGAAGGCTTACGTTCTGTCGATGCTCGGCGACGACTACACTGTCGGCCTTGCCAAGAACTTTGTAAAAGCCTTTGAAGCCGCAGGCGGCGAGATCGTAGCCGATGAGACCTTCGTTGAAGGTACGGCGGATTTCTCCGCATACCTCAATAACGCCGTCTCCGGCGGCGCGGACGTCATCTTTGCGCCGTCCGCCATCGCCTACGCTCCGCAGATCATCGAGCAGGCTTCCGCTCTCGGCGTCAGCCTCCCCATCCTCGGCGGCGATACCTGGGAAAACTCCGCGATCTCCGATGCGCAGAACGGCACCGACATGCAGGTTTTCGTCTCCACGTTCTTTGACGAGAACGACGAGTCCGGCCTTGCCAAGGAGTTCGTCACCGGCTACAAGGCGTGGCTGAACGGCAATTCCCAGAACCTCACCAACAACGGCGGCAACGACGTTGTCGCGGCGGTCTCCGCGCTCGGCTATGATGCCTATATGGCTGCGGTCGCGGCCATCGAAAAGGCCCAGTCCACCGACGGCACTGCCATCCGCGATGCGCTGGCCGGTCTGTCCATCGATCTCGTCACGGGCTCTTTGAGTTTCGATGCCAACGGCGACGCAGTCAAGAGCACCGCCTACATCAAGCAGGCGATCAATGGCAGCTTCCAGTTCTACAAGGTGCAGTCCGCCGACTGATCCATTGCCACGCAATACTGACCACAATGGCCTCCGGTCGGGGGGGATTCCCTCCGACCGGTGCACCGTTTCATCCGGCAGCGCCCGAACCCGCTGCCGGATGAAACCATTCTTTTATCGTCGTGTCCAAGCTGGCTCATTTCAGTGAGCGGTTCGCGGTTTGGACATGGCGATAAGCAAATAACAGGAGGTTCCCCTATGGGTGTTCTCAAGCAATGGCTGCCCTATGTCCTGTCGGGCATTTCGGCCGGCGGCCAATATGCGCTGATCGCCGTCGGCTATACGATGGTCTACGGCATTCTGCGCCTCATCAACTTCGCACATGGCGATATTTTCATGGTCGCCGGTCTGATTATGGTCTATCTTTCGGCGACGATGCCGCTGTATGCTGCCCTGCCCGCCGTCGTGATTCTGACGGTCGCGCTCGGCTTTGCGGTGGAGCGCTGCGCATATAAGCCGCTGCGGCAGGCTCCGCGCATGTCCGTTATGATCTCCGCCATCGGCGTAAGCTATCTGCTGCAAAATCTTGCGTATTACGTCACCGGCGGCGTTCCGAAACAGTATCCGGAACTGCCGTGGATTTCCGACACCATCACGATTCTCGGCGCATCTACCAAGCGCGTAACCGTCATTACCCCCGTTCTGACGCTGGTGCTGGTCGTGGCGCTCGTGATTCTCATCAAGCGCACGAAGGTCGGCATGGCCATGCGCGCAGCCTCAAAAGACTTTGAAACGGCGCAGCTGATGGGCATCAAGATCAACTCCGTCATTTCCTTTACGTTTATCATCGGCTCCGCGCTGGCAGCTGTTGCCTCGTTCCTGTTCTTCTCGAACTACACGACCATCGCGCCGTCCTCCGGCGCCATGCCGGGCCTCAAGGCGTTCGTCGCCGCCGTCTTCGGCGGTATCGGGTCAATCCCCGGTGCGGTCATCGGCGCGTTCATCATCGGCATCTGCGAGAATCTGCTCAAAGGCATGAAGCTGACGGCCTTCTCCGATGCGTTCACGTTTGCGCTGCTCATCATCATTCTCGTCGTCAAGCCGACGGGCCTGTTCGGTGAAAAGCTGACAGAGAAAGTCTGAGGAGGAGCATATGGAAAAGAAAAAAGGCCTCTCTTTGCAGACCGTTCTGACCATCGCAGGTCTTGCGCTTATCTATCTGCTGGCGTTCCTGCTTGACCGCATTCCCGGCATCCCCATCATGCTCACGACGGTTCTGCGCAAGGGCGCGATCTACTCCCTTGTCGCCGTATCCATGAACCTCCTGAACGGCTTCACAGGCCTGTTCTCGCTCGGGCAGGCAGGCTTCATGCTGGTTGGTGCATATACATTCGCCGTCCTCAATATCTCGAGCGGCATCCGGTCTACCGTATATCAGTATTATGACCCGCTGCTCAAGTTCTCCCTGACCGAAACGCTTCAAAACGTGCTCGGCAATACGGCAGGTACGGTTCTCGGCGTATTCGTGTCCTTGCTGCTGGCAGGCTTTCTGGCCGCCGTGCTGGCGTATCTGATCGGCCTGCCCGTTCTGAAACTCAAAAGCGACTATCTGGCCATCGCCACGCTCGGCTTTGCCGAAATTATCCGCGCGCTCGTTCAGCTGGAGGCGTTCGCGCCCATTACCAACGGCTCGCAGCTGCTGCGCGGCTTCCCATATTTTACGGATACATTCATGCCGTTCGTGATCGTCGGCATCTGCATTGCCGTTGTCGTGCTGCTCATCAACTCGACCTATGGCCGCGCGTTCAAGGCCATCCGCGACGACGAGATCGCCGCCGGCGCCTCCGGACTCAACACCACGTACCTCAAGGTGCTCGTCTTCGCGATCTCCGCGTTCTTCGCGGGCATCGCGGGAGGTATCTTCGCGCAGTACATCGGCGCGTTGACGCCAAGCATGGCCGGCTGGCTGCAGTCGATCAACTACGTGATCATGGTGGTATTCGGCGGCATGGGATCACTCACCGGCTCTATCGTGGCCGCCGTGGGCCTGACGATTCTGCCTGAACTGCTGCGTGCCTTCTCCGAATACCGCATGCTGGTCTATTCGGTGGTGCTCGTGCTCATCATGGTGTTCCGTCCGCAGGGCATCTTCGGCAACTGGGAGTTCTCATTGCCGAAACTCGTGAACAAGCTGTTCTATCCGTCGCGCATCAAGGCGCACGGCAGGTCCGCCACCGTGGCAAAGACCGCCGGGAAATCCTCCGATGACGCCGATGGCAAGGAGGCGAAGGCATGAGCGAACCGATTCTGCGCGCCGAACACCTCGGCATCACCTTCGGAGGCCTCAAAGCCGTCTCCGACTTCAACATGACCATCAACGCGGGCGAACTCGTCGGACTGATCGGCCCGAACGGCGCCGGCAAAACCACCGTGTTCAACCTGCTGACCGGTGTGTATCAGCCGACCGAAGGCGAATTCTTCCTCGACGGCAGGCGTATGAACGGCAAGAAAACGTATCAGGTGGTGCGTGCCGGCATCGCAAGGACCTTCCAGAACATTCGTCTGTTCGACAAGATGACCGTGGAGGAGAATGTGCTTGTCGCGTTCGACCAATCCTTCACGTATCGGTTGGGCGGTGCGATCTTCCGAACGCCGAAGTTCTGGAAGCAGGAGCGTGACATGCATGCCAAGGCCATCGACCTGCTGCGCATCTTCGGTCTGGAAGGTCTGGCCAACACCGAAGCGGCGAATCTGCCGTACGGTGCGCAACGCAAGCTGGAAATCGCGCGTGCACTGGCGACCGGCATGAAACTGCTGCTGCTCGACGAGCCTGCGGCCGGCATGAATCCTACGGAAACCGAAGATCTGCTGCACTGCATCAACGTGATCCGGGATCGTTTCGGCATCGCCATCCTGCTCATCGAACATGACATGAGTCTCGTCATGAACGTGTGCCAGCGCATCCAGGTGCTCGACTACGGACGCACCATCGCATCGGGACTGCCCGAGGAAATCGCCAACGATCCGCAGGTGATTTCCGCGTATCTGGGTGCCGATGACACCGACGAAACCGCCGAGGGGAGGGAAGCCTGATGCTGGAAATCAAGAATCTGAGCGTCTCCTACGGGGCGATCGAAGCGGTCAAAGACATCAGCCTTACCGTGAACGACGGTGAGATCGTATCGCTGATCGGCGCGAACGGCG
>OLVY01002431.1_pt1 | contig 10233 bp, 10 predicted proteins | sample 1674261 | NCBI WGS metagenome assembly OLVY01 (sample SAMEA103958155, study PRJEB25191) | human gut metagenome | biome: human-associated habitat [ENVO:00009003]; feature: intestine environment [ENVO:2100002]; material: feces | place: Germany | collected 2013/2015
CTCAGTTGGTAGAGCATCAGCTTCCCAAGCTGAGGGTCACGAGTTCGAGCCTCGCCTACCGCTCAAAAGAAGACACTCTCTGATTATCATGTTATTAACAGATAATCGGGAGTGTTTTTTGCTTAAAAAACAATCGTTTTTTTGTAATCGGTTGGTAGATAAGACTTAAAGAGTAGAAAGTTCGGTAGCCGGTAGCGATTTGGTAGCTGTGCGGGTTTCGCTGCATTGCTTCGCTCTGCTCTTGGAACTGATGCAAATATAGGGATTTTGACCGAAAAAGGGAAATGTTTCGGGGATTTTTTATTTTTCGGGATTACCGGATTACAGGAAAAGCATAAAATCAGGAGGTGGTGCAAAAAACGAGGTTGCACCCGTGGTTTTACCAAAAGTGTAAGGTGTTGATTTTCAGTGTGTATTTCTGTGGTGCAAGGTGCAGCTATATTTATATATATAGCTGCACCTTGCACCAGCCACACAGAGCTGTTTTGCGGCTTGCACCGAAAACCTTTTAAGTCGTTGTAAATGAATATGTTTTGAATTTTGATGTTTGTTTCAGGGGAAAGGTGGGATGAACGGGGTGTTCCGATAGGGCTTGGCGGCTTCGTGCTTGCCCTGCGAGGGTTTGGCAGGTGGGTGGCTGGAATGTCGGGCTTAGGGCAGTCTTGGGGCTTTTATTCAATCCTTTGCCCCTTCCGGTCGATGTAATACCAATCATCGCTTTCCCAATAGTGGTATTCCCCATCCGAACCGGGAACTTCTTCCAGTTCTCCCGTGTCGGTTACTTTCGCCTTCCCGTTCTCGAAAGGAAAGCCAAAAGCGAAGCGTGGCTCTATGAGGGTATTGCCATGCTCGTCCGCATATCCGATACGCCCTTTTTCATCGACGATGCGGTAAACGCCTTCCTGCACGGGGTCGTTGCCGTTGTCATACCGGTACGGGACATAGAGGCTTGCGGGATGGCTGTTGCCGGAGGATATGGCCGTGCAGCGGTCATGATAAAGGGTGAACAGCCATATTTCAAGCAGGATGGCAAGGACTGCAAGCACCGTGCAGACAAGGAAACGGAGGCGATAGCGTTGCCGCACCGATACATGGAACGCCCCGTAAAAGTCGTGCATCATGCGGTAACGCTCCTCAGTATAGATGCGCATATTCCTCCAAAGCAGTACGGGGAACGGCAGTATTAGCGGGAAAAGAGTAAGGCGGTTGTCTGTCTCGTAAAGAAAGCGGACAGCCGGAGTGTCCAAGAACTGTAAAACAACGGCGACCGGAAACAGAAGGCAGGCGAACTGAACCACGCTGATGACCGCAAAACTACGGTCAGGGAAGCCGTGCCGACAACTGTACCACGTCCAATAAAAGAAGTGGTCGAAGAATCCGGGGAGCTTCGGCCGACTGGTTCTTTTATGTGGGGAGGCTTTCTTCATACGTTGCGGCTATATAGGTGCAAATAAAACGTATTTCTTCCAAACGGAAAAGAATTTTGCGGTGAAACTTTTTGAGTGATTGGACTTTTCACTATTTTTGCTTTGATGTATAACGGTTCATCCGTAAGGTATGAATTTGGCTTTTTCTGTTATTGCTATGGAATGGTTCGATAAGATAAGCGAGTTTATGGAGGGTCTGCCGGAGTGGTTGCAGGCGCATCCGAGGTACGGCTACCTGATCGTGGCGGGAATCCTGCTGCTGTGGCTTGTGGGGATTGTCTGCGGATGGCGGTGGACGTACTCCCGTCCGGGAAGTTGGGAAGGGAATTTCTGGCTGGGTACGCTGGGTGAAAGGAGTTACCGTTTCTGGCTGGGGCTGATCGTTGCCGCCGCAACGGGATGCGCTCTGCTGCTGTTCTTCGTAACGGGATAAGCAAGCGGAAAACAAGGAAAGGAGGAAGCTATGTTCAAGGAACCGGCATACTGGATGTATTACTTCTGGAGCAAGAACAAACGTGCAAGGAAAGACAAGGCGGTTATTTCCAATGCCACGTGGACGATGGCAATCCTGTGGTTTCTTAACCTGACGGCTCTCCATCTTTTGTTCGAGGCATGGGGATGGGATATGCTGACGGGCTGGTTCTCTTCCCTGACGGACAAGGTGGAATGGAGCAGGTTCAACCCGGTTGCCTACCTGTTCGCCGCAGCGATGCTCGCCCCTTTTATCTGGATTGCCAGAAAGCTGTATTACCGTCCTGCGAAGCTGAAAGCGATGCAGGCGAAGTACGAGACAATGGGCGAATACCGGAAACTGCTCGGTCAATGCCTGTTCTGGCTGTATATTACCGGCAGCTTCGCATCCTTCTTCATCATAGCCGAACAAAAGAACCATTCCAAGGAGCAACCACTGATCGAAAGGTTGCAGGAGATACGGGACGGCAAATATCCCGTTGAAAAGACATACTCACCAACCGGCGAATGACCTTCTTCCGGCTCCCCTCTGCTTACTGTCTCATGCCGTTCTGCGGGTGGAACCGGCACAGCCTTTCTGTTTTTCACGACTGAATATCCGAACCTATGGAGCAAAATCCGAATCCGCAGCGCAAGGACATACCGTAACCGATGCAAAGCACCGGAAGGGTGCTTGTTGCAGACAATTTGTAATTTCGTGTAAGATTTATGTAATTAACATTAAAATTGAAACAGAATGAAAGAGAATCTTACACAAATTCTAATGAATGAAGCCATCCGGGAGGGATGGCGGGAGTGGATGGCTAAGGTGTGGACGGTATTGCCGCAAACGGATGCGGAGCGCCCGGTAACATGGATTGCGGCGGAACGGCTCGCACGGGATCACGGGCGGATGGTCCGGCTGGTGGAGCTGCTCAGGGAACACCGCCCCGTCCTTTCCTGCCGTGTGCAGGAAGAAGCCGGATTGCTGATACTGGTCGCCTACCACCGGCACGGCAGCTCGGCGGACTTCCTGCTGGATACGGCGGAGGCGTATTTCCGGGAGAAGGACTGCGGAGGATTCCTGTTCCTCTGCCGGATGCAGGCAAGCATCAACGCCTACGACGAATACCCGCACCTGAACGTGCTCTGCAACCGTCTGGCGGGACTGCTGTTCCGCTTCCGCCGTGAACGGGAGTCAGAGTACCGCAAGGGCATACCCCCGATGTTCGGCAAGGCGGACTTGCAGGAGGTGGAAAAGTACCTGCCGCACCTGCGGGGCTGCTCTTTCCGGGAAGAGGTCGCACTGGCTCTGCCCAAGGTGAAAAACGTGGAGGAGCTGGCACGGGAATGTGCCATGTCGGTCAATACGCTGGGACGGCGGTTCAGGGAGGAGCTGAACACGACTCCGCACCGCTGGCTGACGGAACAGCGGAAGGCGCACGTGATTTCCCTGCTGGCGGACACGGACATGCCCTTCCAAGAGATTGCCGACGTGTGCGGCTTCGCCACTCCGAGCTACCTGTGGGACTTCTGCAAGAAGCACCTGAAGGCTACCCCTGCCGAAATCCGTGAAATCGCCCGGTGCGCCCGTCCCGTCCGGCATCCTTTTCCGGTTCAGAAGTGAGGGGCTGACCGCCCGCAGCCGATTGGCGGACAATCCGAACACGGCGGTGAAAATTCAGAACGCCCGTTTCCCGGCACCCCGCTAACTTTGCTTCCTTATAAACAACCCGAGACAGAATCATGATGGAAGAATATTTCAATACATTGTTGCAGGAGACGGAGCGGCGCATGGCTGCCGCTGCCGTCGGCATGGAGGGAAAGGAAACGGTCGCCACCTGCCGGGAGATGGTTTCGTACCTGAAAGCCAAGAACCGTGAGCTGAAAGCGTATGCGCTCGCCCGTCCGTTCAACGGGGACGAGGAGGAAATCCGTTACTTCAAATACTACAAGCCCGCCCTGACGGGCAGGCTGCTGTACTATTACCGGGTATATCAGATAGAGAGCGGCTGTCCCGGCTGCCTGCGGGTAGCCGAAACGTACTACCACAGGGCGATGGAACGAGCCGAGCGGATGATGGAACGCTACCTGCCCTTCTACCAGTATTACCACAGCGGGGCGACATACCGGGACGATTACTATTTCCTGCGGGCGAAGGGCGAACTCAGCCCCGAAAGCGGCAGCTTCGTGCTGGACGAGGAAGCGGAGTTCTCCACGGGCTACGACATACTGGCGGCACGCCTGATCTCGGTGGAGATGCTGCTGGTACACCTGAGCCGCCGGATGGAGCGTGCGGCGCAGGGGACGGAGACGGAAGCCGTGCCGGAGAAGGAACACCGCTGGACGAACACGAAGGTTGCCGCCATACTGCTCGTCTATGGCATACACGTGACGGGAAGCGTGGACGAGGGCAACGCCGAGATCGGCGAGCTGGCTGCGCTGTTCGAGAAGACCTTCCATGTAGATCTGGGCAACGTGTACCATGCTTTCGGCAGGCTGCGGGGACAGCAGAACCCGACGGCGTTCTTGGACGAGATGAAGGAGAAGCTGCTGAAGAAGATGCGGGACATGGACAGCAAGTAATCGGCAAGTCGGCAGCAAGTTGGCAACGGAACGGCAGAGGCGGCAGGAGATGAAAAGAGAGCGTCCGGAGGGCAGAAAAGAGCCTTTCGGACGCTCTTTTTTGCTTCGATGTCAGTTCCTTTCCGCCTTGTTTTTACGTTGACGCTACTCTTTCCTTGCCTTTTTCAGTCTTTTTGTTGCCCGGAAAGGCGGACGGAAGGGCGGCGAGGGTGAAAAAAGAGGATGGAAAAATGCGCATCAGAAAAAAATCTTTGCCAAGGTGCTAATATAGTGGCAGGAAAAACCGGCGAATCGGGCGACATTTGCGGCAGAAACCTAAAAAAGAGTACGACAATGGAAATAATGACCATCGAGAGCAACGCCTACCGCCTGCTCGTGGAGAAGATCGAGAAGATAACCGCCTACGTGGAGGAATCCCGGAACCGGGAGGAAACGGAGCGCAAACGGAAAGAGGAAGCGGAAAGCCCTGCTGCCAAGGGACGGAAAGCCGACCCGAAGTGGATGACGCACAAGGAGGTGTGCGAGATGCTGGACATCAGCCACCGCACCCTGCAACGCTACCGCCAGAAGCATATCATTCCCTATTCCATGATCGGGCGGCAGATACGCTATCCCCGGCAGGCGGTCGAGAGCCTGCGTGAGCGGTGGATGGTGGAGACACCCGCCGCCAAGATCGACCGGATGATAGCGGAACATCCCCTGCATAACCGAAAAAACGGCAGCTATGGTAAAAAAGGAAGAGATACTGGCAAGAACCAGTAACGGGCTGGACGTGTTCCGCCACTACCTGCCCGTGAAGTGGCGGGTGGGCAGGAACTTCCTGAACCCGCTGTACGCCGACAGCAAGGCTTCGTGCAACGTGTATTACGACCGCCGGAGCGGTACGTACCGGATGAAGGACTTCGGCAACGGGGACTATTCGGGCGACTGTTTCTTCCTCGTGGCGAAGCTGAAAGGGTTGGACTGCCGGAACGCCGCCGACTTCGTGGAGGTGCTGCACACCATCGACCGGGAGCTGTGCCTCGGACTGGACGGGGACATCCCGACCGACGGGACAGTAGGAACCGGGGGCTGCCGGAGATTGCGGCTCGTGCCGGGCGCAAGGGGCGGCGGTGCCGGGGAAGCCGGAACGGACACGGAAGAGGCGGCTGCGCCCTTTGACCGTCCCGAACCGAAGCCCTACCGGACGACGGAAAAGCCGTTTACGGATGCGGAGCTTGCCTACTGGGGCGCATCGGGCATCACGGAGGAGCTGTTGCACCGTTACGGGGCGGTATCGCTCGCCGAGTACCGGGGCGAGACGAGGGAAGGCAAGGCGTTCGGCTTCACTTCCACCCCGGCGGAACCGATGTTCGGCTACAAGGGGAAATGGGGAGTGAAGGTCTATCGCCCGATGTCGGAAGTGCGCTTCGTCTATGGCGGACACACGGGCGACAACTATTGTTTCGGGCTGGAGCAACTGCCCTCGAAGGGCGACCTGCTCTTCCTCACGGGCGGCGAGAAGGACGTGCTGACGCTGGCGGCGCACGGCTTCCATGCCATCTGCTTCAACTCGGAGACCTCGGTCATCCCGGCGAAGACCGTGCGCAAGTTGGTCTATCGCTTCAAGCACATCGTGCTGCTGTACGACACGGACAAGACGGGGCTGGAATGCTCGGAGAAGCACCGTGCGCAACTGGCGGAGTACGGGGTGAAACGGCTGGTGCTGCCGCTGCCGGGGACGAAGGCGGAGAAGGACGTGACGGACTACTTCAAAGCCGGGCACACGAGGGAAGAGCTGATGGGGCTGTTCCTGAAACTGCTCGACACGCTGTACGGGGACACGCTGGCGATGTTGAAATCGTGCGAGATCGACTATGACCACCCGCCCGAACAGGCGGTCGCCATCGTTACCGCCGGGGACGTGCCGTTAGGCTCGGAGGAGAACATCCTCTGCATCACGGGCGGCGAAGGGACGGGCAAGAGCAACTACACCGCCGCACTGGTCGCCGGGGCGATCATGGAACGGGAGACGGACGCCGATCTCTTGGGGGTGCGGGTGGAACCGAACCGCAAGGGGCGTGCGGTACTGCTGTACGACACGGAACAGAGCGAGCAACAGCTCTACAAGAACACGGGGCGGCTGCTGCGCCGTGCCGGGCGTGAGCGGATGCCGGAGTACCTGCACGTATATTGCCTGACGGGAATGTCGAGAAGCGAGCGGCTGACCGCCATCGTGCAGAGCATGGACAAGTACCACTACCTGCACGGGGGCATCCATCTGGTCGTCATCGACGGGGTGGCAGACCTGATCCGCTGCGCCAACGACGAGGCGGAGAGCGTGGCGCTGATTGACGAGATCTACCGGCTGGCGGGAATCTACCGCACGTGCATCGCCGCCGTGGTGCATTTCGTGCCGAACGGACTGAAGCTGCGGGGACACCTCGGCAGCGAGCTGCAACGCAAGTCCGCCGCCATCCTCTCCATCGAGAAGGACGAGAACCCGGAGGTGTCGGTGGTGAAGGCGCTGAAGGTCAGGGACGGCAGCCCGCTGGACATCCCCCTGATGCAGTTCAGATGGGACAAGCAGGCCGGGATGCCCGTCTATGTGGGCGAGAAGCCGAGGGCGGAGAAAGAGAAGCGCAAGGAGAAGGAGCTGGCGGAGATGGCACGGGAGGCGTTCGCCCGGCAGGAGAAGTACGGCTACATCGAACTGTGCGAGCTGATACAGGAGATGCTGGAAGTGAAGGAACGGACGGCGAAAGGCTACATCCGCTATATGCGGGAAAAGGAAATCATCGAAAAGGAGGGCGACTGCTATGTACACGGACAGGGAAGAGTTTGAGGGCTGGATGGAGCGCATCATGGAACGCTTCGACCGGACGGAGAAATTGCTGGAAAGGGTGCTGAAGAAGAACAACACGCTCGACGGCGAGGAGGTGCTGGACAACCAAGACCTGTGCCTGCTGCTGAAGGTGGGCATCCGCACGCTGCAACGCTACCGTGCCATCGGGGTGCTGCCGTACTTCACCATCAGCGGCAAGGTGTTCTACCGCACGAAGGACGTGCACGAGTTCATCCGCACCCGTTTCGCCGAAGTGGAGGAACGGGCTGCGAAACGCAAGGAGAAGGAAGCCCGGAAAGCGGAAAGGCGCAGGAAAAGGGGGCTGTTCCCGTGAGAATGACATTTTTCTGACGGTGCTTTAGGTGGATGAAGCCCTGCCGGATCGTGAGATTAGGCGGGGCTATTGTTTTGTTATTCGGGAAGTTTCCGTATCTTTGCCATACGAAGACAGAAGGCGGTGCTCTCGGGCACGGTCTCTGTCGTGACATAGAAGATTCATGCCCGGCTTGGAAACAGGCAGGGATTGATATACATATTGTACGTTCGCTGAACGTCTTGGAATAGAAAACTGGCACTTTTCAAAAAAAGACAAGATGTATAGCGCAATGTTCATGCTGTATGCTTATACGGCGTGAGTTTGCCTATTCTGTCTTTTAGGTATGCCAGTACCTCTATTCCGGAATAGTGTGAGTTCACGCTGTTCTTTTTGGTGCGAGGCGGGTATAATCCTTAAAAACACATTGTTATGAAACAGATTACCTTGCACGTGTACCAATCCATCGACGGCTGTCCGGTCATAGCGGACAAGTGTTTCAATGCGGTAGTGGACGCCTGTGCCTACGTGCTGATTGACGAGGAAACTTACCTGCGTATTTACCTGAATGATCTTGACTGGCCGCTTGAGGCAAAGGAGACCTTGGTCGTGACGAACGGCTGTATAGACTTGACAGAGACAGAACGGGTACGTTTTGTCAGGGGGAATGTGGTAACGGAACTGCAACGGATAAAGGAGAATGGCGACGGTATGGTGGTGGCTTACGGAGGAGAAACCGGAGTTTTACTCTTGGACAACGGGCTGGCAGATGAAATCGTGATGACAACCGTGCCGGTGCTGGTCGGTAACGGTGAGAAGGGGCTGGAGTGCGGACCGAACGACGGCAGGATATGGGCCGTACGGTCGAGCGAGGTGCTGGAGGACGGGAAAATCCGAACGGTGTACGGGAGGATGTAATAAAAAAGCGACCCGCCGATTTGGGCATTATTAAAGAGGCTTGGCAGGTTCTATTGATTGCAAAGATAACGGAAATAGTTGGAACGACAAATATTAGAATACTACAAATGCGCAACACATAGTTGCGCATTTGTTATTATTGCCGGATTGTCTTTAAAATCAACTCTTTTAATTGTTGTTCAGTCGGAAGTTGCAACTGGTATTTGGAAACGAATATCTGTTCATCCAATCCGGTTGTGGTGTACCGCACCAACGCATCGTTCTTGTCCGTTACCAGCAAAATGCCGATAGGCGGGTTATCGCCCGGCTCCATCACTTCGGCTTTATAATAATTCAGGTATGAATAAAGTTGTGACACATGAGCGTGGTTGAAAGTATCAACTTTTAGTTCGCACAAAATATGACATTTCAAAATCCGGTGGTAGAAGACCATATCAATGAAATAAAATTCGTCACCGATAAGGATTCTTTTTTGTCTGGCTTCGAAACAGAAGCCGTTTCCGAGTTCGATAATGAAGTCTCGCAAATGGTCGAGCAGAAGTGTTTCGAGTTCCTTCTCCTTTAGCAAAGAAACCCGTTGCTGCGGAATGTTCAGGAACTCGAAGAAATAGTCATCCTTGACGGCATCGTTTACAGTTTGTGGGTGAATCTTCTGCTGAATGGCAGCAAGTGCATTTTCCATGTTGCCGGATAAGCCGACACGTTCATAACTCAACGCTCCTATCTGCCGTTTGAGTTCACGGACAGAAAGCCCGGTTTGGATGGTGAGCATTTCGTAATACATCCGCTTGACAGGATTGTCGATTTTTACCAGTTCGATAAAGTGGGTAAAAGAAATAGAGCTGAGTAGTTTCTGAGGCTCTATCGTATTAACTATATCTTGTTTGTTTTCAGCATTTTGTAATAAGTGCATCAGTGATGCACTTTTTCCAAGACCCTGCATTTCCAATAAGTGCATCGTTGATGCACCTGTTGGAGGCAATATCGTTTTTATTACAGTTGCCAACTGGGGATATACCATATAGAAGACTCTTGAACGCTTGAATAATGTAATATTCAATCCTTTTAAATTAACTTTTTGTTCCAAGTTTTTCAATAAGAATTCCCCATATTTGGCACGGTCTTCTCCGTTCTGCTCGAACTCCACGATATAAAAACCGATAAGCCAGTTACGCATGGTCTGGTACTGGTTTACGGCTTTGACCGCACTCTGTTGTAATCGTTGGTGCGTGTCGGCTATGATGGTTGCTAATTGTTCAAAATTCATGTTATGCTATTGTTGAATGTTGATTAAAGCCGTTCGGGTATTATGCCCGGAACGGTTGCCATCCGGCCACAGAAAAGAGCAATCCCGCCTTTTCTATGTGACCGATTGGCAAATATAGGGATTATTGCCGGGATTACGGATATAAAAACTTGAATTCCTGTGGGCTACCATTGTCTATCAAGAGCCGTTCGTGCTGCAGAGCTGGGCGGCTTCCGCTACGGTGATCCAACCGATGCCGTTCATCGCCTGCGCTCCTTTCCTTTGGACTTGTCCGTGCGAGGCGGGAACCCGTATACGATGCGGAAGTCCTTGTCGAAAGTGAGGTATGCATCGAAGGGCTTATCCTCCCTACTCCTGAATCCTTTGATCAGGGCAGTCCTGCCTTTGGTCACGAGGTCGGTAATCTGGCTGTCGGTGAGCTGCTTCTCCCCCTTGCCACGGAAGACGG
>OLVY01002435.1_pt1 | contig 10219 bp, 10 predicted proteins | sample 1674261 | NCBI WGS metagenome assembly OLVY01 (sample SAMEA103958155, study PRJEB25191) | human gut metagenome | biome: human-associated habitat [ENVO:00009003]; feature: intestine environment [ENVO:2100002]; material: feces | place: Germany | collected 2013/2015
AGGTATCAACGACCTTTGCCCGGTAGATTACTTGGCTTACATGCTGAAGTATGACACTATGCACGGCCAGTTCGACGGTACTATCGAAGCTGATGTTGAAAACAGCAAGCTGATCGTTAACGGTCAGGCTATCCGCATCACTGCAGAAAGAAACCCGGCTGACTTGAAATGGAACGAAGTAGAGGCAGAATACGTTGTTGAATCTACTGGCTTGTTCTTGAGCAAAGACAAAGCTCAAGCTCACATCGAAGCCGGCGCAAAATATGTTGTAATGTCTGCTCCTTCTAAGGACGACACTCCGATGTTCGTTTGCGGTGTTAACGAAAAGACTTACGTTAAGGGTACTCAATTCGTATCTAACGCTTCTTGTACTACCAACTGCTTGGCTCCTATCGCTAAGGTATTGAACGACAAATGGGGTATCACTGACGGTTTGATGACTACTGTTCACTCTACAACTGCTACTCAGAAGACAGTTGACGGTCCTTCTATGAAAGACTGGAGAGGTGGTCGTGCTGCTTCCGGCAACATTATCCCGTCTTCTACCGGTGCTGCTAAGGCTGTAGGTAAAGTTATCCCGGCATTGAACGGCAAACTGACTGGTATGTCTATGCGTGTTCCGACTTTGGACGTATCTGTAGTTGACTTGACAGTTAACTTGGCTAAGCCCGCTACTTACGCTGAAATCTGCGCTGCCATGAAGGAAGCTTCTGAAGGCGAATTGAAGGGTGTTCTGGGTTACACTGAAGATGCAGTTGTTTCTTCTGACTTCTTGGGTGACACTCGCACTTCTATCTTCGACGCTAAGGCTGGTATCGCTTTGACTGATACTTTCGTTAAGGTTGTATCTTGGTATGATAACGAAATCGGTTATTCTAACAAGGTTCTTGACTTGATTGCTCACATGGCATCAGTTAACTGCTAATATACAGTTAGAAAATAATAAAAAATAGGTGACTTCTGCAGAAGTCGCCTATTTTTTTTGCAATTTTGCAGCTAGTTCGTTTTTTATCAGACCCTTTAAACATGATGAAGATTATACTAACTCTAATATTGCTTTGCTTTATGAACACTATATCGTCTCAAAATCCTTTTTTTGAAACATACTCCACGCTGCACGGCACTGTCCCGTTCGACAAGATTAAGACCGGAGATTACGTACCCGCCATCCGCGAAGGCATCCGCCGCCAAAATGCGGAAATAGAGGCCATCATCCGCAATCCGGAAGTCCCGACATTTGCCAACACAGTGTTGGCCTACGAGAAGTCCGGTGAGATGCTCCACCGTGTCAGCACTGTATTCGGCAATCTGCTCAGTGCCGAAACGGACGATGACCTACAGGAACTGGCCAAAGAAATCATGCCGATGATGAGCGAGCATGAAAACAACATCAGCCTGAACGAAGAGCTGTTTGCACGTATCAAAGCTGTTTACGAACAGCAAGACAAAGAAACATTGAGCCCGGAACAGCACAAACTGCTGGAAGACATTTATAACGGCTTTGTACGCAACGGTGCCAACCTCCTGGGAGAAGATAAGGAGAAATACCGGGCTTTATGCAAAGAGCTCAGCCTGCTGACGCTGCAGTTCAGCGAAAACAACCTGAAAGAAACGAACGACTACAAGCTTGTCATCACCGACAAGTCACAACTGGCCGGGCTGCCCGAGAGCGCGGTAGAAGCCGCTGCAGAGACAGCCGGGGAAAAAGGCGTCGAAGGCTGGGTATTCACCCTGCAGGCTCCCAGCTATGGCCCTTTTCTGACCTACGCAGACAGCCGTGACCTGCGCCGTGAGCTATATATGGCCCACAATACGAAGTGTACGCATGACAACGCCAGCAATAACCTGGAAATTGTAAAGAAACTGGCCAATGTCCGTATGGAGATTGCCCAACTCCTAGGCTATGACAACTTCGCCGAATACAACCTCCAGGAGCGCATGGCACAAAACAGTGAGTCCGTGTATAAGCTGCTGGACCAACTGCTGGAGGCTTACACGCCTACCGCCAAACAAGAATATGCAGAAGTGCAAGCCCTGGCACGCCAAGCGGAAGGAGAAGACTTCGTCCTGATGCCGTGGGACTGGGCGTACTATTCCCATAAACTGAAAGACCGGAAGTTCAATATCGACGATGAGCTGCTCCGTCCTTACTTTGAGCTGAACAACGTGAAGCAAGGCGTATTCGGCCTGGCAACCAGGCTGTATGGCATCACCTTCAAGAAGAATCCGGATATTCCCGTTTATCATAAGGATGTGGATGCCTACGAAGTCTTCGACAAAGACGGGAAATTCCTTGCCGTGTTCTATACCGACTTCCACCCCAGAGCAGGCAAGCGCTCGGGAGCCTGGATGACCAGCTACAAGGAACAGTGGATTGACGAAAAGACCGGTGAGAACAGCCGTCCCCACATATCCATTGTGATGAACTTCACCAAACCGACACAGGACAAACCTGCTTTGTTGACCTTCGGCGAGGTAGAAACCTTCCTGCACGAATTCGGACACAGCCTGCATGGTATGTTTGCCAATTCCACCTACGGAAGCCTAAGCGGGACCAATGTGTATTGGGACTTTGTGGAACTCCCCTCCCAATTCATGGAGAACTTTGCCATCGAAAAGGAATTCCTGCATACGTTTGCCCGCCATTACCAAACCGGAGAACTGATACCGGACGAACTGGTACAGCGCATTGTGGATTCCTCCAACTTCAACGCGGCATACGCCTGCCTCCGCCAGGTTAGCTTCGGCCTGCTCGATATGGCTTGGTACACACGTAACACCCCGTTTGAAGGTGACGTGAAAGCCTATGAAAAGAAGGCTTGGGAAAAAGCACAGATTCTGCCTTCTGTGGCAGAAACCTGCATGAGCACACAATTCTCCCATATCTTTGCCGGAGGATATTCTGCCGGATACTATAGTTATAAATGGGCAGAGGTGCTGGATGCAGATGCTTTCTCGCTATTCAAGCAGACGGGCATCTTCAACCCGGAGACTGCCGCCTCCTTCCGAGAGAATATCCTTTCCAAAGGCGGAACGGAACATCCGATGACGCTCTATAAACGCTTCCGCGGACAAGAGCCTACAATCGACGCATTATTAATCAGAAATGGAATAAAGAAATGAAGAGACTTATAAGGAACATCTTTTGCATGTTGCTCATGTTTTCGCTGCTCCCCCTGCTAAGCGGTTGCGACAACGAGGACGATGTTATCGGAATATTCACCGGGAAGACATGGAAGCTCAGCCGACTCACCAATAAAGGCAGCAATGCCCAATTCTATCCAAACCTTTGGAACAACAATGAGGAAGAGATGAAGAAGAGTCTGGACAAGCTATATAATCAGAAAAGCACCTTCACCCTCAATTTTGAAGGTACTGAACTGGATGGAGAACTGATGGGCACCACCGTCAACGGACAAGGCATCAACTCAAGCGTCAACGGCACTTGGAAAGCCGACGGAGCTTCAGGCTCGCTCAGCATCAGTGTGAAGGTTACGGGGGCTGCAGAAAGCGATGCACTGGCCAAGGCATTCATCTCCGGATTGCAAAACGTGTACAAGTATGAAGGGGATGCCAATTCACTGACCCTCTATTTTAAAGACGGACCGACAACCAGAGTCATGGGATTCACCCCGCAACGATAAAGCATAAATATGATGGACGATTCTACAAAAGACAAACAAGAAGCATTGGATAGGCGTTATATACGTATGGCAAGCATTTGGGCCGAAAATTCGTATTGCCAACGCCGCCAGGTCGGTGCACTGATTGTAAAAGACAAGATGATTATCTCTGACGGCTACAACGGTACCCCTTCCGGTTTTGAGAATGTATGCGAAGATGAGAATAACGTCACCAAACCATACGTGCTCCATGCCGAAGCAAACGCCATTACCAAAATAGCCCGTTCAAACAACAGCAGTAACGGTGCCACCATGTACGTCACTGCCTCCCCCTGCATAGAATGCTCCAAACTGATTATCCAGGCAGGCATCAAACGGGTAGTCTACTCCGAGAAATACCGCCTGGAAGATGGTATCGAACTTTTGAAACGGGCAGGCATCGAGGTAGTGTTTATTTCAATGGATAATGAAAAGTTGAAAATGGAAAGTTGAAAGTTGCATGCGCAGCCAAATAGTAAATTGTAAATAGTCTAATAGTAAATAAACATCATGAGTACAAAAAATACTTCCCGCTTTATGCCGCTCATCATCGCAATCAGCGTAGTCGCGGGAATCCTTATCGGAACGTTTTATGCCAGGCATTTTGCCGGTAATAAACTGGGAATCATCAATAGCTCGTCCAACAAGCTGAATGCCTTGCTGCGTGTTATTGATGACCAGTATGTGGATACCGTCAACATGACCGATTTGGTAGAGAAGGCCATGCCACAGATATTGGCGGAACTCGACCCCCACTCCACCTACATCCCCGCACAGAAGCTGGAAGAGGTAAACTCCGAACTTGAAGGCAGCTTCAGCGGTATAGGTATCCAGTTCACCATTCAAGAAGACACGATACACGTAAACAGCGTGATTCCCGGCGGACCGTCCGAGAAAGTGGGCCTGATGGCAGGCGACCGCATTGTAATGGTCAACGACAGTCTGTTTGCAGGCAAAGGCCTGACAAACGAAAAGGCCATGCGCAACCTGAAAGGTCCGAAAGGAAGCCAAGTGAAGTTAGGCGTCAAGCGTGCCACGGAAAAGGAGTTGCTCGACTTCACCATCACACGCGGTGACATCCCACAAAACACCATTGATGCAGCCTATATGCTCGACGATGACTACGGATATATACAAATCAGCAAATTCGGACGTACCACACACGTGGAGCTGCTGAATGCGATTGCCCAACTGAGCCACGAGAAGTGCAAAGGCCTGATTATCGACCTGCGCGACAATACCGGAGGATACATGGAAGCCGCCACACGCATGGTGAACGAATTCCTGCCGGAAGGGAAGTTGATTGTATATACCCACGGCCGCAAATATCCCCGCATGGAGGAATATGCCAACGGTACCGGCAGTTGCCAGAAGCTGCCGCTAGTGGTATTGGTAAACGAGAGTTCCGCTTCGGCCAGCGAAATCTTTGCGGGCGCCATTCAGGACAATGACCGCGGAACCATTGTAGGACGCCGTTCCTTCGGCAAGGGACTCGTACAGCAACCCATCGACTTCAGTGACGGTTCCGCCATCCGCCTGACCATTGCCCGTTATTACACCCCATCGGGCCGTTGCATCCAGCGCCCCTACGAGAACGGCAAGGACAGCAAATACGAAATGGACTGGATTACCCGTTACGAACACGGCGAGTTCTTCTCCAAAGACAGCATCAAACTGGACGAAAACCTGCGTTACTCTACCGGTTTGGGCAGACCCGTATACGGCGGCGGTGGCATTATGCCGGACGTATTCGTTCCGCAAGACACAACCGGAGTATCTTCTTACCTGATAGAAGTAAGCAACAAGGGACTGATTCTGCAATTCAGCTTCCAGTATACCGACCGCAACCGCGCGAAATTGAGTGAATACGACAATGAAGAAGACTTGTTGAAGTACCTTCGCCACCAGAGTATTGTGGAGCAGTTTGTACGTTTTGCAGACTCCAAGGGAGTAAAACGGCGCAACCTGCTTATCCACAAGTCCTACAAGCTACTGGAAAGAAGTCTTTACGGCAACATTATCTATAACATACTGGGAAGGGAGCAATACATCCGCTACATCAACCAGAGCGATGCTACCGTCAAGAAAGCATTGGATATTCTGGAACGTGGCGAGGCATTCCCCAAAGCTCCGGAAGCAACACCAATCATAGAGGATAAAAAAGATGATGGAAAGGAAAAAAGAACTGCGCAGGCAGGTAGCTTTGTTGAAGACCCGACACAGCTCTTCCGCTACGCGTCAGTCTGCTGAAATACTTGCCGCCCTCGAGGCACACCCCGCTTTCAGGGCGGCAACAACCGTACTGCTCTACCACTCTCTCAAAGACGAAGTGGACACACACGAATTTATCCGGAAGTGGAGCCGCGAAAAGCGGATACTGCTTCCGGTAGTTGTAGGTGACGACCTGGAACTGCGGCTGTACACCGGACCCGAAGACTTGAAACCTGGCGCATACGGCATCGAAGAACCAACCGGCGAGCTATTTACCGACTATGCAGACATAGACTTCATAGTGGTTCCCGGCGTGGCATTCGACCGTAACGGCAACCGCCTGGGGCGCGGTAAAGGTTACTATGACCGGCTTCTGCCCCGCATCCCATCAGCCCACAAAGCCGGCATCTGCTTCCCGTTTCAACTCGTAGAAGAAGTTCCTGCGGAACCGTTTGATATACGCATGGATGAAATCATTACGCAATGAAAACTAATTATCATACACACACCACACGCTGCATGCATGCCACCGGAGATGACGAAGACTATGTGCTCAGTGCCATCAAAGGCGGTTACCGGATACTCGGGTTTTCAGACCATACTCCCTGGAAATACCGAACCGACTACGTAGCCGACATGCGGATGCTCCCCGAGGAGCTCCCCGGCTACGTGGAGAGTCTCAAGACGCTCCGTGAGAAATACCACGACCGGATAGACATCAGAATAGGACTTGAATGTGAATACTTCCCCCAATATATCCATTGGCTGAAAGAGCAAACCAAGAAGTACCAACTGGACTATATCATCTTCGGAAACCATCACTACCACACCGATGAAAAGTTCCCCTACTTCGGCCATCATACAGACAGCCGCGACATGCTCGAACTTTACGAAGAGAGCGCCATCGAAGGTATGGAAAGCGGATTATTCTCCTGCCTTGCCCATCCGGACTTGTTCATGCGCTCCTATCCGAAGTTCGACCACCATTGCACTACCATCAGCCGGCACATCTGCCGTACTGCTGCACGCCTGAATGTCCCGTTGGAATACAATATAGGCTATGTAGCCTACAATGAAGCGCACGGCTTATCCACCTACCCGTGCCCGGAGTTCTGGCGAATCGCTGCCAATGAAGGCTGTACAGCTATCATCGGACTGGATGCGCATGACAACAAGGATTTGGAAACTCCGATGTATTATGACCGGGCAGTCCGGGAATTAAAGGAACTGAAGATTGAAAGAATAGATGAGCTGAGGATGCTCATCTGAATATGATATTCGTTATGACCTGGGCCCCCACATGACGATTCAAGTTGCGCACCAGCAACTCGCGCCCCATCATCAGTTCCTGGCGCAAAGCAGCAGAAGTGAGGTGCACATAAAGCACCTGGTTCTTTATATAAAGTTCACGGGTGTAGGAGGCAATGGTAGGCCCCAGCACTTCGGGCCACGCACTGATAAGCCGCCGTTCATTCAGCGGAGACTCCAGACTTTCCTGCCTGAGGTAATGACGGATAAGTTCACCTATCTGTTCGGCATTATTGCGCTTCATGCCTCTTCCTCCTTCATTTCGGCAACCGTTCCCTGCTCCACACGGAACATCTTATAATCACTGCCCACTTTATGCAGAATACGGTCCAGGTGTTCGCGGTTGGTATCGGTTATAAAAATCTGTCCAAAACTGTCGCCTGCCACCAACTTGATGATTTGCTCCACACGCGAGGCATCCAGCTTGTCAAAGATATCGTCCAACAACAACAAGGGAACAGTGGTCCCGGTACGTTTCAGGAAATCAAACTGTGCCAGCTTCAACGCTACCAGATAAGTCTTGTTCTGTCCCTGCGACCCTTCACGCTTGATGGGGAAATCTCCCAAAAGCATATTCAGCTCGTCCTTGTGCACACCGCGCAACGAATAGCCCATAATCTGGTCGCGAGCACGGCTTTCCTTCAGCACTTCCAGCAAAGAGGCATCGCGGGCATGAGAGTCATAGCTTAATCCCACCTTCTCCCTATCTTGCGAAATGAATGAATAGAAAGACTGGAAAATAGGAATAAACTCACGGATAAAGGCCTCACGTTTGCGGAACACCACTTCACCGGCTTGTGCCATCATCTCCTCCCAGACCAGAAAGAGCTCTTCCTCCACCGGCTGTTCACTCTTCAGTAAGGTATTCCGCTGCACCAAAGCTTTATTGTATCGTATCAAAGCATCCAGATACTCTTTGTCGTACTGCGAGATAACCACATCCATAAAACGTCGGCGTTCATCACTGCCTCCTGCTATCAACTCCGAATCGGCAGGCGAGACCATGACCAAAGGCAGGAAGCCGATATGGTCCGACAAACGCGTATACTCCTTCTTGTTTCGCTTGAACTGTTTCTTCTGGCGCCTCTTCATACCACAGTAGATTTCCTCAGGAGTCCCATCGGCAGCCTCATAAAACCCTTGAATAACAAAGAAGTCGGCATCATGGCAGATATTCTGGGAATCAATGGGATTACCGGCACTTTTACAGAAAGACAAAAAATACACCGCATCCAGCAGGTTCGTTTTCCCCATGCCGTTCTGTCCGAAAAAGCAGTTTAACTTGGGCGAGAATGAAAGCTCCACCTGCTCCAAGTTCTTATAATTGAGTATAGATATACGTTTCAGTATCATTATAGTAACGATGAGTTCGGTTACAAAGATAATGCAAAACCGAAAGCAGTACAAAATAAGCCTGCTTATTTTTAATACAGAGGTGAAGCCCGGCTTATTGAAAAGTAGAAATAATTTCGGTGTTTTCTGATACAAAACAAAAAAAGATGCCGCTAAATTTCGTTGATAGCTATAAAAAACTTACTTTTGCGGGTCGAAATAGATAAATAAGAATAATAACAAAAAGATTATATAAAAATGGCAGAACAAAAAAAGACGAATGAAGCCTTAAACGTGGAGGATGCACTGACACAATCGGAGGCCTTTTTCATTAAGAACAAAAAAGCAATCATCGGCACTGTAGTAGCAGTAATCATCATCATTGCCGGTGTAGTGATGTACAAGAACCTTTATGCAGACCCCCGTGAAGAAAAAGCACAAGCTGCCTTATTCAAAGGGCAAGAATACTTCGAAGCAGACGCTTATGCACAAGCACTGAACGGTGATAGCATCGGTTTTGCCGGATTTGTAAAAGTGGCAGACGAATACAGCGGCACAAAAGCAGCCAATCTTGCAAAAGCCTATATGGGTCTCTGCTATGCACACCTCGGTAAATATGACGAAGCAGTGAAAGCATTGGACAGCTTTGACGGAGACGACCAAATGGTAGCTCCTGCCATGAAAGGTGCTATGGGTAACTGCTATGCGCAGCTCGGCCAACTGGACAAAGCCGCTTCCATGCTGCTGAAAGCCGCCAACGAAGCCGACAACAACTCCCTCAGCCCCATCTACCTGCTGCAAGCTGGAGAAATCCTGGTAAAGCAAGGTAAGTATGACGATGCAATCCAGGCGTATACCACTATCAAGGATAAATACTTCCGTTCATACCAGGCAATGGATATCGATAAGTATATCGAACAAGCCAAACTATTGAAGAAGTAATAGACCTTATTATAAAAATATCTCAGGCACGGATTACACGGAAAATACGGAAAGACACAATAGCCGTGAATCCGTGTAGTCCGTGCCTCTTTTATCTCTCCTCTCCCTTTAATTTTCAATTATTAATTCTTAATTCCTTATTTATGGCAACAGCTTATCACAATCTTTCAGACTACGATTTCAGTTCTGTACCCAGCGCGGAAAAAATGAAATTCGGCATCGTTGTATCTGAGTGGAATTATAATATTACCGGCGCTCTCCTAAAAGGTGCCATAGACACCTTAAAAAAACATGGAGCCAAAGATGAAAATATTTTGGTAAAAACAGTACCCGGCAGTTTTGAACTGACTTTCGGCGCCAACCAACTTATCGAATACAGCGAAGTCGATGCAGTTATTGCAATTGGTTGTGTAGTCAGAGGAGATACTCCACATTTTGACTATGTTTGCATGGGTGCTACCCAAGGAATTACCCAATTAAACGCAAGTGGCGATGTACCAGTAATTTACGGATTAATTACTACCAATACTATGGAGCAAGCAGAAGACCGCGCCGGTGGCAAGCTGGGTAATAAAGGAGACGAATGTGCAATTACTGCAATAAAAATGATAGATTTTGCTTGGAGTTTACAAAAATAGTCGTATCTTTGCACCGCAATTGAGAAACAAACCTACTCAATGAGAGAATTGAGATAGAATCTTAAGTGCAAAAGGGCAAATACCAGAGTGGCCAAATGGGGCAGACTGTAAATCTGCTGGCTTACG
>OLVY01002438.1_pt1 | contig 10214 bp, 8 predicted proteins | sample 1674261 | NCBI WGS metagenome assembly OLVY01 (sample SAMEA103958155, study PRJEB25191) | human gut metagenome | biome: human-associated habitat [ENVO:00009003]; feature: intestine environment [ENVO:2100002]; material: feces | place: Germany | collected 2013/2015
CATGCCGTGCATGGCTGCACTTCTGACGAGAACCGCATCGGCTCCCTCCAGACTCTCGGTCTGCTGATAGTTTTCATTAAAGTTTGCAAGGCCTACGCCTGCAATCGGATTTAAGCAATGATACTGAAACATTAGAGATTTTCCTCCTCGAACTTTTTCATGAAGGCTACGAGTGTTTCTACGCCTTTTTTCGGCATTGCATTGTAGATGCTGGCACGCATACCGCCGACGGTACGGTGACCTTTTAAGTTCACAAAACCTGCCTCTTTGGCTTCCTTGACAAACAGGGCATCCAGATCTGCATCGCCGGTGACGAACGGTACGTTCATCAGGGAACGATCCTTTTTCTCAACGGTACCCTTGAAGAGCTTGCTCTCATCGAGGAAATCGTAAAGGATCTTCGCCTTCTTCTCGTTGCGCTCCTTCATGGCACTTAAACCGCCCATTTTCTTGAGCCATTTGAAAACCTTGCCACATCCTCGGTGATCAGATCTTCGCGGATGATGACGATCGCCATACCAGCCGGACCTACGTTCTTCTGGACACCACCCCAGAGAATACCAAACTTACTCACATCGATCGGCTCTGACAGGAAACAGGAGGAGATATCTGCTACCAGTGTCTTGCCCTTGGTGTTCGGAAGCTCGTGGTATACGGTTCCGTAAATAGTGTTATTTAAGCAGATATACACGTAATCTGCGTTCTCATCCACCGGAAGGTCCGAACAATCCGGGATGTAGGAAAAGGTCTTGTCAGCGCTGGATGCAATCGCATTGGCAGTACCAAACATCTTTGCCTCCTGATATGCTTTCTTTGCCCACTGTCCGGTGATGATGTAATCCCCCACCTTATTTTTGAACAGGTTCATCGGAACCATGGCGAACTGCATATTGCCGCCGCCCTGTACGAATAATACTTTGTAATTGTCCGGAATCTGCATCAGTTCGCGCAGATCCTTCTCTGCATCATCAATGATGGCCTGGAAATCCTTGGAGCGGTGGCTCATCTCCATGACGGACATACCGCTGCCCTGGTAATCCAGCATCTCTGCCGCTGCCTCTCTCAGTACCTCCTCCGGAAGCACTGCCGGACCTGCCGAAAAGTTATAGACTCTGCTCATAATAAATCTCCTCCTGTCTTACACAAAAATGTGATAATTGCCCCCATTTTACAACTATTCGATGCGTAAGTCAATCTCATCAAACGCTTCCTCGATCGGTTTTCCAGCCGGAACCATCGGGAATACCTTGTCATCGCTGCCGATCTGGCACTCGATCATAACCGGGATATTTAAGCTGATCGCCTCACGCAGCACCGGCTCCACATCCTCTTTCTTCGTGATACGGTATGCTTTCGCGCCCATGCCCTCTGCCACCTTGACGAAATCCATCTGATCGTAAAGCTCCGTCTGGGAATAGCGTTTTCCATAGAACAGGGTCTGCCACTGGCGCACCATACCCAGAACATGGTTGTTAAATACAACCTCGATAACCGGAATGTTGTAGCGGGTTGCCGTCGCAATCTCGTTCATGTTCATACGGAAACAGCCGTCTCCGGCAATATTGATAACCGTCTTATCCTTGCAGCCCATCTTCGCACCAATCGCTGCGCCCAGACCGTAGCCCATCGTGCCCAGACCGCCGGAGGTCAGAAGCTGTCTCGGACGTTTGTATTTATAATACTGTGCCGCCCACATCTGATGCTGTCCGACATCGGTACAGATGATCGCATCGCCGCCGGTTACCTTGTAGATCTCTTCCATGATATACGGACCGGTCAGAACTTCCTTGTTGTAGCGGAGCGGGTACATATCTTTCAGGCGCTCAATGTGGCTCAGCCACTCGTCATGGTTCATCGGATCCAGACGTGCGTTTAACTTACGCAGAATAATCTTGACATCACCAATAATGCTCGCATCGGTCTGGATATTTTTGTTGATCTCCGCCGGATCGATATCTATGTGTAAAATCTTTGCATTGGTTGCAAAATGGTTCGGATCGCCCACAACACGGTCACTGAAACGCGCGCCTACAACGATCAGCAGATCGCACTCTGCCACACCGAGGTTGGATGTCTTGGTTCCGTGCATACCGATCATACCGGTATAAAGGACATCGGTTCCGTCAAATGCACCTTTACCCATCAGGCTGTCCCCCACCGGCGCCTGAATTTTATGTGCAAATGCGCTTAATTCATTGGCAGCATCTGACGCCACTGCACCGCCGCCGACAAAAATAAACGGTTTTCTCGCCGCCTTGATCATCTCGATCGCCTTTTCCATGTCTTCCTCACGGATCAGCTCTGTCTCGCGCTCGATCGGCTGCGGTTCCTTCGGCTCGTACTCGCAGGCCGCTGCCGTCACATCCTTGGTGATATCCACCAGAACCGGACCCGGACGGCCACTTTTAGCAATCACGAACGCACGACGGATCACATCTGCCAGCTTCGTGACATCCTTTACGATAAAATTATATTTCGTGATCGGCATGGTAACACCCAGAATGTCGATCTCCTGAAAGCTGTCTTTTCCAAGAAGCCCTGTCGTTACATTACAGGTGATAGCTACCATCGGAATGGAATCCAGGTTAGCCGTTGCAATACCCGTAACCAGGTTTGTAGCTCCCGGACCAGATGTCGCCATACACACACCGACCTTACCGGTTGCTCTCGCGTAGCCGTCTGCCGCGTGGGACGCTCCCTGTTCATGAGAGGTCAAAATATGGGTGATTTCATCCTTGTGTTTATAAAGTGCATCATAAATGTTGAGGATCGCGCCGCCCGGATAACCGAACACCGTGTCTACCCCCTGCTCTTTCAAGCATTCAATGACAATCTCTGCTCCTGTCAATGTCTTCATCTGTCTAACCTGCTTTCCTTCCTTAAACCATTTTAAATGCATATACTCCCGGGCTTTCATCAACCGCAAAAGCGGGGCTGAAAACTCCGAGAGTACATATCCCCGCAAAGCTTCCGAAAGCGTCTGTCGCGCTGTCAAGCTCTCTGTAGGGGCAGCCTGATAAATCGTCCCATCCACTGCCTTTTGGCATCAAGCAGTACTTTCCGTCTCAAAAGCACCTGTCTGAAGCCCGCAATGATTACTTCTGTGTCTTCGGAACCTCCAGGATTGCGCCCCGGTTTCCGCTTGTTACAAGCGCTGCGTAACGTGCCAGGTATCCGGTCGTAACCTTCGGTTCTCTCGGCTGCCATTTCTTTCTTCTCTCTGCCAGCTCCTCGTCGGATACGAGTACGTTCAGGGAGTTATTATTGATATCGATGGAAATAATATCGCCTTCCTCAACCAGCGCGATCGGTCCGCCGACTGCCGCCTCCGGAGAAACGTGTCCGATGGATGCACCTCTGGATGCGCCGGAGAAACGTCCGTCTGTGATCAAAGCTACGCTGGAACCAAGTCCCATACCTGCGATGGCAGAAGTCGGGTTCAGCATCTCACGCATGCCCGGACCGCCCTTCGGTCCCTCGTAACGGATGACAACAACATCGCCAGCCACGATCTTGCCGCCCTTGATCGCTGCAATCGCGTCTTCCTCACAGTCAAACACACGCGCCGGTCCCTGATGTACCAGCATCTCCGGTGCAACGGCAGAACGTTTTACAACGCCTGTATCCGGTGCCAGGTTTCCTTTCAGGATCGCGATACCGCCAGTCTGGCTGTACGGATTGTCGATCGGTCGGATAACCTCCGGATTCTTGTTGACACAGCCCTTGATATTCTCGCCAACGGTCTTGCCGGTTGCGGTCATGCAGTCCAGATTCAGAAGGTTCTTCTTGGACAGCTCATTCATAACCGCATACACGCCGCCTGCCTCGTTCAGATCCTCCATGTAGGTCGGACCTGCCGGCGCCAGATGGCACAGGTTCGGGGTGCGCTTGCTCATCTCATTGACCAGCTCCATGTTCAGGTCTACGCCTGCCTCATGTGCAATCGCCGGAAGATGCAGCATACTGTTGGTAGAACATCCGAGTGCCATATCCACGGTCAGTGCATTTAAAAATGCCTTTTCTGTCATAATATCTCTCGGACGGATGTTTTTCTCATACATCTCCATAACCTTCATACCAGCGTGTTTTGCCAGTTTGATTCGCTCGGAGTAAACTGCCGGGATCGTACCGTTGCCCTGAAGGCCCATGCCGAGTACCTCTGTTAAGCAGTTCATGCTGTTGGCGGTGTACATACCGGAGCAGCTGCCGCAGCTGGGGCAGCAGTTGCAGGTGCAGTCTTCCAGCTGCTCGTCGGTGATCATACCGGCCTTATAAGCGCCCACGGCCTCGAACATCTTGGAAAGGCTGACTTCCTCGCCGCCGTAGGTGCCGGCCAGCATGGGGCCGCCGGAGCAGACCACGGCAGGCACATCCATGCGGACAGCGGCCATGACCATGCCGGGAACAATCTTATCACAGTTAGGCACCAGCACCAGACCGTCCAGCTGATGAGCCATCAGCATGGTCTCCACGCTGTCGCAGATGAGCTCGCGGGAAGCGAGGCTGTACTTCATGCCCACATGGCCCATGGCGATGCCGTCGCAGACGCCGATGGCCGGGATGAGGATGGGGGTGCCGCCTGCCATCTGGACACCTGCCTTGACGGCGTCGGCGATCTTATCCAGATTCATGTGGCCGGGGACGATCTCACTGTAGGCACTCACCACACCGATGAGGGGGCGGTCCAGCTCTTCCGGGGTGTAGCCCAGGGCGTAAAACAGGCTTCGGTTGGGCGCGCGCTCCGAGCCTTTGGTCACGTTGTCACTTCTCATTTTATCCTCCTGATGCAAAAAAGCGCCGGAACCAGCAGTTTTTCTGCTAAAACCGACGCTCTGGGATTCAACCTCTCAGTCTGCTTCGCAGACAGCTCCCCTACCGAGGGGAGCCTCTGGCGAAGAGACGAGGCTTTACGATATGCCAAGGCCTCCCCTCGTTAGGGGAGGTGGCAGCGCGTCAGCGCTGACGGAGAGGTTTACTCCACCGTCACGCTCTTTGCCAGATTGCGGGGCTTATCGACGTCACAGCCGCGCAGGACGGCCATATAGTAGGCGAACAGCTGCAGCGGCACGATGAGCTGCAGGGGCATCAGCAGCTCGTCATAGTCGTCCAGACGTACCACATAGTCCGCCACGCCCTCCGGGACGACAACGTCCTTCGTCGTGAAGAGGATGACCCGCGCACCGCGGCTCTTGGTCTCCTTGGCGTTGGAGATGGTCTTTTCGTACACCTGCTTCTGGGTGGCCAGCGCGATGACCGGCACACCGTCGGTGATGAGGCTGATGGTACCGTGCTTGAGCTCACCGGCAGCGTAGGCGTCCGAGTGGACGTAGCTGATCTCCTTGAGCTTCAGACTGCCTTCCAGCGAGAGGGCGTAGTCGAAGCCGCGCCCGATGAAGAAGCAGCTCTGGGTGTTGACGAAGCGGCTGGCGAGGTACTTTATCTGCTCACAGTCGGCCAGACGAGGCTGGATGACCTCACCGGCGCGGAGCAGCTCGGCGGTCAGGCGGCGGGTCTCTGCCTCGCTCAGACGGCCTCTGGCGTAGGCCAGACGGAACGCGAAGAGGTAGAGGGTGCAGAGCTGCACCATATAGGCTTTGGTGGACGCCACGGCGATCTCCGGGCCGGCGTAGGTGTAGAGGACGTAGTCCGCTGCGCGGGCGATGGAGCTGCCTACCACATTGACGACAGCCAGCACCGGCACACCCCTGCTCTTGGCGAGGCGGAGGGCGGCCAGCGTGTCGCTGGTCTCGCCCGACTGGCTGATGATGATGACGAGGTCGTCGGGGTCGAGGATGGGGTCACGATAGCGGAACTCGCTGGCGATGTCCACCTCGGCAGGGACCCGGGCCAGCCGCTCGATGGCAGTCTTGCCCACCATACCGGCGTGCATGGCCGTGCCGCAGGCCACAAGGTGGATGTTCTTGATGCTGCGCAGCTTCTCATCGCTCAGTTCCGGGATGCGGAGGTCGGGCATACCGTTCTCCACGCGGGGGCTGACGGTGGCCGTGATAGCGGCAGGCTGCTCATGGATCTCTTTCAGCATGAAGTGGGGGTAGCCGCCCTTCTCAGCGGCTTCTTCGTCCCAGTCGGCGGTCAGCACTTCCCGCTCCACCGGCTTGCCGAAGGCATCGTAGAACCGGATGCCGGCGGCCTTGACCACCGCCATGTCGCCCTCCTCGAGGACGCTGTAGCGGCGGGTGTACTTGAGCAGGGCCGGAATATCGGAGGCCACGAAGTTCTCGCCCTCGCCCCAGCCCACGATGAGGGGGCTCTCCTTCTTGACGGCGTAGATGGTGTCCGGCTCTTCCCGGAACAGCACGCCCAGCGCATAGCTGCCCCGCACCATCGCCAGCGCCTCCCGCAGGGCTGCCAGAGGGCTCTGCTTGGGCTGGGCGCAGCAGAAGTAGTCGATGAGCTTGACCAGTACTTCGGTGTCCGTCTCGCTCTCAAAGGTGACGCCCTTGGCCATCAGGTCGGCCTTCAAAGGGCCGTAGTTCTCGATGATGCCGTTGTGGACGATGCTCACGCGGGGGGTGGAGTGGGGATGGCTGTTAACGTCGCTGGGCTCGCCGTGGGTGGCCCAGCGGGTGTGTCCGATGCCGCAGAAGCTCTCGGGCAGGTTTTCTGCCTCCAGCTTGCGGCGGAGCACTTCCAGCCGGCCCTTGCTCTTGACGACGTGGATGCCGCCTTCCAGCGCCAGCGCGACGCCGGCGGAGTCATAGCCGCGGTATTCCAGCTTTTCCAGACCGTTCAGCAGCACTTCCTGGGCGCTGCGCTTACCCGAATAACCTACGATGCCACACATACAAAACACCTCCATGCCGACAGCACGGCGCGAACGCACACGGCGGCTGTCAGCCTCTTACGATCAGTCTATGTTCTTGTATGGCTTTCTTTGAAAGGATTCTGTTGCGGTATTGCTGCCGTTTTTTGCCCTTCTCTGCGGCTGGTATAAGCCCTGGAAGCTATCGCTCCCGTTTCAACCGGAGGAACACCCGCCGAAACTTTCGATGATCCCTCTCCTCGTCACCCTCACGGCTGTCACCCGCGTGGCCCGGCGCTTTTTCGTCAACTGAAGTCGTCTATCCCCTCTTTCTGCTCTTTCCGCCGCCTTCCTGAAAACAAAAACAGCTCCTTTCGGAGCTGTCAGAAGCCGACGGAAAAGGTCAGCGGTATTGTATCACAAAGTCCCACATCCGTCAATGGACGCCCAGCATTTTGTGGAGCCTCGGCTGCCAGACCACTTTATAGAGCATCAGCATATTGTGGAGCGCCCGGTCATAGAGCAGGAAGGCTGCATTGCCCATGGCCAGCGTCACCAGCGAGACGGCCATCGCCGTAGTGCGCAGCTCTTCGGCGATGCTGCCCGCCGGGACCAGCAGCAGCACCAGCCCGTACATCGCCAGGATCCCGCCGTTGCAGAGCAGCAGCTTGCAGACAGCCCGCAGCAGGGCCGGACGTATCCGCTCGAAATAAGGCTTTGCCAACGGATAGTACCCCAGCAGGAACACAAAGGTGAGGGCCACTTCCTTGTCCGGCACGAAGAGCAGACTCAACAGGCTCACCGCGCCATAGGCCGTCAGAGCCATGGTCTTCCCGCACTCCACGCAGACTGTGGCGATGAGGAAGCTGGCCACCGCCGGAGCGATGAACATCGCAATGGGAAACACAGCCCCCAGCAGCATCAGGACCACGCTGAGCGCTGCGGCCATGCCGCAGTAGGCCATGGCCCAGCTTTTACTTTTGCGTCCCTTCATGGCAGCTCCCATTGTACCGGCTGGCTCTCAACGTCCAGCGGCTCGATGGCGTGGCGGAGGCCCAAGATCATGATGTTGTCCAGCAGGGTGCGGTTCAGCTTGACGTCCAGCATCCCGTAGGCGCGGACGAGGTCGTTGACCGCAGCGAGGGCCTGCCGCCGGGCGTTTTCCCGGGCGGCGTTCCTGTCGTTGATGCCGTTGAGGAGGAAGACGTTGTAGCGGCCCTTATCTTTGTCCCGGGAAAAGCTCTCCGCTTTGTCCAGCAGATAAGCGGCCCGGCCGATGCAGCTGCCGATGTAGTGCATACTTTTGCGCTGATTGGGGTCGTCGGTGGCCAGCACCGAGTAGAGCGCGCCGTAGAGGTTGCCCTTCGGCTCTGCGGCCAGCAGATAGTTCTTGGCGTTCAGGGTCATCTGGACGTTGGCCTGGTCCCGCTCCTGTACGAAGATGCGCTCCAGTGCCGGGTTCTCGGCGGCGGCCTTCCGGTAGGCTCGCCGCAGCAGGACGGTGTCCACCACCCGCCGTACTTTTTTATAGAAGGGCAGGTCGGCCCACTGGGCATCCTGGATGCGGTGCCAGCTCAGCAGGACTTCCACCTGTGCGGCCAGCCGGATGCCCTGGGTCTGGCACATCATCTGCCGCCAGACCAGCGTACCCGGCTCCCGCATCCGCTTACAGGTGGCCGGACGGCCCGCCAGACTGTCGGCCAGTACCGCGAACAGGACGCCGTTGTAGCGCAGACCATAGCAGGAATACAACCCATAGGTGGTGTAGAGCTGGCGGCGGACGCCGCGCTGATACCACTGATAGGTGTTGTAATCCCGGATGGTCAGCTCCGGCAGATAGGGCCGCATACGTCCCTTCATTCTGTTCATTCCTTTCGCGGGCCGCGCCGGGCGCAGCCTTTCTTGCAGGGGAAGACCGCTTCCCCACAGCTGTAGAATAGTATAATCTATTTTTCGTCAGCGTTCAACCGTTCTTTTGTAAATTCTTATAGAAAAGGCCGCACTGGAATCGATTTCAGTGCGGTCTTCTAGTGCATCTTATTTCTTTTCGAAACGACCCGTGTGGCCGGGCTGGGTGCGCTTGCCGTCAAAGCCGCTCTTGGGCATGGGCTTTGCGGGACGGTTCTCGAACTTGGGGGCGTTGTAGTACATATACAGCTGGCAGGGGATCATGCCGTTGTACATCTTGCGGCGCTTGTTGGCCCGCTTGCCGTAGTGGTGTTCAAAATCCATATCGGCAGTGATGGCGTAGACACCGGCGCAGGGGTGGGCCTCCATCTGCTGGCCGAGGGTGCGGGCCAGCTTGGCGGCACCCTCGATGGTGCTCATGCGCTCACCGTACGGGGGGTTGGTCAGGACGATGGCCTCGCTCCTGGCGGCGAAATCGGCCACGTCGGCCACCTCGAAGTGGCAGCGCTTCTCCACGCCGGCCAGCTTGGCGTTGGCGTTGGCCAGAGCCACGGCGGCGGGGTCGATGTCGTAGCCGAAGGCCTCAAAGCCCACGTCCAGCTTGGAGTCGGCCAGAGCCTTCTGGCGCTGCTCGGCCCAGATGGCGGCAGGCACGAAGCTGTAGCGCTCGGCGGCAAAGCGGCGCTTGAGGCCGGGGGCGATGTTCATGGCCTTCTGAGCGGCCTCGATGAGGAGGGTGCCGCTGCCGCAGAAGGGGTCTTCCACGAGGCTGTCGCGGCGGACGCGGCCCAGGTCGGCGATGGTAGCGGCCAACGTCTCACGGATGGGGGCCTCCATGGAGTTGCGGCGGTAGCCGCGCTTGTGCAGGCCGTCGCCGGTGGTGTCCAGCATGATCTCACACTGATCCTTGCGCAGCATGAAGCGGATCTTGTACTCCGCGCCGGTCTCCGGCAGCACAGAGGTGTGGTGCTTTGCCATCAGGCGCTTGACCACAGCTTTTTTGATGATGCTCTGGCAGGCAGGCACACTGGACAGCTGGCTGTTCAGCGAAGAGCCGGTGACCGGGAAGGCCGCGTCGGCGGGCAGCAGCTCTTCCCAGTGGATGGAGTAGACGCCGTCGAACAGCTCGTCGAAGGTGGTGGCTGTGTAGGTGTTCAGGAGCAGCATCACGCGCTCCACGGTGCGGAGGTTGAGGTTGGCGGCGGCGATCATATCCGCGCCGCCCTTGAAGGTCAGACGGCCGTCGCTGACCCGGATGTCCTCGGCACCGATGCGGTGCAGCTCAAAGTTGGCCGTGGACTCGCACCCGAAAAAGCAGGGGGCGATGAGTTCAAATTTTGCAGGCATTCTGGTTTCCTTTCCTGTCGGGTGCGGCGTGCCGCACCAAAAAACAGGCCCGCCCCGCTGGGGGCAGGCCCAAAGCTTCTTCGTCTTGTGCGGACGGCTCAGCGGCTGCCGCGGCGTCCCCGGGGTGCGTAGCCGCCGCCCCGGCGGTTGTTGGTCTCGTGGTCGAGGTCGGCCATCTTCTCTTCGCTCTGGCTCT
>OLVY01002440.1_pt1 | contig 10207 bp, 8 predicted proteins | sample 1674261 | NCBI WGS metagenome assembly OLVY01 (sample SAMEA103958155, study PRJEB25191) | human gut metagenome | biome: human-associated habitat [ENVO:00009003]; feature: intestine environment [ENVO:2100002]; material: feces | place: Germany | collected 2013/2015
AATTGTGCAGAAATCATGAACTTCATTATGCGAACTCATCCACTTCATTTCACGAGTTCATCTACTTCATTGAGTTGCCACATACGGCTGCGGTGGCTGAAGGAGTCGAATGCAGTGGCTGAAGGAGACGAATGCAGTGACCGAAGGAGACGAATGCGATAGCTGAAGGAGTCGAATGCAGTGACCGGAGGAGTCGAATGCGATAGCTGAAGGAGACACATTTGCACATTATTACATAAAGATAGCACCTTGACCGTACTAAACATACAGTCAAGGTGCTACAGTACAAATAATCTTCCTCCTCTAATTATCCATCGTTTTGCTATTGCTTATTCCTTAGCTCTTCTATCAAGTCATTTACAATATATGTATCACTCATTAGATGCAAGCCAAGTTCTTTGTCATGTAACATACGGCAAACGTCAGAGTCATAGAATATCTGTAATGCCCTGTCGGTTGATATATGTAACGTATCAGCTAGTTGCTTTATGATACGAGCGATTTTATTCCATAATAAGAAATCCAACATAATTATATCCTTTCATATGATTTGAATTGTAAATACTTATCAACTATCTCCTGGCTTAAAATGCAAATCTGATAGTTGGGCTTGTGATAAACCAACTGGCGAAGAGTATGCTCAACATCTGCATAGCCATTGATATAGGCTTCTACAGCATCAATCACACGGTCGTCAGCCACTCCTCCTTCAATGATGTCATACCCACTCCAAGGCTGCTTTCCTTTTCTGCTGTCAACAATGAAGTCGAGCCATTCCTTATCGTAAGCATCAAATCGTTTTACCTTGCTGTCTTGTGGTAGAGCGAACTCATAGGTGTTCACTATAGCTTGCTTGGCTCGTCTGATGGTCTTGATACGGACAGCCCATTTGGAAGCTTGTTCAAACAAAGGCGTAAGATAGAAGCCTGGACCGAAATCCAAGTCCTTTCTTCCAATGCTTACTAAAGGATGCTCAACAATGACATTTGAACCATGATATAATATTTGCTTTTCCATTATTCTTTTCTTTCCCAATTTTTAAGAGCTTCGACCACATCACTTGCCACAGCTTCCCGGCTCTCGGTATGTAGAGTGTCATAGCAATCTTGAATGAGACTCTTGATTAGCCCCACCTTATCCAATCGCTTTTTCATTTCAGACGGCGATATACCCATTTTTTGTGCCGAAGCCTCGATAGCCAACACCGTAAAGGCGAGGTGTTCGAAATTTCCGAGCAATCACTTTTTTCTTTACCCATCTTCAACAAGATGTAACTTCTGCCTTCAGGCTATAAACCAAATAGCACCTTTATGGAATTATCTACAATAGTAGAAATTGTGGGAAATTACTAGCCTAGCCTTATGCCTCTTTTGGGCAATGCATCTACAACAGTGGAAATTATGAGGCATACTAGCCAAAGCGGACGGAGAAGCCGACACCGCAATCTACAATAGTAGAAATTATTGAAGCATACTAGCCTACCTTCCACCATATCCTCAGGAGCATCCATCTACAATAGTAGAAATTATTGAAGCATACTAGCCTTTATTATCGTGATGCTCAGTTATTTATATCTACAATAGTAGAAATTATTGAAGCATACTAGCCGGATAAAGCAAAGATGGACGACACTTAAAATCTACAATAGTAGAAATTATTGAAGCATACTAGCCGATGTTATAGGGTTAACACCAACATCAAATCTACAATAGTAGAAATTATTGAAGCATACTAGCCCGGCGGAAAGTTGCGAAGTTCAGCCAAGCATCTACAATAGTAGAAATTATTGAAGCATACTAGCCTTTGTAGCTACAAATTGCGAGTCGTTAAAAATCTACAATAGTAGAAATTATTGAAGCATACTAGCCGGAGTGGCGAAACAAGAGGCCTCTTAAAGGATCTACAATAGTAGAAATTATTGAAGCATACTAGCCCGCTCTGGCAGTATGGTATTGTTGACTCATCTACAATAGTAGAAATTATTGAAGCATACTAGCCGCTCGCGCTGCGAGGGCTTGCCCCTCGCCCCATCTACAATAGTAGAAATTATTGAAGCATACTAGCCGCCAAACTTTTGAAGGACGAAGCATCCAAATCTACAATAGTAGAAATTATTGAAGCATACTAGCCACAAAAACGCACAATTCCACCCCACCACATCTACAATAGTAGAAATTATTGAAGCATACTAGCCTAAATATATTGTCACCAACGGGAATAGATCTACAATAGTAGAAATTATTGAAGCATACTAGCCTATGGAAATGGGAAAGTCCGTGGAAGACCATCTACAATAGTAGAAATTATTGAAGCATACTAGCCAGCGAAGAATTGTTGGTGATGACGTAATCATCTACAATAGTAGAAATTATTGAAGCATACTAGCCTTTAATAACGACTACACTAGGCAAAAAATCTACAATAGTAGAAATTATTGAAGCATACTAGCCCCACGGCAAAGTATAGCCGTGGTGTCCCTCTATCTACAATAGTAGAAATTATTGAAGCATACTAGCCACTCAATGCGCTAGCCTTCCCAATACCATATCTACAATAGTAGAAATTATTGAAGCATACTAGCCTTTCCTTTTGCGGAAACTCGCACGTATATAATCTACAATAGTAGAAATTATTGAAGCATACTAGCCACTTGAAGATTGTGAAAAATACATTTATGAATCTACAATAGTAGAAATTATTGAAGCATACTAGCCGGAATTATTAAAGTGGAGGGCTAGTTATATCTACAATAGTAGAAATTATTGAAGCATACTAGCCGTAGTGAACTTAACATTGTTTGATTATGAATCTACAATAGTAGAAATTATTGAAGCATACTAGCCTGCAGCGAAAGAAGAGCCTTACACAATACCATCTACAATAGTAGAAATTATTGAAGCATACTAGCCATATTATGACAACCGGTAAGGATAAACTATCTACAATAGTAGAAATTATTGAAGCATACTAGCCAAACGTACTAAAGCGCGCCTTTTTACCTAATCTACAATAGTAGAAATTATTGAAGCATACTAGCCAGGTGGCAAACACACGGAGAAAGAGCAAGAATCTACAATAGTAGAAATTATTGAAGCATACTAGCCCATACCAATAGAATCCAACTCCGGAATAAATCTACAATAGTAGAAATTATTGAAGCATACTAGCCGGTAAAAGCCGAGCTAGAAGCGCAGATATCTACAATAGTAGAAATTATTGAAGCATACTAGCCGATACCGAAAAGGTAGTTAGCATTTGTCTATCTACAATAGTAGAAATTATTGAAGCATACTAGCCAGATACGCTTTTTCCGCTTATTTCCCGTATATCTACAATAGTAGAAATTATTGAAGCATACTAGCCTGACGCAGACCGTGAAGGAGTCTTCAGAGCCATCTACAATAGTAGAAATTATTGAAGCATACTAGCCTCTTATCGATTGCAAAGATACAAAAAATCCTTTAAATAAAGGCATCTTCTGCATATCTTTTTAAAGAGTATTACCACCCCTTCCCATAATATTGGGTACAATATTTCAAAGAACGCATTGTAAATAAGCAAGTTACACGCTTTATTACAAAAGCATAAAGACCAAGGTTTGCAAAGTCAAAAATAGACTATAGCTTGGTCCCTATGAATCGCATTACCATACTTAGTAAGCTTATCAGGATCTACATTAAAGAGGATTACACTATCATCTGCTGTGAAATGTTTGGCATAAGCCTCTATCTTCGCAACAAGATTGTCAACAATTCTCTTCGTATTACTAATCTCATAAACAGAATACTGAAGCCGAATGGCACCATTACTTTTCAGCATTTTAGAAAAGTTGGTACGCATCTTGTCATCCGATATGTCATAACTAACAATTATCATTTAAAACTCAAATATTGGATACTCTTTTACAGACTTACAACCCATAAAACAACGATAGTATTGCTGAACGAACTTGAATATGTCCATTTTACGAGCAATCAATTCATCATAAAACACTCTATAATAGTCAGCACACTTCTCATATTTCAAATGATATTCCTGCTTTATAAGAGTGAAATCTTTCTCTGAAAACTGCTTTCTGTTAAACGCCAACAATGCAGCATGGTCAATGATACACCTGAAAGGTTCCATCAAGTCACATACCAATGATTTGCGCTTGAACCATAATCGATGGTACACACCAACATACAGATCAAATCCGAACATACGAATGAAACTTTCCATAAAGTTGAATAGGATAGAGTAACCAATATCCAATGTCACATTCAGCACATCGCTCTTCATCCTTGGATGTCTTCCTCTCCAGTTTTGATTCTGATAATATGCAGAAAAATAGGTCTTGGCAACCATACCTTCCAATCCCATCAATTGATTGTATTCATCAACGTCTGGCAAAGTAACTAATGCAGCATCACATTGCTTGATGGCATCCTCTGTATAGCTATCCTTCTTTCGAGTCTTTGCCAATGCAGCTTTCTGATTCAACACCTTATTATATACAATGCATTTAGCGATACTTAAATCTTCTGTACTGTATTCAAATTGCCTTTTTCGAAGTAAATAGTTTGCCTCGGCAGAATTTGCCCAAAAGAAAACAGGGCGAAGATTAGGCTTCATCACCACTAAAGCCACACCATGCTTTTTGCATTTATCAATCAGCGGAGTAGTAACTGTGATGTGACCGATAATGAAAAGAGCCAACAACTTTTGGAAAGGGAACTTAGTCAAGGTCTTTTTCTTATCACCTTCTATTTCCTCTAGCATCAGTTCTCCGCTATTTACTCGAAGACTCCGGTCGTGCTCAATACAATTGACCACGAATATGGTTCGCATTTCTATGTCTTTATGTGTAAACATTATCAGTATTGGTTTTATCGCAAAGATTGCAATAGATGCAATGGATGCACTTATTTGGATTTACCTGTATCGTAGTAGAAGCAGGATTATAACGTTTAAACTGTTCTATGAATCCTATCAATTCCTGTTTACCAAGCTCTCCCGGCAAGTCAACCGGAATCATTTTATTGGTAGATATTTCATAGAAAGCAAGTTGTTCAACTTCATATCCCATTTCTTTCAAGCAGAAGTATTGTCCCCAAAGTTGATAAATCTGGCCACGAAAGATGCGTTTGAGATTGTTCTTACGTTCTATCAACAAACGCTTATCCTGTTTATAGACATCAATCTTGCCAGATATGCCTAACTCATCGCAATAAACCGGGAGCGCCATAATATCACTCTTTCGAGTACTCCCTTTCTTTTCATCCACGCCTTGGTGCGCTAGAGTACCTTTGGTCTGTGGAGCGGCTTTATATAAATCTCCGTCCGACTCCATATACACACTATGCAAGTATATGGAGTACGGACAGAAGATAAAGTCATTCAATGTTGAAAGCTGAATATAATCATCCATTCTTATATGGCTTTTGTTGTGCAAAATTGAGCCAAGCCTTATTGGATATATCAAACTTCACATTATCCAAATCCTCAGCATCTTTTATCTGCTCAACCAACATCAGTCCCTTGCGAGCGATGTTGTAAGCACCATTAGCATCCGCATTCTCAGGAAGCTGATCACCACAAGAACGGCTATCGTAGAATATTCCATTCTCATCGGCAACAGGAGACACTAAGTAATCTGTTTCGGTTCCAGTAATACTATTACGCATCTGCAAGGTCAACTTCAATATGTGCAGCAAGCCAGTAAAGAACGCTTTGTCTGTTTGCGTACTGATAGCATCCTTGAGATTACCATGAATGTCGATATAATAATGCTCCAATAAAGATTTCATCTCTGTTGTCAAGTCAACTTCCTGATTATCCCACTGCGAGTTCTTTTCTTTATTTCTGAAAGTATCAATACGCATTCCTCTGGTGCATAAAGTCCACTTAGTCCTTGTATCTTCCGCTTTTTTACCAAACTTGTCATAGTCGAGATTAAACTCAAACCATTTCTTATCCTTATTATAACGGATAGCATCAAACTTAGAGAAGAATGCTTTGATTTTCTCTTTAGAATTTAAAGAATGAGTATCCAACAAGTTGACAAATCCTGTAACTGGGTCTATCTTAGATGTATTCCATGCAGGGATATAGAACAGGAATCCGCTCTGTTTTCCTAACTTTTGAGAACTATCAGACTTACAGGTAAGTTGGTATGCATTCAGCAAGCCTCCAGGAGTAGAAACATCAGTTTTTTTGTCTACCAAATAGTTAAGCTTATCTATCAACATTTTTTCAAACTTCTGATATACTTGCTTTTCTACCTTTTGACGACTACGCATAAATCCCTTGCTCAGATCTTCCAAAACAACAATGGCATGATATCTAACCATGAGCTGTGTAATCTTGTGGATAACCTGAGACAAATAGCCCTCTTTCAGCTCTTTGATATTTTCGATGGTCTGCCAACTTTGACGAGCTTTGAGTCGTTCGTCTTCACGAACATCCAACAAATCGTGATAATTGGTATGATAGGTATTACCATTATAATCATTCACAATTTCATTAAGCGAGAACTGCTCCTTGATATTACCTTGCAAATCAATTACAACCAAATACAGCAAATGACGTTCGCCACGATCAATACCAATAATATGCATATCATCTGCGTGACGCAAATACGCCTTCACATCTTGATTGATGTTCTCAGAACCAGAACTTTTAAAGTTCATTGTGATTGGCACATGGAACATAAATTTATCAACAGTGTAGCGACGATCTTTTATAAGATCATATTCAAACAAGCTTTCTTTTTTCTTGTTATCCTTATTCTTATTAAGAATAGGATGATTAGCAGGATGAGTTGGATGAGTATTTTCTATACTTTTCTTACGATAGAACATCTCTGCCTGTCCGTTAAGCTTGTAAACTACATCTGCCAGATTACGTTCATCAAACAATGCTTTCCAATAAAGAGTATGCATATTTGGAGTGCCCTTGCTATACTCAGAGAAATCCTTATTGTAGATTTGGAACAGATACATCTTTCCCTCCTCAACAAGCTGATCAATAAATGATGCAGATACATCTGTAAACGACAATTTATACAACAACAAATTAACATCCTGATAGAAAGAGTCGAGTGACAAATATGACTCCGGTTTCAAAGAAGAGAAATCATATATGCAAGTGCTATCATAGCTGTCCAAAAAATCCATACAGAATTTTATCCATACGTTTACAGCATGAGTATAACCTACATTATCACCAGTAGCAGTCAAGTATCCCTTTTGGAATTTCTTATACTTACCATACAATACATTGTTCAAATCAAAGACTTCCTTTGTTATCGTCAATGGCCTGTTAAACGCCTTGCTATTTAAGACGTAATCATCTGTATTAACCTTAAAATAAGCTTGTACATCTTTTAATTGTGTACTACACTTTGGTATCATCGTTGTCACGTCTTTGAAGAACTTATATACCATTTTCTCATAGCACTCCCCATCTGACGGCATTGCCTTACCCAATAACTTCCTTGAGTCTTTGTCCATAATAGCAAGATAATACAACCCATTACGACGTAAGATAATGGTAGCATAGTCTTTCTCCTTATTAGCATCCCAACCACCAAGCAATTGAGGATTCTCAAAGTTAAGTTTGATTTTCTTTTGAGAATATGGTTTACGAGTCATATAATTACGAATCATATTATACAGCGGTGTCACTGTATCAAGTTCTGCCCACAACGAAGCTAGTTCACCATAGAAACGTTCATCTTTATCACTTTCATCACCCTTGCCCAACAGAGGCTTCACGAAATGCTGCAAAGACTTTATTGCATCCAACAGTGCTTTGATTTTAGAAACATTAGCCTTGTCTTGTGCCAGATGCTTTACCGTAGGATAATCAGAATGAAGTAATGCAGCAACTTCTGTATACGCATTTTGAACAAGCGCAAACAGATTCTCACGCTGCATTGTTGGAGTATTTACCGCTCCAAATGTTGCGAAATAGTTCTCTACAAAGTAGGCATTATTAGGATCTGCTTCGTTCAAGCAATCATTTATATAACTGATACTAAAACTATCTGCCTTTTTGAATATACCAGCAATTCTTTTTTCGTAATCTTCCTCAGACTCCTTATGCTTTCTTGCAGGAGCAACATGCTTTATATTCTGCATGATAGCATTCTGAATCACACCCCAATTTCCAAACATTTTCTGAGAAATATCAGTCAACTGCAAGTCATTACGGATAAATATCCCATCAAGAGAATAATCTGCCAAAGAACCAAGCAAAGACTTGAGAACCTTATCACCCAAAACATTTTCAGCCAATCGCTCATAGCAATCCTTGATTGCATTCAAGACTTCCTGATCACTATTGAACTCTTCTGGCAACCAAGATATTGCATTTCTATCACTAAGAATCTGCTTAAACAATGCCTTAAGTTTTGGTAACTTGTCATCTTTATGCTGCTGATTATAGAGATTGATATACTCGTTGATACCTTTAATCTTAACATCGTGCTCATCATCGGTTTTTCCTCCAATTATAGCATTATAGACATCAATCTGCTTTCGAGTAAGAAGCATATTGTAATAGTCAAGCAGGAACATCTCCTGAATACTTTCTACATTTAAGTATTCAGAAAAATTAGAGTATAACTCTTCCATGTTAGCCTGTATCTCTGGTCTAGCGATAGCTTTCTTGAAAGCCTCCATATTATCAATGAACTTTGGAAGGTTTTCATTGATTAGACGATAAGCAATACCAGTAGACTTTTCTTCTGGAGTATACATATTTTTACGATTTTTGAAGAAACCTTCAAAATATGTAGTAAAGCCCCAGAATTCTTTTACGAGTTCTTTGGCCTCATCTTGTGACATTGAAACAAGTTGAGTTGATTCCGCAGTATTGATGAATTGAATCAAATCTGAATCAATTAGCTTTGTCTTATCAGCTTTGTCCTTATATGACTCTATAAGTTTATTACCAAACAAATTAGCATAAGCCTTATCGTCTGTTAGCTTTTTAGCTATAATAGAGAGAAGATTTTGCTGAATTTCCTTAAACTTCTTTATTGCATCCTCATCTTGCGCTTTAGATACATAGCTCTCATAATATTCTGCCAATGAATTATTATCACCTTTATCATCCAAAGGCAAACATCCATTATCCAACACTCTATCAATAAATACCTTGTGGTATTCATCAATCAATTTCTTCACCTTCACATAGCTTGCAGCTCTGTGTTCATCTTCTTCCAACAAACCACTCTTAACTATATTATCCAAAGTGGCGCCAATAGGCTTCGCTTCAAAGCGCAAAGTCTTTGAAAGAGGATAAAGTCTTTTAAAATCTTCAAAATTCTTAGCCATATTATTTATTTTAAATTGTTATTATTCATTTTCTCCAGCAAGTTCATCCTTGCCTTATTAGCAATCTCTTTCGCCTCCTGATAGCACCCATCAATTTCTTCATAGATGTATGCATTCCGAGCCTCAGCGATGCTTTCGGTTGCAACCTCTTCGAACATTTCGAAGACGATTTGTTCATTATTATTTTGCTTCATATCTAACACTATTAAGAATTAGTATTTCCTATTTTAAATATCATCAAATGCTGACATTTACACCGACATTCAACATTCACGAATCTACTATCGAATTGACTCTCTTCTCCCTTCCCAATGTCTCGGGAAATGCATAGTGTCCATTACCTATTTCACGGGGATTAGGCTCTATATGCTCGGCATACCATGCCCGTTTATACTCGGTGGTGATGATGCCGTAATCTCTGGCGGCAATGATGGAAGCGGCTAGAGATGCGCCATACAGTTCCTTGATGTCGATCATCTCCTCCAGCGTTATCTTCTCACGTTTCTTGGAACCCAACTCTTCGATAAGCGCCAATTTAGGAAGAAGAAAGAAACTGGCAAAGAGATCACAACGCTTCTCCAGCCTCAGCGGACTATCTTCCGGGAAGAGGAGAAGCAGATGAGCCAGTTCATGAACAGCCGTGAAACGAAGTTTCTCTACGCTACTCTTTTCCGGATTGAAATCGAGAATCATCAACGGATGCTTCTTATCTGCCCAAGTGCTCATTCCGAAAATATACTCGGGAAGATTAGCTGCAAGTATCATGATACCTTTTCTTTCCAAGAGTCTCAGGATACTGGCGATAGGTCCATCACCGCAATGCCACTTTTCACGAAGAAGGTCGGCAGCATGGATGGCATCTTCAAGGGTTGATACCTTGGTGC